>CAFABA010000022.1_pt1 | contig 27896 bp, 28 predicted proteins | sample 7267731 | NCBI WGS metagenome assembly CAFABA01 (sample SAMEA6814000, study PRJEB35770) | uncultured Acidimicrobiales bacterium | biome: Freshwater; feature: Freshwater reservoir; material: water | place: Czech Republic | collected 2017-08-18 | depth 30m m | reverse complement strand
TCTTCCGATCTGGCCAAGGCCGCGTTGGCGGCCGCTAACGCCGCCGGCGGCGGCAAGCGCAACACATGCACGGTGGTGCCGGGGTCGATATCGAGAACCCGCTTCATCGCTACACGCTGTGGAGCAAGCACCTCGAGGGCACACTCGGCGCGGGCACGGCCTCGCTTCGCACCCTCGGCGCGCAGCTCGCCGCCGACTGACCTCGCACTCCGCTCCTCCTCTCGGGTCGTGCGCCGCGTCGATGCACGCGCCCGATAGGAAGGTGCCCTATGGCGCACCACGAGTTGCTCATCATCGGGACCGGCTCCGGGAACTCGATCCTCACGCCCGACTTCGATGACATCGACGTGGCCATCGTCGAACGTGACGTGTTCGGCGGCACCTGTCTGAACCGGGGGTGCATCCCCTCGAAGATGTTCGTGTACGCAGCCGACGTCGCGTACCAAGCCGCACACAGCGCGCACCTCGGGCTCGACACCCATTTCAAAGGCGCCGACTGGGCCGCCATCCGCGACCGGGTGTTCGGTCGGATCGACCCCATCGCCGAGGGTGGGCGTGCGTATCGCAAGCGACTCGAACACGTCACCGTGTACGAGGGCGACGGACGCTTCGTCGGCCACAAATCTCTCGAGGTCAACGGCGTGGTCCACACCGCCGACACGGTCGTGCTCGCCGCCGGCGCACGACCGGCGATCCCCGACATCCCCGGTCTCGCCGATGTCGGCTTCCACACGTCCGACACGATCATGCGCGTCGACGCCATCCCCGAACGGCTCTTGGTCATCGGCGGCGGGTTCATCGCGTGCGAGCTCAGCCACGTGTTCGGTTCGTTCGGTTCGCACATCACGATGATCGTGCGCGGCGACACACTCCTGCGCTTCGAGGACGACGAGATCGCGCTGCGCTACACCGAGCTTTCACATCAACGATTCGACATCCGGGCGCACACCCAAGTACTTGCGGCGAGGCGCGTCGGCGACAACATCGAGCTCGACATTTCGACCAACGGCCGCCGAAGCACCGTGCACGGCGACATGCTCCTCGTGGCCACCGGTCGCGACCCCAACGGTGGTCAGCTCGGGGTCGACGCGACGGGCGTGACGCTCGACGCACACGGGTACGTCATCACTGACCCGTATCTGCGCACGAACGTTCCGGGCATCTGGGCGCTGGGTGATATCAGCCACGCCGCCCAGCTGAAGCACGCGGCCAACGCCGACGCGCGCATCGTGGCGCACAACATCGCCCACCCCGATGCGCTGCGATCTATCGATCGGCGATTCCTGCCCCACGCGGTGTTCGGACACCCGCAAGTCGCGTCGGTGGGCGCGATCGAGCGCGACCTCTTGCGCGATGGTGTGCCGTACGTGTCGGTCACCCACGACTACGCAGGGGCCGCGTACGGTTGGGCCATGGACGACACCACCAGCTTTTGCAAGCTGCTGGCCCACCAGCACACCCGACAACTGCTCGGTGCGCACATCATCGGCCCGCAAGCGTCGACGCTCATCCAGCAGCTCATCCAAGGGATGCGCTTCGGCCAGACGGTCGACGAGATGGCACGCGACCAGTACTACATCCATCCTGCGCTGAACGAAGTAGTAGAACAAGCGCTGCTCGCGCTGTAGGCAGCGCGAGGTCGTCGAGGGGGACGCACGTGGATTCGCTCGTAGGCAAGACTGCGGTCATCACGGGCGGAGCGAGCGGCATGGGCCGTGCCTTCGCCGACCGACTGGCGCGCGCCGGCATGAACATCGTCGTGGCCGATATCGAGTCGCCGCCGCTCGACATCGCGGTCACCGAACTGCAGGCGCACGGCACCCAGGTGCTCGGCGTACGGTGCGACGTGTCCGACGCGGCATCGGTACAGGCACTCGCGGCACGGGCCTTCGAGACGTTCGGAAACGTGCACGTGGTGTGTCTCAACGCGGGCGTCGCCGGCGGGAACGGACCCATCGAGACGCTCACCGAGGCCGATTGGACCTGGACGCTCGGGGTAAACCTGTTCGGCATCATCCACGGCATCGCGGCGTTCCTCCCCCACATCAAGGCACACGACGACGGCCACATCGTGATCACTGCGTCGATCGCCGGGCTCACCTCGTTCCCGGGCGCGGCGCCCTACAACACGAGCAAGCATGCGGCCATCGCCGTCGCGGAGACCATGTTCAGCGAGCTGCGCGACGCGGGATCCTCGGTCGGCGTGAGCTGCCTCTGCCCGGGCATCGTGCGCACACGCATCATCGAGTCGGACCGCAACCGACCAGAGGCGACGCGCCGTCCCGGTGTTCCCGCGGCGCCCACGCCCGAGCAGCTCAACGTGCACCGCGCCGTCCTCGACATCTTCGAGCAGGCGAAACCGCCGGCCGAGGTAGCCGATCTGGTGCACGACGCGATCGTCGCGAAGCAGTTCTGGGTCTTCACCGACGAGGTGTACACGCCAGCCATCCACGAACGCCTCGACTCGATTCGGGCCCGCACCGATCCGCCGGCCCATGGTTCGCTCGTCGAGGTCTACCTCCGCTGACTCGCGGGCCGCGATTCAACCGGCCGCGTCGAGCGCGGCGCGGGCCCATTCGTAGTCGGGCTTGCCGTTGACCTTGCGTACGATCTCGGGCACGAACACCACGCGCTTGGGCGCTTTGTACGCCGCCAGATGCGCTCGCACGTGGTCATGGAGCTCGCGGTCGGTCACCGCGGCGCCCGCGACGAGCGATACGACTGCGGTGACCGCACTCCCCCACTTCTCGTCGGGGGCACCGATGACGTTCGCGTCGATCACGCCGGGGTGGGTCTTCAGCGACTCTTCGACCTCTTCGGGGAACACCTTTTCGCCACCGGTGTTGATGCACTGCGAACCGCGGCCCAACAACACGACGGTGCCATCGGCCTCGACGATGGCGTAGTCACCCGGGATCGACCAGCGGCGCCCACCCACGAGTGGGAACGCTTCCTCGGTCTTGACGGGGTCCTTGTAGTAGCCCAACGGGATGGGGAAGCCCAGCGCGATCCGGCCGGTCTCACCCGAGCCCGGCACGACGTCACGACCGTCGTCGGTGAACACCCGCGAGTACTCGCCGAGCTCGAAGCGCGCCGTGGCCGCCTTGCGAGTTCGGGACGCGACCTGGCGGGCCATACCCGTACCCTCGCTCGAGCCGAGAATATCGACCAAGGTAACGCGATAGCGCCGCAGGAACTCCTGCTTGATCTCCTCGCTCCACATGATCCCCGAAGACACGATCGTTCGTACCGACGAGAGGTCGTAAGGGTTCCCGGCGGCTTCGGCTCGTTCGATCGCCGCGAGCATCGGGCGACTGAACGCATCCCCGACGATGGTCAACATGGTGGCCCTGTGCTGCGCGACCACGCGAAACAGCTCGTCGGCGTCGAACGAATGCGACGGCAACATGATGACCACGCCGCCATGGGTGAGCGTGGCCTTCGTCGACACACCTGCGGTGCCGTGCATCAATGGCGATGCCGCAACCTGGCGCACCTCGGTTCCTCGCTCGGTGACGACGCGCGCCGCAGCGACGACCTCGGCGACTGTCGTGGGTACGGCGATGTCGAACGGGCGATAGGTCGGCTCCATGCCGCCGAGCAGGCCCCGTTGGTCCCACATCACCGCTTTCGGTTGACCAGTGGTTCCACCCGTGTACAAGAACCACTGGTCGCGACCCGAACGGGCAATGGGCGCGAATGGTTCGTGTGCAGCGATCAACGTTTCGTAGTCAACGGCGAAGGGGCATGCGCCGTCGCCGTTGACCTCGACCAGCAGCGTGAGCAACGGCAGGCTCGATCGGATCTCGTCGATCACTTCGCGTAACGACACGTTGTAAACCAAAGCCACTGCGTCGGCGTTCTGCAGCACGTAGTGGATCTCGTCGGCGCGATAGCGATAGTTCACGTTCGCCGGCACCCCGCGTACCTTGAACGCGGCGAACTCTGTCTCGATGTACTCGTTGCCGTTGTAGAGCGCGATGGCGACCTTGGTCTCGTGGCCGATGCCGCACGCCGCGAACGCTGACGCCAACCGACCAGCGCGATCGTCGAGCTCACCCCATGTGCGGGTTGCGTCGCCGCAGGCGATTGCGACGCGATCGGGGAATGCTCCCGCGAGCCCCTCCCATGCGGAAGCAAGGTCGAGTTCGGAGGCGGCAAGACGAGCATTCACGAGTGACGATCGTACTGACCCGAGGGCCGAAGGTCAGGTGACGGTGTCGGACGCGCCGCCGTCAATGCGCAGGTGCGCCCCGTTGAGGTGCCACCCGGCCTCGCTCGCGACGAAGGCCACGAACCGACCGATGTCCTCGGGCGTGGGGACCCGACCCGACGGGTTCGGCATGACACCTTCGAGCATGAGCTGCTGCACGGTGGGCCAATCGGCGGCCAAGCCCTTCTCGCGAGCGCGCGCTTCGAACATCGCGACGATCTCGGCGGTCGCGATGATGCCCGGGCTGACCGTGTTGACGGTGACCCCGGTACCTGCGAGCTCCTTCGCGAGGCTGACGGTGAGGCCGGGCAGCGCGGCCTTGGCCGAGTAGTACTGCGGATGGCGATTGCCCGGACGCGTGGCGCCGATGGTGGAGAGGAACACCACGCGTCCCCAGCGTTGGTCGCACATCGCCGGCACGAGGCGGTGCACGAGCCGCACGGCAGTCACGACGTTTTTGTCGTACACGTCGAACCAGCTTGCGCTCGACTGGTCGAACCAGCCACCGCCCTCGGCGATGCCGTAGTTGTTGATCAGCACGTCGACCCGGCCGGCGATCGACAATGACTGCTCGACGACCCGATCGGCGCCGACATCGGTGCAGAGGTCGCCCGATACCGCATGTGCATCGCCGCCGTTCGCTCGGATGCCATTGACGACGTCGTCGGCCTGGCCCTCCTCGAATCCGTGCACGAGCACGGTCGCCCCTTCGCCGGCCATGACGCGAGCGATACCCGCACCCGTGCCGCGATATGCCCCCGATACCAGCGCAACGCGCTTCGTGAGCCCCAGATCCATGGGTGATCCCCTCTCCGGCGCAGTGCCGCGTGCGAGGTCGCTACGAACTCGCACGGTCATCATTGTCCCCGGGCCTATGCTCGCAGGCGATGTCCAGCAGCTTCGGCACTCTTTTTCGTATCAGTACCTTCGGCGAGTCACACGGTGGCTCGGTTGGTGTCGTCATCGACGGCTGCCCGCCGCGGCTCGCCTTCGACGTCGCGGCCATCCAGCACGACCTCGATCGCCGGCGGCCGGGCCAGAGCCGCCTCGTCACCCAACGCGACGAGGATGACATCGTCGAAGTGCTCTCCGGGGTCTTCGAGGGGCGCACCACCGGTACGCCCATCGCGTTGGTGGTGCGGAACAAGGACGCGCGCTCCGGCGCCTACGACCAGCTGCGTGACGTCTATCGCCCCTCGCACGCCGACTACACCTACGACGCCAAGTACGGCGGTCGCGACCACCGCGGCGGCGGACGCTCGAGCGCACGCGAGACCATCGGCCGCGTCGCTGCGGGCGCAATCGCTCGCACGCTGTTGCGCGAGATCGCCGGCATCGAGGTGCTCGCCTGGGTGAGCCAAGTACATCACATCGACGCGGCAGTCGATCCTGCCACGGTGTCGCTCGCCGATGTTGAGGCGAGCCCGACGCGCTGCCCCGATCCGGCGGCCGCCGCCCTCATGGTCACTGCGATCGAAAATGCCCGCCGCAATGGTGACTCGCTCGGCGGAGTGGTCGAGTGCGTCGTACGCAACTGTCCAGTGGGCCTCGGCGAACCGGTCTTCGATCGCCTCCATGCCGACCTCGGCAAGGGCGTGCTGTCGCTGCCGGCGTGCAAGGGGTTCGAGATCGGCAGCGGCTTCGCCGGAACACGCCTCACCGGCCTTCAGCACAACGATCCGTTCGTACCGGGTGCCGACGGTCGCCCGCGCACCACCACCAACAACTCCGGCGGCGTGCAGGGCGGCATCAGCAACGGCGAGACCATCGCGTTCCGTGCGGCGTTCAAGCCCACGGCCACGATCTCGTCGACGCAGAACACCGTCGACCGCGACAACATTGCCGTCGAGCTCGCAGCAAAAGGCCGGCACGATCCGTGCGTCCTCCCCCGCGCCGTGCCCATGGTCGAAGCAATGACGCTGCTCGTTCTCGCCGATCACTGGCTCCGCCAGCGTGCGCTCGACGTTCTGCCCCGCTGAGTCCACGCGGGTAGGGTCCCGATGATGTTGCCCCAGACTGCAGTCGGCCCGCTGTTCTCCCTCTTCCTGCCCCAGATGCGCATGACGTTCGAGACCATTCTCGACAAGGCGCAGACGGTCGAGCGCGTCGGGTTCGATGGCATCGCGTTGATGGACCACTTGGCTCCCCCAGGCGTGCCGAGCACCGCCATGTACGACGGGTTCGTGACTGCCGCCGCGATCGCGATGCGCACCGAACGCATACGCATCGCGCACCTGGTGCTGTGCGCGTCGTTTCGCCATCCCGCAGTGCTCGCGAAAGAAGCGGTGTCGCTCGATCACCTCAGCGGTGGCCGCTTCGACCTCGGCATCGGTTGGGGCTCGGTTCCCGACGAACTCGAACGATTCGACCTCAACAACGAACCGCCGGCCGTCCGCTCGGCCCGCATGGCCGAAACCCTCGAGGTGCTCACCAAGCTGTTCAGCGGTGAGCCCTTCGACCACCATGGCCGCTTCTGGAACATGCGCGGTGCGCAGCAACAGCCCACCCCGCTGAACGGCACGCTTCCGGTGATCATCGGGGGTGGTGGGCCCAAGCTCACCATGCCGTTGGTCGCCAAGTACGCGCATTGGTGGAACTGCCCGAGCTACGCCGTCGAGGAACTCGACGCGCTGCGGCCGCTGGTGGGCTCGGCCCGTGTTTCGGTCCAGCACCCCATCACCATCGCATCCGACGCGGCCGGCCTCGCCGACGCGCTCGGCCCGGCCCGAAAGCGCTTCGGGAACTGGGGCGGCACGATCGAAGGCACACCCGATGTTGTCGCCGAGGCGCTCATCGAAGAGGCACGCAAGGGCGTCGAGCAGTTCTACGTGATGTTCACCGACTTCGCCACGACCGAGTCCCTCGAGCTCTTCGGTCGCGAAGTGATCCCTGCGGTGCGCGCGGCCCTCGCTCAACATGCGCCGAATGCGGAATGAGGGGCGCCTCACCGCAGTTTGACCGAACGCTGTCCCACCAGTCCCGTAGGAGCTCACATGTCCGCCATTCCGATCTCGTTCGCCTTCGATCCGCTTTGCCCATGGTGCTGGCAGACCTCGAAGTGGATCCGCCGGGTCGAGGAGCTGGGCGAGGCCGAGGTCACCTGGGGCGTGTACTCGCTCGAGCTCGCACATCATGACGACGGCGTCGCGGCCGGCGACCCACTGACCAGCGGCGTACGCGGGTTGCGCACGGCTATCGCGGTCCGCGACAAGCACGGCAACGACGCAATGGGCGCGTTCTACGCCGCACTCGGCACGCGCTACTTCGAGAAGCTCGAGCCCTACGAAGACGCGGCAACGTTTCACCGCGCGCTCGAGGACATCGGCCTCGCGCCCGACATCTACGACCGGGCCATCGTCACGAAACAGACCTTCACCAAGCTCGTGCGTGAGCACCGTCAGCTCGTCAAGGAGACCAAGGCGTTCGGCGTCCCGACCATTCGCACGAAGGGTGGCGCGGGCCCCGGCATCTTCGGTCCGGTGATCTCCGAGTTGCCCTCCGACCAGGAGGCGGTCGAGATGCTTCAGCACGTCGTATGGATGATCGACCACGAGAACCTCGCCGAGCTCAAGCGTGACCGTGTCCTGGAGCTCGACGTGGAACGGTCTCGTCTCTGGCAGCGCGAGCGCGCCGCACGTGCCCGCGCAAAGGCCAAGGCGGCCAAGGCGGCCAAGAGCTGAGCTTCAGCGCACGCGCACGTTGAGCTTCTCGGGCGCGCCGCGACGCATCCGGATGAGGAACTCGTCGATGGGTGCCGGCTCGGGCACGTCGCCGCCGTGATCGCCGGCGCGGTCCCAGAACTCGCGATAGGTCGGCCAGAAGCCGTGCCAGCCACCTTCGTACGGTTCGCGTCCAGGCCACCGCATCTTGCGGTCGCCGATCGGTGGCCGGTTCAGATCGGTGGCAAACCAGTACAACGGCAGCCGGCGCCGGAAGTACCACCGGGCGTCGACGCGCTCGTAGTGGTCCCAATACATCATGGTCATGATGACCCACTCGGGCCCGGTCTCGTGCTCGTTGCGTGAGTACACGACACCGCGAGCGTGGTCGGGATTGTCGAACTCGATGACGTGACCACCCGTGACGTGGGCGGTTCCGTCGAACTGCACGCGGAGCGTCTCGTCAAACCAGGCGCGCAGCTCCTTGCGCCCGGACGCATCACGGCTGACGCGGATGTCCTCGGGGAACAGCCCGACGAGCGAATCGATGTCGCGCATGTCGAGCGCCAGGCTGTAGCGGGCCACGAGCTGGCGGATTGCTTCGGTCGACTCGATGCGGTCGATGCGGGCGAGGAGCTCATCGGTCATGGTGACGACCGTACCGCGCGCATGTACGAGTGGGTTGAACTCGGTCTCGGTCCCCCACGAACAGCCCGAACGCACGCCTGGGTGAACGTCGATTCGCGCCCAAATGTGAGGGTCAGGTAGCGCAAGTTCTCGATCGGCACGGGCTACCAGCTGCGGCCGATGCTCGCTCGCTCGCCTGACGGGACCACACGCCCCGCCGAACGAACAGGATCAGCTGGCGTGCACCATCAGGACGTTCTCGAGGAGGTATGCCTCGAGTTGCAGCTCACGGGCCCGGCGGCGGTAGGTGACAGCCAGCGGTTGCGACAGAGATTTGGCCTGCGCAGTGAGGCTTTCGGCCCGCGAACGCAGCATGCACACTTCGTGCGGCTGATCGGCACTGTTCTGGCCGAAGGGGTTGTTCTGGTCGGTGATCTGATTCATGGTGTACACCCTTGGTCGGGCGTGGGGGCCCGGCGGAAGCAGGCCCGGGACGCTTGACCGGGCTCATGCATCCTCTACAACGCCGCGTCGTGCCTGTTGCTTCCCGGTTGCGGCCGTGACGTTCGTTTGTGACGTGAGGCTCTGCTCAGGAGCGGGTGACGAACGGGAGCTTCACCACGCGTGCAGGAATGAGCGAACCGCGCACGTCGATATCGACCTCGGCGCCGATCGAGATGGTCGGATCGCACAACGCCAACGCGATGCCCTGCTGCAGCACCGGCGAGAAGTTTCCGCTGGTGACCACGCCGACGACGACACCGTCGACGAGCACCTGCTGTTCGGCGCGGGGAGGGCGACGGCCTTCGGTGACGAGGCCCCGTAGCCGGCGTGCCACACCACCGGTCTTCTCACGGACCAGAGCATCGCGACCTTGGAACGGCCCCTTGTCCCAGCCGACCACCCAGCCGAGTCCGGCCTGCAAGGACGTGATGCCCGGGCCGAGTTCGTGGCCGTGCAGGGGGAAGCCGGCCTCGAGGCGCAGCGTGTCTCGGGCGCCGAGCCCGGCCGGCGAGGCACCGGCCGCGAGGAGCGCGTCCCACATTGCCGGTGCATGCTCGGAAGCAATAGCGATCTCGACCCCGTCCTCGCCGGTATATCCGGTGCCAGCCACCACACACGGGTCGCCGTTCCACCTCAGCTGCTGCACGGTGAATCGATCGACCTCAGCCGCTGCGGGGAAGAAGCCGGCAAGCACCTGGCGGGTCGTCGGGCCCTGCACCGCGATCACGGCGCGCGTGGCCGTGGTGTCGATGGCCGTGAGATCGGCGCCGGTTCGCGAGAGCGCCGCCTCGACGCGATCGGTATTGGACGCGTTGGGCATGACCTGGAACGTGGTCTCGTCGAGCCACCACACGATGATGTCGTCGATGACCGAGGCGTCGTCGGGATCGAGGAGGTGGGTGTACTGCGCACGACCAGGGCCGATACGCCGCAGGTCGTTCGTGAAGGCCAACTGCAGCTGAGCGAACGCGTCGGGTCCGCTCACCAGCACGGTGCCCAGATGGCTGACGTCGAACATCACGGACGCGGCGCGGCAGCGGGTGTGCTCGGCGATGGTGCCGTGCTCGTAGGAGAGCGGCATGTCCCATCCGCCGAAGGGCACCATCTTCGCGCCCAGCGCGCGGTGCGCCGCGTCGAGCGGCGAGTGCTTCAGTTGCATCCGAGCAATGCTACTTGCGTGGGTTTCGCTACCCGTTGGCCGCGCGAGTGGCGCTCGCCTCGACGGCAACGGCACGCTCGGGGAAGAGCTGCACGATGGCTGCGTCGACCTCGTCCTTGACCCCACCGAGCGGCAAGATATTGAGCACACCCTGGCCGCGACGCACGAGGTCGATGATGTCGTCGCCGTCCTTGACGAGCACCGACCTGTTGCCGGAGATCACGAGGTTCACGCTGGCCACGTCCTCACCGAGGTGCTCCCGCAGGTACTCGAACACGTCGCGCACCGACTCGAGCTTGATGCCTGCATCGATGAGGTTCTTGATCACTTTGAGCTCGAGCAGATCTCGGTAGCTGTACGCACGACGGCTACCGCTGCCGGCGGCGTCGACCAGCGACGGCCGGATGAGATCGGTGCGGGCCCAATAGTCGAGCTGGCGATAGGTGATGCCCACCAGTTCGGCGGTCTGCTTGCCGCTGTAGCCGGTGAGTGCGCTGTCGCTGGTCTGGGTGCTGCGCGTGGGCGTGCTCACGATGGGTGTCTCCCGCTGCTCGAACAGGCCGTGAACGGAGATCCCGCCGGGCGACATGCGCGAAATTTCGTGGATGTGAGATGCGCAGCGTACGTCGGCGCGCGCGCGGCGTCAACGACCACCGCGCGAATCTGCGCGCGCACCGCGCGAACGCGCTGCGGAACCGCAGCGGATTGCCGCTCCTTTGGTTGACGGTTGTTGTGTGCGACTGTCACCCGATCGTGCAGCAGTCCCGAAGGTGCAGGTGTGGTGGCGGCCGCGAGGGCCCGCACCACACACAGGCACTACTTCTTTAGGCCCACGCGCTCCCAAAGGATAAGGCCGAGCGGCGACTGGCCGTAGTTGACGACGTTCTTCGCGTACACCTGGTCGCCGTTAAGCCAGTTGAGGGTCAGTACGGCCATGGCACCGTTGAGGAGGTAGTCCTCCGCCTGTTGGTAGAGGGTCGCACGCTTGGTGTCGTCGGGCTCTGACTGCGCCTTCGTGAGGATCGAGTCGAACTTCGGATCGTCGAACGAGCCGAGGTTGTTCCCACCGACGGCGGCCTTGCTGAACAGGTCGAACATGAAGTTGCCGTAGGTCGGGTAGTCGGCATACCAGCCGGCGCGGCACAGGTGGCAGCCACCCGCGGCCATGGAGCCGAAGTACTTCGACGACACGGGGTTCGTCTTCACCTCGATGCCGAGGTCCTTCAAGTTCTGCTGGATAATTGCCACAACATCTGCGCTGCTGTCGCCGGTTTTGTAATCGATGCTGATCGGTCCGCTGAGCTTGTTGCCGGCGTCCTGCCATTCTTTCAGCAGCGATTTGGCCTTCGTGAGGTCGAAGGTGCAGAACTTGCAGATCCCTGCCTTGAATCCAGGGATGCCATTCGGGGTGACACCGGCGGACAACGTGCGCACCCCCTCGAAGACCTTCTGGTTGATCTGCTCACGATCGACGGCGAGCGAGATGGCCTGTCGAAGTTTGAGGTTCTTCTCGCCGCCGAGCTGCGGATCGGTGAATCCAAAGTCGAAATGGTACGAGCCGAGTAACAGCGACTTCGTAGTGTTGCCGTACTTCGACTGTGCATCGGAGTACTTGCCGGAGGGGATCGTCGCGCTCATGACATTGCCGGCCTCGAAGTCGGTGTAGGCCGACTCGACATCCTTCGTCACCTTGAACACGATCTTGTCGAGGACGGCCTTCTTGTCGCCGAGCACGCTGCCCGCCCATTTGTCGTTGCGGACGAGCACGACCTCGGTGTCGCTCTTGGGCTTTTCGAGCATGAACGGGCCGTTGCCGATCATGAGACCCTTGTCCCACTGGGTCTGGTCGGTGAGCTTCGACACGACCTTCTCGGGCAGCGGATAGAAGAACGAATGGCTCACCACCACCGGGAAATCGGCGAAGGGGCTCTCCAGGATGACCTTCAGCGTCATGGCGGCGTCGTCGGCGATGATCGACGAATTGAGGTTGGTCACCTTGCCGGCCTGCAGATCGGCGCCCCCCTTGATGTAGTTGATGAGGTAGCCGTACGGCGACGCGAAGTCCTTCTGTCCGGCCCGCACCCACGCATACTTGAAGCTCGAAGGGAGCACTGGGTCGCCGTTGGAGAACACGAGCCTCTTCTTCAGGGTGAACGTGTACTCCGACGCGTCGGCGTTGGCCTGCCACCTTTCGGCGACGAGGCCCTTCAGTACCGGTTTGGCCTTGTCGCTGAAGTCGAAGTCGGTGAGGCCGTCGTAGATCGCGCTCGTCACCTGGGACTCGTCGAGCGTTGACACGAGGCCGGGGTCGAAGCTCGTCAGGTTGTCGGTCTGCAGCTGAGCGCCATCCGTGAAGGTGCCGGCGGCTCCGCTCGCGGAACTTCCGTCGTCACCGCACGCGGTGAGCACGAGCCCGGCCACGATGAACACTGCGCTTGCACGCCACCTACCACCTGCGACCATAACTGCCCCTCCTCTGGAACCGGCGACGTCGCAGCGATGGATCCTCGTCGGCCAGGATGATAGGCAGGTGATTTCAACGGCACCGGCATCGACTTCTTCGGGACCTTGACCTTGGCATCGGGTTCGCGTCGAGATGTCCATGCAAGGATTGCACTCGACGGAGCACTGTCCTTATGTGAGAGTGCCTCACGACCCGCGAAAACACGCCTTGAGCACTAGAGGAAGTCTTCGGGGTTGATGTTCTCGATGAACTCGCGGAACTCTTCGACGACTTCTTCTTGCTCGGCATCCTCGTCGGGCGGGCGGATACCGGCCACGTTGAGCACCGCCTCGGAGGCCCGGATGGGCGTTCCCAGGCGAGCGGCGACCGCGATGGCGTCGGACGGCCGGCACGACACCACGGTCACGACACCGGCTCGGGTGAGGTGCAGCTCGGCCAAGAACGTCTTCTCCCGCAGCTCGGTGACGACCACCGCGTCGAGCGTGGCGCCCAGATCCCGCAGGAGGTTGACGATGAGGTCGTGGGTCATGGGCCGTGGGGTGACGACACCATCGAGCGCAAGCACGATGGCCTGTGCCTCGGACGGACCGACGAAGATCGGCAGAATTCGCTGGTCACCCACCTGCTCGCGCAGCAGGACGCACGGCGTGTTGGCCGGCGCCTCGATGCGCACACCGACGAGCTCCATGTCGATCATGGCTGCACCCTACCCGCCGCGTGTGCGCACGCGCGAGAGCGGAAACGACGCGGTGGCGCACTCGTTGGCTTCGCTGTGCCGTCAGTCGAGCTCGCGCAGCAGCGCCTGCAACAACACCGAGTGCAAGCTGTCGGTGAGCCGCGAAAGGTCGGTGAGCGTGTCCTGGAGTGCACGTCGCGCCTCGACCGTGCGTTGGCGGGCGAGCGGCAGCACGACTTGTTCGAACAGCGCCGCTTCGCGATCGGCGGTCACCTTGAACATGCGCAGGTGCCGCGGCTCGAGTCCGTGGGCCCGAAAACCGGCCGCGAGGCGCGCCACCACGAGCGCATCGTGGTCGTACACCGCGACCTTGCCCACCATGCGGTGCGTGAACAGACCGAAGCGTTCGAGTTCGGCGACATCGGAGGGACGCAATCCCGTCGCGTCGGACAGCTCCTGCGCGGTCATGCTGACCGAGGTGAGATCGACGCGGGCGTCGCTGCGGGCCGGTGCGGCAGGCGACTCGCGCGCCGACGAGGTCGAACCGCTCCGCGCCGCGAAGATCGACGGTTCGGGGAGCACACGACGTGGCCCACCCGGTTCGCCGGCGAGCTCGACGGTGCGTGAGGACGAGGCCCGTCCCGCCGCCGGGCGAACCGCGATGGATGACTTTCGAACTGATGAAACCGCTATGGATGGCACGGGGTCGACCTCGTCGTCGGCCCCGTCGATCGCGTCGGCGGCGTCGCCGCCCACCAGGCGGTCCTTAATGACCTTCAGCGGCAGGTAGTTCTCGCGCTGTTGGCGCAAGATCCACCGCAGCCGATCGATGTCCTTGTCGTAGAAGCGCCGATAGCCCGAAGGCGTGCGTTCGGGGTCGACCAGACCTTGGCTCTCGAGGAAGCGGATCTTCGAGATCGTGACGTCGGGGAACTCGCCGCGCAGCAGCGATAGCACTTCGCCGATCGAACGATGCAGTTCGCTCACCGGTACACCGCCTCCGGAAGTGCTCAATGCTTCGTGCCGTGGAAGAACGCGAGCTTGAACTTGCCGATTTGGAGCTCGTCGCCGTCGTCGAGATCGGCCTTGTCAATGCACTTGCCGTTCAGGTACGTGCCGTTGAGTGAGCCCGTATCGCGGAGGGTGTAATGGCTACCGGTGTGCACGAGCTCGGCATGCTTGCGAGACACCGTGATGTCATCGAGGAAGATCTCGCTGTCGGGGTGACGCCCGACGGTGATGCGGTCGGTGTCGAGCGCGTAGCGCGCGCCGAGGTTGGGGCCGCGGGTGACGATCAGCAGGCCCTGCGACTCGGAGAACTGCGACCGATCGGGGCCGAACTCGTCGACAACCTCGACCACCTCGTGCGCCATGGTTTCCGTGCGGGGATCGATGCCGACCGCGATGCTGCACGACGAACAGAACTTCGCCCCCGGTTCGTTCTGATGGCCACAGGCGCGGCACGTTGGACCCCCGCCGGACACGTCAGCCGCCGATGAGCGCGCCGTAGGCCGCCGCGTCGAGCAACGCGTCGAGCTGGGCCGGGTCGTCTGGGATGATCACGCAGACCCACCCGTCGCCGTACGGGTCCTCGTTGAGCTTCTGTGGCTCATCGGTGAGATCGCCGTTGATCTCGATGACCGTGCCCGTGATGGGCGCATAGAGCTCGGACACCGACTTGGTCGACTCGACCTCGCCGAAGCTCATGCCCAACTCGACCCGGTCGCCGACCGCAGGGAGGTCGACGTAGACGACATCGCCCAGGGCATCTTGTGCGTAGTCGGTGATTCCCACACGGACACGATCGGGAGCTTCGATCTGGGCCCACTCGTGATCACTCGAATAGCGCAGTTCGGCGGGAACGTTCATCCCCCAAACGCTACCGGATCTGCGACGCAGTATCGGAGTCAGACGACCGACGCGCCCGGCCATCGGCCAAGGCGTGTCGGGCGAGCGGTGCGTACTGCGACAGCGTGTAGTAGCTGAGCACGAGCCCGGGGATGCCGAACATCCACGCGAAGGCCCCGAAGATGCGGTCGCTCGAGATGTCGGCATGGCTGGCAAGGAAGCTCGGGAAGGCGAACATCAACGCGAACGTGGCGCACTTGCCCAGCCAGGTGACATTGATGCGCCGGGCCCCCATCGCGCCGAGCACGAGCGCAGTGACGGCCACCAGCACCTCGCGCGCCAAGGCCGCGACGCCGAACCACAACGGCACGGACTTGTCGATCAGCATCGCGATGACGGCGACGAGAAACAGCAGACGATCGGCGGCGGGGTCGAGGATCTTGCCGATTTCGGAGACCTGCCCGAGACGTCGGGCGAGGAACCCGTCGACCCAATCGGTGGCGCCGAGACCTCCGAGGAGCAGCGCCGCGAGATAACGGTCGTCCTTCGTGAACAACAGCCACAAGAACACCGGGATGCAGATCAGTCGCACCACGGTGACCAGGTTCGCCCACGTGAAGATGTCGCGCCGATCAACCACGCTGCGAGCCTATGCCGGGCGGCGCGTAGGGTGGGCGGATGGCCAGCATCTTCACCCGCATCATCAACGGCGAGATCCCTGGGCGCTTCGTGTGGCGCGACGAACAGGCCGTCGCGTTCCTCGACGTACGTCCGCTGGCGCCGGGTCACTGCCTCGTGGTGCCCACGCTCGAAATCGACCGATGGACCGATCTACCGGGGTCGGTGGCCACCCATCTCATGGCGGTCGCCCACGCGGTGGCCAACGCACAGCAGCTGGTGTTCTCTCCCCCGCGCGTCGGCCTGATGATCGCAGGGTTCGAGGTGCCGCACGTGCACATCCACGTCTTCCCCACCACGGGCATGGCCACGTTCGACTTCGCGCTCGCGAACGCGTCGCCCGACCCGACCGAGCTCGATACCTACGCCATCGCGCTCAAGGCCGCCCTGCGCGCCGCCGGCCACGCCGCGGTCGCCTGAGTCCGAACTCCTCGTTCGCAGGGCTACAGGAGCGTTTGCTGGGTGTCGGCTTCGAGGCCGACGGGATCGACGAGCCACGCCGCGCGGTTGCGCACGTTGTTGACCGCCGTGCTCACCGGGTGCACCCCGATGATCGACGCCGGCGCAGGAACGAGCAGCCGGCCGAGCATGTCGAGATCGTGATTCTCGTGATCGAGCCACGTGGACCACGAATCGGGCGGAAGCATCACGGGCATACGATCGTGGATCGGCGAGACGGCTTCGTTCGGTTCGCCCGTGATGATGGTGCACGTGCGGAGCGGCAGATCGTCGGGGGCGGCGGGATCGCGCCACAGCTCCCACAGGCCGGCGAACGCGAAACGATCACCGTCGGCGCGATGGATGAACATCGGCTGCTTTCTCTTCTGGCCCGGGATGACCTGCCACTCGTAGAAGCCGTCGGCCGGCACGATGCAGCGTCTGCGTTGAAACGCTCGCTTAAACGCGCTCTTCGTGGCCAGCGTCTCGGCACGGGCGTTGATCATCTTGGCGCCGATCGAGAGGTCCTTCGCCCAACTCGGCACGAGGCCCCAGCGCGCCGTTTCGAGGCGGCGCACTTCGCCAGTTTCCACCACGACGAACACTTGGGCCGTGGGCGCAACGTTGTAGTTGGCGGGCGGAGCGTTCTCGACGACTGCTTCACTCATCTCGGCGCCGAAGTAACGCGCGATCTGGTCAGGCTGCGATGTCGAAACATATCGGCCGCACATTGCTACCTCAGCGCAACGTGCAGCTGCCGACGAGTGGAGCGCCCGTCGCCGCACTGACGTCGAAGTTGACCGTTACCCCCACTGCGCCGCCGAACGCCGGCACCTTGACATTGGTGCCTTCGGCGACCGAGATCTGCGTGGTGAGGTTGTTCCGTTCGTACGCCGCGTTGTCGCCGATGAGCGCAATGCGCACCGCCGCGACCGACGCGCGGCCACCCTCGGAAAGGCTGACGTCGCCTTGCGGGATGACGAGATCGACCATGGTCGTGGACTGCTTGGCATCCGTGCATCCCACCGTGGCCACGCGACCGAACACTCGATCACGCGGGCACGCGCCCGGCACGCTCTCGGCGTATGCGGTGTCGAAGGCGCGCAACGACGCCGACATGACCGACACCTGGATGCACGATTTCGCGAGCCAACCCGGCGGGCCAACGAGCACCACTTGTCCGGCGCCGTTGTAGCGGAACAGCGTTGCGGCGATGCCGCCGGCGGCTTGGGGCAGATCGGTGGCCGGTGCGTCGAGCACGATGCGGTCGGCGATCTCACCGCTGCCCGCGCGCACCATGACCGGGCGATCGAGCCGTGCGACAAGTGCCTTCTCGACCACGGGACGTGGTCCGTCGCGACCGGTGTCGCCGACCGCGGCCACCTCGCCGAAGGTGATCGCGCCCGTCGACGCGACGGTGTCGTCGTTGCGACCGCGCCACCACACGGCCGCCGCGACCAGTGCGACCAGCATCACGAACGACGACGCGACGAAGAAGCGCCGCTGCCGGCGACCGGCGCGCAGGTCGGCCTCGATGCGCCTCTCATCGAGTCGCTCGGCGCTGGTGAGCGGGCCGAACGAGTCGCGTGGGTCACCGCCGCGCAGCGCCTTTCGCCATCGTTCGACGAGGTCTTCCGGCATCCGTGGGTACAAGAACTCGAAGCGCTGCTGGTGATCGCGCGAGAACAGCAAAATGAGGTTGTTGCGCTCGGCGTAGTCGATGGTGTCGGGCAAGTCCTCGTCGACCGGACGACCTTCGGTCAGGACATCGACGAAACGGCGCGTCAACCGGTTGGCCTGCGCGTGGTCGAGTGGGTCGCGACCGGCGATGAGCGCGTCGAGATGGCTCTCGATGTCGACCTGCGAACTGACGCGAAAGAACCCTTTTGTGTCGTCGAAGAGTCGGGATTCGTCGTGAGTTTCCGCGCGGTCGATGGCATGCACCCTAGAACGTGGCCTGGGTTTGTCGGCGGCACTCCCCCTCGACGATGGTGCCGTCGAAGAACGCCGGGTTCTGGCCCGCGAACAACGCCACCGGATTGGTGAAGACGAACGACCGGAAGTCCTCGGCCGTGATCAGGCCGTCGTCGACCAGTTCCCAAGCCTCGGGGACGATGCCTTCCATGTCGGGCGCATCCCAATGCCCCATGTCGGAGCTGAAAATGGCATTCAACGCAACCCCGCCCGGGTTCGTGGGGCCGAACGCGGTGGCGATGCCGCGATCATCGGCCTCGCAGCCGAAGTAGAAGCGCGGCACGAACCGTTCGATGAGGCCGGCCACGGAGTCGACACCGACCGCGGCGAAGTCGTCGAGCACCTCGGGCACCACCCCGATACCGGGGACGAGCCGCAATCCCGCCGCGACATCGTGCTCGCCCGCCAGCGCCAGCACGTCGGCGCCGTAGGTGCGGGCATCGGCCTCGAACGCGGCCCAGTCCAGCGCGGCCGGATCGAGCATCTCGAGCCCACCGGGACCGCGCTTGTCCCAGTGCCCGATGATGTCGGCCAGCAGCATCGACCCCCACGCCACGCCGCACTCGAGCACGGCGAAGTTCACGTCGGGGAACCGACGCGTGACCCCGTGCATGTACAGCGACTTCACCAGCATGTGCATCCGCTGGGCGAACGCGCCGATGTGGTTGAACGAGTAGTTGCTGATGGACGTGTAGATGCCCGTGGGCATGTGTCCGAGCCCGCCATGAAAGGTCACGGCGAAACCGAGCTCGCGCGCTGCGGCCCACACCGGGTCGTAGTCGTATGCACTGTCGATGCCGAACAGGTCGAACCAGTGGGTCTGGCCCGGAGCGAGGAACGGTGACGCGTTGTTCGGGTCGGGCTGGGCGATCGGGCGCGTCACTCCCTCGGGCATGCCGATCACCTTGAAGCCGAGGGCCTTGCAGCGCCGCATCTCGGCGATGGCTTCGTCGGGGGTGTGCATCGGGATGACCGCTGCGACGGTCATTCGCGCCGCGTACGGGGCGTAGGTGGCTGCATAGAAGTCGTTGAACCCGCGACACACGCCGTTGCGCAGCTCGTCGTCGTCGATGCCGGCGATGCCGAAGCCCTTGGTGGGGAACATGATCGTGTAGTCGATGCCACAGTCATCGAGGCGCGACTCGAGCAGCTTCGGGAACGTGGCCGCAGCCAGGTCGTGCGTGTTCTTCGACGGCGTTCCCCACCATGCGCTCTGCGGCGTGCGAGTCGCGGCCCGCCGCGCCGGATCGGCGTTCATGATGTTGGCGAGTGGTGAGGCTTGGCCGCGGTAGCGCTCATAGGCCGAACGGCCGAGCGCTTCACGCAGGAACGGTTCGACCGCCGGCAAGTACTCGAGCACGTGGCCGTCGGAATCGATGATCGGGTGGCCAGCCTTGGCCCGGACCTCGCGTGCGGTGTAGCTGCTCATGTTGGTGCGTGCTCTTTCGGTGTGAGTGACGGCTCTCGAGGAAGGCCGAGGTTGCGTTCGCCGATGATGTTGCGTTGGATCTGTGAAGTGCCGCCCCAGATGGTTTCGCTGCGGCTGAAGAAGAACGAGCTCTGCAGTCCGCTCGCGGGATAGTCGGCGTGCGGGGCGCGGCGGCCGTACCCGGCCAGGGCTTCGGCGATCTCGGGGTTTCCTTGGAGGACCTGCCCCGCGGGCCCCAGGACGTTCATGGCCAAGTTCAACGTGGCTTGGTTGTGCTCGGACCAGAACACCTTGTTGCACGCACTCATCGCGCTCAGACCGGTGCGCTGGTCCTCCGACAGCGATTTGCCCCGAAGCACACCCGTAAGACTGCGAAGCCCGTTGATGCGCATGATCGCCACCCGTGTGTACGCCCGGGCCAGGTCTTGGCGCATCTCGAGATCGGTGTTCGCGCCGCGTTCGCGGGCGATGGCCAAGATCTCGTTGAGCTGCTTCTCGAACCGGCGATAGCCGGTCGTCGAGTTCGTGCCCCTCTCGAATCCGAGCGTGGTCATTGCGACCTTCCAGCCATCGTTCACCCCACCGACCACGTTTCCGGCCGGGCAACGCGCGTCCGTGAAGAACACCTCGCAGAACTCGGCACCGCCGTCGATCTGGCGGATGCGGCGCACTTCGACGCCGGGCTGGTCCATCGGACACAACAAGTACGAGATCGCCTTGTGCCGAGCAGCTGCAGGATCGGTGCGACACAACAAGAACACATAGTCAGCGTCGAAGCCCTGCGTGGTCCAGATCTTCTGCCCATTGATGACCCACTCGTCGCCATCGAGCACTGCGGTGGCCTTCAACGCCGCGAGGTCGCTCCCGGCGTCAGGTTCGCTGAACCCCTGACACCACGCCACCTCACCGCGCAAGATCTTGGGGATGAACTCCTGCTTCTGCGCCTCGGTGCCCCACTGCAAGATGGTCGGGCCAACCAACGTGTCACCAAAAAAGTCGGCCCGTAACGGCGCACCGACCCGATGGAACTCCTCGGCGAGCACCACACCCTGCATCGTGTCAAGCCCCCGACCGCCGTACTCGGTGGGCCACGACGCGCACAACCAGCCGCCTGCAGTGAGCGCGTCGTTCCAATGGGCCAAAAGCGCGGGCCGTTGCTCTGGCGTGGCCGTCGCAAATCCCGGCGGCAGGTTCGCGTCGAGCCATGAGCGCACCTCGATGCGGAACGCCTCGGCCTCGGGCGGATAGTCGAGATCCACTGGCTAACCCGCCACACCATCGCCAGGGCGCGGCGCGAGCGCGGCCCACAGCGGTTCGCGCTTCTCCGCGAACGCCCTCGGACCCTCGTCCTGATCAGGGTGACCCCACAGGCCCGCCAAGTGCTTCGCGCCGACCTTGCAGGCATCGGTGAGGTTGTGTTCGAGCGCTCCCCACAACGCCTTCTTCGTGGCCTGCATCGCGGCCGGCGAGTTCTTGGCGATCTTCTCCGCCAGCGCCTGCGCCTCTTCACGTAGCTGACCGGGAGGATCGACGATCTGGCTGATCATGCCGAGCTCGTAGGCCCGCTGGGCGTTCATCCGCTCGTACTTGCCGACGAACGCCATGCGCATCACCGCCTCGGCCGGCATCTTGCGGATCAATCCGATCGCTTCGATCGACACCACCTGACCGATCGACACGTGCGGATCGAAGAACTGCGCATCCGAAGCGGCGATCACGATGTCGGCATCGGCCACCCAATGGAAACCACCGCCACAACAGATGCCGTTGACCGCCGTGATCACCGGCTTCCACACCTGCTGATGCCACGCCGTGAAATGCAGATCGAAATCGACCACGCTGTCCTGATACCGCTGCATCCCCTGGCCATCTGTCGCAATCTCGGTCACGTCGACGCCCGTCTGGAACGCCCGACCATTGCCCGTGTGCACGATCACCCGCACCTCAGGATCACGATCGAGCTCGATCCACGCGTCCGCGAATTCGTCTCGCATCAACGCGTTCATCGCGTTCAACTGATCCGGACGATTGTTGATCAACCACCCCACGTGACCATGACGTTCGACGATCAGCGTCTCGTAGTTTCCGTAGCTCATGTGTGGTCCACCCCTCGGCTGCGCGGTCGACCGCGATTCGCCCGACGGCGGCCGCGGGTTGGTGAGTGTAGAGCCGAGTGACCCTCGGGACCGGATGCGGGCCCGGGCCGGAGCGGCATTTCGGACCCAGTCACCCAACTCAAATCACCTTGGCTGGCCGTCGATCCGATGTGACGCCGAGAGGACCGGTCAGGCGCGTTTATCGAACTGCTTCGGCGCGGGACGCGACGAGCTCGGCGGCAGATCGCGCCCAGTAAAGGTGCGCCAGCCCGATGACGAGTCGATCGACCCGGGCGCGCCCAGCGCGTCGCGCGGGTCGCGCTGGTCGCGCTGACCCCGACCGGCGCGAACGCTGGGGCGACCAACCACGATGCTCGCCCCGATCGCGGCCGCGCCACCGAGCACCAGCAACGTGGCCATCGCGGTGACCGCACCGGTCGCGCCGCGGAGCACGGCGCGCACCACCGCCGCATTGCCGGGCACCCATTGCTCCGCGAGCCAGATGAACCCGCGAGGCAGCAGCACCCAGAGTAACCCTGCACCGACCGCCCAAACGCCGATACGTCGCAGCACTCGGAGGCGGTCAGCCCCGACGAGTGCAACGCCTCCGAACAGCACGGCGATCAACGCGAGACGCGGCACCCATGCGGTCGCGAAGCGGTGAGCCGCGCCGACAAAGGGGATCTCGACATCGGGCAGCGCCACCGACTTCGGCGCGGCATTCACGAGCTGGGCCGCGAGGGTCGGGCTCGCCACACCGAGCGAACGATTGACCGCCTCGAGCAACAACGTCGTGTTGATGGTCGCCGGCTTCTTTGGCTCGACACCGAGGAGATTGGCGTGCTCGGCCGCGAGCGCGTCGATCACGTCAGTCGTCACCCGAGGATTGGCGAGGGCCGCGGCCACCGCTTCGCGAAGCACAGGATCATCACCGGCGATCTTCGGCACCTTCAACCCGGTGTCCGCGGTTGCGGAGGCAGCACCGGTGTTCGCGGCGCGGGCCAGGCTCGAGGCAAGGTCATTGGCCAGCTGACCGCGCGCTTCTGGGTCGTCGAAGACCTCGTGAGCGATGCGACTCGATCGTGACGGGTCGGCGACGGTGTGCAGGATCACCCAACCCGTCCACGCAGTGGACGCGCAGACCAACGCGATGGCGACAAGAAGGCGCGACACGCCGCGTCCGATCATGATCCTCCTGTCGGTGTTGCCCTTCCGATCATGATGGCTCCGATCACCGCCCACGCGGATGTGCCCTCGGCGGCACGCATCGCTCCCTGGATCTCCGAGCAATCCGGGCGCCAGAGGCAACCGGCAACGTCGCCACGTTCAACGTGCACACTGCCTGGGTCCCGCAATCAGGGATTCGCGCTCGACGACGCGCTCGATGACGCGCTGGCCGCGTGCGCCGACCGTCATGACTCCACTCGGCCTCGCCGTGCCGCACGAGGAACAGTTCGTTCGCGAGCGCCGCTATGGGCGCGGCTCAGCCGTCGGTCTCGTCGAACTCCGCTGCGAGGTCCGCGCTGTAGGCAAGCGCCATGGCCATCGCAGCCGACTGGGTGATCACGAAGTTGAAGTAGTGCCCGGCGACATTGCCATTGGTCATCGGCGGATCGCCGAGTGAGCGCAGCATGGCCCCTGGGTCGTGGACCCGCACGATGGGCTCGACGTCGGGCAACGGGCCGGGTGATCGCCAGATGTCCACGCCGTTAGTGCGGCGCGGTTGGGGACGGCGGCGCTGGTTGGTTCGGGCGCGTTGTGGACGGTTCATCAGTCCTCCTCGGCGAGCAGCTCGTCGGGGCGTAGCCCGAGCGCGAGGCGCAGTTGGTCACTGGTGAGATCGGCCATGGAACTCGACCGGGGCAGCACCAGTTCGGCGATATGACGCTTGCCAGCCACCACTTCTTCGACACGTTCGTCGACGGTGCCCGGGCACACCAGTCGATGCGAGATGACGGTTCGGCTCTGGCCGATGCGCCACGCGCGGTCGCGGGCCTGGTCCTCGATGGCCGGATTCCACCAGCGGTCATAGAGCACGACGTGGTTCGCGGACGTCAGGTTGAGGCCCGTACCGCCGGCTTTCAACGACAGCACCATTGCGCCTGCACCGGTGCCGCTCTGGAAGTCGGTGACGAGCCGATCGCGGACCTCGCGGCCCAGGCTGCCGTCGTAGCAGGCGATCGGCATACCGGTGACCTCGCTGAGGTGCCGCGCGAGCCGGCGACCCCACGTCGCGAAATGGGTGAACACGAGGATGCGTTCGCCGGCCGCGAACACCGACTCGACGATCTCCTCGAGACGAGCGAGCTTGCCCGAGCGTCCGGCGAGCGGGAGCCCGTCGTCGCGGTAGGCCACCGGGTGGTTGCAGATCTGCTTGAGCGCCGTGATGGCGGCGAGGATGGCGCCCTGCTTCTTCTCGCCGAGCGCGTCGGAGTCGGCAGTGTCGACCACGAGCATGTCGAGCACCGCCTGGTACAGGCCGATCTGCTCGGTGGTCATGGTGCAGTAGTCGAGCTCGTCGATCTTGTCGGGCAGTTCGGCCGCGACCTCGGGCTCTTTCTTGGTGCGACGGAACAGCAGCAACCCGTTGAGGGCCCGCAGCGCGGCCTCACCGTCGCCCGCCATGTTGGCGAGGAACTCGGGGCGTGACCCGACGAGGCCGGGGTTGGTGAAATCGAGGATGGCCCACAGGTCGCCGAGACCATTCTCGATGGGCGTACCGGTGAGTGCGATGCGCGACCGCGACGGAATGCGTCGCAGCTGTTGCGAGGTCTCGTTCGCGGGATTCTTGATGGCCTGCGCTTCGTCGAGTACGACGCGGCTCCACTCGACCTTGGCCAGCGCCTCGACGTCACGCACCGCAGTCGCGTACGTGGTGACGACGATGTCGGCCCGCCCGATCTGAGCCTCGAGCACCCGGGCCGACGAACGCGACGCACCATGGTGCACGAGCACGCGCAGCTTCGGCGCGAAGCGCGCTGCCTCGGCCGCCCAGTTGCCGACCACGGCCGCCGGCGCGATCACGAGCGCCGGACCATGGCCCGCACTCCTCGCCATGTGTGCGAGGACGGTCGGGGTCTTGCCGAGACCCATGTCGAGCGCGAGACACCCGCCGAGCTCCGCCGCGTCGAGGAAGCCCAACCAGGCCAGCGCTTCTGCCTGATAGGTGCGCAGCTCGCCCGCGAATCCCTCGGGTTGGGTGATTGCGAGCGACGGGGCCTCGGCGGCGCGTTGCACGATGTCGTTCGCCCAACTCGCGCCGTGCACGACGACGCCACCCGACAACCCCGACTGATCGAGGCCGATGCTCTGGCGCAGGATCTCGGCCCCCGTGAGCTGGGTGATGGACTCACGCTCGGCGAGGATGGCCGCAGCCTTTTCGAGGTCGGCCCGGTCGACCTCGACCCACTGCCCGCGCGAACGCACGAGCGGACGAGCTTGGCGGGCGAGCCGGGCCACTTCGGCCGCAGTGAGCTCGACGTCGTCGAACAGCACCGACCAGGCGACGTTGCTCAACTGGTGCGCGCCGACCACCGAGCCGCCGGCCGCCTCAGCGAAGAGTCGCAGCGACGCCTTGGCTTTGCGTCGCGACAGCGCCGGCACGCGCACGTCGAACCCGATCGCCGAAAGTGTGGGACCGACGACGGTCATGAGCTCCCACGCTTCGGACTGGCTGAGCGCTACCTGGCCGCGGAACCGTGGTTCCGAGCGGTTGAGCGCGACGAACACGCGGACGAGGCGCTCCCATTCGGACGACACCCGCCCGCTGCCCCGTTCGGTGCGGAGCGCCGCGTCGATGGGCTGGACGCGACCCTTGCCCGCTGGGGCGTGCACCGAGGCCAGCCACACGCCGTCGGAGCCAGGCGCGTCGAGTTGCACGACGAGCTTCGGTCGCGCGGCCGACCTGACCGTGTGCGACCACTGCTCGAGCCGGCGCGACAGTTCGGCGGCGAGCCCGACGTTCGAGCGGAAGGTCGAGCCGTTCATGCGGGCAATGACCGTGTCGGCGAGGTCGGTCGTGGAGTTCGCCGTGGGCGGCGGTGCCGGGAGCTCCATGTGCTCGGTGCTCTCGGTCACGATGGTCTCGACGACGGCCGAGATCACTGAGATGACCGTAGCCCGACCTTTGCCACCGCCGATCGCGACGGCAGTGCCAGGCATCGAAGCCGACAGCGCTTCGATCGCCAAGCTGTCGACGAGCGCCGGGAGCCAGCGCACCGCGGCATCGACCGCGCGTCCCTCGGAGCGATCGACGATCTGCACCGTGGGGACGATCGAACCCTGGGCGGCGAGCCGGACGCCTTCGAGGGCAACCCGACCCAACCACAGCAAGCTGTTGCCGGCACCCGCCTGGCCGAGGCCGCCCCCGATCGCGACGAGCCAGCCGAGGACCGATTTCATGGGGATGGCGAGGGCTTCGGCGCGCTGGCCGTCGGGCAGGACGACACCGGGGTGGAGCTGCCATCCGACGGGCGGCCCGCCGATGGCCTCGAGCCGGCTGGCAAGCGCTTCGTTGTCCTCGGGCGCCGCGCCCCGCCCGGCGGCCCACACGACGATCTGGCCGGCCGCCCACGAGGCATGCAGCTGAACGTCTTCGGGCTCGAGGTCGTCGTCGGCCTCGGCGCGGTCGTCGACGGTGGACGAGGAAGCAGTTGCCACCACCGGCCGATAGCGAACGGCGATCGCCCGAAGGCTCGCGACCGTCGCGTCGAAGTCGGCGACCACCTGGTCGCGTTCGTCGTCGGCCAGGGCGCGGCGAACCGCGTCGCGGTCGTCCTCGGCCTCGCCGACGAGCCGATCGAGCACGAACAGCGAGGCGCGCTCGTCGGCGTCGAGCAGCGCGAGATCGGCGTCCGATCCGTAGCCATCGGCGACCGACCAGATCGCCGCTTCGAGTTGTCGTACTTCCATCGATATCCGTTCTGGCATGTGGTCGTGGGACCACCCAGCTGCGGCAACCCGTTCCACGACAGGTCACGGCGGCCGCCTCGTCGTCGTGTCGGGTCGAACCGGGCGGCGGCGGTGCCGACACGATCGAACCTGCGCCGCCCCTGCCCGCTGGCGGCGTCGGACACCATGCCACCGGAGGAGCATGCTCCTCAGACAGAATCGTGCCGAGGCGCTGCTACACAAGGCAGACGCCGTGGGTTTACGTTACCCGGCCCGGACGCGACCGCGGCGCATGCCACCGACGAATGGCGAATCACCGAGGTCGCGTGGGATGCGCGGTCCGTTCGTCAGCTGGGGCAGACCCCTTCCCTTCCCCGACGGTCTGGTCAGTGAGGCCACAGTCGGGCCTGTCAGACCAGCGTTCCGAACCTCGCACGACTGGCCCCACTGGACTGGTCCCCGGCATCTGCGGTTGGTGTGGCGAAGCGTCCGAGTGAACCGCCACCCACTACGCAGCCGGCGACCCGTGGTGCAGGCCATGCGCCCACGGCGCCGAGTTCTACGCCACGATCAGCCCGGCCGAGACCTCGGACCTTCCCGGAGCGCCACGAGGAGTTGCGACCCCTCAACCCTCGAGGAGACATCATGGATGAGATCCCGAACTGCGTCGCCGGCGGCGTCCCGCCCATGCGCAGCGCGAACGGATAAGGGGGACGTCCGCCAGGGCCACGGGTAGCTGAGAGCGGACTCGCGACCGAGTCGACCGACTGCCTCGCCGCCGTCACCGCGAAGCGCATGAACCCGACGACGCGAGCTTTGGCCGCTGCCGACCCCGTCGGACCCGACATCACACCGCTCTTTCAGTCCCGGAACCCCTGAGGGGGACCTGCGGCGTCGATTCGTTTGCTGCCCGGTAACGCCGGAATCAGGCGGGTCCCCCCCCACCATCAGCACGACATACCCGGCAGACGCAAGGGCGTTATGGCCGCTGAGCTTCATGGCTGGAAAAGCTCGCTGCGCTCGCCGTCGTCCTTGCTCTTGCGTGGTGATACGGGCGCACCAGCGGACCGGGCGAGATCTCGTTGTTGAGTCTGTACCCGGTGTTCGTCATCGCGGTACTCGCCGCGACCTGACGGCGTTCGCCCCCGGTGAATCATCCGTCAACGCAACCGTGCCCCTTGTTGCTATTAGGAGAGCAGCAGCGCGGCGACCGGAAACATCGTCATTGCAATCCCGGCGAC
>CAFABA010000021.1_pt1 | contig 28333 bp, 24 predicted proteins | sample 7267731 | NCBI WGS metagenome assembly CAFABA01 (sample SAMEA6814000, study PRJEB35770) | uncultured Acidimicrobiales bacterium | biome: Freshwater; feature: Freshwater reservoir; material: water | place: Czech Republic | collected 2017-08-18 | depth 30m m | reverse complement strand
TGGATCGAAGGCGCACGAAGAAGTACGACAAGGCGTACTTCGACCGGTGGTACCGCCGGCACGGCATCGGAGCACCGGCCGAGGTCGGCCGCGCGGCCCGGTTCACCCTTGCCACGGCCGAGCACCTGCTCATGCGTCCGGTCCGCCGCGTGCTCGACATCGGCTGCGGCGAAGGGGCGTGGCGCGCCCCGCTGCTCGCGGCGCGGCCCGGCCTCCGATACGTAGGTTTCGACCCGAGCACCTAAGCGGTCGAGCGCTACGGCCGCACCCGCTCCATACACCTCGGCGGGCTCGGCGACCTGCCCACGCTGGGGCTCCGAGAACGCTTCGACCTGATCGTCTGCGCCGATGTGTTGCCCTACGTCGATGACGTCGAAATCGACACCGCACTCGCATGGATCAGCGGTCGCCTCGACGGACTCGCCTATCTGCACGCCATGACCGCCACCGACGACTTCTCGGGAGACCGCGTCGGGTTCCACCGCCGCAGCGCCAACCGGTACGTGCAGTTGTTCGCGGCCCATGGCCTGCGCCGCGTCGGCCCAAACCTGTACGCCGGGCCGGCGGTATTAGCGACGTTGACCGCGCTCGAGGGCCCTCTCGAGGATCCGGTCGACGACACCGACGTACAGTGACGACATGAGGATGCGATCGGTGACCGAGTACGACTACGCGCCGAGCCACGCGCTCGCGCCCGACCCGGAGCCACGTGCGGCGCTCTACACGGTGATCTCGGTCGACGATCACCTCGTCGAGCCGCCTTGGCTGTTCAACGGCCGCCTACCCGCCGCGTTCGCCGACCGTGCGCCACGCATCGTCGAGACGCCGAGCGGGGCGCAGCAGTGGGAGTTCGACGGCAAGGTGTTCGCCCAGATGGGCTTCAACGCGCTGTCCGGTCGCGCCGACAAGGACGACTTCACGTTCGAACCGGCACGTTTCGACGACATGCGTCGCGGCTGCTTCGACATCCACGCTCGCATCGCCGACATGGACATCAACGGCATCTGGGCGTCGGTCAACTTCCCTTCGCAGATCACGGGATTCTGCGGCCGCATCTACTCCGCGTGCAGCGACCCTGCACTCGGGCTTGCCGTGACGAAGGCGTTCAACGATTGGATCGCCGAGGAGTGGCACGGCAGCTACCCCCAGCGCATCGTGCCGATGGGCATCACGTTCCTCGCCGACGCGGAGCTCGGCGCAGCCGAGATCCGGCGCAACGCGGCGCGAGGCTTCACCGCGGTTTCGCTGCCCGAACAACCCCAGAACATCGGTCTGCCGTCCATCCACTCCGGCTGGTGGGAACCGATCCTGCAGGCGTGCGAAGAGACCAGCACCGTGATCTGTCTGCACATCGGATCGTCGGGTCAGCTGATGCCGCGCGACGCCGAAGGGCCGGGTGGAGTAGGCGCCGCGATGTTCCAGGTGCAGAGCTACGTGGCGTGCAACGAGTGGCTGTGGTCGGGTATCCCGGTGCGTCACCCCGAGCTAAAGATCTCGATGAGCGAAGGTGGCATCGGCTGGGTGCCGATGATGATGGACCGGCTCGACTTCATGCTCACGCAGTCGGGTCACGGTCGCAACGATTGGAAGGCGATGCACACCGACCTCACGCCGAGCGAGGTGCTGCGCCGCAACTTCTGGTTCTGCAGCATCGACGACCCGTCGATCCTCCCGTTGCGCGAGCGCATCGGCATCGACCACATCATGCTCGAGGTCGACTACCCGCACGCCGACAGCACATGGCCCGACTCGCAGGCCTTCTTCGATCGCAATCTGCGTGACCTGCCGGTCGAACATGTGCGCAAGCTGGCCTACGCGAACGCGGCCGCGCTCTTCCGCCATCCGCTGCCTGCCAACCCCACGCCCTGAGCGGGGCGAGGCTCAGCTCTTGGTCAAGGTGAGCGTGCCGGTGATCGACGTGCCGCCCGACCCGATGGCCTGCACCTTGTACGAGCCCACCGCGTCGCCGGTGGAGTTGTAGGCGGCCGAGGTCGCTCCCGTGGGCTCGACGACATGTGGTGATCCGTTGAACACCTTGCCCGACGGGCTGGTGAGCGTGAACGTGATCGACTCGCCGGGTGTCGCACCGGTGACGGACAGCGAGATGATCGTGCTGATGGGCGCCGAGGCCGGGTTGATCGTGAGCACCGCCGGCGGCGCGGTGGTGGTGGTCGGCGGTGCGATCGTGGTGGTCGTAGCCGGGGGCTTACTGCTACCCCCGCCGCACCCTACGAGCGCGAGGCTCAGCGTGACCCCGACCGCAAGCATCGACAGCCTTCGCACCAGCACGCTCGCGCTCCTCGAACCTGTCGCGCCACCCGCGACCGGCCAGACCATAGAGCCCGCGCGTCGCCACATCGGGGCACTCCGCCCCAGCGGTGACGCCGGTCATGCCCCGCTACCGCATCGAGGATCGAGCGCATCTGTCCCGCACCCCTCGATCTCGGGCAGGATGTCCGCGTGATCAACCCGACCGCGCCGCGCGGACGACCCGCCGCCCGCCGCGCCCCTGCGGCGATGAGCTTCGATCGAATCGTCGAGACCGCTCGTGAGCTAGTGCGTACCGGAGGGGCCGACGCGCTCAGCATGCGGAAGCTCTCCGCCGAGCTCGGGGTCGCGCCCACGGCGATCTATTGGCACGTGGGCGACCGCGAGAAGTTGCTCAACGCGGTGCTCGACGCCGAGCTCGCCGAGCTGCCCGAGGTTCGGGCCAACGGGACAACCCCCAACGCGAGGTTACGCTCCGTGGCCCGCGCTATCCGGCGCCAGGTGCAAGACGCGCCACATGTCCAGGCGCTGGCGTTCGTTCTCGACCGGTCCGCCGCGGTGTCGTTCCCCGGTCAGGTCGCACTCGCTCGCGAGGTCACCGCCGCGGGGCTGCACGGAGAGGAAGCGGCGAACGCGGCACGGGCGATCCTGTTCCTCGTCGGGGGTTTCGCCATGCTTGAGGGCAACTTTCGCACTCGTCCGCCCGGGCAGCGCACCACCCAGGAGCTGTGGTCCGAGATCACCGCGGAGGACATCGACCCGATCTTGCTCGCGGCGATGCGGCGGCCGGCCGACACCGACGCACTGTTCACCTACGCGCTCGACAACCTGATCGAGTCCGTCCTCACCCGGTCGAGATCGCGCTGACCCACACCCCGAGTAGCTGAGCCCGATCTCGGCGGGAAGATCCGCTCGGCTCAGCCGTTGGCGTAACGGGGGTGATATGCCGCGAGGTCGAGCATGCGGATCGCGTTGGTTCGACAGATCTTGTCAACCTGCGCCTTCGTGAGATGGCTCATCGATTCTTCGGCCACCTTCTTGGTGTGCGGCCATGTGGAGTCGCTGTGGGGGAAGTCGGTCTCGAAGGTCACGTTGTCCTCGCCGATGGCCTCGAGGTTCCGCAACCCGAACGCGTCCTGGAAGAAGCAGGCATAGACGTGATCGGGGAAGTAGGAGGACGGCGGTCGTTTCACCACGTCGGACACACCGCCCCAGCCCCGGTTGTGCTCCCACACCACATCGGCCCGTTCGAGCACGTAAGGGATCCAGCCGATCTGCGCCTCGCTGTACGCGACACGAAGCTGCGGGAACCGATCGAACACGCCCGAGAACAACCAGTCGGCCATGGAGCCCATGGCGTTGTTGAAGGTGAGCGTGCTGCCGACCGCGGCAGGTGCGTCCTTCGACGTGGACGGCATCTGCGAGCTCGAGCCGATGTGCATGCACACGAGTGTGCCGGTCTCGTTGCACGCCGCGAGCAACGGATCCCAGTGCCGTGCTGCATCGTGGATGGACGGAAGGCCGAGGTGGTACGGCGCCTCGCTGAACGTGATCGCGCGCACACCGCGCGCTGCGTTGTATCGCACCTCGGCCGCGGCGAGCGCAGGGTCCCAAAGCGGCACGATCGCGAGCGGGATCAGCTGGCCGTCGGACTCGCCGCACCACTCCTCCACCATCCAGTCGTTGTACGCACGCACGCAAAGCGACGCAAGGTGTTTGTCGGCCGCTTCGAGGAACGTCTGGCCGCAGAACCGCGGAAACATCGGGAAGCAGAGCGAGCCCTCGACGTGGTTCGCGTTCATGTCTTCGAGGCGCTCGGCCACGCGGAAGCAACCAGGGCGGATGTCGTCGTACGTGACCATTGAAAGATCGACCTCGTCGCGCGGAAACCCCGCAGCAGCCGAGAGCTTGAACAACGGGATACGGCGGTCCTCGTAGAGCCAGTAGTCGGCTTCGCCTTGGTGTGCCGCGTCGCTCGACGAGCCGATGCCACCACGGAACACGAACGCACGGCCGGGCCCCCGTTCGACGCGCGGCCCACGATCGATGTGGCGGCTCGGCAGACGCGAGGTCCACAACGCGGGTGGCTCGACCACGTGGTCGTCGACCGAGATGATGCGCGGTATCTCGACCATTGGGCTCACCACGCTCGCACGATGGCGTCGGCGTCGAAGGCACCGCACAAGGAGTCGGCCGGCCAGTCGGCCGGCGCGATCGGCCGGTGCACCTCGGCGTGGGTGGGCCCGATCTTCGCGCCGATCGCCGATAGGCGCTCCCAGTCGAAGCCGTACACGTCGGCGGCGGTCTTTCCGAGCATTAGCACGCACTCGTCGACCGGCACGTTCGCGAACGTCTCTCGCAACGCTTCGCGAGTGTGCGGTGTGCTGCCCTCGCTGTGCGGATAGTCCGAACCCCACATGATGCGATCGATGCCCACCAGATGACGCACATCGCACTCGACCGCACGAAGGAAGCTCGCACCGATGTAGCAGTTGCGGGCGAAGTACTCGCTCGGCAGCATCGACAGCTTGCGAGCCGCCTCGCCGCCGAACATCGCCTCGGGCGATCCCTCTTTCATCATGCGACGGTAGAACCAATCGAGGCTCGCGAGCCCGGCCGGCACCCATCCCGTGCCCTGCTCGGTGAGCACGAACTTCAGCGCAGGATGCCGCTCGAACACGCCGGCGAACATCAGGTGCCACATGCCTCGGTGCGAGAAGATCGGGATCTCGACGAGTTGCACGGCACGGGCCGCAGGGTCCATGCCGTAGTCGGGCAGCCCGGCGCCGCTGTGGTGGTTGACCACCATGTCGAGCTCCTCGCAGACGGCCCACAGCGGCTCGTAGGCGTCGTGCCACAACGGCTTGACATCGGGATGATTGGGCGCCACCCCCGGCAGCAACACGCCGCCCTCGAAGCAACCCTGGTCCTTCGCCCAACGAACCTCGGCGACCGCGTCGTCGACATCGTTCAACAGGATCTGGACGATGCCACCACGACGTCCCCGGTATTGCTGGCAGAACTCGGCCAACCACCGATTGTGCGCCTGGAGGCCGGCCCACCGACGTGTGTAGTCGGCGGCGGCCGGCATCGGCGCCAGCAGGCTGGCGGAGGGGAAGAACGGCGGGATCGTGTTCGGGAACAGGATCTCGGCCGCGACGCCGTCGGCGTCGAGCTCGCGGGCGCGACGCTCGTGACTCCAGTTCCGATCGGCGTCGGGGCGCACGAGGTCGCCCCACGGGTTCACGTAGGCAACGGCCCAGGCGTCGAACTCGGTGTGCCAACGAGCGGGCAGGTATGGCCGGTAGTCACGCAGGTCGGCGCCCGCGTGGCCATCGGACGACACGATCACATACCGATTCATCACGGCCTCCCCACCTCGCTTGTCGCGAAATGTAACACCGTTCCAGTCTGGGGTTTGGCGCCAGGGCGCTCACTGTGGAACCGCTTCCCCAGTTGTTGGGGCCCAGGTCACCGGGCTCGATCTCACCCAACCGATCACCGAGGCACTCGAGCGTGCTTCATCGCGTGACGATCTATGACCGCACGACCTAGGACAGTGCGGCGAACACCCTCGCAAAGCCCGCGGCAAGGTCGGCGCGCTCGCCATCGGTGAGCACCGCGAAGTCGGACGCGTGCAATTCATCGGTGTGCTGTTCGGCCTCGCGGCGCCGCGCCACGAATGCGCCGGGTTCGGGGAACGGTGCCTCCCAGCCGAAGAGCTTTGCGTTGCCCTCGCCGCCTCCGCCGCTGAGGATGGCCTCGAGTGGGCTCAGGCCCTCGGCCAGCACAGCGACGACGTGGCGGGCCATGCGCAGCTCGCGCAGCGCGAATGACAGCTGCACGGTCAACGCCGGAGCGTCGGCCGCACGTGGTAGCGCACGGATACCGGCGAACAGGCTTGCCGCCGTCGGTGCCGCTGCGTCGACGGCCTTGGTGGCGAGCTCGTTCAGTTGATCGAGACCGTCGACCGACGCAAGGTGCGTGCGGCCCCAGGCCTGCGCGCACTCGAGGAAAAGCGCAGCGGCCGCGAGAGGCTCGGCCTTTTCGAGGGCGTCGTCCCAATAGCCGGCGACCGCGGCAGGCGAGAAGAACGCGGCAGACGACGCGACAACGTCATGGTGCACCCGGCCGAGCGTGCCGAAGCGGCCGATCACATAGAAGCCGAGGCCCGGCTCGAGACCCAGCTCTGGGGCACGGGCGAAGGTGCCCCCGTCCATCATGAACGCACTGCCGAGCTTGTTCACCGGTTGCTGGACAGCGCGCACGCAGTTGATCGAATCCATGGGTCCTCCGCCGTTGTGCGCGCAACGTACCATGCGGAGTCGAGGCGAAAGCGACTGCGCGAACGTCTGAGCACACTGCTGCACACGGCGGTGCCTCGGTCGGCAATGCGCTTTCACGACGAGGGGGAACACCATGGCGGATCTTGGCGTCGTCGATCCGACGAGCGAGGCCTACTGGCACGACATCCATGGCGTGCTCGCCCCGCTCCGTGAGCGCGCTGCCGTCGCACGTTCGACCGTGGGGCTCTACGAGATACTTCGCTATGAGCACTGCGAGCCGCTCCTGCGCAACGCGACGCTCCACCAAGCCTTGCAAGGGATGCTGACCTATCAAGGCATCGACGAAGGCCCCTTGTTCGACTGGTGGCAACTCATCATGAACAACCACGACGCCCCGACGCACACCCGGTTGCGCTCGCTCGTGGGGCGTGCTTTCACACCTCGCCAGGTCGAACGGGTACGCCCGCGAATTCGCGCCGTTGCGACTGAGCTCATCGATGACCTTGCCGGCGCGGGCGAGATCGATCTCCTGAGCACCTTCTGCCACGATCTACCCCTGATCGTGTTGTGCGAGATGCTCGGCGTTCCCGCGAGCGATCAGCACATCGTCGAACAGTGGACCACCCTCGTCGCGCTCGCGTTCTCTCCCGTGATCCCGATCGAGATGCGGGCCACCATCGATGCGGCCGTCGTGGACTTCAACGCGTATGCCGACGATCTCGTCGATCGATGCCGCGCGCACCCCAGCGACGACATCCTGAGCGCACTCGTGCATGCCGAAGAGGCCGGCGAGCGGCTGTCGCGCAACGAGCTACAAGCGCTCATCATCAACCTGTTGTTCGCCGGCCACGACACCACCAAGTCGATGCTGTCGATCGGCGCATGGCTGCTCGCAACGCACCCTGACGAGCTGGCCAAGCTGCGCGCTGATCCTTCGCTGATAGGAAACGCGGTCGAAGAGATTGGGCGCTATGAGACACCGATCAGCGGCATACCGCGTCTCACCACGACCGACATCATTGTTGCCGGCTACGCGATCCCCGCCGGCTCGTACCTGACCATGTCAGTGCCATCGGCCAATCGCGATCCGCGTCGCTTCGTCGACCCCGATCGATTCGACGTGTCGCGCACCGACACCCGCAACCTCACGTTCGGTTTCGGTGTGCACCACTGCGTCGGCGCAAGCATTGCTCGCGCCGAGGTACAAGAAGCGCTCGCGGTCTTGGTCGAGCGGACCGAGGTGACGCCGTCGAAGGATGCTCCAGCCTGGGTGCCGTTCGCCGCGGCTCGGCGATTCGCGACCCTTCCGATGGAGCTCATCGCACGCTGACCCTGCGCGAGGTGCGAGGCGTTCAGACCGAGGGGACCGGCATCGGTACGGGGTAGCCCCGGGGTTGCACGAACGCATCGGTACCGCCATCGACGAACAGCGTCTGGCCGACGATGTACGACGCGTCCGGGCTCAGCAGGAAGTCGATCACGGCCGCGATCTCGGGCGGCTGACCCCAGCGACCGATCGGGATCGGCAATGCCTTCATCGCATCCTTGAGGCCTTCGATCTCCATGAGCGGCCGGGTCATGTTCGTCTCGGTCACCCCCGGGGCGATCGCGTTGAGGCGGATGCCCGCGCCGATCCACTCGGGCGTGATAGCTGCAGAACGCATCCACCACGCGATTGCCAGCTTGCTGTTCCAGTAGGCCTCGACGCCGACCTGGGCGCACGCCTCGACCTCGTTGCCCGCGAGGAACAGATCGATCACGGCGAGGTTGCTGACCGGCATCAGCGTGGTGCTGTTCGACGAGATCATGACCACGGCCGGGTTCGTGCCCTTGGCGAGCGCGGGGCGCAACCCTTCGGTGAGGGCAACCGCGCCAAAGTAGTTCACCGCCGCGATTCGTTCGGACGGGTGCGGATCAGCCAGACCGGCGCCGGGGAGCAAACCGTCGAGCACGCCGTCGCACCGCTCGAGCACCCCGGTCACCGCTGCCGCGCGCCCGGCCACATCGGACAGGTCGGCGCACACGTCGGCGTTGTGTAGGTCGACGCCGATGACCCGATGCCCTTTGCCTTCGAGGCGGGCCTTGGTCGCCGCGCCGATCCCTGATGCCGACCCCGAGATGCAGATGGTTGCCATGGCAGCAGCCTGCCCCGGCCACACCGCGGTGTCCAACGGCACGCCCGCGAGGCGCGCTCCGGGTCAGGGGGCGGAGGTGCCGAGCGTGCGGCGCAGGGCCGCCAGGCGCGACGACACGTCGGTCGCGTCCACCACGACAGGCTCGACGGCACCCGAAGCACCGGGGTGATCGGCGTCGCGGTCGTCTTGCAGGTCGATGACCGGGGTGGCCCGTCGATCGGCCCGACTCACCGGCGCGGGCGCCCGACCCACGACGAACGAGGCCGGGTCATCGAGCCACTTGCTCGCCTCGGTGGCCCGGCGAGCAAGTTGGGGAACGGTCGCATCGTCGATGCGCACGATGCCGGCGAGTCGATTGAGCTCACCGTTGATCGCGCGGTGTCCGAGCCCGGCGACCCGCGCGAGGTCGGCGACCAACGACGCGTTGCGGTCGCGCAAGCGCTTCTTCTCGCCGTGGCGTGAGCGCACGGGCCCGACACCCTCGAGATCGCCGACGCGCCCGGGAAGCGGCGGAGGCGGAGGGAGATCGATGGTGAACGACCGCAGATCACCCGGTTCGAGCACGACGTCTTCGGTGGGGTCGACGCCGTCGCTCGACGAGCCGCCCGCGTCGACCACCGTGGACGACAACGCGGCGAACAACGAGAGCTGTTGCTCCTCGGATCGCTCGGCGCCCAGGTACTCGTCGAACTCGCCCTCCTCGGCCTCGCGTCGGCGGATGCGGAGCTCGATGCTGTGTCGACGCGACTGGGCGATGCCAAGCGCGTGCACGCGCAGGCGCGGGTCGTCGGGCAGGAACAAGTAGGCGCGCTGCGAACGCTGCCCCGGCGTCCATCGGGCGATGCGCCCGACCGCCTGGCGAAAGAACATCGGCGTGACCGTGGTGGTCGCATACACGCCGACCCGCAGGCGTGGAATGTCGACCCCTTCGGAGATCATGCGCACCGCGACGATCCACGGCTCGATGCTGTCGGCGAACTGCGCGATGACCTGTGACGCCTTCGGATCGTCGCTTAACGCCAGCCTCGCATCGACGCGGTGGAAGCGCTTCAGCAGTTTCACGATTCCCCGCGCGTGTTCCTGATCGGTCGCGATGATGAGGCCGCCCGCTTCGACGTGCGTCTTGCGGATCTCCATGAGCCGCTCGTGCGCCCGCATCACGACGGTGGGTAGCCACTCACCGTCGATGCTGAGGGCCGTGCGCAGGCGACCGCCCCACTTGTCGTGGGTGACCTCGTCGTTGAACGTGGCGCTGTGCTCCTCACCGTCGGCGCCGCGCCATTCCATGTGGCCATCGAATCGCGGGAAGAACACCGGCCGCACGACGCCCCCATCGGCCAACGCCTCGCCGTAGCCGTACTCGTAGTCGGCGATCGCGTCGCCATAGTCACCGAACGAGTAACCGACGAACGGGATCGGGCTGTCGTCGCTGCGAAACGGGGTGCCCGAGAGCAGCAGCCGGCACGCCGCGGGCGCAAACGCCAGCTTTACGCCGTCGCCCCAGGATCGTTCGTCAGCGGCGTGGTGGATCTCATCGAGGACGACGACGCCGTTGCGCACGATCACCGCAAGCGCTCCGGCCGACATTGCGACCTGCGCGTACGTCGTCACGATCCCGTGCATGTCAGCGACAAGGCCCGAACGCTCGGTCCACTCGGGATCGAGGTGGATGCCAAAGCGCGCCGCGGCTTCGGTCCACTGGTGCTTCAGGTGTTGCGTCGGCACCACGACCACGACCGGCCGCGGTTCGCCGCCCAGGAACTGGCGACACGCAGCCAACGCGAACGTGGTCTTGCCGGCGCCCGGACACGCAACGGCGAGGAAGCTGTCAGATCGTCGACGGGTGAACGCGTCGAGCGCGTCGCGCTGCCACGGCCGCAACGAGACCTGGCGACTCACCTTCCGACGAATCGCGGCGGGCGACGCTCGAGAAACGCGCGCTTGCCCTCATTGCAATCGTCGCTCGCCCAGGCCGCGGCGATCGCGGCGTTGATCGCGGCACGATTCACGGGCTCGCCGCCGCGCGCCGCGGCGTGGATAGATCGCTTCGACGACACGTGCGACAGCGGCGCATTCGCCGCAATGTCGGCCGCGAGCGCACGCACGGTCGACTCAAGGTCGGCGCCGGCGACCACCCGGTTGACCAAGCCAATGCGCGACGCTTCGGCGGCATCGAACCGGCGACCGCTGAACAGGATCTCGGACGCCTGCCCCGGCCCGCACAACGCGACCAGCTGCTCAATGGCGTGATACGGATAGCCGACCCCGAGCTTGGCCGCCGGGATGCCGAACTGGGCGGTGTCGGACGCGATGCGAATGTCGGCGGTGAGCGCGACCATCACCCCGCCGCCGAGACACCAGCCGTTGATCATCGCGATCATCGGCTTGGTGATCGCCGCAAGACCTGAGGTGCCGGAGTTCGCGGCCATCGTGGCGTCGTCGGGCGTGTTGCCCGGGCCTGAGATCTCGCCCGAGTCGAGCTGTTTGATGTCGGCGCCGGAGATGAACGCCTTCGCACCTGCCCCCCGCAGCACCACCACGCGCACCGCCGGGTCAGCCTCGTAGGCGGCGGAGATGCGGCTCACGGCGGCGAGCATGTCGGCCGTCATAGCGTTGTGCTTCTCGGGGTTGTTGTAGACGATCCAGCCGATGCCGTCATCGACTGTCGCGAGCATGAAGGGAGTGCCGGTGTCCATCGAACGGGGACCGTAGCAAGATGGGGACCGTGCCGGACATCGAATCGCCAACCGAAGGGCCGCTGTCACACCTCAGGGTCGTCGATCTCACCACGGCCCGCAGCGGCCCGACCTGCGTGCGTCAACTCGCCGACCTCGGCGCGCAGGTCATCCAGGTCACGATGCCAGGACGCGGCAACCTCGCAGGGAGCGACGGCTACAACCTGCACCGCAACAAGCGTTCCGTCACGATCGACCTGAAGCACGCCGACGGACTTGCGACGTTCCTCCGCCTCACCGATGCCGCCGACGTCTTCGTCGAGAACATGCGCCCGGCGGTGAAACACCGGCTGGGCATCGGCCCCGAGGTGCTGCGAGCCCGCAATCCCGGGCTGATCTACGCGAGCTTGTCGGGCTTCGGCCAGGACGGCCCCTATGCCGATCGACCGAGCGTCGACCAGATTGCCCAAGGCATGAGCGGCATCATGTCGGTCACCGGCCCGCCGGGTACGGGGCCATGGCGCGTGGGCATCGCGCTCAGCGACACCGCAGCGGGCACGATGCTGGCCCAAGGGGTGCTGGCCGCGGTCATATGGCGCGAGCGCACCGGCCACGGGCAGTGGCTGCACACATCGCTCCTCGAGTCGGCCATCAACTTCATGGACTTCCAGGCGTGTCGCTGGCTCACCGACGGCGTCGTGCCACCCCAAGAAGGCAACGCACACCCCACGTTCTTCCCCATGGGCACCTACCGCGCCGCCGACGGGTTGGTGAACATCGCCGCGCTCAAGTCACTGGCCTCGTTCCTCGCGATCATCGGCGCATCGGAACTGCTCGACGACGAACGATTCGCGACCACCGACGCACGGCGCACGAACCGGAACGCGTTCGACGCGGCGTGCGAGGCCCGACTCACCACTCATCCCGTCGACGTGTGGGTGGAACGCTTCAACGCAGCCGGCATACCTGCCGGGCCGGTGTACCGCGTCGACGAGACGTTTGCCGATCCGCAGGTGCAGCACCTCGGCATCACCGCGCAGGTAGTCGTGCCGGGCGGCGACACCGCAACGGTTCTGCGCTATCCCGTCACGCTCGATCGAACCCCGGCCACCGTGCGCAGCGGACCGCCCGCGCCCGGAACCCACACCCTCGAGGTGCTGCGCGAACTCGGCTACGACGACGACACGGTCGACCGCTTGGTCCGAGACGGTGCAGTCTCGACGGATGCGACGCCAGGCATCAATTGGTTGGCCTGAGCCAGCTCAGCGCGGGAACCGGCCCAGGGCGACAACGCGCTCCGGGCCGGTTCACCACGTTGCTGCGTGGTTACTTCTCGATCCACGCCTTGTCGAGGTAGAACATCGACGATTCGTTCGCGTACACGCCGTGCACCTTGTTCTGGTAGGCGATGCGCTCGATGACGGCGTTGAACACCACCGAGGGCACGTCCTTGTTCCAAAGGTCGGCCATGGTCTTGTAGGCAGCCTTGCGGGCGGTCGCATCCCTGGCGCCGAGCAGCACGTTCAGACCGGCATCCCACTCGGGGTTGGCGTATCCGACGCGGTTGTTCGGCGATGCCGACCAGAAGTTCTGCACGAGGCTCAAGGGAGCGGTCTCGTCGTTCGGGACCGACAGGCCCCAGCACGCGATGTCGTAGTCCTTGTTGGTGACGATCTCGGTGATCTGCGCCGCGGTGTCGAGATCGCTACGAGCAGTCACGTCGAAGCCCACGGCCTTCAGCTGGGTCTCGAGCGTCTGCGCAAGGGCAACGCGCTCGGGCTGGTTGGTGCAGAGCACGCGGATCTTGCCGTCGAAGCCGGCCGCCTTCGCCTGATCGAGCAGCTTCTTGGCCGCGGCCGGATCAGCCTTGATGCCTTCGACGCCAGGTGTATCGCTGAAGTCCTTCTGGAACAGCGCCGTGGTGGGCAGCGCCTTGCCGTCGTTCACGCGGGTGTTGATGACCGCGGGATCGATGGCGGCGGCCACTGCGGCACGCACGAGCGGGTTGGCCGTGGCTGGCTTGGTCGTGATCTGGCCGTCGGGCTGGCCGGTGCACAGCGGGGCTGGCTTGGCGTCCTTGCAGGTCAGCTTGGTGCCCTGGTTGACGAGCAACAAGTCGCCCGCCTGGATCACGTTGTCGATGCCACCCGTGGCCTTTTCGGCCTTGGAGTTGGCCACCGACACCGGGGTGCGCAGGAACGCCACGTTGACCGTGCCGGTCTTCAGCCCGTCGACGCCCTTGTCGGAGCTGAGCACGACGAACTTGATGGTGTCGAGGTAGGCCTCGCCGCCGTACCACGAGGTCGAACGCTTTAGCACGAGCGACTCGCCCTTGGTGAACGACTCGACCTCGAAGGCGCCGGCCCCGGCGCCGGTCGGCTTGAGGTTGAAGGCGTCGTACTTGGCCTTGTAGTCCGCCGCGGTCGGATCGCCCAGCGCCTTGAGGGCCGTGGGTGAAACGAGCATCCCGGGCGAGTGTGCGAGCAGCGCCGGGAAGCCGGCGTCGGCGACCTTGAGGACGACCTTGACCGTGAGCGGATCGACGACGGTGACGTTCTTGGAGTCACCGACGACGTAGTTCAGCCACGCTCGCGAGGTCGAAGAGTTGACCGTCGTCATGTTGCGCTCGAAGTTGAATCGCAGTGCCTCGGCGTCGTAGGCCGAACCGTCGCGGAACTTGATGCCCGACTTCAGCTTGATGGTCCACTCGCTCCCCGTGGCGTTCGAGGTGACCGAAGCCGCGGTGCGCATGTCGTAGGAACGCGTGTCGGGGTTCCACCGCACGAGGGTGTCATAGATCTGGCTCAGCTCGGTGCCGCCCGCGGTACCGGAGCCGGAGCTCGCCGCCGGGTCGAGGCCACGCGTCTCGGAGAACATCGAGACGGTGATCGAACCACCCTTTTGTGGTGTCAGCGCCGCGGTCGACGCCGAACCGCCTGTGCTGCCCGTCGAGCCGATTGCCGCGTCGGACGACCCCCCGTCGTCACCACACGCGGCGGCCGCGAGGCCGAGCGTCAGGAGCAACGCAACCGTGCGCGCCCAAGTTGTTCGCTTCTTCATTGGAACCCCTCCGTGATGGCGCGCTTCTGCTCGCCACGCCAGAAAGCTTGCCTCGTGCATGTGCCTGGCGCTGCACGGGCCGCTGAAACGTGAGTCATCGGTGCGGACCGCCAGCTCGGAGAAGACGATGACCAATCGGCAAAACGGCAGGTGGCCCGGGCCAAAGCCCGGGCCACCTGCGCTACGGAAATCGATCAGATCACTTCTGGAGCCAGGCCTTGTCGAGGAAGAACATCGAGCTCTCCGTCAGGTAGACGCCCTGGACCTTGTTCTGGAAGGCCACCCGCTCGATGACCGTCTCGAAGATCACCGACGGGACGTCCTTGTTCCACAGCTCGGCCAAGGTCTTGTACGCAGCCTTCTTCGCCGCGTCGTCCTTGGCTCCGAGGGCCACGTTCAGCGCAGCGTCCCACGCTGGGCTCGAGTAACCGACCCGGTTGGTGGGCGACGCCGACCAGAAGTTCTGGACGAGCGCAAGGATCGCGGTGTCGTCGTTCGGGATCGACATGCCCCAGCAACCGAGGTCGAAGTCACGCTTGGAGGTGATCTCGGTGATCTGGGTCGCGGTATCGATGTCGGCCCGCACGGCAGTTTCGAAGCCGGCCGCCTTCAGCTGGGTGTCGAGGATCTGCGCCAGGGCAACCCGCTCAGGCTGGTTGGTGCAAGCCACGCGGATCTTGCCCGAAGCCCCTGCGGCCTTGGCCTCGTCGAGGAACTTCTTCGCAGCCACCGCGTCGGGCTTGACCCCGGCGACACCTGGGTTCAGCGAGAAGTTGCTGTCGAAGAGGGCGTTGTTCGGGAGGCCCTTGCCGTCGTTCACGCGGGTGTTGATCACGGCCGGGTCGAGCGCCGCCGCAACTGCGGCACGGACCTTGGCGTCGGCCGTGTTCGGCGTGGTCGACAACGCGCCATCAGGCTTGCCGACGCACAGCGGTTCGGGCTTGCCAGCCGCGCACGTGAGCTTCACGCCCTGGTTCATGAGCATCATCCCGCCGCCCTGGATGAACGAGTCCAAGCCGCCAAGGGTCTTGTCGGCCTTGGAGTTGAACACCGACGGCGGGGTACGCAGGAACGCCACGTTCACCGTGCCCGTCTTCAGCCCGTCGACGCCCTTGTCGGAGCTGTTGAGGTTCACGAACTTGATCTCGTCGAGGTACACCTCGCCGCCGTAGAACGTGGGGCTCTTCTTCATGACGATCGACTCGCCCTTGGTCCACTGCACGATCTCGAACGGGCCGGCGCCCGCGCCCTCGGGCTTGAGGTTGAACGCATCGGCCTTGGCCTTGTAGTCCGCCGCTGTCGGATCGCCCAACGCCTTGATCTTGGCCGGCGACAGGATCATGCCGGGGGTGTGCGCCAGAAACGACGGGAATCCGGCGAACGGCACCTTCAACGTGAACTTCACCGTCAACGGATCGACGACGGTGACGTTCTTCGCGTCGCCCACGACGTAGACCAGCCACGAACGCGACGTCGACGTGTTCACGGTGCTCAGGTAACGATCGATGTTGAACTTCACCGCGTCGGCGTCGTACGCCGTTCCGTCGCGGAACTTGATGCCAGCCTTCAGCTTCAACGTCCACTCGCCCGAGTCGGCGGAGGAGGTGAGCGTGTCGGCGGTGCGCAGCTCGTACTTGCGGGTGTCGGGGTTCCAACGAGTGATCGTGTCATACAACGCGATCATCTCGGTACCGCCGGCGGTACCCGAACCCGATCCGATGGTCGGATCGAGCCCGCGGGTCTCGGAGAACATGGCAACCGTGATCGAACCGCCCTTCTGCGGCGCGGCCGTGGTGGTCACCGCAGCGGAACCAGAGCCAGTCTTCCCTGTGGTGCCCGTGCCCGAACCACTCGATTTGGCGGAGCCTCCGTCATCCCCGCAAGCCGCGGCCACCAAGCCAAGGGCGAGCAGCAGCGCCGCAGCGCGCCCCCACGAACGTTTGGTACTCATAGATCCCCCTCCGGGTGCCGTCGCCCGGCGCGACTGACCGAACCATTGTACTCAGATACGCCTTTCGTCACACATGCCGATCATTTTACGGCCGGCGAGGGGCCGAACTTCGCGCCGAGGGTCACGTGCAGCGCAGCGTCCCATGCTGGGCTCGAGGAACGAACCCGGTTGGTGGGCGACGGTCCCGCCACTACCCCTGGTAGCGGGATCGTCGAAATCAAGCAAAACAGTGGTCCGGTTCGATTCGCGACGCATCCGGACGGTGGCCGGGGGCTCCTAGGACGCCTCGACGAACTTGGCCGGCGCACGCCGCACGACGAGGAACTGCACGCCGTCGGGGCCCGCGATGAAGGCATACGGTTCGCCTGCTTCGACCACGGTCGAGTCGAAGGCGTGGAGCGACTCGTCGTTGAACGTGCAACTGCCGGTCAGCACGAGAAAGATCTCCGGGTGATCGTGCGCGTGCACTGGTCCTACGAAACCGGGCGGGATGCGCACCACCTGGCTGTAGAAGCCCCCTTCGCCGCGCGCGAGGAACTTGCGACCGGCCTCGTCGGGCCCCGGCCTCGAATCGAGATCGAGATCCGCCGGGTCGACCGGAGGGACGTGGAATGCGATGTCATCGAAGCGAAAGATCTTGCCCATGCGCGGGAGACTACGCACCGGAGTGCCGCCGGCACCGGTGTGAATGTGCCTCCCGCGCGGCGTATGAATGCATCGCGCACGCGAGGTAGCGTCGAAGCGGCGGGAGACGTCTGGGGGGGGCTCATGGCTGGTCGCACGTATGACCTCGTGGTGCGCGGTGGCACCGTGGTGGATGGAACGGGCACCGCACGACGTCGAGTCGATGTCGGGGTGATCGGCGGGCGCATCGCCGCGGTGGGCCTCCTGGGCGACGCGACCGCGCACGAGGTGTTCGATGCCACCGGCCTCATCGTCGCCCCGGGGATCGTCGACGCGCACACCCACTACGACCCGCAGGTCACGTTCGAACCGTTGGCCACCATGTCGGTGTACCACGGCGTCACCACCGTGCTCGCCGGCAACTGCGGCTTCTCGATCGCTCCGACCCGCACCGACGATCGCGAGTTCGTCGCACGACTCTTCGCGAAGGTCGAGCAGATGGATCCCATCGCGATGAGCGCCATCCGTTGGGACTTCGAATCCTTTCCCGAGTACCTCGACGCGCGCGAAGGCAAGCTCGGCATCAACCTCGCCTGCTACATCGGCCACTCGAACGTGCGCCGCTGGGTCATGGGCGACGCCGGCTCCGAGCGGGCCGCCACGGCCGACGAAATCGATCAGATGTGCGACCTCGTCCGCGTCGCCATGCGCGCCGGTGCGGCTGGCTTGTCGTCCTCGCACGCGCCCACCCACCTCGACGGCGACGATCGGCCCGTCCCGTCTCGGTTCTCCACCCGCGACGAGCTTCTGGCCCTCGCAGCCGCAGCCGGCGAATCCGGCCCCGGTTCGATCACCTATCTCCCCGAGAGCGCTATCGGCGGCGTCACACCCGAGGACGAGGACTACCTCCTCGCGCTCGGCAAGGCCAGCGGCCTCCCGATCATCATCCAAGGCCTCGGCGGACGGAACAAGGTCGACGCACCCACCGCTACCTGGGACCGCGCCCACGCGTTCCTGAATCGCGCAACCGAGCTCGGCACACCGGTGTACTCGATCCTCATCGCGCGGCCACCCGACCGGCCGTTGCAGCTGAACGAGATGTGTTTCCACTTCCTCGCCGTGGCGTCATGGAACCGCATGCTCGCGCTGGCGCACGACGATCGCCTCGCCGCACTTCGCGACCCCGCGACCCGCGACGAACTGCGCTTCGCCGTCGAGAACTACAACCGCGATCCGGCCAAGGGAACCACCACTCCCCCGCCGTTGTGGAACCAGGTCACCGTCGCGCACGCAGCGCGACCGGAGAACACGAAGTGGAACGGTCGCACTATCGAATCGCTGGCGACCGAAACCGGCAAGGCACCCGCCGACGTGCTGCTCGACCTCGCCCTCGAAGAAGACCTCGCCACCGAGTTCCGCTGGAGCTGGGAGACCCCCGAGTGGACCGCCGCGGTCGGCGAAGCCCAGATGGACACCCGCATGATCATCGGCACCTCCGACGGCGGCGCGCACCTCGCGCGCGACGACGGGGCCGACTGGTCGAGCTGGTACCTGCGCAACTGGGTGATCGATCGCGGCCGCTGGTCGCTCGAGGACGGCATCCGCAACATCACCCAACTCCCCGCCGCGCTGCTCGGCTTCCACGACCGAGGCACGATCGAGATCGGCAAGCGGGCCGACATGTTCATCTTCGACCCAGCCACCATCGACGCCGGCCGCAAGGAGTTCGTACGCGACCTCCCTGGCGGCGCCGGACGCTTCAAGGCATGGCCCGTCGGCGTAAAGGCCACGTTCGTCAACGGCGTCGCCACGATCATCGACCTCCAACCCACCGGCAAGCTCGCCGGCCACGTCGTACGGCCGGGGCGCTCGTGAGCGGCACGCCATCCGTCATCGACGCCGATGGCCACATCGTCGAACCCGATGCCTGCTTCCGCGACTTCCTCCCCCAGAAATACGCGTCGTACGCACCCCGCATCGTGCAGTTCGACGATCACTTCCGCTATGTCTGCGGTGATCGGATCAGCTTCCGCATCCACGCCCGACCCGAGACCGTCGGTGCGCCCGGCCAGACCGCGCACGTCACCGACGCACCCATCGTTGCCCGCGGCGCCGATGACCCGGTGGGCCGGCTGCTCGACATGGACATCGATCTGATCGAGCGGGCGGCGTTGTACCCCACCTACGGGTTGATGATCCAGGGCGTCACCGAGCGCGAGCCGGGAGTAGCGCTCTGTCGCGCGCTGAACGATTGGCTCGCGTCCTACTGCGCCCACGACCCGAAGCGGCTCATCGGCATCGCGACGTTGCCTATGACGCATCCCGACGACGCGCTCGCCGAAGCTCGCCGCTGCGTCGAACAGCACGGGTTCCGTGGAGTGTGGCGCCGGCCCGAGCGCTTCGAGAACATCGCGCCGCTGCACGATCCGGGCTACGACGCGCTGTGGTCCTACCTCGAGGAGACCGACGTTCCCCTCGGCATCCATCCTGGACTCAACGGTGTGGTGCCCTACTCGTACTTCGGCGACCGCTTCGACAACGACTACACGGCGATGCACGCCGCCCACTTCCCGGTCGAGCAGATCATGAACCTGACCACGCTCATCGCGTTCGGCATCCTCGAACGCCACCCGCTCCTGCGCGTCGGTTTGCTCGAGACCGGCGCGGTGTGGGCATTGCACTACTTGCACCGACTCGACGAACACCTCGAGGTCTTCGGCTACCCAAACGCGGACCTTACGATGCGCCCATCCGACTACTTCCGTCGACAGTGCGTCGTGTCGGTCGAAGAGGTCGAACCGGGTCTCGACGCGATGCTCGCCGCCTACCCCGACAACGTGGTGTTCGCATCGGACTATCCGCACGCCGACGGCACGTTCCCCGGCGCGACCAAAGAGTTGCTCGACACCACCCTGCTCTCCGATGCGCAACGCCGCGCCGTGCTGCGCGACAACGCGATGAACTTCTACCGACTCGAAGCCTGAAGGACCCACCATGAAGACCGATTTGTTCGCCGCACCGAGCGACGCGAGCATGACCGTGTTCGAGGCCATCTACTCGCTGCGCGCCACGCGCATCTACGAGGATCGCCCGATCCCGGCCGACGTCATCCATCAGATCGTGCAGGCCGGCACCATGGCGTGCAGTTCGGGCAACACGCAGCCGTGGGAGTTCGTCGTCGTCACCGAACGCGACCTCAAGGAGCGCATCAAGGCGCACATGGTCGACGCGTTCTCCACCATTGATGCCGAGCGCGCACAGAAGCCCGAGCAGCTCGTCGACGGCGTCGGGCGGCCGATCACGGGGCATGCCGCAGTCGAGCATCTCGACACCGTTCCCATGATGGTGGTGGTGTGCTGGAACCCCGAGCGCGGCGTGCGCATGAAGGGCGAGTACGAGACCAACCTCGACGGCACGCTTCGCGAGACCCGCGTCATCCCGGGTGGCCGCGGGGTGTCGCTGTTCCAGGCGTGCCAGAACATGATGCTCGCCGGCCGCGCGCTCGGCGTGTCGTCGTTGTTCACCACCTTCTTCTTCCTGCGCAACGACGAGATCAAGGCGATCCTCGGCATCCCGCCGCACATCTTCATGGAGTGCGCGGTGTTCTTCGGCTACGGCGAGGAGAAGCTGGGCAAACCGCGACGCAAACCACTGGCCGAGGTCGCCCACATCAATGGGTGGGGCAACCCGTACCAGATCACCAACTGAGCATGCACACCATCGAGATCACCCCACTCACGGCAACGATCGGGGCCGAGATCCGCGGCGTCGACCTCGCGTCGGCCCCAGATGATCCGTCCACAATGGCCACCATCGAAGGGGCGCTCTACGAGCACCTCGTACTGTTCTTCCGCGACCAGCACCTCACCGACGCGCAGCACGTGCGCTTCGCCGGTTGCTTCGGCCCCTTCGAACACCACGCATTCGCGAAGTCTCACCCGGACTTCGTCGACATGACCGTGCTCGACCAGATCACGCCACAGAACGATGGTGGCAACTCTTGGCACTCCGATTCATCGTTCATGGAGCAACCCGCACTCGGTTCGGTGCTGCGCGCCGTGCAGCTGCCGCCGCTCGGTGGTGACACGTGCTGGGCGTCGATGTACGCCGCGTTCGACGCGCTATCGCCGCGGATGCAGTCCATGCTCGATGGCCTCACCGCGTTGCACGACATCATCGTGCCGCTCGAGAAAGCCATCGCCGGTGGGCACTCAGTCAGCGCGAACCTCGAAGAGATCCGGCGCGCCTGGCCGGCGATGGAGCACCCGGTTGTGCGCCGCCATCCGGTCACCGGCCGGCCTGCGCTGTACGTGAACAACAACTTCACCACGCGCATCCTCGGCATCACCAAGAGCGAGAGCGACGTGCTGTTGCCCTACCTCCTGCAGCACGTGCAACGGCCCGACTTCCAGGTGCGGTTCCGCTGGGCACCGGGCTCGGTCGCGTTCTGGGACAACCGCGTCACGCAGCACTACGCGGTGCCCGACTACAGCGGTCACCGCCGGATCATGCACCGCGTCACCCTCACCGGCGAACGGCCCGCGTGAGGTACGCGCAACCTCGCGTCAGCTGAACACGCCGCGCGCGGCCTCACCGTGGGTGCTGATACCTCCTGCCCGGCGGACCCACGGGCGGGAACCAACCGACCACTGACGATGGCTATCCGGGTAGACCGTCGAGCCACGGTCGCTCGTGCGTGGCGTCGGAGAACTGGCCTGCCCGGCGACCCGAGCCACCTGGGCCGGCGTACGCCTGAGCGATAGCGAGCCAGCTCGCTGCGCTTGCGCCGTCCGCGACGAGTGAGGTGTCGGCCAGGTGGCGACGCCGCACGACCACGAGGCAGAAGTCGAGTGCCGGGCCGCGCACCGATTCGGACGCGCCGGGGTCGCCCCAGCTCCACATGGCCCCGCTCGGCGCGGTGAGCTCGACCAGCACCGATGTGTCGTCGACGTCGAGGTTGTTGATCGTGTAGCTAAAGCGCCGCGCACCGACACCGATGTGCGCGATGTGGCGCAATCGATCGGCGGGTTCGCGCGTCGTTCCCAGCGCGTCGGCCACGTCCTGACCATGCGCCCAGGTCTCCATGATGCGCGCCGTGACCTTCGAGAGCGGGCTCATCGGCGGCCCATACCACTCGACGCGAATCTTGGGGTCGCGCGTGCGGTACTCGTCGATGAAGGCCGATCGCTCGCGCTTCCACGCGGCGTAGACGGATGGCCCGTCAGGCCCGAGCTCCGGCCCGACCATCGCGTGTGCGAACTTCGATTTGTCCACGTACTCCACTTCGCGCAACGCGACGAAAGCCCCGGGATCGACCGCCGTGAGGAGCGCCCGGTTGTCGCCGAAGTACAGGTGCGCGATCTGATCACGGATCGTCCACCCGTCGGCCGGGGTCGGGGTGGCCCATGCCGCAGCATCGAGCGGTTCGAGCAGCAGGTCGAGCGCGGCGTGCTCGGCGGCCAGGTCGTCGCAGAGTTCGTTGAGGTCAGGCACGAGCCGACCTTACCGGCCCGGCTGAGTCCCGACCGCGGGCGTTCGGTACGGTGGGCGGTATGGGCAAGGTTCTCACGTCACTTCCACTCGGCGAGCGCGTCGGCATCGCATTCTCCGGAGGCCTCGACACGTCGGTCGCCGTTGCCTGGATGCGCGAGAAGGGCGCGATCCCGTGCGCCTATACCGCCGACCTGGGTCAGCCCGACGAGACCGACCTCGAATCCATTCCCGAGCGGGCCAAGCAGTATGGCGCCGAGATCGCACGCCTCGTCGATTGCCGCGAGGAGCTCGTTCACGAAGGACTCGTCGCATTGCAATGCGGTGCGTTCCACATCACCACTGCGGGCAAGACGTACTTCAACACCACACCGCTTGGCCGCGCAGTCACGGGCACGTTGCTCGTGCGGGCCATGCACACCGACGCGGTCGACGTGTGGGGTGACGGCTCCACCTACAAGGGCAACGACATCGAGCGGTTCTACCGCTACGGCCTGCTCGTCAACGAGAACCTGCGCATCTACAAGCCGTGGCTCGACCAGTCGTTCGTCGACGAACTCGGTGGCCGCGCCGAGATGAGCGAATGGCTCCTCGCCCGCGACCTGCCGTATCGGGCGAGCACCGAGAAGGCGTACTCCACCGACGCCAACATCTGGGGCGCCACCCACGAGGCCAAGACCCTGGAGTTCCTCGAGACCTCCATGGAGATCGTCGAGCCCATCATGGGCGTCAGGCATTGGGAAACCAGCGTTGCGATCGAACCCGAGATCGTCACCATCCGCTTCGAGAACGGTTGGCCGGTGACCTTGAACGGGACCGAGTACGCGTCCAAGGTCGACCTCGTGCTCGAGGCCAATCGCATCGGCGGCCGTCACGGGCTGGGCATGTGCGACCAGATCGAGAACCGCATCATCGAAGCCAAGTCGCGCGGTATCTACGAGGCACCCGGCATGGCGTTGCTGTTCCTCGCGTACGAGCGCCTCGTCAGCGGTATCCACAACGAAGCCACCATCGAGAACTACCGCACCATGGGTCGGCGGCTCGGCCGGTTGCTCTACGAAGGCCGGTGGTTCGACCCGCAGTCACTCATGCTGCGCGAACCGCTGCAGAGGTGGGTCGGCTCGGCGATCACCGGCGAGGTCACCGTGCGCCTGCGTCGCGGTGATGACTACACGATCGTCGACACCACGAGCCCGAACCTCACCTATTCACCCGATCGCCTGTCGATGGAACGCAGCGAGAGTGCTTTCGGCCCCGAGGATCGCATCGGCCAACTCACCATGCGCAACCTCGACATCAACGACTCGCGCGAGAAGCTCGCCGTGTACCGAGACGCCGGTGCACTCGGCCCAGGTAGCGGAGTTGGACTGCTCGGCCTCGACGCCGGCGAGTGATCGCAGCGATACACGTTCGATGCTGACCGTGCCTCGGTTCCCCATCGACGAGAGCCTCGTGATGCAGTTCGCCCGCGCGGTCGGCGATCCGAACCCGATCTACCGAGACGCGGATCTCGCCGCAGCCACGCGGGTCGGCGCCATCCTGGCTCCGCCGACGTTCATGATGGCGAGCGATCACTTCGACCCGAACTACACCCGTCGCCCACAGCCCGGTGCACGTTGGTTCGGATCGGGGCGCGAGTCTTCGGGCACTGTCGGCGATGCGGGCGCCGCGGTCCCTCAGCAAACGGGTTTTCACGCCGAACAGAACTTCGCGTACCACCGTCACCCCGTGGTGGGCGACGTGTTGTCGGGCCACACCCACGCCGGCAACATCTGGCATCGCGACGGCCGCCGGGGTGGCCGCCTCCGATTCCGCGAGACCGTCACCGACTACACCGACGCAGCCGGGCGGCCGGTTATCACGGCCACCTTCGTCGGCGTCACCACCGAGAAGCTCGTCGACGGCGCACCCACCGATAGTGCGCCGCCGGCCGCGCCCGCGAACGCGTCGGTTCCGGGCGACGCGCTCGATCGTCTCGGTGACTTCGTCGTCGGCTCGACCACGTCGCTCGTTCTCGTCGACGACCTCACCCGCACCCAGATCGTGATGTACGCCGGAGCATCCGGCGATTTCCACCCGCTGCACCACGACGCGACCTTCGCCGAGTGGATGGGCTACCCCGGGATCTTCGCCCACGGCATGTTGACTATGGGTCTGACCTCGCGCGCGCTCACCGACCTGGTCGGCGATGCGACCCTCACCCGGTGGGCTGCCCAGTTCCGCGGCACCGTGTGGCCGGGCGACACGCTCACCGCCGCCACGACCGTGCTCGGGGTACGGGCCGGCGAATCGCCCGAAGTCGACCTCGAGGTGCGCACCCTGAACCAACACGGCGCCGAGGTGCTGCGGGGCACCGCGACCGCGAGGACGTGCGAAGGATAGGGCTTGCCACCAGCATATTTCTATCTGTACTACCCCTACAAGCACCATGGGGTACTCCTGAGTTCTCGTTGATCGACAAAGCCGGCAGCACGATGATCAAGACCACTTCCGCGCCAAGTCCACTGACCACCGCGCCACGAGAGCGCTCGTCGTGCCATGCTCGGGGATGGCCACTCCATCCATGCAGATCGGATTGTTCTCGGGTGCGGACTGCACCACGCCGTCCGCGCTCGTCGAGCGCGGCGTCGAGGCGGAAGCGCGCGGCTTCGCGTCGCTCTGGGTTCCCCAGACACCGTTCTTCGATGCGCTCACCGCGCTCGCCGCGGTCGCGTTGCGCACGTCCACCATTGAGCTCGGCACCGGCGTGGTGCCCGTGCAGACACGCCATCCGGCCACCATGGCGCAACAGGCGCTCACCGTGGCCGAGCTGGCGGGTGATCGCGTGTGCCTTGCGGTCGGTGCCACTCACGCGATGGTGTCCGAAGGTTGGTGGGGCGTGCCTTACAAGGGCATCGTCGACGTGGTCGCAGAGTACATCGACATCGTGCGGGCGCTGCTCGTCGATCGCACCGTCGACCACGTCGGGCCCAACTACACCGCTCGCGTCACCTACCCACCGGGTGGGGCCACGCCGTCCTTGGTGCTCGCCGCGCTCGGCCCCAAGATGCTCGAGATCGCGGGCGCGTCGTGTGCGGGCACCTTCACGTGGATGACCGGCCCCCACACCTTGGCCACGCGCACGATCGAACCGCTGCGTTCCGCGGCGACGCTGGCCGGCCGCGGGGCGCCGCGAGTCATCGCTGGACTCCCGATCTGTCTCACCGCTGATGTCGCGGCGGCGCGGGCGTTCATCGAGCCGCGCATGGCGTTCAGCGCGAACATGCCTTCGTACAAGCGAGCGCTCGAATGGGAAGGAGTCGCCTCGCCCGTCGACATCGCACTGATCGGCGACGAGGGCGAGCTGCGTCGCCGACTCGATGCCCTCGAGGCGGTAGGGGTCACCGACTTCTGCGCGAATCTCGTCGGCCCCGACGATGGGCGCGATGCCACGCTGGCCTTCCTCGGTGAGCTCGCTCGCGAACGGAGCACCCGATGATCCGCCATTGCGTCACCCTGACCTTCTCGCCCGATGCGACAACCGAGCAGCTGGCCGCTGTCGAAGCAGGGCTGGCCACGCTGCCCGGCGCGATCGACACCATCCGTGCGTACTCGTACGGCCTCGATCTGGGCCTCGCCGAAGGCAACGCGAGCTTCGTGGTGGTCGGCGACTTTGCTTCCGTTGCGGACTACCAGAACTACCGAGACCACCCCGCGCACCAAGAGATCGTCACCACGACTATCCGACCCATCCTCGTCGGCCGCAGCGCCGTGCAGTACGAGTACTGACGCTCCGCGTCGGCGTGACGCTCCGAACACCATGGATCGTCCGGCTAGGCGAACTCCAAATCAGTCGCCCATCTCGAAGAAGTCCGAGAGGAACGACTTCTTCTTCTTGGGCTTGGCCAAACCATCGTGGCGGTAGTCGATCTCGATTCCGCTGCGCTCGGTGATGATCAGACGGAGTCGCCACCGTCGATGACGAGGCTCTGGCCGTTGACCGCCGCGGCCGCGTCACTCGCGAGGTACGCCACCGCGGCCGCGACCTCGTCGGGTTCGATGAGCCGGCCCAGGGACGCGTTCAACCCGGACGCGGTTACCCCCGCGTCGCGACCCGTGCGGCCGACAATGTTGTCGATCGTGCGATCGGTCATGTCGCTGCGGACGTACCCCGGGCACACACAGTTCGCAGTGACACCGCTGCGCCGGAGCTCGGCGGCGACCGAGCGCATGAACCCGAGCGCCGCGTGCTTCGACGCGGCATAGGCGGAGATGTACGGCGCTCCGTGATGACTGGCCACGGACGCGACGGTGACGATGCGCCCCCAACCGGCGGCCCGCATCGGGTCGATCACGGCGCGGGTGCAGAGAAACACCCCGGTCGCGTTGACTCGCATCGTGGCCTCCCAGTCGGCCAACGAGGTGCGTCCGGTCGGCGCGGAGGATGCGACGCCGGCGTTGTTCACCAGCACGTCGACCCGACCCAATGCGCCGAACACGGCCATCACCGAGGCCTCGTCGGCCACGTCGCACACCACCGCGGTGATGCGTCCGGGCGCCGCCGCGGCCGTGTCCGTGAGCGCCGCTTCGTCGCGGCCGAGCACGGTGACCCGCAGCCCGTCGGCGGCGAGTCGCAGCGCGACCGCCTGCCCGATGCCCTTGCCCCCGCCGGTGACCACCGCGTTCCGTTCTGTCATTACGACATACTGGCAGCGATGGCACGACCAAAACGACGTCCGGCATTTCTCGGGAACACCGCAATCGTGGGAGTGGGGTACACGGCGCTTTCCAAACGGTCGGGGCGTAGCGTGCTCGCGCTCGCCACCGAGGCCTGTCGTAACGCGGTCCACGACGCCGGTCTCGAACTGCGCGACGTCGACGGGATCGCGAGCTTCCGGTTCATGGAGGACTCGGTGCCCACGCAGGCCGTGGCCACAACGCTGGGGCTCGACCCGGCCAACTACCTGCTCGATTCCGCGCTCGGCGGTCAAGCCCCCTGCTACCTGGTGATGCACGCCGCCATGGCGGTCGATGCCGGCTTAGCCGACACGGTCGTCGTCTACCGGGCCCTCAACGGGCGCAGCGGGGCGCGTGTGGGCACCAATCGCGTGCCCGGCCCAGCCACCGACTTCCGCTATCCGGTGGGCTTCAGTGCGTACGCCCAGTTCATCGCCATGTGGGCTCGCCGCTACCTGATCGAGACGGGCGCGACCAACGACGACCTTGCGGCCGTCGCGATCGCGCAACGCGAATGGGCCGCGCTGAACGACCGGGCGATGTTGCGCAAGCCGCTCACGATCGACGAGTACTACGCAGCCCCGTGGGTGGCCGATCCCTTCCGCGTTCCCGATTGCACCATCGAGGTCGACGGTGCGTGCGCCGTCGTCGTCACCTCACTCGAGCGCGCCCGCGACCTTCGCCACCTTCCGGTGGTGGTCGAGGGCGCGGCCTACGTCGCAGGTCGCGGGCCCGGGCTCGACATGGGCGACGCGATGTTGTGGCCCGACCTGTCGCGCAACTACACGTCGCTGATCGCCGATGACCTCTGGGGCGGCTCGGGCGTCACGGCGGCCGACGTCGACATCGCCGAGATCTACGACTGCTTCACGACCAGTGCGTTGCTCGGCATCGAAGGCCTCGGCCTCGCTCCACGCGGCGGTGGCGGCGACCTCATCCGTTCCGGCGCCACGCGGCCAGGGGGCTCGAAGCCCATCAACACCAACGGTGGCCTGTTGTCCGAGGGCTACCTCCACGGTATGAACACCGTCGCCGAAGCCGTCCTACAACTTCAGGGCCGCTGCGGCGAGCGCACCGTCGCCGGCGCCGAGACGTGCGTGGTGACCTCGGGCGCGTTGACCGACGGGT
>CAFABA010000020.1_pt1 | contig 28340 bp, 22 predicted proteins | sample 7267731 | NCBI WGS metagenome assembly CAFABA01 (sample SAMEA6814000, study PRJEB35770) | uncultured Acidimicrobiales bacterium | biome: Freshwater; feature: Freshwater reservoir; material: water | place: Czech Republic | collected 2017-08-18 | depth 30m m | reverse complement strand
ATGGAAACCTGTCGAGCAGCAGTGTTCAGCGGTGACGGAACCTACGAGGTACGGGAGTTCGCGGTACCTACGCCACCTCCAGGCGGCGCAGTGCTCAAGGTCGAAGCGGTGGGCCTGTGCGCGAGTGATGTCGCACAACTCCACGGTCACAAGCACGTCCCGGGTGAAGTGAGTCCGGTGGTGCCCGGTCACGAGATCGTGGGTCGCGTGCATGCGCTCGCGCCCGGTGCCGAGCTCGGCGTGACCGTCGGCCAACGCGTGGCCGTCGACCTCGTGCGTCGGTGCGGTGAGTGCGAGGTGTGCAAGTCGGGTTCCCCGTACTGCTCGCAGATGCAGCTCTACGGATACACCCAAGGCCTCGACGTGCGCAGCGGCTTGCACGGTGGCTACGGCGAGTACATGGAGATCCTGCCCAACACGCAACTGCTGCCGCTGACCGAATCGGTTCCCGCCGCGCAGTTGTCGTTGTTCGAGCCGCTCGCCAACGTCATCAACTGGTTCGATCGCGTCGACCTGCTCCCGGGCGAGAGCGTGGTCATCCAGGGCCCGGGCCACATGGGTCTCATCTGCGCGGCGTACGCGAAGTTGCTCGGCGCGGGCACCATCATCGTGACCGGACGCACGCAGGACCGCTTCCGCCTCGATGCCGCCCTGAACCTCGGAGCGACCCACGTGATCGACGTCGACCGACAAGACCTTGTGTCGACCGTCGCCGACCTCACCGATGGACGTCTTGTCGACCTCGCCGTCGATCTCACCGATGCCGCGGTCACCGTCGGTACGTGTCTCGAGCTGGCCCGCATGGGTGGCCGCGTGCTGTGGGCCGGTCTGAAGAACATGTCGCAGGTCGCGATGCTCAGCGACCTCGTGCCGCTGAAGGGGCTCACCGTGCTGGGCGGCGCCGGTTCGACCGCGGCCTCGATGCGCAAGGCCGCCGAGGTGCTGAACGCGGGGAGCTACCCGACCGAGGCGCTGCAAGGCGAGGTGTTCACGCTCGACGAGATCGACCAGGCGATGAACCTGCTCATGCGGGCTACGCCCGGCGAGGACGCCGTGCGCGTGGGCCTGGCGCATCACTGATCCGCACGAGACCAAACCGAACAATCATCCGGAGGATCACCATGCCGTACCCACAGATCGTTCTCGACGTCGCGGCGCGCGTGCGCAACTGGGGCCGCTGGGGTGCCGACGACGAGATCGGCACCTTGAACTTCCTCACCGACGAGGTGGTGCGCAACGCGGCGCAGTGCATCCGCTCGGGCAAGCGGTTCTCCCTCGCGTTCCCGTTGCAGTTGAACGGTTTGCAGACCGGTGCAATTCATGGTCGCGTCAACCCGTTGCGCACCATGGTCGCCATCAACGCGTGCTTCACCGGTGACACCGAGACCTTCTGCACCAGCGACGACGTCGTCACCATGGGCTTGCAGGCCGCGACCCATTGGGACGGCCTCTGCCACGCGAGCTACGGCGGCAAGATCTACGGCGGCCGAGATGCCTCGACCATCAACGAGCACGGAGCGTCCGTGTGCGGCATCCACAAGATCTCATCGCTTACGGGTCGAGGCGTCCTGCTCGACATCGCCCGACTCAAGGGGCTCGACGAGCTCGTCCCGGCCTACGCGATCACCGGCGATGACCTCACCGCCGCGGCCGAGGCCCAGGGCGTCGACATCCGCTCGGGTGACATCATCCTGGTCCGCACCGGCAAAATGGCCCGCGCCAAGGCTGGCGACCTCGCGGGGTTCATGGGCGAGATCGATCCGGCCACGTTCCTGCCGAACGCGCCCGGCATCGGGTTGTCGTGCGCCGAGTGGTTCCACGCCCACGAGACCGCGGCGGTGGCCACCGACACGATCACGTTCGAAGTGTTCCCGTGGGATCCGTCAGCACCCGGCGCAATGATGCCCATGCACTGCCTGCACCTCGTCGAGATGGGCATGACCCAGGGCCAGAATTTCGACCTCGAGGCGCTTGCCGCTGACTGCGCGGCCGACGGCCAGTACGACTTCTTCCTCGAGGCATCGCCCCAACCGTTCGTGGGTGCGGTCGGTTCGCCGGTGAACCCGGTGGCCATCAAGTAGAGGGCCGCCCGCCCGTGGAATCGACATCAGGGGGTTCGCGAGCCGCGACCGGTACGCTTGACCCCGGCCGAACTCTCGGCCCGCCCCGCAACGACGCGCCCGCCTCTCAAGCCGGTGCCGAGCGGGTCCATCAGTTGTTCGGAGCTCCCCCATGGCGGTCAACCGCCCCACGTCACCCCCGCAGGCCGTTTTCGACGCGACCGAAGTCTCGTCCCCCGCTGCCGTCCCTTCGTTTGCCGATCTCGGCTTGCCCGCAGTGCTCTGCCGCGTCCTCGCTGATCAAGGCATCACCGCCCCCTTCCCCATCCAGGCCGCCACGATGCGCGACGCGGCCGCCGGCCGCGACGTCCTCGGGCGGGGCCGTACCGGCTCGGGCAAGACTCTCGCATTCGTACTGCCGGTGCTCATGCGCCTCGCCGAGTCGAACGTGCCCCGCAAGTCGGGGCGCCCCCGGGCGTTGATCTTGGCGCCGACCCGCGAGCTGGCCACCCAGATCCACGCGGCAATGGCGCCGCTTGCCCAGCGGCTGTCGCTGCGCACCACCACGGTGTTCGGTGGCGTCGCCGCTGGCCCACAGATCAGTGCGCTGCGCCAGGGCATCGACGTGCTCGTCGCGTGCCCCGGTCGCCTCGGCGACCACATCGACTCACGCCACGCCTCGCTCGACTCGGTCGAGATCACGGTGATCGACGAAGCCGACCACATGGCTGACCTCGGGTTCTTGCCCGTGGTCAAGCGCCTGCTCGACCAGACCCCGCGCAACGGCCAGCGCATGTTGTTCTCGGCCACGCTCGACGCTGGCGTCGACGTGATCGTGCGCAAGTACCTCACCGATCCGGTCACCCACAGCGTCGACTCCGACAAGTCGGAGAACGCCGAGATGGTCCATCACGTGCTGCACGTGACAAACGCTGACCGCGTGCCCGTGCTGGTCGACCTCGCGTCTGCGCCCGGTCGCACGATGGTGTTCACCCGCACCAAGCATCGGGCCAAGCAGCTCACCCGTCAGCTCATCGCCGCCGGCGTGCCGGCGGTGGAGATGCACGGCAACCTCGCGCAGGGCGCACGAACCCGCAACCTCGCGGCATTCTCCGACGGCAAGGCCAACACCATGGTCGCCACCGACATCGCGGCTCGCGGCATCCACGTCGACGATGTCACCCTCGTGGTGCATGCCGATCCGCCGGTCGAGCACAAGGCGTACCTGCACCGTTCGGGCCGCACCGCTCGCGCCGGTGCATCGGGCACCGTCGTCACGCTCATGACCGACGAGCAGGTCTCGGCGGTTCGCGACCTCACGCGCAAGGCCGGCATCAAGCCGACCACCACACGCCTCGGCCTCGGCCACCCGTTGCTCAACGAGCTGGCTCCCGGCCAACGTTCGCTCGTGCCGGTCAGCCAGCGCGTAGCGCCGGTGTCGGCACCCGAGCCCATGGCCCCGGGCCCCCGACGCGATCGTGCGGCTGGGACCAACAGCAACGGTCCTCGCGGCGGCACCGGTTCCGGCGGCGGCCGCCCCGGCGCGCGCAACGGTCGTCGCTCCGGCTCGCCGGCCGGCGGTGGCGGCCGCGACGGTGGTGGCGGCCGCGACGGTCGTCGTCGCAGCGCCTGAGGCAGAACGCGACCGCTCTTCAGGGCGGAGTTGCAAACGGTCTGGGCCGTGCAGTTGGGTGTCGAGACAACCGGAGTTCAACTGGGGCAACGACGCAATGACCGCGGGTGTGATGTCTCATGCCGTCGCGTCAACCACCTATGGTGCGCCATGCCTTCGGACGAATCCATCGAGACGAACCCCGACCCACGAGTCAAGGTTCGGCTCGTTGCGCTCAGCTTCTTGATGTTGTTCCTCGAGTTGGCGCTGATTCGTTGGACCGGTTCCAACAACATCCACCTCGCGTACCTCACGAACTTCGTGTTGCTCGCCAGCTTTCTCGGCATAGGTATCGGGTTCCTACGCGTTCGATCAGGACCCGACCTGTTCTCGTGGACACCGGTTGCCCTGGCGCTGCTCGTGACATTTGTCTTGGCGTTCCCGGTGACGCTCACTGCGCTCGAGGGCCCCAACCAACTCGAAGGGGCATGGGGCATGGCCGCGCTGCCTCGCTGGGTCAGCCTTGGTGCGATCTTCTTCCTCACCGTCGCGGTGATGGCCTGCGTCGGTCACGGCGTCGCGCGCACCTTCGTCAAGTTCACCCCACTCGAGGCGTACCGCTTCGACATTCTCGGCAGCATCGCCGGCATCTTGGCCTTCACGCTGTTGGCGTTCCTCGAGATGCCGCCGATCGTGTGGGGCGTCGTGGTGTGCGTCCTCGTGACGTGGCTCATCGGAATCCGCCCACGGGTCGCGGCCCTGGTGCTCATCCTCGTGTTGCTCACCATCGAGTCGAGCGCACCACACGATCGTTGGTCGCCCTATTACAAGGTCACCGCGAAGGTGTTTCCCGAAGCCGTGGTCGGGGGCACACCGACGCACGACGTACTCGAGATCTCGGCGAACAACATTCCCCACCAGACCGCATACCCGATCGACACGCTGCGCCAGATCCAGCCGTTCTACTTCTTCCCCTATCGGCACATCCCTACTGCGAGCTTGGGTCGCGTGCTGATCGTCGGGGCCGGGAACGGCAACGATGTCGCCGTCGCGCTGGCTGCGGGTGCACGGCACGTTGACGCCGTCGAGATCGATCCGGTGGTGCAGTCCCTGGGGAGTCGCTACCACCCGGAGCATCCGTACCAAGACCCGCGGGTGTCCGTGCACATCAACGACGGTCGTGCCTTCATCGAGCAGAGCAACGACACCTACGACCTGATCATGTTCGCGTTGCCTGACTCACTCGCCCTCCTGTCGGGCCAAGGCAGCCTTCGGCTCGAGAACTACCTCTTCACCCTGCAGTCGATGCGAACGGTCAAGGACCATCTCGCGCCGGGCGGCACCTTCGCGATGTACAACTACTACGAGTCGTTCCTGCTCGATCGGTACGCAGCCACGCTCGAGCGGGTCTACGGCGCGACACCATGTGTCGAGGTCGGCGACGCGCTCGGCGGACGCCAGCAGGCCGTGATCACGGCGGGGGCTGGTGCAAACGTCGAGTGCGCGTCGACGTGGAACGGCGAGCGAGTCTCTTCGCCCACCGATGACTACCCGTTTCCCTATCTCGCGACCCGGTCGATTCCGTCGTTCTATTGGCACACCCTGGTCTTGATGCTGGTGGCGTCGCTCGTGCTGATCCGCACGGCCGGCGGACCGCTTCGGGGCATGATCCGCTATGGCGATCTGGCCTTGATGGGTGCCGCGTTCCTCTTGCTCGAGACCAAGAACGTGGTTCAGTTCGCGTTGCTGTTCGGCACCACTTGGCTGGTCAACTCGCTGGTGTTCGGCGGGGTCTTGGTCAGCGTGTACCTGGCCATCGAAGTGGCGAGGCGATGGCGGCTTCCGCAGCATCGATTGTTGTACGCAGCGTTGTTGGCCACGCTGGTCGTGGCGTGGGTCGTGCCCCAGTCGTCACTGCTGACGCTGTCCCCGGTGCCCCGCTTCATCGCCGCGGTGGCCCTCGCCTTCGCGCCGATCTTCTTGGCCAACCTGATCTTCGCGCAGCGTTTCCAAGACGTCGGTTCGTCGACCACTGCATTCGCCGCCAATCTGCTCGGGGCGATCGTGGGCGGTGGCCTCGAGTACACCGCCCTCGTCACCGGCTATCGGTTCCTGCTCGTCGTCGTGGCGATCCTTTACGGTCTCGCGTTGGTGGCTCGTCCCGCGACTTCGCCGATGCCGGCCGCCTAGCGCGACTCGGCCGGGACGTCCGTGCTCGTCGGATCGAGCGTTGGCTCAGTTTCGGGCGAGGACATAGCGTGGGATAGGGTGAAAGAGGTCGGGTATGGTCTCGACGCCATAGAACGAACGCGTCGAGTGGGGAACCATGTCCGATTACACCGTGTTGTTGCCGTTGGACGGAGACAAGGTCTCCGAGGATGCGCTGTTGGTGCTGCCGATGCTGCGCAGCATCGGTTTCGCCAAGCTGCGGATCATCTGCGTTGACGATCCGAAGACCGACAAGACCCCGACAGCCGAAGGTTTCAAGCCCTACGTCGAGGCGCAAGTGGCGGCCGCCACCGCAGCCGGCTGGCAGGTCGAGTCGATCATCGCGACCGGAGATCCAGCCACCACCATCCTCGCCGCGGCAGGCAACAGCGACGTCGATCTGATCCTGTTGGCGACCCACGGCCGAACCGGCATCAAGCGGATGCGCTTGGGGAGCGTCTCCGACAAGCTGATCAAGAACGCACTGTGCCCCCGCCTCGTTGTCGGCCCGAACGTCGACATCGACATGACGACCTACTCGCTCAAGCGGATCCTGGTGCCCCTCGGCGGGTCGGACCTTTCCGCGATGTCCCTGCCGATCGCTCGTCACCTCGCCGGCCTGACCGGAGCCTCGGTCGATCTCCTCCAGTCGGTGACACCCCCGGTGAGCACCGCAGAGATCCCCTCCGACTACCCCGCACTGCTCCACGCGGCCGGTGAGTACCTCGCCCGGATCGCGACCGAGTTCCCCGGCGTCGACGTGAAGACCTATGTCGTCGGAACCGCACCGGGAGGCGCCATCCTCGAGCACCTCAACGCGAACCCGGTCGACCTCGTCATCATGGCCTCGCGAGGACGGACCGGCCTTTCCCGCGCCGCGCGCGGTGGAGTCACCGAAAAGGTCCTGCAGGGCCCGGACCCTGTGCTCGTCTTCGAGATCGGCGAAGACCGCAGCCGACTGTTCGACGCGGCCCGCTCCGCCTGAACGGCGCGGCGCCCCTCGGCGACCACGACGCCTGCATCGCCGCAGTTGGGCGCGGCCGATTCCTGCGGCTCGGGCGGCGGCGGCCAGACTGTCGGTGACACCGACTGAAGGATCTATGGACCCGTCACTGTTCGCCAACATCTGGGTCGGCTTGATCGCGACGGTTGTCGTGACCGCCACAACGGTGGCCGTGTCGCTCGCCGTCCGCCGCCGGGCGCCTTACGGGGGCTACTTCAGCGACAGCGACCGGGCTGCCGCGATCTTCGCCGCGGTCGGCGGGCTGTTCTCGGTGCTGCTCGCGCTCGTGGTGTTCCTCTCGGTCGAGTCGTACAACGAGACGAGGTCGCACGGCGACGCCGAAGCCGACGCAGTCGTCGAGCAGTTCCAGATCGCCGAGCTGTTCCCCGCACGTGCCCAATGGAGCATCCAGAGCAAGCTCGTGTGTTACGCGCGCAGCGTCGGCGACCTGGAGTGGCCGATCATGCAGAGTGGCGGCTCCAGCCCGACCGTTGTGTCCTGGGAGTCATCGATCGACGCCGAGATCGATTCGATCTCGCTGTCGAATCCACGCTCTGAGGCCGGGTTCCGCCTCTTCCTGGAGCAGACGTTGAGCCGGCATAAAGAGCGCCGCGGGCGTCTCGAGGGCGCTGCCGGAGCGCTACCGGTCATGGTCTGGCCCGTCTTGATCACGGGCGCGCTGAGCCTGATCGCCCTCATGATTTCCTACTCCGACCGCGCCGAACGGGTGGCGAGCCAGGCCTTCCAGATCGGTCTGGTCACGGCGATGCTCGCGGGTACGCTGTTGTTGATCAACGCCCTTGACCACCCGTTCTCGGCCACCCCGGGCAAGGTAACGCCCGACAAGATGCGAAGTTCGGCCGCGCTGATGGAGACCAAGGTCGCACGCTCGATCGCTGCCCCGAATCTCGATGGGGTCCTGCCGTGCGGCGCCGATGGCACGCCGCTCGGTCTGACGCCGCCGATCCGTGCCTTTCCCGGCGGTTCGACCATGGCCCAGATCGTGGAACGAGGCCGACTGACCGTCGGGGTCAGCTACGGCATACCGCTGTTCGGTGAGATCGACCCGATCTCGGGCAACGTCTTCGGATTCGACAACGACCTCGTCAAGGAGATCGCACGCGAGTTGGGCCTGCGCCCGGAGCAGATCGAGTTCGTCGACGTGCCGCCCCCGGAGCGGCTTTCGGCGCTTCAGGAGCGCCGGGTCGACATGGTTGTGGAAGCGATCACGATCACGCCCGAGCGCAGGCGGATCGTCGAGTTCTCCCGCCCGTACTTCGTCGCGGGCCAGAGCCTGCTCGTCAGCCGCAGCAACCGGTCGATCGCCAGCCTCCGAGACCTCGCGGGCAAGAACGTCTGTGTCATCGCGACCTCGACGGGCATCCCGGTGCTGCAGGCGCAGGCACCGAAGGCCAACCTGGTCGAGGCGCCATCGCCCGGTGCCTGCCTGGAGAAGTTGCTCGCACGAGCCGTCGACGCCATGACCACCGACGACGTCATCCTCGCAGGCCTCGCGGCGCAGAACGACGGGCTGGTGCTCGTCGGCGGCAAGTTCACCGTGGAACCGTACGGAGTGGGGATCCCCAAGGGCAACGCGGACATGGTCGCGTTCGTGGACGACGTCATCGACAGGATGATCGACGACGGCCGCTGGGGCCGCATCTACTACGAGTACTTGGCGGACATCCCGGGCCTAGCCGCGGTCGGCGACGCCCGGGAACGACTCGGGATGATGCGCTAGTTGTCGTTCCCCGGCAGGTTGTTGACGGCGGGTGATGGGTTCTGTCGCGGACGCTCGTGAGCTCCGGCAGCGGGCGCAGATCGGGCTCAGGCGCCCGGCGCCCGATAGGCCGCTGACAGTTTGGTGGCCGCATCGACGCTGCTCGGCGTCAGCAGTGCGGTGGTCCGGAGTTCCGCTGCGCCGGTCGCACCGACGGTCATGGCCAACGCGGTCGCAGCCTCGGCGCTGGGCAGGTCGCAGATCGCGATTCCCTCATCGCCACCCAGAACGAAGTAGAAGCTCTCGAGCGAGCCCCCGAGGCTCTCGGCCAGCGCGGCGACCGCGTTTTGGCGGGAGGTTCCACCGTCGGCCAGAACACCCTGGTTGCCCGCCGGCGAATAGTTTGCGTGGAACATGAACTTCATCATGAGGGGATCCTTCCGGAGATGACGATTCTGTCAGCGGGAGTCAACCTACCCGGCGAGGTCTCGTCCGGCACGGGGTTCGGGTTCGGGCCGGGCTATCCGGACCGTTGCACGCGTGGCATCCATCACCGGGTGGTCGTGAACTTCCACCAAGTGCCGGCATTCGCCAGCGTGGTGCCGCCGGTGTTGATCGCTCGCGCCTGCCACCAGTACGCAGTGTTGGCGGCCCGGGAGGTCAGCGTGACCGAGCGGCTCGTGCCGACGGAGACCCAGCCACCGATCGGGCACGATGCAGTTGTGCTGATGCAGTACTCGTAGCCGGTGGCGTTGTTTGATGCCGCCCACGACAGTGTCGGCGTCCGGCTCACCTTGGTGGCGCTGTTCGTCGGGCTGGACTTGGCGAACGCACCCGGCAGGTTGACCTTGACCACCGTGATCGACAGGGCCCGGCCCGCGGTGCGACCCGCGGTGTCGGTCGTGCGCACCGTGAAACTGCTGGTTCCCGCAGTCGTGGGCCTACCACTGATGAGGCCGGTCGACGACAGCGTGAGACCGGCGGGCACCGACCCGGCCGTAACCGCCCAGGTGAAGGTGCCCGTGCCGCCCGACGCCGTCAGCGTGGAGCTGTAGAGGACCGTGGTGGTTGCATTTGCCAGCGTCGTCGTGTTGACCGACACCAAATCGGCCACGTTGATCGACAACACCTTCGTGGCGGACTGCACGGTCGCGCTCGAGTCGGTCATCCCGACCGTGAAGCTGCCGGAGGTCGACGCAACCGCGGGCGTCCCGCTGATCACACCGGACGAGGGGTCGAGTACCAAGCCGCCAGGCAGCGAACCGGCCACCACAGACCACGCGTACGTTGGGGTGCCGCCCGACGCCTGCAGCGTCTGGTTGTAGGCCACGCCTCGCGTCGCCGCGGCCAGCGAAGCCGTGGTGATCGAGACGGGGTCGGCGGCGACGGTGACGGTGAAACTTTTCGACCCCCGCTGGGCCGGCGACGCGGCGTCGACGGCGCTCACAGTGAAGCTGGTGGTCGTCGCCGTCGGGCTCGGCGTGCCGCTGATCACGCCGCTGGTGGCGTTCAGCGAGAGGCCGGCGGGGAGCGAACCGCTCGAGACCGACCAGGTGTAGGGCGTCGTGCCGGCGGTCCCGGCGAGCGTCTGGCTGTAGGCGACGCCTCGCGTCGCGACCGGGAGGCTTGCCGTGGTGACTTGCGGCGGCGGGGGCGAGGCGACCTGTGTGCAGCGGTAGGCGGCCCCGTCGCTGAGCTTCGCCGAGTTGTACGACACCTGCGTGCCGAAGGCGCCGGCTGGGTCTTCGATGCCCACGGTGGCGCTGGCGCCTCTGTCGTACGAAACACTGCCCACGACGGTGTCGAGGTACTGGAAGGTGATGTTGCCGGTCGACTCGTCGAGGACGACCTCGAAGGTGATTGCGCTGCCGGTCACGCTGTAGATCGGGACGCCGATCCATGCGACCACGTACTGGCGGGTGGGCGCACTGCCGATCTCCGAGGCCCACACCTCGCCACCCGCGCCGGGATTCAGGTCGTCGAACCAGGGTGCGGCGTAGGCGTTGGGATCGGTGGGATCGACTATCGGAGTGTTCGAGTAGCTGGTCGCAGTACCTGTACCGAAGCGCACGTAGCCGTTGGAGCTGATCTGCAGGGTGGTCGATGCCGCGCCGCCGTAGATCGAGAACGCCCAAGGCAGGGTCACGGTGACTGCACTGTCGTCGCTCAGCGTATAGAGCGTGCCCGCGACGCGGGGATCGATCCATGCCGAGGTCGTGGAGTTGCACGAGTACGGGGTTGGGGGGGTCAACGTGGTCTCGGAGGCCGCATTCGACCAGGTGGTCGTCGAGGCGCCCTGGGTGGCCCTCACCCGCAAGCAGTAAGGGGTCGTGGCGGCCAGGTTCCCGCTCCAGAACTGCGTCGCGTTGGCCGCGACCTTCGCGATGGTCGCGAACGTGCCGCACCCCCCGGCGGTCGAGAGGGCCTGCTGGACCTCGTAGCCCGTCTCGTTGGTCGCGCCGTCGGACCAGTCGATCCGGATGGTCGACGGTGACAGCGCGGTCGCGGTCAGGCCGGTGGGGTCACCGGCGAGTGCCCCGGTCGGAGCGACACAGCGCTTGAGCACAGCGGTCACGTCGAGTCGCCCGGCGTTGACGACCTTGGCGGCCAACGACTGGGTCGGCACGGTCGACTCGACCACAGCCGCTCGCAGGTCCCGGGCCGAGATGGACGGGTTCGCCGAAGCGCACAGTGCCACAGCACCGCTCACGTGAGGTGTCGCCATCGACGTGCCGCTGTAGGACGCATAGGTGCCATCGGGGACCGTCGAGACGATGCTCACCCCAGGTGCGCCGATGTCGACCGTCGTGGCGCCGAAGCTCGAGAAGCCGGCGAGGTCGCCGTTCGATTGGATTGCGGCCACGGCGATCACGCAGTCCCAGCCCCGGGTGGCGTTGTTCGTGCACTGGTAGTTCGAAGGGTACGAGGAGGCGCTGTCGTTGTTGCTGGTCGAGTTCCCTGCCGCAGCGACGAAGAGGATGCCGCGATCCCCGCCCCGGTTGATGGCGTCGAGCAACGACTGGCTGAACCCGCCCCCGCCCCACGAGTTGCTCGTAGCGACGAGGTTCAGGCCGTACCGGGTCTTGAGGTCGTTGAAGTAGTCGACGGCTCGCACCGCGTCAGCGATGGTGCCACCGGAGGCCCCGAGGAACTTGGCCGAGATCATCGTGACGTTCCAGTTGACGCCGGCCACGCCGATTCCGTTGCCGCCGACGCCGCCGATCGTGCCGGCGACGTGGGTGGCGTGGTCGTCGGCCGTGCTGTCGTAGACCGAGCCGTCGTTGTTGACGAAGTCGTAGCCGTTGACGTCGTCGATGTAGCCGTTGCCGTCATCGTCGATGCCGTTGCCGGCGATCTCGCCGGGGTTGGTCCAGATGTTCGCAGCCAGGTCGGGGTGCAGGACCTGGATCCCCTCGTCGATGACGCCGATCACGATGTTGGACGAACCCGTGGTGCCGTTCGCCCACGCCTCGCCGGCGTGGCTGCCGAAGGTGTTGGCCGGCGTGGTGGCGTCGCCGTACATGCCCCAGAGGTTGTTGCCCGTGTACATCGGGTCGTTCGAGGTGGCGTTGGCCTGAACGATGTAGTTCGGCTCTGCGTAGCGCACGCCGGGTGCGGCCTTCAGTGCTGCTATGGCCCAGGCCGTGCTCACCCCGGGGTCGAGCACGAGCCGCTCGGCCTGGGAAAGCGTCGACATCGGCGAGGCCGATCGGGCTTTGATCCGTTGGCGCGCTCCCGCCCGATTTGCAGCGCTTGTAAGAGGACTCGCAACAGGATCGAACCCGACGAGTATCTCCCCCTCGACGAAGGGCGCGTCCGGTTTGGTCGCCGCACCGGACGCGGCCGGCGGGGCCGCCGACGGTGCGGAGGCCGCGGACGCCCAGTGGGCACCGACCAACGGCACGGCGAGGGTCCACGCCGCCAGAGCGATCGACACGTTACGGAGCTTCGAACCGATCATCGACCACCCCGTCGTCGGATTGGCGAAGATGGTACGATACGCAGCGTTAGCAGTCCAACGGCATCGAAACAAGGGCCTATTGGCCCCAGACGCGCCGAGAGGTGCGGCGCAACGCGGCCACCACCGCACCGAAGCCGAGTGGGTCGCGGCGGGCAGGCCGCCATCGAGGTAGCAAGGATCCTTGGTCAGGGACCCGGCTGAGGGATCGGCGGTGCCGTCTCCCGAGGTGGTCAGAAGACCACCGTGTAGTGCGCGAGGGGGGACTTGAACCCCCACACCCTTACGGGCGCAGGCACCTGAAGCCTGTGCGTCTGCCTATTCCGCCACTCGCGCGCAGCGAGGTGAGACTAGCGCCTGCCAGGCCGAATCGACCCTGCAGTTCGGGTGCCCGTCGATCGGGCCGAGATAGCGCTTGGCAACAACTGTGCCGGCTCCGCGCAATCTCGACGGGAGAGTGGGGTGGCTAACGTGCACGGTGTGGGTTTGGGCAACTTCGAAAATCGTCTCGAACGCATGGTCGAAGGGGTGTTCTCGCGGGTGTTCCGCAGTGGGGTGCGGCCGGTCGAACTGGGCCGACGCCTGGCGCGTGAGATGGACCTCAAGCGGTCCATCGGGGTTCGCGGCAAGACGGTGGCTCCGAACCACTTCGTGATCCGGCTCAGCGAATTCGATCTCGAGCAGCTCGAGCCGATGCGGGAGTCCTTGGTACGCGAGCTGCGAGACGCGGCCCGTGAGCACGCCCACGACGAGTCGTACACCTTCATCGGGCCGGTCACCATCAAGCTCGAGCCTGACGCGTCGCTGCACACGGGCATCTTTGCGATAGCGGCTCGCATGATCGAGCCCGACGGCGGGCAGCCGCTGGGTGTGCTCGAGCTGCCCACCGGCCAACGCGTGGTCCTCGGTGACTTCATCGTGACGATCGGCCGCATGCCCGAGTGCACGATCACGCTGAACGACGGCAACGTCAGCCGCTCACACGCCGAGATCCGTCCGTCGAGCTCGGGGTTCACGCTCCTCGATCTCGGCTCGACAAACGGGACCAAGGTGAACGGCCTGCGCGTCTCCGAGCGCGAGTTGCAGGACGGCGATGCGATCACGTTCGGCGAGACCACCCTGAAGTACGTCGTCTCCTGAGCGCTCCCAAGTTTCGGAGGAGAGGGGGGCGGGCACCGGCGGGTCGCACCCAGAAAGTAGGCTCTCCCGGACCGTGTCAGAACAGCTCCTCGCCGTGCTCAGGCTTTGCGTGCTTGGCCTCGTCTACCTGTTCTTCCTGCGCGTCCTTCGGGCGGTGTGGGTAGAGGTCCACGGCCCGCGTCGCGTGCGAGCGCCGAAGCCCGCCGCGGTCGTTGTGCCCGTGCCTGTGGGGTTACCGATGAGCGGCCCGGCTCCTGCGGGTTCCACCACGATCCTGGCGACGTCGTCGCCTTCGCACCCGTCTCCGGGCGCGACACGCCGCGTGGCGTCGCTGCGCGTCATCGAGCCGGTGATGTTCGCCGGCCAGACCTTCGGGCTCGCCGACGAGACCACGCTCGGCCGAGCGCCCGGGTGCCTCGTCCAGCTCGACGACACGTATGTCTCGCAGGTGCACGCGCGCATCTCGCGCAGTGGCGAGGAATACCTCGTGGAAGACCTGGGGTCCACGAACGGTACCTACGTCAACCGTTCGAAGGTCGCGGCGCCGACTCCACTCCGCGAGGGTGATCGTCTGCAGGTCGGCAATGTCGTCATGGAGCTCGTGTGACCCGATTCCGCTGGGCAACCGCGACCGATGTCGGCCGGGTTCGCAACGTCAACCAGGACAACGCCTTTTCGGTCGAAGGGTTCTTTGCGGTGGCCGACGGTATGGGCGGCCACCGCGGTGGCGAGGTCGCGTCGGCCATCGCGCTCGAATCGTTGTCCGCGGCCCTGCCGGTGCTTTCCACCGATGACCTGCTCGACGCGATCAGCGGCTCGAACCTCGCGGTGCTCGAACGGGCCAACGCCGACCTGAGTCTGCGCGGCATGGGCACCACGTTGTGCGTGCTGGCCCTCGTTGATGACGACACCGGTGAGCCTTCGCTGATTCTCGCGAACGTCGGCGATTCGCGGATCTACCAGTACGGCAACGGCGTGCTCGACCAACGCACCGATGACCACAGCGTGGTTGCCGAGATGATGCGGCAAGGCCGGATCACCGTCGAAGAGGCCGGCAGACACCCACAGCGCAACATCCTCACCCGCGCGCTCGGCATCGATGCGGGCGTGCAGATCGACGTGTGGCGCGTCACCCCTGCGCCGGGCCAGCGCTGGATGCTGTGCAGCGACGGTCTGTTCAACGAGGTGGACGACGAGACGCTCGCGAGCGTGCTTGCGTCGCACGCGGACCCGGCCGACGCCGCGAACGAGCTCGTCCGACGTGCGAACGCGGGCGGCGGTCGCGACAACATCACCGTGCTCATCGTCGACGTGATCGACCATGACGACCATGCGGTCATCACGGCCCCCGCTGAGGTTGTCGAGGCCGACGCCGACGTGCCCGAAGCGGCCAGGGCCGCCGTGCCCCACCGTGTCCCCGTCGTCGCCGCGTCGACGGTTGGACGAGAATCGGCATCGGTCGCCGAACCAGCGCAATCGCACAAGGCGTCGCTTGTCCGCCGGGCCGTCGATTCGTGGCGCGTCCTGCTGTTCGCATCGGCCTTCGTTGCCCTGGCGGCAGCGGCGGTGATCTCGTGGCGGGTGCTCAGCGACGCCTCGTCCGTGATCGAACCACCCTTGCCCACCACCCTCGTGTCGGTCACGGCGGTCCCCGAGACGTCGCCCGCCGCCACGGTCGCTCGCTGATGTTCGCGGCGGGCCGGCGTAACACGGAGCTCGGTCTCGTCCTCTTCGCCGCGGTCATCACCGGCGCGTTGTACGTGCTCGCGAGCCTTGGGAGCAACGCGACCATCCCCGCGAACCTCGGGCCGTTCCTCGGCATGGTGGTCGTGCTGTTGATCGTGGCCCACGTGGCCACGCGCCGGCTCGCGCCGCGCGCCGATCCGTTGCTGTTGCCGATCGCCGCGTTGCTCAACGGCATCGGGTACGTGTTCATCGCGCGCCTGTCCGAGGACCTCGGCGCCGGCTCCAAGCGCCTTCCCGGGCTGCAGGCCACCTGGACCCTGTTCGGCGTCACTGCGTACGTCGCCACGCTTCTGATCGTGCGCCATGTGCGCGACCTCGATCGCTACCGGTACACGCTCGCGCTGATCGGTGTTCTGCTCCTGTTGTCGCCGCTGGCGCCGGGCATCGGTGTTTCGGTGAATGGCTCACGCATCTGGTTGCGCGTCGCGGGCTTCAGTATCCAGCCGGGCGAGTTCGCGAAGATCGCGCTTGCGATCTTCTTCGCGTCGTACCTCGTCGACAAGCGCGAGCTCCTTCGCACGGGCACGTACAAGTTCGGGCCGTTGATGTTGCCCGAGCCGAAGCACCTCGCACCGGTGCTCGTCGCGTGGGGCGGCTCGCTCGTCGTGTTGATCCTCGAGAAGGATCTTGGGTCGTCGCTGTTGTTCTTCGCAGTGTTCGTCGTGCTGGTGTGGATCGCGACCGAGCGGTTCGCCTACCTGCTCATCGGGGGCCTGTTGTTCGGGCTCGGCGCGTACATCAGCTACAAGTCGTTTGGCCACGTCCAGACCCGCGTCGAGAACTGGCTCGACCCGTGGAAGGACGCGCGTGGGCGCGGCTATCAGGCCATCCAGGCCCAATTCGCGTTCGCGAGTGGTGGCCTCACGGGTGCCGGACCGGGCAGTGGGCGTCCCACGCTCATCCCCGAGGTCGCGACCGATTACCAGTTCGCAGCCATCGGTGAAGAGCTGGGTCTGCTCGGCTCCGCCGCAGTGTTGGTGTCGTATCTGTTGATGGCCGGTTCGGGCCTGCGGGTCGCGATGCGTGCCGCTCAGCCGTTCGAGAAGCTTCTGGCCACCGGCCTCACCGCGCTGCTCAGCATCCAGGCCTTCATCATCATGGGGGGTGTCACCCGCCTGATCCCGCTCACCGGCATCACCTTGCCGTTCATCTCCTACGGGGGCTCGTCGCTGCTGGCCAACTACATATTGTTGGCCCTGCTGATGCGGGTCTCCGACGAGACCAACCTGCACCAGGAGAACGTCACCGCCGACGTGTCGACCATGGTGCCGGTCACGTGAACCGGGCCATCGCGCGTTTCGGCATAGCGCTCCTCGTGCTGTACACCGCGGTGTTCGCGCAGCTCAACAACCTGCAGCTGTTCGGCGCGAAGCGGTTGAACGAGAACCCGATCAACGTGCGCGAGGCGGCCAAGGACTTCGAACGCAAGCGCGGCAGCATCTTGACCTCCGACGGAGTCACCGTCGCCGAAACCGTCGAAACGCCCGACGGGGCGACGCGCCGCACGCGTACCTATCCCGACCCAATCATCTATGCCCACCTCACCGGGTACTTCTCGCGCGACTACGGCGCCTCCGGCATCGAGAACGAGTACAACGACGAGCTCGCGGCCAAGACCGATGGGCAGCAGTTCGGCAACCTCTCCGACATCTTCAGTCCGAAGGATCGAACGGGAAACGTCACGCTCACGATCGACAACGACGTACAGCACGCCGCCGCCACGGGCCTGCTGCTGAAGAAGGGTTCGGTCGTGGCGATCGACCCGCGCGACGGTTCGATCCTGGCGCTGTACAGCTTCCCCACCTTCGACCCGAGCACGTTGTCCACGCCAGATCGCACTGCGGCCACGGCGGCGAAGAAGCAACTCGATGCCGACACGTCGAAGCCGTTGTTGCCGCGCGCGTACCGCGAGAACTTCTTCCCCGGTTCCACGTTCAAGATCGTCACGGCGGCGGCAGGCCTGCAGTCGGGTGCGGTCACCCCCGATTTGCCCGAGTTCCCGCGCAGCTCGGGCTATGCCGCACCGCTCACCAATGTGTTGCTGCGCAACTTCGGCGGCGCCACGTGTGGCGGGACGCTGTTCGAGATCCTGCGGGTGTCGTGCAATACCGCGTTCGCGCAGATGGGTGCGGAGTACGTCGGGGTCGAGCAGATGGTCACGCGCGCATTGGCCTTCGGTTTCAACGACACCCCGCCCATCGATCTGCCCAACCCCGCCCGGTCGACCTTTCCCACGGACTACGGCAAGAAGCTGCAATCTCTCCCCAGCTACTTCGCGCAGAAGAACGGGGAGCCGCCACCCACCACCACGCCGGGGGAACGGTCACTTCTCTACGTCTACGAAGATCAGCCGAAGCTCGCCCAGGTGTCGATCGGCCAGAACGATGTGCGGGCCACGCCCCTTCAGATGGCCATGGTGGCGGCCGCGGTGGCCAACAACGGCGTGATCATGAAGCCCCACGTGATGCGGGACATCCGCACCCGGGACGGCGAGCTGATCAGCAAATATCAGCCCGAGCGTTGGAAGACGGCGGTGTCCCCCTCGGTCGCGGCCACCCTGCGTGAAGCAATGATCGGGGTGGTCGGTCCCGGCGGAACGGCCACCCGCATGGCCATCGAGGGATTCACGGTAGGTGGTAAGACCGGCACGGCCGAGCTCGGCACCACCTCCCCGAGCTCGCACGCCTGGGTCATCGGGTTCGCCGGTCCGGTGGGCCAAGCCCCCACGGTGGCGGTTGCGGTGCTGGTCGAAGCACTGCCGGGCGCCGACGAGCAGACTGGTGGTCGCGTCGCGGCCCCGATCGCCCAAGCCGTGCTCGAAGCAGCGCTACGTGCGCGGTGACCTACACTTCCACACCAGTTTGCACGACGGGCCCTACCCCGACCCGACTCACGGACAAGTGGTGACGAATGTCTGACGCGAGCCCGACCGTCTTCAACGGTCGCTACGCATTGCAGCGGCAGTTGGCACGAGGCGGCATGGCCGACGTGTTCCTCGCGCGCGACGAACTCCTCGATCGCCCGGTCGCGGTCAAGGTGCTCTTCCCCGAGTTCGCCTCCGATCCGGCCTTCGTCGAGCGGTTCCGCCGCGAGGCCCAGGCCGCGGCCAACCTGAACCATCCCAACATCGTGGGCGTCTACGACTGGGGCCAAGAAGGCGGCACGTACTTCATCGTCATGGAGTACATCGAAGGGCGCAGCCTCGCCGACATCATTCGTGCCGAAGGACCGATCGAACCCGACCGTGCAGCCGAGATCACCGCTGACGTCGCGGCAGCGTTGTCGTTCGCGCATCGCAACGGGCTCGTGCACCGCGACGTGAAACCGGGCAACGTGCTCGTCACCCCGGACGGGCAGGTAAAGGTGGCCGACTTCGGCATCGCCACCGCCGCGAATGCCGGCGACGCGAACCTCACCAAGACGGGGCTCGTCATGGGCACCGCCACGTACTTCTCCCCCGAGCAGGCCCAAGGCAAGCCGGTCGATCCGCGCAGCGACCTGTATTCGCTCGGCGTGGTGCTCTACGAGATGTTGGCGGGCGAGCCGCCGTTCCGGGGCGACAGCCCGGTGGCCATCGCGTACCAGCACGTCCAGGAACCGCCGCCTGGTCTGCGGGCACGCGGCGTGCCGGTGAACGGCCCGCTCGAGGCCATCACCATGAAGCTGCTGGCGAAGAACCCCGCGCACCGTTACCCCGCGGCCGACGACCTTCGCGCCGACATGCGTCGTTACCGCGAGGGCATGCACAAACTCGCGGCGGCCACTCCGGCGGCGGTGGTGGGCGCCAACCCGCCCGTGGTGGCCGACCGCCCGAGCGCACCGGCCACCACGGCGATGCCGGCCACGGCGGCACTTCCCTACCCCGACACGGCCTACTTCGAGCCACCTCGCCGCATCGGCTCGGGCGCGCGCACCGGCGTGTTCGCCGTGCTCATCGTCCTGGTGCTCGTCGTGCTCGCCGCGATCTTCCTCTTGTTGCTCACCGACAGCGGTGGTGACGGGGGCGGTGGCCAGACGCCCGTCGTTTCCGCAGTGCCGGTGCCCAACCTCATCGGCAAGGCGCAAGCCGAGGCCGAGGCCCAGCTCAAAGGCATCGGGCTCACGTCCACCGTCGAGCTCAAGGACAACGCCGACGTCGAACCGGGCAAGGTGTTCGCCCAGACCCCGGTGGGCGGCAACAAGGTCGCCTCCGGCACCCAGGTCGTGCTCACGGTCTCGAAGGGCAAGACGGCGAACCCGATGCCCCAGGTCATCGGGTTGCAGGTAGCCGCGGCCGAGGCCCTGCTGCGGGGTCAGTTCCAGCTCGACGTCGCTCTCGTGCCCGAACTGAAGAGCACCCGTCCTGAGGGCGAGGTCCTTACCCAGAACGTCGTGTCGGGCGCCACCGTCCAGGTCGGGAGCAAGGTCATCCTCACCTACTCGGCCCCCGAGGCAGTGGTCATCCCCGACGTCGCGGGCGCCACCGCAGCCACGGCATCGGCCAACCTCACGGCATCCGGTTTCGAGGTCGTGTCGGTCGACGAGGCGAGCGACACGGTCGAGCTGGGCCGGGCCATCCGCACCGACCCGGTAGCCGGTACCAAGGCCAAGGCCAAGTCGAAGGTGACGCTCTTCGTGTCGAGTGGTCTGCCGAAGGTCCTGGTGCCCGAGGTCATCGGACTCGGTACCGACGGGGCGAACCGGGCGATCACCGACGCCGGCCTCAAGTTCGAGGTGAGGTTCCAGGACGTGCTGGCCGGCAGCGCCCAGGTCAACAAGGTCATCGCGCAGAGCGTGACCGCGAACACCCAGGTCACCAAGGGGTCCACGGTTATCGTCACCATCGGGCGGGTTCTCGCGGTGACCACGACGACCACGACCCCGGGCGCCACAACCACGACGTCGAGGCCGTAGCGGGCGCTCGGCGCGCGGTCAGCCAAGCTTGGCGAGGAAGTTGGCCACGATGGTGTGGCCGCCCGCGGTGAGTATGGACTCGGGGTGGAACTGCACGCCCTCGATGTCGTAGTCGCGATGGCGCAGGCCCATCACGAGGCCGTCGTCGGAGGTCGCGGTGATCTCGAGGCAGGCCGGTACGGACGAGCGCTCGACCACGAGCGAGTGATAGCGCGTCGCTTCGAACGGGTCAGGCAAGCCGTTGAACACGCCCACGCCTTCGTGGTGGATGAACGACGTCTTGCCGTGCATCACGTGCGGGGCGCGGACCACGTTGCCGCCGAAGACCTGGCCGATGCACTGCAAGCCGAGGCACACGCCGAACACCGGCCGTTTGCCGGCGAAGCGGCTGATGAGCGCGTTCGACAGGCCGGCGTCATCCGGACGGCCGGGCCCGGGGCTTATGAGGATGCCGTCGGGGTCGAGCGCATCGATCTCGTCGAGCGTGAGCGCGTCGCAACGATGCACGAGCGGCTCGGCGCCGAGTTCCCCGAGGTACTGCACGAGGTTGTAGACGAACGAGTCGTAGTTGTCGATCACCAACACGCGGGCCACGGGTGGGCAGCGTAGTTGCGGGGGCTGCTCGCCCCACCGGTGTTTCCCGCGCGGCGCGTTGAGCACCTATCCTCTGGCGCCTATGGCGAAACCGGAGAAGCGCAGGATCGAAGGTGGGCGGGTCACTCCCAAAGGGGGCCGCTCTAGCGCGCCGGTGGGGTCACCTCGGTACACGCCTCCTGCGCCACGCAAAGATCAAATGCCAAGCCCCATGTGGGTGCCGGTGCTGATGTTCACGTTGCTCGGCATCGGGATCATCGTCATCCTGCTCAACTACGTGCAGTTGCTGCCCGGCGCCACCGACAACTGGTACCTGTTGCTCGGCCTGGGCTTCATCCTCGGTGGCATCATTACGGCCACGCAGTTCCGTTAGCGGCCGCTCCACGAGCGCCCCCGAGGGGCAGCATCGGCCCGGCAAGTTACACGCGTGTCGTTTCCGCACAGGGTTTTCCACAGTTGGGGACAACCCTGCCGGGACATTGGTGTGCGTGCGACGCCCTGCGACCTGGGTCACGCTCGAATGAGCTCAGACGTCGCCCACGACAAGGACATCCATGTCCTCCATGCAGTGGCGCGGCGGATCGGGTGTGGCGTCGTTCGCGGTGGTCATGCGGACCTCGGTGCCGCACAATGAGCACCGGTAGGTGATCTTCACCTTGCGTAGCTCGCCGGCCGGCGGCGGCTGGGGGATGGGTTGGGCGAGCGACCGCAACATCCCGAAACCGACGCGCACGATCAACAATCCGAAGACGACGGCGATGGCGATGCTCAGAACATTCACAGCCGGTCCAGCCTACGGGGATGATCTGCGGGCATGATGTCGGAGGTTTCGCGGGTCGCGGTCGGTCCACACAATGACTACCGTCTCGATATCTGACGGCACGGAGGCCCGCATGGTTGCGCCCACGAACGAGCAACTCGCGTCGGAGGTCGAAGGGACCACGTTCGCCACGCTGTTCCTCGACGCGGTGCGCGAGGTCGGACCAAAGGTCGCGCTGGGCACCATCGGCGAGTCGAGCGTGCAGTACACGTACTCCCAGTATGCGGATCGGGTCGCGCGCATCGCGGCGGGGCTGCAGGCACGTGGTCTCAAGCGTGGCGAACGAGTGGTGTTGATGTTTCGCAACATCCCCGAGTTCCACTTCATCGACACGGCGATCACGTTCTGTGGCGCGACACCCATCTCGATCTACAACTCGTCGTCGCCCGAGCAGATCGCGTATCTCGCAGGGCACTGCGAGGCGAGGCTGGCCATCGTCGAGGACGAAGGCTTTGTGGCATCGGTCCGCGAGGCGAGCGCGTCGCTGCCGCGGCTGCGCGGGATCGGGGTGCTCCGCGGCGAAGCCGACTTCCGCGTCGACGAGCTCCTCGGCCACGAACCGATCGACCTCGATGAGGCTGCGTCGAACGTGCACCCCACCGATCTCGCGACGGTCATCTACACGTCGGGCACCACGGGCCCACCAAAAGGCGTGATGATCACCCAACGCAACCTCGCGTACACCGTTGCGATGATGAAGCATGCCGGCCTCGAGGTCGACCCACAATTCCTCGGCTCCCGCATCATTTCGTATCTGCCCATGGCTCACATCGCCGAGCGACTCACCACGCACTATGGCGGGATCTCCGGCCGGCATGAGGTCACCTGCCTCGACGACATGGCTCAGCTCGCGCCCACGATGCGAGCCGTGCGTCCGAACGTGATGCTCGGTGTTCCACGCGTGTGGGAGAAGCTCCAGGCTGGGCTCCTCGCCGCGCTCAGCGCCGACCCGGCCACGCTCGAGCAGTTCGAGAAGGGCATGGCCACCGCGATGCCGATCGCGCTCGCAAAAACGCTCGGCCGCGCCTCCGATGCCGACCTCGCGACCCTCGCCTTCCTCGACGAGATGGGCTTCGCGCCGTTGCGGGGGCTGCTCGGCCTCGATGAACTGCGCGTCGCGGTCAGCAGTGCGGCCCCGATCGCGCCCGAGCTCGTCACCTGGTTCCGAGCGCTCGGCGTGCCGCTGAGCGAGCTCTACGGAATGTCGGAGACGAGCGGTCCGATGACCTGGAACGGCGTCCGCCCGAGGCCGGGCACGGTCGGTCACGCGATCGCGGGCTGCGAGGTCCGGCTCGCTGTCGACGGCGAGATCCTGTGCCGTGGCGGCAACATCTTTGCGGGCTACCTCAAGGATCCCACGAAGACCGCAGAGGTCCTCGATGCCGATGGGTGGCTCCATTCCGGCGACATCGGCCAGTTCGACGCCGACGGCTATCTCCGCGTGGTCGATCGCAAGAAGGAGCTCGTCATTACCGCGGGCGGCAAGAACATCAGCCCGGCCAATCTCGAGGCCCGACTGAAGCTCATCCCGCTCGTTGGTCAGGCGTGCGCCATCGGCGACGGAAAGCCGTTCATGTCCGCCTTGTTGGTCCTCGACCCCGATCAGGCGCGAGCCTTCGCGGTGCGTGAAGGCCTGGCCGATTCGTCACTCGATTCCCTCGCCAAGAACGAGAAGATCGCCGCCATGGTGGCGGACGGCATGCCCGAGGCCATGTCCGAGTTCAATCACGCCGAACAGGTCAAGCGGTGGGTGATTCTCGGCGTCGACTGGCTGGCCGACTCAGACGAGCTCACCCCGACATCGAAGCTGAAGCGCCGCAACATCGCCACGAAGTATGCGGCCGAGATCGCGTCGATGTACTCCTGAACGCATCGTTTCGTTCGGCGGCCGGTGGCGGACCTATGCTGCACCGCCGAAAGGGAGGGCACTCCATGAACGACATCGACGCGGTCAATATCGCGATGCTCATCATGCGGCTCGGGTTCGGGCTCATGATGATGGCGCACGGCTACAACCACTTCTTCCGGGGTGGTCGCATCGCGGGCACCGGGCGCTGGTTCGACTCGCTCGGCATGAAGCCGGGGCGCATCCACGCGATCGTCGCGTCCGTGACCGAGCTCGGCGCAGGCGCCCTGTTCGCCCTTGGTCTGCTCACCCCGTTCGCGGCGGCCGGCTTCATCGGGCTCATGACGGTGGCCATCTGGACGGTGCACCGCAAGAACGGCTTCTTCATCATCAAGGAAGGCTGGGAGTACGTCTTCCTCGTCGCCGTCGTCGCGCTTTTCGTGGCCACCAGCGGCCCGGCGAAGTACTCGCTCGATCACGCGCTCGACATCGACGACAACCTTGCGGGCACGTTCGGTTTCTGGCTCGCGCTGCTGCTCGGCCTGGGCGCTAGCCACGCGATGCTCCTGGTGTTCTACCGCCCGACGAAGAAGCAGTAGCCGGCCGGGGTCGCCCGGCCCGGCCCTGCGGTGTCAGTGGGCACATGTAGGGCACGCGGGCGGCACTCGTGACCTGGGGCCACGGTAAGATGTTCGGGTGCGTTGGACCTCCCCGCTCGCGCAAGCTGCGGTCAGCGGTTTCGTCGGCTCCCTCATCGTTGCGACTACGGCCCCCGTGTGGCGATATGCCAATCCCACGTGGCGCCTCACGCTGCCTTTCGTGTCCCATCCGGGTGGCGCGCTGTTCAGCGCGGTCACGTTCGTTCTGGGCGTGGTCCTGCTCGGCTTCGGGTGGTTCCGGCTGAGCGGCCTCATCGCCAACACCGAGATCGCCGAGCGCGTACGCATCAGCCTCGGTGCCAAGGTCATCGCCCTGTGGTCGTTGCCCATCGTCCTCGGTCCTCCTCTGCTGTCGAACGATGTGTACAGCTACGCCGCGCAGGGCGAGATCGGGAGCCGGGGGCTCGATCCCACGGTCGTGGGTCCGTGGGCGCTGGGCGGTGGCCGGTTCTGGCGCGCCGCCGACGATGTCTGGCACTACAACTCCTCTCCCTATGGGCCGGTGTGGAACAAGATGGCCGCCGGCCTCGTCCGCGTCACCGGCCATGATCCGGCGCTCGCCGTGTGGGCGTTCCGCATCGTCATCGTGCTGTCGGTGGCGCTCTCCGGTTGGGCCGTGGTGCGCCTGGCCCGCCAGATCGGCACTGACCCTGCGGTCTCGCTCGTGCTGGCGATCGGCAACCCGGTCGTGCTGTTGCACTTCATCGGCGGCATCCACAACGACGCGATGATGATGACGCTGTTGCTCGTCGGCCTGTCGTTCATGCGCAGTCATCGGCGAGCGTTGGCTTTCCTGGTGCTGTCGGCCGCGCTCGCGATCAAGCTCCCGGCAGTGGTCGGGCTTGCCTTTCTCGGCTGGACCTGGGCGGAGGCGCCGGCGTCGTTCCTGCGGCGAACCATGCGCGCCGGGTTCGCGACGTTCGCAGGGTTTGTGCTGGTCATGGCCATCTCGGTGCAGTTCAACATGAGTCAGGGTTGGGTCACCGCGCTGAAGGGCACCGGCAAGGTGCGGTCGACGTTCGCTCCCTCCACGATGAGCGGCACGATCGCCACATCGCTGCTGCACTGGTGGCACTTCGCGGTCAGTGCCGACACGGTGATCAACGTGTTCCGCACGGTCGGCCTGCTCATGGCCGCGGCGCTCGGCTGGTGGGTGATGTCGAAGACGGCGCGGTTCGGCGTCGAGCTCGCGGTCGGCGTCACGTTGTTCCTCACCGTCATCCTCGGCCCGGTTCTGTGGCCGTGGTACCTGCCTCCCGCAATTGCGCTCATCGCGGTGCGGGGCACCAGACAGATACGCCCGGCCCTCAGCGTGTGGTGTGTCGCACTCGCACTGTTCGTGTTCCCCACGAGCGTGGGCACCGGTGTCGGCGGAGGCGTGTCGCAGGCGCTCTTCGGCACGTTCCTGCTCCTCGCCCTCACCGCGTTGTCGATGGTCGCCCAATGGGCATTCGGCCAACCCGTGCTGTCGGCCGGCCTGCAGGCCCGCTGGGTCGCCTCCCGCGCGGCACGCCACCCCGTCGAGCGACCACAGTCCAGCACCGCCGCGGCCCGCTGAACGCGACGCGTGGCGGTCGCGTCAATGGCGCGTGGTAGACCGGCCACGCGATCTCGCGGAGTTCGCTGTCCGAGGGGGAGCCGTGAAGTTTTCGATTTCGTTGCCGGTGTGGCGTGAGGCAGGGCACCGCGACCCGTTCCACGAGTCGTTCGCACTCGCGATGATCGCGGAGGAGTCGGGATTCGACACCGCGACGATCGGCCACCATCACTTCCTCCCGGGCAACCAGAGCGATCCGCTCACGTTCATGACCGCAGTCGCGGCGCGCACCTCGACCCTGCGCGTGGGTACCGGCATCTTCCAGCTGCCCATCCACAACCCGGTGCGGGTCGCCGAGCAGGTGGCCACCATCGATCAGATCTCGGGTGGTCGCGTCTCGCTCGGGGTGGGCAGCGGCTGGTGGAACCTCGAGTACGACGTGCACGGCTCGAACTTCCGCCAGCGTGGTGCGCGCATGGAAGAAGCGCTCACCATCCTGCGGCTCGTTTGGCAGAACGAGAACACGTCGTTCGAGGGACGGTTCTGGTCCTTCCCCGAGCTCACCGTGCACCCGCGTCCGGTGCAGCAACCGAACCCTCCGTTGTGGGTGGCCGGCGTGGCCGATGTCGCGGTGGAGCGCGCCGCTCGCCTCGGTGACGCGTGGCTGTGCGGCCCGGTGCAGTCGATCACGCGGGCTAATACCTGTCTCGACGTGTATCGCACGGCGTGCGCCGCGCACGCGAAGCCCGCCGACTGGATCTTGCGGCGCTACGCGTGGGTTGGTACCGATAAACGCGCGATCGAGGACGACATTCTGCCGCGCTACGTCGGCGGCCTTATGGAGCATTGGCGCGAGTCGGCCGAGGACGATGAGGAGAAGGCGTTGTTCGCGCGCATCGACGCCGGCGAGCCGGTGACCCCGCAGGAGATCGCGGCCGATCGCCTCATGTGGGGCACGCCCGACCAGGTCATCGAGCAGATCCACCGCTATCAGCGCGAGACCGGCGCCGACCACATCCACATGGCGTTCGGCGCCGGGCTTCCGGGCGACACCGAGAAGTCGACCTTCGGTTCGTTCGACGACCTGAAGACCATGGTGGAACTGTTCGGCCGCGAGGTGATCGGCGCGTTCGCGTAGGCGGGAGCGGCGCTACTGCAGTCCGGCGTACGCGCCGCCGTCGACGGGCAGCGCGACGCCGGTCATGAACTTCGCGTGCTCCGAGCACAAGAACGCGGCGACGCGGCCGAAGTCGCCGGGGTCGCCCACGATGCGCGCCGGGATGCCGTCGGCCACGCCGTCGACCGTGCCGCCGTAGAGCTGGAGGAGTCGGTCGGTGGCGTGCAGCCCGGGTTGCACCGAGTTCACCGTGACGCCGTCCTTTGCGATTTCGAGCGCCAGGGTCTTGAGGAAGCCCGTGACCCCCGCGCGAGCGGTGTTCGACAAGATGAGGTGGGCGATCGGCTGGCGCACTGAAACCGAGGTGATGGCCACCACGCGACCCCAGCGCTGCGAGCGCATCGCCGGCACTGCGGCCTGGCACATGGCCACGACCGAGAGCAGGTTCAGGCTGAGCGCGAGGGGGTAGGCCTCGGCCGGGGTGGTGGCGAAGTTGCCGGCAGGTGGCCCGCCCGCGTTGGTCACGAGGATGTCGATCCCGCCGAGCTGGTCGACGGCCGTCTCGACGAGCGCAATCGCGCCCGGCGTATGGCTGACATCGCCGATGATCGCCCGACAGCCGGGCATCGTCGCTGCAGCGTGGGCCAGCCGGTCGGGGTCACGCCCGGAGATGGCCACCTGGCACCCCGCGGCGTGCAGTGCCTGCGCAGTGGCCAGACCGAGGCCGGCCGAGGACGCTGCAACGAGGGCGCGGCGTCCTCTGATGCCGAGATCGAGTCCACTCATGGCCCGACCTTACCGGTGCGCAGGTTGCCGACGAGATGCTCCTAGCCTGCGGGTTGTGTTCATGGTGAGCCGGCACCGGTTCGAGGCGCTCGTGGCCGACGCGCTCGACGAGATCCCCGAGGAGCTGGCGCGCTTTCTCGAGAACGTTGCCATCGTCGTGGCCGACGACAGCCCCGAAGGTTTGCTCGGGTTGTACGAGGGCACGCCGCTCACCGAGCGCTACGACTACGGCGGCCTGCAGATGCCCGACCGCATCACGATCTTCCGTCGGCCGCTATGCGAGATGACCGTGTCGGAGGAGGATCTCGTCGAGGAGATCTACGTGACGATCGTGCACGAGGTCGCGCACCACTTCGGGATTGAGGACGACACGCTCGAAGAGCGCGGCTGGGCCTGAGGCGATGCCGCCGCACCGGGCTCGTCGTCGACCGCGCACCGCTGCGGTTCGCGAGACGCACGCGCTCCGCGTGCTCGACAACGCCACCGAGTGGCGCGACGCATGGGTCACCAGTGACGACACCATCGCGTCGTGCAGCGAGCTTTCGATCAGCGGGTGCGTCGTACGCGATGTCCGGTTCACGGGAGCGGACCTCGGGGCGCTGCACGTGGACAACACCATCTTCGAGCGCTGCGACTTCTCT
>CAFABA010000019.1_pt1 | contig 28940 bp, 30 predicted proteins | sample 7267731 | NCBI WGS metagenome assembly CAFABA01 (sample SAMEA6814000, study PRJEB35770) | uncultured Acidimicrobiales bacterium | biome: Freshwater; feature: Freshwater reservoir; material: water | place: Czech Republic | collected 2017-08-18 | depth 30m m | reverse complement strand
TCAAGGGCCAGTTTCGACATGCCATACGCCATGAGACCCTCGACGGGGATCAGCGCGGCGGCCGACGACACGTTCACGATCGATCCGCCGCCGGCGCGCGCCATGTGCGGGGCGGCCTCGCGCATCGCAATGAGCGGTGCGGTCGCGTTGACGTTCATGATGAGGTCGTAGCGCTTGCGGGGGATGTCGAGCCCGCCGACGAACGTGATGGCCGCGTTGTTCACGAGCAGGTCGACGCCGCCGAAATGCTCGACCGTGCGGGCCACCATGGCCACGATGTCGTCCTCCTCGGCGAGGTTGGTGGGCACGGCCAAAGCCTCGCCACCCGCAGCGACGATCTGCTCGACCGTCGCGTCGACCGTGCCGGGAAGCCGCAACGGGTTGGCGGCAGTAGCGCGCGCCGCACACACCACCTTGCAGCCCGCGGCGCCGAGTGCGACAGCGATGGCCGCGCCCACACCGCGGCTCGCGCCGGTGACGATGGCGACCTTGCCCGCGAGGTCGCGAGGCGCGCCGAGGCCGGCGGTCATGCGTTCACGTCGACCACGATGCGCCCGCGCACCTTTCCGGCCAGGATGTCGTCGGCCAGACCTATCACCGCGTCGAGTGGAACCACGGTAGTCATCGCATCGAGCTTCTCGACCGGGAGATCGGACGCGAGGCGGCGCCACGCCTCGACCCGCTTGGCGTGCACGACGTTGACCGAGTTGACGCCAGCCAGCGTGACACCGCGCAGGATGAACGGTGCGACCGACGACGGCAGGTCCATGCCCTGCGCGAGGCCGCACGCCGCGACACAGCCGTTCTCGTGCGTCATCGACAACACGTTCGCGAGGGTGTGACTGCCGACCGCGTCGATCGCGCCGGCCCACCGCATCTTGCCGAGTGCGCGCGCCGGGCCCGCCAACTCGTCGCGCCGCACAATCGCGGTGGCCCCAAGCAGGTGGAGGTAGTCGGCCTCCTCCGGCCGGCCGGTGGACGCGTGCACCTCGTAGCCGAGCTGCGCCAGGATCGCCACGGCGACCGAACCCACACCGCCGGCCGCGCCGGTGACGAGCACCGGGCCGAGGTCGGGGGTGACCCCATGGGCCTCGAGTGCGAGCACGCACAACATCGACGTGTACCCCGCCGTACCGATGGCTGCGGCCTGCAACGTGGACAACGACGCGGGCAGTTCGACCAGCCAGCCCTCGGGGACGGCGGCCTTCTGCGCGAGTCCCCCGAGATGGCTCTCGCCGACACCCCACCCGTTGAGCACCACGCGCCCGCCGGTATCGGTTCGGAGACCGGCGAAGTCGATGCCAGGGATCATCGGCCAGCTGCGGACGATGGGACTGGCGTTCGCGATGGCCAGCCCGTCCTTGTAATTGATCGTGGAGTATTCGACATCGACGACGACGCCCTCGGGCAACATCGATTCGTTGACGTCGGCGAGCGCGGCGGTGACAGACCCCGCGTCGTCTTTCTGGAGCAGCAGTGCACGGAACATCCCCGCATCGTGTCACGCTTTGCGTCATGGATCTCGAACGCGTAGAGCTGCTGCACGTCCGCCTGCCGCTGGTGCGACCTTTCGTGTCAGCCCGCGGCACTACCTCGCACAAGGACGCTCTGCTCGTACACATTCGCGCCGCCGACGGCGCCGAGGGCTGGGGTGAGTGCGCAGCGGAGATCGCCCCCACCTACGCGGCGGAGTTCGTCGCCGCCGCGTGGCTGGCCATCGTCGACCACCTGCTGCCTCGTGCCCGCCGAGGTGAATCGCTCGATGCGGTCCGCGGCAACCACATGGCCAAGGCCGCGCTGGAGATGGCGGTGCTCGACGCGACCGGCAGGCGTGACGGACACTCGCTCGCCGCGATGCTGGGCGGCCGCCCCGGCGCAGCATTGCCGGTCGGCGTGGTCGTCGAGATGGACGACGACGTCACCGCCGTTGCCGAGCGCGCCGCTGCGCACGCGGCCGAGGGCTACACCCGCGTCAAGGTGAAGGTGTCGCCGGGGCACGACCGCGCAGTCGTCGCCGAGGTGCGCGCCGCGGTCGGCGAGGGCGTTGCGGTGTGGGCCGACGCGAACGGCTCGTACTCGCTGGCCGATCATGCCGACCTCGTGAACCTCGACGTCGATCTGCTCGAGCAACCGTTCGCGGCCGGCGACCTCGTCGATCATGCGGCGTACCTCGCTGCGACCAGCGGCGCCGCCTGGCCCACGCACGTAAGCCTCGACGAATCAATCGACTCCCTGCACGGCGCCCGCGCGGCGATTGCATTGCGGGCCGCGCATTCGCTCGTGATCAAGCCCGGTCGCGTCGGAGGACTACGCGCGGCAGTCGCGATCCATAGTGCTGCTCAGGCGGCCGGCGTCGACGTGTGGTGCGGCGGGATGCTCGAGACCGGAATCGGGCGGGCGGCGAACCTTGCAGTCGCGTCGTTGCCCGGCTTCACCCGACCGGGCGACCTGTCGGCCAGCAACCGCTACTTTGTCCGCGACCTGACCGAGCCATTCGTGCTCGGCCCGGGCGGGACCCTCACGGTGCCCGTCGACGCCGGTCTCGGCGTCACGATCGATGTCGATTTCCTCCGCGCCTGTGTGGTGCGGTCAGTCGTGCTCTGAGGGACGGGCGTCAGCCCTTGAGGATCCAGCGACGGCTGGGGTCTTTGTCGATGTCGTCACTCGAGAAGAACGCGTCGAACGCACGGTCGAAATGCGCTTCGTCGCCGTGCATACCGCCCTCCGGCGTCGATGCTCGAGGGGCCGCTGCTCGATTGGCGCGGGGCAGTTCCACCGGACCCGACAACGGGATCGACCGGGCTGGCTGCGGACCCGTGAGTACCGTCGACGCAAACGTGGACGAATTGCCGAGATCGAGCGATGGGTCTTGATCGGTGAACTGGAGCATCGAGTGCATGAGCGCGCGCAACCGGCCACTGAGCTGGGTGTGGAACTCCGTGAGGGTGTTGCGTTCGTCAGCGATCCGTTCGCGCAGCGCGACGAGCATCTCGAGATCGTCGGCCGCGCGGCGCCGCTCCTCATGCACGGCTTCGCGGGCATCGGAGCGGGCTACGACGACGAGCTCGTGGGCTGTCGCTCGCGATTCGTCGAGCAGACGATCCGCCTCGCGCCGGGAATCCGTGACGATCGACGCACGGCGAGCATCGAGCTCGGCGTGCGCAGAGGCGATGTCGCGCTCGACCGCCTCGCGCATCGTCGCGGCTTCGGCGCGGGCTTCGGCGCGGGCTTCGGCGCGGGCTTCGGCGAGCAGCTCCTCGGCCGCCGCGGCCACGTGCCGGAGCGACTGCGTGAAGGCCCGGCTCTCCTCTTCGAGCTGGGCCAACTTCACCTGCTGATCGGCGATGCGGGCGTGCGCTGCAACCAGTTCGGCTGGGTCGACGGTGGGCGGCGCCGGACACTTCTCGGCCGGGGCCTTATCGACCGGCGACACGTCGGACGGCGCCGCGGTGACGGGTGCCATCACGGCGATTTCGTCGACCTCCGGGGCTGCCTCGGCGGAGGAGAACGGCAGGCCGTAGGCGGGCGCAGGCGCCAAGGAGAACTCCTGGGACGACCACGTCGCCACGAGCGTCATCTTGGGTTCCTCATGCTTTTCGTGCACCGCATTGCTCCTCATGGCCGCGCCGACCTCTCTCAATCGGCTAACCACCGACTGACTTGAGTGCTCGCAAACCTCATCGTGCGCGATTGCAAATCTCGACGAGCTGGTCCGATCGGTCCACAGGCGAGGGTAAACCGGCCCATGACACCACCCTCCGCGCGCACATAGTCTCGATGGCGTCGGATGGCGCACGGAGCCGGGAAGGCCAGCATGACGTCGAACAACCCTGAACAACTACGACGACCCATCGAGATTGTCCGACTCCTGCCCCCCGAAGCACCGTCAGCATCGGGTGTCGCCCGGTCCCGCGGTGCGTGGCCCGAACCGCTTGTCCACAGCTCGGTCCACGAGACGAGGACGTTCGCGAAGCGGCCGCACCCCGGCGAACGCGTGTGGGTCGTCTCCCCTGCGTCAGGCCCGCTCGCCCGGGCCGGCGACCACGGGCCCCCGCCTGCGCCCAACAGCATCGACGGGACGGTCAGTGCGACCTCCCTGCGCTAAGCGCGGGTGGGTCCATCGCTCGCGGGCTCAGTGCCCGAACATCATCATCCACTGCTCTTCGGTCTTCGGCTTGAAAACGTAATTCTCGCGGCGCGTCTCACCGAGCGAGCTGTACGGCTGGGGCGAATAGAAGTGGCCGGGGTAGAGCAGCGCCTTGTCGGGCACCTTCGACAGCTTCTGCGTGAGGCTTTCGTACATAGCGTGCGGGTCGCTGCCGGGTAGGTCGGTGCGGCCGCATCCGTCGAGGAAAAGCGTGTCGCCCGAGACCAACCGGTTCGCGACGAGGAAGCACTGACTGCCCGGCGTGTGGCCCGGCGTGTGTATGAGCTCGATATCGAGGCTTCCGACCTGGACGATGTCACCGCTGTCGTGCAGCGTGAGCTCGTTCTTCGACACCCCAGTGGTCTTGGTGACGTAGTCGAGCTCGTCGCGTTGCAAGTGGATCGGGACCGACGTGTGCTCGAGCAGCTCGCTGATCCCCGCCACGTTGAACCCCATCATGGAGCCGCCGATGTGATCGGCGTGATAGTGCGTGGCCAGCACCCCGGTGAGGCGCATGCCATCGGCTTCGAGCGTTTCGAGGATGGTCGCAACGTCATACGCCGGGTCGATCACCACGGCCTCGCCGGTTTCACGATCGCCGATGAGGTAGATGAAGTTCACCATCTGACGGGCCATCATGTCGTCGGTGGCGAGGTCCCGGCCCGACAGCAGCTGGCGGAAGTAGAGGCGCTCGGTCATGACGCCAGCGTAGGAGCCGCCGGCTGACCTGGCTCATGCCGGAGTGTCGTCGTCCGGATCCTCGGCGGGCGCGTGGCCGTGATCATGGCCGTGATCGTGATCGTGGCCGTGGCCGTGGCCGTGGCCGTGGCCGTGGCCGTGGCCGTGGCCGTGGCCGTGGCCGTGATCGTGGCCGTGGCCGTGCAGCCCGCGATCGGCCGGCGGGTCGTCGGGGCGATCGGGTACCACGGTGAGCTCGGGTGGCGCGTTCCCCGTGGAGCGGCGCCACGACTCTTCGGCGAGCGAGACGACCTCGCGCAGCGGACGGCCGACCAGCCGCGCCACGCGTGCGGCGTCCTCGTACTCGACCTTCACGCGACCAGGGCTCACCTTTACGCGCACGAGGCGGCCGTCGACGTCGACCGTGTTGGTTTGGCGTTCCACCGGCCAGCGTTCGAGCATCGACCCGCGCACCCCGAGCGTGCCCGTCTCGCGCACCAGCACCGCTTCGACCTGCGCCGCAAGGCCCACGTCGGCGAGCGCGTGCACGGTGTGCGCGGGGCGGCCCTTCTTCATGAGGATCGGCGTGATCCACGCGTCGTGCGCACCCGCGTCGAATAGCGCGGCCATGGCGTGCGCCAGCGTCTCTCCCGTGGCATCGTCGACGTTGGCCTCGAGCAGCACCACGGGCTGGCCGCGTTCGATGGACGCAACTCGCGTGCCGATTACCACCTGCGTGAGGTTGGGGCGATCGTCGAGGATCTTGTCGCCGGCACCGAAGCCCGACGATTCGATGCGCATGGCGGGAAGTGCCCCGTAGCTGACGGCGTTGGCGGCAAGCAGCGCCGCACCCGTGGGCGTGGTGAGTTCTACCTGGATGTCGATGCCGTAGGTGGGCACGCCGGTCAGCAACCCCATCACGGCGGGCGCCGGGTTGGGGATGAGGCCGTGCGCGCTGCGGACCATGCCCCGACCCGTGGCCACAGGACTGGCGTGAACCTCGTCAATGTCGAGCACTTCGAGCGCGGCACACGTGCCGACGACGTCGATGATCGCATCGATGCCTCCGACCTCGTGGAAGTGCACCTGCGACGGTGGCCGCCGGTGCAGCCGCCCTTCGACCTCGGCCAGCGCGTTGAAGGTGGCCACGGCGCGCTGCGTGATGCGATCCGGCAGTCGCGCTTCGTGCACCAAGCCGATGATGTGCGCCGCGGTGCGGTGCACCACGTTCGTCTCGGGCGCGATCACGTGCACGTTGGTTGCGGCGATGCCCCCGCGCAGCACCGGCTCGACGTCGAGCGACCAACCGTCGACCGGGAGACGACGCAGCAGCGAGCGCACCTCGTCGACGTCGGCGCCTGCGTCGATGAGCGAGCCGAGCGCCATGTCGCCGGCGATGCCCGAGAAGCAGTGAAACCAGGCGAGCCGGGTCTGTTCAGTCATGGTCGCACCCACCTCCGCAACTGGTAGCTGCAAAGCGCGGCCCAGCACGCACGGGAACTACCAGTTGCGAGGGGGGCCGCGTCGCATCTGCATTCATCGCGGTCATCCATCCCGTTGCGCCCGGCCGAGCAGACGCACGATCGCGCACGCCGCGCCGAAACCGTTGTCGATGCCTACGACCGTGATACCCGACGCACACGACGCGTGCATCGCGAGCAGCGCGGTCACGCCTTCGAGCCCGGCGCCGTAGCCGACGCTGGTGGGCACGGCGATCACGGGGGCTGCGGTGAGGCCACCGATCACGCTGGCCAACGCACCCTCCATACCCGCGATCACCACAACCGCATCAGCCAACACGATGTCGTCGAGCACCGACAGCAGGCGGTGCAGCCCCGCCACGCCCACATCGTCGAAGCGTCGCGCCGCGACTCCGTGGGCCTTGAGCGTGACCATGCACTCGTCGGCCACCGACCCATCGGCGGTGCCGGCGGTGCAGATGGCGACACGGTCGGGGCGAGGTACGGCACTGCGCCACAGAAGCGAGGCGCCCACCTGCGCGGCGCCGGGGTGCGCCGTCAAGACGGCCTCGATCTGGACCGAGTCGCATCGGGTGAGCAGCACGGGTCCGGTGCCGTGCTCAAGCAGCTCGGCCACGATCTCGGCGCATTGCTCGGGCGTCTTGCCCGGCGCGTAGACCGCCTCGGGCATGCCCTGGCGCAGAGCACGGTGATGGTCGATCTTCGCGTGCCCGAGATCGGCGAACGGAAGGCGCCGCAAGTCGGCCAGCGCGGCGTCGGGGGTAACGGTTCGGTCGCGTATTCCGTCGAGCAGGACTCGGAGGCGCTGTTCATCCACGCTCCATACTCCCCGTTCACCGCCGTAGTCGCACCTTCGGGCATGGCCCGCGAGGATTTTGGCGGGTTCGTGCGGTCGGGAAGAGAACCGGCGAGCATGCGCTCCCGGAGGCCACATGCCAGGCATCAGCACCAACATCTGGTTCGACACCCAGGCCGAAGAGTCCGCCTCGTTCTAGGTGTCGGTGTTCCGGAGTACTGCAGGTCCCACCCGCATGAACTGACCGTCGAACTCGTAACGAGGAGTTCGCGAGCGTGGCGGACCACGCTCGCGAACTACCAAATCGTAGGGAAGTGCTTCAGCGCGCGCGCGACGGTCGCGTGCTGCGCCGGCGCAGCACGAACCAGGCGCCGATCACGGCGAGCCCACTACCCACCGCAACGAACTGCAGCGGGAATTCCGGCACTTGCGACGGCGGATCGGCCGAGATCACTGCGCAGGGCAGCGTGCCGGAGCGCAACGAGAACGTGTTGATGTCGTTGTCGTCGGACCAGAACACCGGCTTCATGCCGGCGACGCAGTAGGTGGCGGGGGCGATCGCAAACCCTTCGTTGTTCGTGTCGGGCATGTTCACCGGCCGCTCGAAACGGAGCGCTACAACGAAGTGTCCGCTCGGATCGATCCGCAGGACGTTCATCCGACCGGTGCACGAGTTGTCGCACACGGCCCAGAGGTCGTTCAGGTCACGGTCGAACTGCAGCTCGATGACCGTCGTCGGCGAGAACCCGGCGGTGAAGCTCGTGACGCGGGCGAACGTGTTGTCGGGGCTCAACGCGTAGACGTAGACGATCCCACTGCCTTCGACACCGACGAAGAACAAGCCCGTGCCATGGTTCAGGTACTCGGCTGGGTTGTACAGATGCCCCTTCGTGTCGTCGTAGAACCCGTTCGCGGTCAGGAACGAATCCTGGATCCACGTGATGCCCTCGAGCCCGAGGTTCGCACCCGTAGCCGGGATGTCCGACGTGAGGTTCCACTCGTTCGTGGCCGTCAATGACGTCCCCGCTGCAGTCGGGTCGAACCGCAAGACGCTGAGCCTGCTCGTGCTGCTCGCGCCGTTGTCCCGTTCGGTCGACACGTAGATGCCGTCGACGGACGACGAATCACCGACGAACGTGACCCCCTCGGCGTCGGCATCGCCGAGACCAGTCGGGTAGCGCAGCGCTTTGCCCGCACCCCAGTCGCTGCTCGTGTCGGGGATCCAGTTCGAACCGTCGAACACGAGGCGATACAGCGTGCCCGGACCGTTCACGACACCCCAGATCACGCCAGGAACGCTGCTACCGGAGCCTTCGTAGTCCAAACCGCTCAGGTTGGTCGTGAAGGTCGACGCAAGGTCAACGGTCGACACATTTGCGCTGCCAAGCCAGGCCCCGTAGCTCGGCCCGGGGACCGTCGTGGTGGTGGCCGGCGGGGTCGTCGTCGTCGCACCCGGCGCCGTAGTGGTGGTGGGGGGTAGCGACCCGGCAATCACGCCCGGCGAGCCGGTCTCGGTCGAGCCGACGGTCGGTGTGGCCGCGGCGAACGCGCCGTTCACGCCCACCGCGCTGAGCGTCGAGATCGCGCCGGATGCAGCGGCCGCGTTGTCAAAACTCTTCAACGTCGGTGCCGCGGTCGAGGCACCGAAGCTCACGTTCGAGATCAAGTTGCCCGAAGCGTCGTAGATGTTCACGGCATCGCCCGAGCTGCTCAGGCCGGCGCCAGTCCCGGTGTAGCTGCCGATCTGCAACGACGCGGGCGATGCCCCCACGCTGCCCCACCAGGTGGTACGGAACAGGGTCGCTATCGTGGCTGACGCCGATTCGACGAAGATGACCGATTCACCAGCTGCGATCGTCGTGATACCCGTGAGTGCGAGCGACGCGGAGAACAAGTTCGAGTTGTCGTCGATCTTCCAGCCGGTAATCGTAACCGGGCTCGCGGTGGTGTTCGTCAACTCGAACCAGTCCGCAGCGACCGGGCTGCTCGCGCTCGACCAGGGCGAAACCTCCGAGACGAAGACCGAGCCGGGCACCGCCTGCGCCGGTGCGATGGGAGCGAGCACGCCCACCGCAACCAAGGCGGCTCCGCATCCGAGAACGACCGTTCTCGCAAATCTGCCCTTGTCACGAAACCTCATCGAACGCCTCCCGGTTCAGTGCGTGATGCACATGCCGTGAGGCTGACAGCCGCACTTGATCGCCAGCTGTGCTCGTGGCAAACAGCAGCTGACTTCTCTGCGTCGCGTTCGTGAGCTGCGACCTGCAGCTCCGTTGGCACCGCGCACGTGAGATGGATTTCATCCCAACGCAACGCCGCGACCTCGTCGCGACGCATCCCTGTCGTGGCGGCTCGCACCGACCATGGCACGCTGGTACTTTCGTGGCCGGAGGGATGGCAGAGCGGACGAATGCGACGGTCTTGAAAACCGTTGAGCCTCCGGGCTCCGGGGGTTCGAATCCCCCTCCCTCCGCCAGATACCGGTATCCGCGCAGGTCGGAGGCCCAACGGTCGTCGCGATCGTGCAAACGCCGACCGAACGGTCCTCGATGTCGAAGGCAATCCGCCCGACGCTGTTGTCGCGCCGCGGCACCAGCCACACCTCGTGCGCCAGGACCTCGAGCACCCGGTCGTTCATGCCACTCGCATCGATTCCTGTCACGTCCACGTCCTGGTTTTCGCGTAGGGCGGGTCAGCGGGGTCCGGGGCAACACCGCCAGATCATCGCCCGCGCGGCAGACCTGATGCAGCAATCCTCGCCATCGTCACCGGACGCGATCACTCGCCGTGTCTTCGCCTGCATCGGCGGCGACCACGTCGGGCGGGCCGACGATCAACGGGTCGGGACGTCCGACCACATCGGGATCGCGATCGGGATAGTCGAGGCAGTTCAAGACGAACTTCATCGCTTCGAGGCGGCCTCGCTTCTTGTCGTTGGCGCGCACCACAGTCCACGGCGCGGCGTCGTGATGCGTCCGGCGGAACATCGTGTTCTTCGCGTCGGTGTACTCGTCCCAACGATCCAGCGATGCGAGATCCATCGGACTCAACTTCCACTGCCGAACCGGGTCGATACGACGGATCGTGAAGCGCGTCAGCTGCTCGCGTCGCGACACCGAGAACCACAGCTTCACGAGGATCGTGCCCGACCGTACGAGCATCCCCTCGAACTCCGGCGCGTGCGCCATGAACTCCTCGTAGTCGCCGTCGCTGCAAAACCCCATGACCCGCTCGACGACCGCACGGTTGTAACAGGACCGGTCGAACAACGTGATCTCGCCACGCGTCGGCAGGTGCTGCACATACCGCTGGAAGTACCACTGGCCCTGCTCGCGCGGCGACGGCGCCGACAACGCGACCACGCTTGCACCGCGTGGGTTCAGGTGCTCCATGAAACGCTTGATGCTCCCACCCTTGCCGGCCGCGTCGCGTCCCTCGAACAGCACCACGAGTCGCTGATCGGTTTCCTTGATCCAGCTCTGCGCCTTGAGTAACTCGATCTGCAGGAAGCGCTTCGATTCTTCGTAGGCGTCTCGGCTGAGTCGTTCGTCGTAGGGATAGCCCTCACGCCACGTCTCGACGGGCAGACCGTCCGCACCCACGAGCACCGGGTCATCGATCTCGTCGAAGGTGCCCCTGACCGACAAGCCCCGATCGAGCAGCTCGGCCAAGGTCAACTCGCGCAATGACGTGATGGCGTCGGCCAGATCGATGAGATGATCGCCCATGCCGACGATCGTCGCCGACCCGGCGAACACCACGACCAACGCGCGATGAACGCTGACCGAATCTCCGCAGAACATCCGGTGACCGTTGGGCACGAACGTAGGCTGGCGAACCGGGTCGGCTTCGCGACCCGTTGCCGACCGTGGGGTGGTTGTGAGCACATTTCCGCTGGAGTCGTGGGAGACGCGGGCCAAAGACGTGGCCAACCGGTTCTACACAACCGGGCGTTCACCGATGGCCAAGAACGGCATGGCCGAGCTCGATCCGGAGCTCGCCGCGCTGATCCAAGTGATCGCTCGCGGCCGGTCGTACGCCGACGACACGGTCGACCTCAAGACGCGAGCATTGTGCACGGTGTCGTGTCTCATCGGCCTGGGCGAGCAGCCCTACATCGAGACGTGGGTCGCGAACGCGATCACGGCGGGTGCAACGGTCGAGGAGATCGCTTCGTTGATGAGTCAGTTGTTCGTCTACGTGGGCACGCTCAAGTCGGTCACGGGTTTCAACGCACTGGCCGCAGTTCGCGATCGACTCGAAGCCGCGGCTACCGACGACACCCCGTAACGGCGCACTCATCAATACACGCGACGAGCCGATCACCGCATCGCGCGAGCACCCAGTGCTCCCCGAACAGCTCGCTGGTCGCTGGTCGCTCGAGCGGGCCCTCGCTCGACAGCGCGCCGGGGCATCAGGCGCGATCGAGCGCGCGTGTCATGTTGTCGATCTACGTGCCCCCAACGTCACCATCGCGGGAACCGACCCGTAGGTTGCCCGCATGGGGCGAACCGGCGATGTGCAAGATCCCGAGGCCGTGCTCACCACCGCAGTCGAGGTGACCGCCGATCACTTCGGTGATCGGCTGCTCGCGGCGTTCGCCATCGGCAGCCTGGCGCACGGCGGCTTCTGCCCGCTGGTGAGCGACGTCGATCTGGTGATCGTCGTCGCCGATCCCGGCGACGCTCACCTCATTGACGCGAGCGCCGACGCGATCGCCGAGACGGTCCGCGCCGAAGGTGGCCTGGCGGCTCGTCTGTCGTTGTTCTGGGCGAGCCCTTCGATGCTCGTTGACCGCGAGCTCGGTGGGCGACTCCCGGCGGTCGATCGACTAGATCTCGCGATGCATGGACGGCTCCTCTGCGGCGCCTTCGACCTCGACTCTGTGGCGCGCCCGTCGACCGACGAGTTGATCATCGAGTCGGTGCGGTTCGCGGTCGACCGGCTCTCGCTGCGGTCGGTGATCGCGGAGCTGCGCGATCCCGCGGCGCTCGTCGCGGAGGGACCGCGCCATCTCACCAAGCGCGTGCTGTTCCCCGTCCGTTTCCTCTATACCGCAGCCACCGGCGACATCGGCCGGAACGACGCCGCGGTCGAGTGGTACGCGCAATCGGAGGGTCCCGCGCAAGAGCTCGTCGCTGCGGCTGGGCGGTGGCGCACCGAGCCGTTGGACGTGAGCAACGCCCAGAAGCTGGTCGGCCAACAGATCCTCGCGCTCTACGAACACTTCCTCGTCGAGCACATCGCGACGATGGAGCGCCTCGGCGAACCGGGCCTCGCCACGCACCTGCAGGCGTGGCAAACCCAGTTGCGCGGACCCGTGAACAACTCGAGGCGGGGCACCGATCGTCGTGTGCCAGGCCGCAGCCGCGGCCGATAGGATCTGCCGCCACAACCAGGAGTGGTGGCCGAGTTCGGTCGAAGGCGCTCCCCTGCTAAGGGAGTAGGGCTCTAAAAAGGTCCTCGTGGGTTCAAATCCCACCCGCTCCGCGCAACACGATGGCCGCTCACGCGAGCGGCCATCGTGCGTTTTCCGACCGCGCGCAACGCGGTCGTCTCGGTTCGGGGGCCCAGCCCCGCGTCATCTGGTCGAGCATGAGTTCGTCGGTTCCATCGGGCACGCCGTCGGGCGCCATCGGCACCAGCTCCGATTCCTCACGTGGGAGCACCCGGCCGGCATCACATGGCCGACGTGGGAGGACTTCGCGGCACGGATGCGCTTCGAGACCGATGACCGGTCCGCGGGGTTGCCGGTGGCACACCATGACCCTCAGGGAGTTCGCGATTCCGGGTAGCCGCCTCCACCCGCTGCGCCCTACACTCGCTGGGCACTGCGCTCGTAGCTCAATTGGATAGAGCATCTGACTACGGATCAGAAGGTTGGGGGTTCAAGTCCCTCCGAGCGCACTTTGAACGCCCTGGTCAGAGCCCCTCTGGCCGGGGCTCCTTGCGTTCTCCACCGTGGTGGGTAGCAGTTGGGGTAGCAGTTGGGGTAGCAGTTGGGCAGTCGTGATATGGGGCTCATCACAATCGAGGGTGTAGGCGGGGTCTGAAGCCGCCGGTCTCGAGGAGTGATCGGGCGATGTAGTTGGTGAGGTTCCGGAACCCGAGCGCCAACCCGCGGGGGTGTTCGAGCCGGCCATTGAATCTCCTATGTGTTGTCAAGCGGTCGTTGGCGTGGGGGCCGGTCGAGATATCGGTCGACGCGCCGAAGCGTTCCTCCTCGCGTTACGGCACGGGGACTACGCTCGCCTCAACAATTGCGGAGACGACGATGCTTGAGGAAGACGACAGCTATCGCACGTTCCTCGACAAGGTCGGCACGGGAGCAACGATCTCCGAAGCGGAGTGGCTGTTCCACTTCGACCACCAGAACGCCGGCGCGCTCGACGGGCTCGCGATCGGCGAGGACACACCCGACTTCGCGCTAGTCGATCACATCGGCGTACAACGAACACGTGCCGACCTCATGGGTACCGAGGGTCTTCTCCTGGTGTTCGCCCGTTCCGCCGATTGGTGACCGTATTGCCGCAATCAGCTCGTCGAGCTGAACTCGAACATCACCACGCTGCGGGCCGCAGGCGTTGAGGTCGCAGCAATCACTCCCGACTCGGTCCAGGTGCTCGCCAAGTTCGCGTCCGCCTACGCCATCGACTTTCCGCTGCTCGCCGACATCGGAGGTCTGGTCATCGATCAATTCGGCGTGTTGAACCCCAACATCGTGCCTAACGAACGACAAGCGGCTGGCATTCCGTTCCCCGGACAGTTCCTGCTCGATATTCGCGGGCGAGTTCGCGCGAAATCGTTCACCGGCGATCTCCGCCATCGCGCAAGCGGCACCGCACTCGTCGCGGAATCATTCGACGAGTACCGCGGACCGAGCGCCGTGATCGAAACTCCGGAGCTCCGCGCGGTGATCAAACTGTCGACGGGCCACGTGTACGGCGGCCAGGAGGTCTCGGTACGCGTCGACCTCGACATCTCCCCACCCTGGCACGTCTACGCGGCAAAGGTCGCGTCGCCATATCAACCGATCACCGTCGACTTCGACATCGACGGTGATCTCGTCACGGCACAAGACCTCTCCTGGCCGGCCCCGACCGACACCCATTTCGACGCGCTCGATGCCTCGCTACTGGTTCACCACGGACTCGTGAAGGCGACAGGTCGCCTTCGGCTTCGGTGGTCGCCGCCGCCGAGCATCTTCGGTGGACTCGACGATGCCGTTCGTCGTCGGGCGATCCCGCCCGGCACCTACCCGATCACCTGCACCCTTCGTTACCAAGCCTGCACCGACGAGGTGTGCGTCGAACCGATAGCTATTCGATTCACGCTGCCAATCAGCGTCGCCGCGACCGTGGTGACGCCGCAACCGACGTCGACCGCACAACCGGAGGAATCGTGACGACCGCCGACAACGCGACACCCGTCGCCAAGGAACGGATCGACAGCCTGCTCTCGAGAGGTGACCTGAAGCCGCGCGCTGTCGACCACACGATCACCGCGACGACCGAGTTCCTCCCGTCGCAAGACCCACTCAAACGGGGGACCTACGGCACCCACGTCGTGTACGCCGACGAACCACCGACCGTCGGCGGCAACAACGAATGGCCACCTCCCCTCGGGTACGCGGCACTGGCCATCGGGTTTTGACTGCTGTCCCAGCTCGCGCGGTACGCGCACATTCGCAAGGTCACCATCACCGCGGCGACGTGTCGCACCGAGCTCGACTTCACGCTCACCGGCTCGGTCAAGCGCGGCGACGTCGAAGCCGGATGTAGGGAGGCCCGCACCCACCTCGACGTGCAATCACCTGACACCGACCACGCCGTGGCCGAGGTCGTCCGACTCGCACACAAGGGCTGCTTCCTCGAACAGCTCGTGAGCCAGCCGGTACCGATGCGGTCATCTCTCACCCTCAACGGCTCGACCTACGTGGACGACCAGCCGCACTAACCCGACCGACCCATCTGCCTGTCCGGACTGTCGTGCGGTGCGGCTCCGGGTAGCCTTTCGACGTGGCCACCAGACCGCGGATCGTCACCGCTCACGAGCTCGATCAGATGACGCCGGACGAACGCGCCGCGGCGTTCGACGCCAGCATCGTGCGCAACCTCGACGACCTCCCCTCCGAGTTCCGCGCCCGGGTCGAAGCCCGCGGCCGACGACTCGCGGAAGAACTCCGCTCCGCTTCCACCGAGTGACCGCGCGCCGAACCGTTCGGGTGACAGAACGGTTCTTCGACGACCTCGACGCGCTACTGCCCCCAGAACGCTCCGCGTCCGGCACCCCCCCACCGCGGACTTCCTGCTATCGAGATCCCGCGCATCCTCGAACGCCTCGCGACCGACCTCGATAGCACCACCGTCGGGATCGCCGGCACCGACAACGTGCGCGTGATGATCACCAGCGGACTGCTCGTCGCGCAGATCGCCACCTACCTCGTGGTGCGGGCCGACGGCTCCGCCGATCTCATCGGACTCGAGATCGAGATCGAGCGCTGACACCCGCGGCGCTAACCACGCGCGAACCACGCGCTCCGGACGGCATCGGACGCGCCCGCAGGGTGCGCGAAGACCGGTTCGCGAAGGCCCCGGTAGCGGCGCTCGTAACCACACCGGTGAGAACATCTCGTCACCTGACAGCACCACCGAACCGGGGCTACGGATCAGAAGGTTGGGGGTTCAAGTCCCTCCGAGCGCACTTCGTAAGCCCTGGTCAGCGCAATAGTGCCGGCGGCGGCAACGGCCCCTGAGCGAACTCCGTCAGGTAGTCATCCTCGGCCGCGATATGGCGCCACACCTTGGTCGGGGACCCACACGCCGTCGGGCAGCGTGCCCGATTGGTAGAAGACGTCGATGGGAATGCCGCCGCGCGGGTACCAGTACCCGCCGATGCGGATCCAGAGACAGCGGGTGATCGCCTCGATGCGGCGGGCCACGGTGAGCGTGCACGCCTCGTGAAAGTCGCGTGTGTTGCGGAACGAGTGCAGGAACAGCTTGAGCGACTTCGACTCCACGAGCAACCGGTCGGGCACGTAGTCGATCACCAGGTGCGCGAAGTCGGGCTGACCGGTCACCGGGCAAAGCGTCGTGAACTCCGGGCAGGTGAAGCGCACGAGGAATGGCCCGTCGGGCGCAGGGACGACTTCGAGCACCGCTTCTTCGGGCGACTCGGGGCTCGCGCTCGTAGCGCCCAGTTGGGTGAGGTGCTCATGAGAACTCATGACCCGAAGGTAGCGACCACATCCTCACCGCGGCACCACCACCAACCGCGACGAAACGTTTCTGGGTCGCCAACTGACCGCCAGGGCGCGCAATTCACGACCCAAAAGATGAACGAACGCTGTGTCCGCGACGATCGGCGGCGTACTCGTTGTGCCGCGCCACTTCACTGAACCGTGCCCACAGCGAACTGATGGCGTGCACATGCTCGTCCCGGGTGCGCCCGAGCGCCGCGCCGAGTGCGGTGTCCATGAGCGGGTACATCTGGATCGGCTCGGCGATGCCGAGCGCGGCCTCGTGCGGGTGACAAATCCATTGGAAGAGATCGTCACCGAGCGCGTCGTCGGGATAGCCGTCGAGATCCGCGTTCCTGCCACTGAGCGGCGGTGTGCCGAGATCGGGGCGTGCTCGTCCGGATCGCAACGCGCTGCCCAGCTCGCCGCCAGCGATCAGCGCGGTGCCGATGCGACCTTGAGCGATCTCCGACGCCACGTGTGCGAGCACCACCTGGGTGGTGTGACCCCCGTGGTTGGCCTGCAGCGTGCGCACGTCGGGTTGACCGAGACGTTCGCCCACCAGGCGCGGCGCGTTGCGGTAAGAGAACGTGCCGATCTTCGTGAGTGCGATCAGGTCGAGCGCCGGCGTTGCACCGCTGTTCTCATATGCACGGCGCGCCGCCGTGACGATGATGTCGATCGGCTCGGTCGCCTCGGTCGCGCCGTTGTGTTGCCCGACCCCCACGATCACCGGGGTTCGTCGATCGATCATGCTGCTCCAGTCGGGTCAGAGGGCGCGTGCGGCTTCAGGCCCGCACGCACCAGCGCCTCCGGCGTCATCGGCGTGTAACACTCGGCGGCCGCATCCATCAGCCACATCGGATCAGCGACCAACGACGATGCGTAGCCCTGTCGCACCAGCTCGGCGGTTCCGAGCTTGTACGTGTCGGTCAAGGTCGTTGTCCCATCACCCATGCGCACGAAGAGTGGCATGGCATGCGCAGGGAGCTCGCGCGCGAGCTGCGCGTACAACCCGCGTGGATCGAACCGGGAGCCGACCGTCATGGTCACGAGGGCCATGCCCGCCCGGCCGTGGCGTGACCGGAACACGTCGCCCGACCGAAACCACAGGTCGCCATCGACGAACGCACTCGAGCGACGCGCCACGGAGCCCGGTGCCCAACAACGACATGCACACGCCGAGCTCGCCCATCGCGAGGATCAGCGCGAGGAAGGCCGGACCGGTCGGCAGCTGCAGGGCCACGGTGTCGCCCGACTCAAGTCCCCGCACGCTCCCCCAGTTCGCGACGCGTTGCACCAGCGTGTCGAACTCGCCGTAGGTGAGTGCACGATCGTCGGTGCACACCATCACCCGCGTCGACGCGACCTCTACGCGCCCCGACCACCACTGCGCGAGCGTCGCATCGGGGGTTCGTGCCGCGATCTTCGCCTGCACCTCGCGCAGTCGGGCCTCGGATTCATCGGGAGTGGGCAGGCGCTCATCGCGCACGTTCGACACGCCGGTACGTTGCCACACCCTTCGCGGGTCGAGTGTTTGCGCGTGCCGAGAGCAGGCGAAGACGCGCCACGTGCGCCCCGCGAGACGGCCGTTCGAGCAATAGTCGTACCCATACGATTGGCGACCACGCCAGCGGCCGATCGCAGGAAGACCCGCCTGCGCTTCGAACAAGGACGCAAACCATGACCGACCACCAGATCGAGGTCTTCGCGGACATCACGTGTCCATTCACCCACGTCGGCCTACGTCGCCTCGTTGCGGCGCGCGACGCGCGTGCACCTGACCGGCAGCTCCTCGTGCGGAGTTGGCCCTTGGAGCTCGTCAACGCCGAACCGCTACGCGGATTGGCACTGGCCCCGAAGATCGCCGCGTTGCAGGCAACCGTGGCGGCTGACCTCTTCCGCGGGTTCGACCCTTCGCACTTCCCCGAGACATCACTCCCGGCGCTCGCCCTCGTTGCCGCGGCGTACCAGCACGACGCGGCAGCGGGCGAGCGACTGAGCCTGGCTATACGAACGGCGCTGTTCGAGGACGGCGCCGATATTGCCGACCGCGAGGTACTGAACGCGATGGCGGCCCGGTGCGGGCTCCCCGGTCTCACGGGAGACGACCAACAGGTGATCGACGACTGGCACCGTGGCGAGGCGCTCGGAGTCGTCGGGTCCCCGCACTTCTTCGTCGCGGGTGACGACTTCTTCTGTCCCGCTCTGGACATCACCCACGACGACGGTGGGCTCTCGATCGCGTTCGACGCGGACGGCTTCGACAAGTTTCTGGCCGCGGCTCTCGGTTGACCCGTTCGACCGATGACTTGGAGGAGACCGCGGCGCCGCTACGTCGCGTGCGCCCTGGCGCGGTGCAGCGCGGTCGCGGGCACGGTGAGCAGCGCGACAATCAGTGCGGCACCGAAGGCCCATCCCATAGTGGATGGTTCGACGCTGTTGGCGATGATCGCCGACATCACGGTGGTGCCTATCGCGGAGCCGAGCTGGCTCGTCATGTTCAAAACGCCGGTGGCGATGCCAACGTCGGTGTCGTCGACTGCGGTGAGCACGAGCGACGACAACACGGTGCGCGAGTAGCCGTTCGAAAAGCCGGTGATGACGAGACCGACTTCGATGAGCCACAGCGATCGACCGATCGGTCCGAGCACCATGAACACCGAGCCCACGATGAGCAAACCGTTGCCGTAAAGCTGGAGCTTGCGCATCGATCGGGTCGAGTGGTGATGCCCTGCGACCCACGCGCCGATCGCGAAGCCCAACGGGCGCGACATCAACACCAGCGATGTCCGCGACACCGAGTAGTGGAACAGGCGCATCACCATCAGCGGGGCGAGCATGAAGCTGCCGATGAACGACGCTTGCATGAAGAACATGGTCGCTGTTGATGCGGTGAACGATCGTTCGCGCAAATAGCGCAACGGCAGGAGCGGCCATTGCACGCGGCGTTCGATGCGCACGAACGCGGCAATCAGCACCGGCGTGAGCACGAAGCAGACGATCACCACCGGGTGTGCGATGCCCCACGGGCGGATGCGGTTGATGCCGAACAGCAGCGCCGTCGCGCCGGCGCCGAGCGCGAGGCCGCCCCACGTGTCGAAGGTGACGTCCGGGCGTTTGGTCGTCTCGCCGAGCACGAACAGCCCCAACACCCACGCAATGCCTGCGGGGATCGCGGCGAGCACGAACAGGGCGCGCCACCCAATGGCGTCGACCGCCGGGCCACCCACCACCACACCGAGCACCGGGGCAAGCCCACCGGCCATGTTGAGGATGCCGAACGACCGCGATCGCTGATCCGCCGGCAACAAGCCGGCCACCAGCGCGATCGCCGCGGTGCCGGTGGCGCCCCCGCCGAGCTGGCTGATGGTACGGGCGAGGATCAACGACAGCGGGCTCCACGCGAGCGCGGTGAGGAGCGAGAACGCGGTCGAGACGCCGAAACCGATCACGTAGACGCGGCGATGGCCGTAGAGGTCACCGAGCTTGCCGAACATCGGCATACCCAACGCGAAACCGAGGCTCGGCGCGACCTGCACCCACGAGATCGTCGCGAGGTCACTGTCGAAATCAAGCCGGATCGTCTCGATCGACGCGGCAAGCAACGTCGTCGGAAACGACGTGGCGGCGACGCCGATGAGTAGCGCGATCACGATCAGCTTCTGGCGTCGCCGATCGGTCGTCACCCCCAGATCCACGACCGCCTTCACCGAGCCTGTCTAGCAGCGTTCGCGCGAGCGGCCGGCGGCCCGATGTCACCCAACCCATGTGCTCGATGCTGAGGTGCACAGCGTGAGAACGCCACAGCAACGGCACCTGGTGGCTCATCCGATGACCCCAGTAGTCACCGCCGAAGATCACGACGCCGGCGAGGACCGACGGGGGCGATCAGTCATCCCTGCAACATCGGTGACCGATCGGTCACTGTTCTAGGGCTGGGTCACCACGGCCCATGAATTCGGGCCGTCGCCCGCGATGCGCGTGTGCCGGAGCACCCGCGGTTCGTCCATGGGCCACGGCCGACCACGGTGCAGCACGCAACGGTTGTCCCACACGGCGAGGTCGCCGGGCTCCCACCGGTGCGTGAAGACCCGGGGTGGCTGACCGGCGAAGGCGTTCAACCGGTCGACGAGAGCCGATGACGTGTGGGCGTCGAGACCGCTCACCGCATGTGCGTGGCGGCCCACGTACAACGCGCGACGGCGGGTGACTGGGTGCACGAGCACGAGGGGATGACGCACCGCTTCCATGCTGGCCTTGTCGGCCTCGGTCCAGAAGTCGGCCCCGGCACCGACCTTGCGCTGCGAGTAGACGATCGAGTGCGCCGCGTCGCGCCCTTCGATGAGCGCTCGGTCGGCGGCGTCGAGTGCGTCGTACGCGGCTCGCATGTCGGCCCATTCGGTCTCGCCGCCCGACGACGACACCACACGCGCCGAGAGCACGGAGACCTTGGCGCCGACCTCGTGGTACGAACTGTCGGTGTGCCATTCCTGGTTTCCGGCCAGCACCGCGGCGAGCGGGCCGGTCGGGTCGGCGAGGAGACCGTTGGCCTGGACGTTCGAGATCGGCCAGACCGTGGCGTCGCCGAGGTTGCCCATGCCGCGCTCGAAACGACCGAATCGATGCCCGAAAGCCGCCTGCTCGAGATCATCGAGGTGCTGCTCGGGGAACACGAGCACCGCGTGATCGTGAAAGGCGTCCTCGATCGCGGCAAAGGCCACTTCGTCGAGCGCCCGAAGATCGACCCCCTGGACAACCGCGCCGAGCGTGGCCGGCGATGGGGTGACCACGATCTTCATGCCGCCTCCTGACGACGCGGAGCCTGCCGGCGCAGCACCGGAACGTTGGGTTTGCTCAGGCCGCCGGACCGGCTTCTTCGGGATCGTGCGGGTTGTCGATCCAGTCGTCCTCGTCGATGTGTTCCCAGGGCTGACGCTCGGGCTTGCCGAGGCTCCACTTGCGACGGATGGACCCACCACAGACCTTGCACTTCGTCAGGGGCTTGGCTTTGGCCATGAAGGATTACTCGATTCTTTCCAAGGGACTCACGCGCCGCCGGTCCCGTCAATCGGCCCACGTGCAGCGGTATCTAACACGAACTTGTGGAGAAACTCCTACCGGCGGAACTCGGAGGGAAGGCCGAGCCGAGCGTGCGGTGGCAGTAGCCGGTGAGCTCACGTCGGGAGATCTCGAGCTCGAGCTCGATGTCTCGGGCCGTGATCTGGCCTTGCTCGCGGTCGATGCTGTCCGTGCGCCCACTCATGGGGACAATCCTACGAGCAGGGAACGCGGCAGCGCCGTCGAGTGACCGTGACCTATCCTCCGCCGGCTGCTCGGTAGGCTGGACGCCGTGTCCGATACCGCCCTCACCACCGTCCCAGTCAACACCGACGGCGGTGACCACGACCGGTTCTCCCACTGGGCCCGCAAGTCCGACATCACCTCGGCGCATGTGAACGGCACACCGGTCGTCGCGCTGTGCGGCAAGGTCTGGGTGCCGAGCCGTGACCCGAAGAAGTACCCGGTCTGCCCCGACTGCCAGCGCATCTACGACGAACGCTCCTGAGTTCGATCAACCTCACGGGCGCGCTCGGCGCTCGCAAAGCGGGACGACGCAGACTTCCGCAACCATGTTCGCGACGTGGGCTCAGTGCGCGGCGGTGCCCTCGCGGATCATCTCGTGGAAGTGCACGATTCCGGGCTCGTTGCGACCGATGACCGTGGCGTCGACCATGCCCGACGCAAGACCGCGATGAACCCGCTCCGACTCGGGGAAATCCTCGTTGCTCGTGACCGCTCGCGCGGCCTCGAAGCGGGCGTCGAAGTGCGTTCGGTCGTCGTCGGTGTCCACCGCGCCATACGTGTAAAGCGCGTGCTCGACAACTGTTCGATCGACCGCCTCGGGCACGAACCGCCAAGTCATCACGTAGCCGTAGAGGTTGCTGATGATGAGGTTCGGCGCGAGGAAGTACTGCAGTACCGCGGTGGGCAAGAGCTCCCACTCATCGCGTGGCTTCGCGGCCTGCTCGAGGATGGCGGCCTGGGGAACGACGATGCGATTGTGAGGTCCGAACGCATCGAACGGCGACGCCGCCCCGATGTAGGACGCGGCCAGCGAGACCTTGTGCAAGGTGGGCACGTGGTACGACTCGAGGAAGGTGTCGATCAACAACTTCCAGTTGCACTGCCAGGTGGTGCTGGTGCGCGCGTACGGAACGACCGATGCGAAATTCAACGACCGGAGCTCGTTACCGAGCCCGTGCAGCCACTCGTCGACATCGATCGACGCCGTGCCCCCGGGGCGCACGATGACCATGCCGTGCGCTTCTGCGACCGCGAGCGGCAGCATCGAGAGCTCGATGGGGCTGATGCCGTCGAAGCCATCACACGATCGGGGCTGGCCGAGAAGACGACCGTCGGCCGTGTCGTACACCCAGCCGTGGAAGGGGCACACGAAGCTGCGTTCGTTGGTGATCTCGATCCCGCGCACCAAGGGCGCGGCACGATGGCGGCACACGTTGACGTACGCACGCACGCCGCCGTCGGGCGCGCGCACCACCACGATAGGTACGCCACCCGACTCGAGGCTCATGCGATCACCCGGGGACGCGAGGTCGGCGCTCATGCACGCGAACACCGGTGCGTCGCGGAACAGCGACTCCGCTTCCTGACGGTGGTGCGCCTCCGAGACGTACTGGCCCGCCGGGACGCGCACGCCGGCCTCGGCGAGCGAAGTGGTCCGCGCCGCGTGCTGGGCGAACACGCGCTCGACGAGCTCGAGCTCGGTGGCCCGAGGCAGCTGCGGGCGCACCGTGGCACTCATTGCGCGCCGACACGCGACGCAGGGGCCGCCGAGGGCACGCTCGTGACCACGAACGAGAACGCCTTGCTCAGATCAAGGAAGCCTTCCTCGGACTGGAACTGCGCCTGGTCCTCGGGGCTCGCGAAATAACGGTTGCAAAAATCGTCGGTGGACCGGAACCACAGCACCGACACGGCGACGATTCCCTCGGCCGGCCCGGCCATCGAACCGGCGATCGACTCGACGTCGTATTGCACGTACTGCCACAGCGTGTGCATGTGGCGCCGGGCGACCTCGACGTGATGGCGGTAGCTCGTCCGGAACTCGGCCAGGTCGACGGAGTCGCTCTTGTGCAAGAACGACACCTGCTTCACCACGTCGAACGGGTCTTCGGGGTCACCGTCGGAAGCGAGCCAGCCGACGTGCTCGCGCAGGGAAAACGTCGGACCGCCCATGGCCCCCAGTTGATCGTCGTTGGTCCAACCGAGCGCTGGTGCCGCGAACGCGGTACGACGACCGAAGCGACGCCGGGCCTCTTCGTGAGGATGGGGCACGTCGAGGATGGTCAGAGCGGGATCGTGGTCTTCCGCAGATTCGAGCACCGTGAGCAATGGCATGGATGGGCCTCCGGCGACGCATCGTACGCGTCCACTCGGTCTGGGGTCGGTGGGCGCCCTGGGTGGAGCATGCGACGCCCACCGCACATCGAGGGTGCCCGCGAGTTTGGCCATCGAACGGTCGAGGTCGCGGACCACCATCGCCGAATGCAAGAACGCGGTGCCGTCGAGCATCCCGGCAACTTCGAGCCTGCGATCCCCGGGCATCGCCTAAACTTCGGGCGACGACGGGGATGGCCATGACCAGTTCGATCCGCAAATGTGCAGGACGCATCCTCGAGTTGCTCGACGAGGTCGGCGACGACGTCCTCGCCGAAGAGGACGCGATCAACGCGGCGATGCGTGACCTCCTCGCCGTCCCGGGGCTCGACACCATGATCGTGAACCCCGTGCGCAACAACACCGAGTCGGGGCTCGGATGGATCTACTACGACGGCGACATCCGCATCGTGCGCGGCACCATGACCGCGGGCATGAACCTCGAGCCGCACAACCACGGCAGCTGGAACCTCTTCGGCGTCTACACGGGCGCTCTGCTCTACAAGTCCTACCGGCGCATGGACGACGCTTCGACGCCGTTCCACGCCAAGCTCGAGATCGTCGAGGACCGCATCATGCGCGCCGGCGACGTCACGGTGCTGCCCGGCCCGCCCGACGACATCCACAGTGCCCTCGGGCTCGCGCCCCACACCGTCACCGTGCTCGTGGCCCGTGCCCCGTTCAACCCGCGGCGCGAGCAGTACCTCCCCGACGAGAACGCCTACCTGGTGTTCGAAGGCGACGGGCTCGACGCGGTCAAGGGCTGACCCACGCCCGTCTGTAGGCGGTGTTCGAGCTCGGTGACCGCCGGGTCACGTACGGTGCCCGCTCGACGAGCGAGCACCAGCACGCGTTCGACGATCTCGGGACCGACGACGATCGGTTCGGGACCGCCGGTGGGGACAGCCGTGGGAAGCACCGTCCAGCCGAGGCCCAGACGAACCATCTGCGCGAGCACGTCAGGCTGATGGCTCTCGGCCGCAATGACGGCGGGTGCGCCACGTCGCGTCAACGCAGTCAGGATCAACTCGCGCGTGTGCGAACCAGCAGGGAAGGTCAACCACGGCCCCCAGGTGGCCGGCGCGCCGATGATCGTGCCGGGCGGTGCCATCACCGCGAGCGACTCGCGCAGCAACTCCTCGACTTCCAGCCCGGCGCGGGGCTCCGGGGGCTCGACGCACACCACGAGGTCGAGTTCGCCGTTGCGGAGGTCGTCGAGGAGCTTCGCCGACGGCGCGACCGAGAGCGTGAGATCGACGTCGGGTCGATCGCGGCGAAACGTCGCGATCACGGCGGTGCAGTGCAGCACCGCGGCGACGTCGATCATGCCGACACGCACGCGGCCGACTCGTGCTTCACGCACGCGATCGGACCAGTCCATGAGATCACGCGTGAGCGCGATCGTTCGCCGTGCGTGGTCGAGCATGGGCATCGCCGATCGCCGCAACACCCGCCGCCGGCCCTGCGCCTCGAACAGCGGCACATCAACCCGTCGCTCGAGCTCGGCCAGCCCCTGCGAGAGCGCAGACGGGCTCACGCCGACTCGTTGCGCGGCCAACGCCCAGGTGGGCTCTTCGGCGACCGCGACCAGGTACTCGAGTTGACGGATGGTGAGGTCGGGGAGCGGTTGGCGCACCCCGCGCACGATAGTTCAGTCCTGCTTCACTGACATGACAAATCGCCCAAGGTTGCTTCATAATAGGACCATGGCTGCACCTGCAACTCCCACCATTGCTCCCGCCACCGGTCGCTTGGGGGTGCTCATCGTCGGCCTCGGCGCGGTGTCAACCACGCTCATCGCCGGCGTCGAACTGGCCAAGCTGGGCATGGCGCAGCCGTTCGGCTCGCTCACCCAGCTCGCCCGTATCCGTCTCGGAAAGCGCACCGAGAACAACTCCCCACTGATCAAGGACTTCGTCCCGCTCGCCTCGCTCGACGACTTGGTCTTCGGCGCGTGGGATCCGTTCCCCGACGATGCATACGTGGCCGCACAGCGCGCCGGCGTACTCGAGTCGAGCCGCCACCTCGAAGCCATCGGCGAGCAACTCCGCGCGATCCGTCCGATGAAAGCCTCGTTCGACTCGCACTACGTGAAGCGCCTCGACGGCCAGAACACCATCGGCACGGTCGACAAGCGCCGCATGCTCGAGTCGATTCGCGAAGACATCAACCGCTTCAAAGAGGACAACAAGCTCGAGCGGGTCGTCATGATCTGGGCCGCATCCACCGAGATCTTCATCGAGCCCGGCGCCGCGCACGCCGACATCGAGGCCTTCGAAAGGGCTATCGACGCCAACGATCCCGCCATCGCCCCGTCGATGCTCTACGCATACGCCTCGCTGCTCGAAGGTGTGCCGTTCGCGAACGGTGCCCCCAACCTCGCCGTCGACACCAATGCGCTCGAGGGTTATGCCCGGGCCAACAAGATCCCGATCTCGGGCAAGGACTTCAAGACCGGCCAGACGTTGCTGAAGACCGTGCTCGCGCCGATGTTCAAGGCCCGGATGCTCGGGGTGGCCGGCTGGTATTCCACCAACATCTTGGGCAACCGCGACGGTGAGGTGCTCGACGACCCCGAGAACTTCAAGACCAAAGAAGAGTCGAAGCTCGGAGTGCTCGACACCATCCTGCAACCCGAGCTCTACCCCGACCTCTACCGCGACCTGTACCACAAGGTCCGCATCAACTATTACCCCCCGCGCGGCGACAACAAAGAGGGTTGGGACAACATCGACATCTTCGGGTGGCTCGGCTACCCGATGCAGATCAAGGTCGACTTTCTCTGTCGCGACTCGATCCTCGCCGCACCCCTCGCCCTCGACCTGGTGCTGTTCAGCGACCTGGCCCAGCGCGCCGGGCTCGGCGGCATCCAAGAGTGGCTGAGCTTCTATTACAAGGCGCCGCAGCACGCAAAGGGCCTGTATCCCGAGCACGACCTGTTCATCCAGCTCACCAAGCTCAAGAACACGCTCCGCTGGATGATGGGCGAAGACCAGATCACCCATCTCGGCATGGAGTACTACCTCGAAGACTGAGGGAGCCGCACCCCGCGCACCACTCGATGCATGATGCAACGATCTTGTAGCGTGGCTGGCGCATGCGGGCAAGCGGGGGCGACGAACCAGGGGACACGCCGGACCTTCGCCATGCCTATCTGGTGCTGGCTGTGATCGGGCTCACCGGGTTCCAGACCTCGATGGCGCTTTCCATCATCTTCGTCGCCTACCCCGACATACGTCACGCGTTCCCGAACTCGTCACCCGTCGAACTGTCGTGGGTGCTCAACGTGTTCAGCATCGTCGGTGCCCCGACGATGGTGCTCGGTTCCGCGGTCTCGGAACGGGTCGGCCGCAAGCGCGCGATGTTGCTCGGCGTCGCCGGCTTCACCGCAGCGAGCGTGCTCGCCGCGCTCGCCCCGACCCCCCTCTGGATCATCGGGGCGCGGGGGCTCATGGCCCTCGCCGCGTCGCTGATGCTGCCGGTGAGCGCCGCAATGATCCTCCGCGAGTTCCCGGCGTCGCACCGCGGCGTCGCGATGGGCACATGGTCGGCCGCTGGTGGCCTCGCTGCTGCGCTCGGCCCATCGCTCGGCGGGTGGCTCATCGATAACGGCGGGTGGCAGTGGGCGTTCTGGATCAACGTACCGATCGGCATCGTCAGCCTCATCACCGGCGCGATCGTGCTGCGGGACTCACACGAAGACGAGCGACGCCCCTGGCCCGACGCGTTCGGTGCGCTCGTGCTCATGCTCGGCGTCGGTGCGCTCGTGTTCGGCCTCGTGCGAACCCGCGAATGGGGTTGGGCTGATCCGCGCGAGCTGGGCATGCTCGCCTTCGGCGCCTCGCTCATCGCCGTGTTGATCATGCGCTCGCGCCGCCACCCCGAACCCATCGTGCGGCTCGAGCTCTTCTCCATCACGCCCTATCGATTGGGCAACGCGATGATGCTCTTCTTCTCCCTCAGCTTCTTCGGGTTCCAGTTCGTCAGCCTGCAACTGCTCACCGGACCGTGGGGATACGACCTCACCAAAGCTGGGTTGCTCGCGACGCCGAGCTTCCTGTGCATCGCCGTAATGGGTCCGGTGTCGGGTCGGTTCACCGACCGATTCGGAAACTGGATGCTCGCACCGTGCGGCCTGGTATGGGTGCTGTCACTCGCCGTGTTCGGCCTGTTGCTCGACGGCACGCCAAACATGGCCCTGTGGTGGATATTCGTCGTGGTCGGCGGACTCGGTAGCGGCTTCGTGTGGGGCGCCCTGTTCGCCATGATCATGACGAGCGTGCCCCCCGCCGACTTTTCGAACGGCGCAAGCCTCACGCAGACCTTGCAGCGCATCGGCAACGCGCTCGGTGTCGCCGTGATGGTCACCGTGCTCAGCACGACCCTCACCAAGGGTTCGGTCGAGTCGTTCCCGAAAGCGTTCGCGGTGCTCGCGGCGCTCGGGCTCGTGGCCACGGTCATCGGCTACGGCGCGGCGCGGGCCACCGACCGGCCGGCGGCCCGCCGGCTCCCGCACCAACCCGCGGCCACCGCGTAACGTCGGCACTCGTGTCGACCGTGCACGTCCTGGCCAATCCTGCGGCGCGCAAGGGCCGCGGCGCGGCGCGCTACGCGAAGGTCCTCAACGCGTTGCGCGCCCACGGCGCGACCTTCGCCGAACTCGATGCCTCCACCGCCGAAGATGCCCGCGCCGCGCTACGAACGGTGGTCTCCGAACCCGACGCGCGCGTCGTCATCGTCGGGGGCGACGGACTGGTACACCTGGCTCTGCAGGAGCTGGCCACCACCGAATGCGTGCTCGGCATCATCCCGGCCGGTTCCGGCAACGACTTCGCGCACGCACTCGGCCTCGACCGGGGCCCGCTCGAAACGCAGGTCGCGCGGGCGCTCGACCAGGCTCGTTCGCTCGACGCGATCCGCGCCGGGTCGACCTGGGTCGCATCCGTGGCCACCGTAGGGTTCGCCGCATCGGTGAACGCTCGCGCCAACGCACTGCGGCGGCCACGGGGCGGTTCGCGCTACACCGTGGCCACGCTTGCCGTGCTGCCCCACCTCCGCGCAGTGTCGCTCGTGCTCGAGCTCGACGGTGAACCCACACCGGTGCTCACCACGATGTTGGCCATCGCGAACACGTCCTAC
>CAFABA010000018.1_pt1 | contig 29719 bp, 27 predicted proteins | sample 7267731 | NCBI WGS metagenome assembly CAFABA01 (sample SAMEA6814000, study PRJEB35770) | uncultured Acidimicrobiales bacterium | biome: Freshwater; feature: Freshwater reservoir; material: water | place: Czech Republic | collected 2017-08-18 | depth 30m m | reverse complement strand
CTACTCGGCGATCCGCAAGGCAAGGACTCCGCACAGATGCGCACCATCGTGCGGTCGCTCGACACGCTTGTCGAAGCGAACCCGCTGCTGCCCGACGGCGGCGTGCTCGAACATGACGGCCCCCGCCTGCGGGCCCGGGCCATGCTCGCCGCCGGGTGGCTGCAGCGCTTCGCCCGCCGCACCCCCGTGGTACTGGTGATCGACGAAGCCCAGCACGCCGGCTCCTTCGTCACCGAGCTCGTGGCTCAGCTCGCGGCGTCGACGGCGCCGATCCTGATCGTGTTGTCGGGGCAGCCCATCGGTGCCGACACCTTTGTGGCCGCGGCGGGCGAACGGCTCGCCGGACCGCTCGGTGCGATGGCCGGTTCGCCGGTCCCGGTGCTGGGCCTCCCCTCGGGCGAGGTCGGCCGGCTCACCGGTCTGCTTGCGACAGCAATGCCCTCCACATTGTTCACGCGGCGTCACCTCGAGCGTGCCTGCGAGGCGATCGGCGCGCTGCATGCGCCGCAGCAACTGCTCGAAACGCTCCTCGAGGACGGCTGGGCTCGAGTCATCGATGAGCCGGTGCTCGCGTTCGCCGACGACGAACATCTCTTCGCCGCTCGCGACGCGGCATTGAGCATCTTCGAAGACGAGATCGACAGCACCTGCGCGGCTTTGTGCCTGGCCGTGCAGGCCGAGACGAACGGCGAGAACCTGCTCGAGCGAGTCGTGGCGCATCGTGCCGCATCGGTATGGGCCGACCCAACCAGTGCCATGGCGTTCACGACCGCGCGTCTGCTCGCGATGCAGGGCGATCTCGAAGGAGCCCTCGCCCTCAGCGGCGCCGCGTCGAACCCGCTACAGGCCGCCGTGGTCGCCGGATGGGAACAAACCGCTGGCCTACGCATCGTTACCCCCGACGATTTTCCGAACGAGCAACCGCACTGCGCCGAGACTCTGGTCGTGCAAGCTGCCGTGCTGGCACACCGCCATCCGGCAACGGCCCGGGCCAAGCTCGCTCGGGCGATCGAACGAATGGGCGCGTTCGACCATGACGCCACCGGCGACGACCTGGCCCGTGTCCGGTTCGCCGCGGCGCGCGTGTCGTTGTCGCTCGGCGATCTCGAAGGCGTCGAGCGTGCGCTCGTACCTGCTGGTCGCTACTGGTTGACCGAACGCACCAACGGTGAGCTCGATCGCCTCGAACAATGGCGTCGGCAGCCCGGATTCGTGGCCCGCTCGGTTGACGTGATTGCGAACCTCGTCGCGATCACCACCCTGCGCCACCACGTACCCGATTCGATCTCGCTCGGCCACTTCCTCGTCGGCCGCTTGGCGCTGCTCGAAAAGCTCGACCGTCTCGGCATCGCCGACGACTCGCGCTACGTGGCCGACGAGGCGTGCACGGCGTTCGCCCGCTTCCGCTTCGAACAGCCGGTCGATCATTGGAATGCCCGTGCCTGGTGTGGATGGGTGCACCACCGCCGTGGCGACACCGATGGCGCCCTACGCGAGCTCGACGCCCTTGCTGCCGAGCAGGCACGCCTCGTCGGCCTGACTGCACCGGAGCGGTTGCGTACCCTGGCCCGCAAAGGTCGCTGTCTCGTCGACGCGAAGCGTTTCGCCGAGGCCCACGACCTGTTGCACGAGGTGCGCGACGAACTGGCCGCGAATCCCACCGCGGATCAGGCGCTTTTGGCCGAGGTGCGCCACTGGCACGCCGAGACCATCGCCGCGGCGGGCGATTTCGTGTCGGCCGGCTACGAGATGAGCGGCGTGGTGGCGTGGCGCGCCGCGAACCTGCCACCTGATGACGAGGATCTGCTCTCGAGCCGCCATCGATACGCGTTCTCCACGCTGCGCACCGGTGCGGCATCGCTCGCGGCCGCGGAGATGCGCGAAGTGGTGACCCATCGCGAGCAACTCGATCTGCCCGACTCGCCGCGGCTGCTCGCGGCGCGCTTGTCGTTCGGTGCGTATCTGATGCAGCTCGGCCGCCCCGAGGAAGGCATCGGTGAGTTGCAGGAAGTGGTGCATCATCGTTCGGAGGCGTTGGCCGCGAGTGATCCGTTGGTGGTCGATGCCCGCGCCGAGCTGGGCTCGTGTTTGTTGGTGCTCGGCCGATTCGACGACGCGTTCGGTGAGCTCGACGAGGTGGTCCGCCAGCGCGAGGCCGCCGGTTGCACTGACGAATTCCCATATCTGGTCGTCCGCCAGCAGCGGGCGGTCTGTCTGCGTTCGTTGGGTCGGTTCGACGAGGCCGATCGCGAGCTCGACGCGGTCGCGGTCGCGGTTGCATCGAGTGAGCTACCCGCCGACCACCCGTTTGCGCAGCACGTCCAGTCGCTGCGAGTGCCGGTCGCCGCGGAGGCCATTGCCGGGACCTCGTCTCGCGGCGCCGGCAACCCGGAACCGCCCCTCTTCGCGTTCGTGTGCGACACGACCCGATCCTCCCCGGCCCACGACCCCACGGCCGCGGACCCTCAGATGTAAACGCTCATCGAAAACGGGCGCACCTCACATTTCCGTTCGTTCGTGGACCCTCCCCGAAGCTTGCTCGTTGGCGTGTTCGAGCAGCCACGACACGGCGGCGAAGCAGTCTTCGACCGGGGTCGGGTGGGGGTGCTCAGGTGCGATCCGATAGTCGACTGACAGGAAGGGCACGCCGGAATCGGCCGCGTAGCCCGGCACGGACCCCGCGATCATCCCGCCACCGTGCAGGTACACGACCGCGGGACCGACACCGCGGTCGTGTGCCGGGTCGTACCACCGAACCGGGATCTCGGTGCCGTCGCTCATGTCGCGCAACGCCCGCCAGTCGTCGCGCAGTGCGGGCGTACGCGGCGGCGCGTTGCGCGCTGCGACGGGGGGTTGCCGCTGGAGCGACCGGCGGAGCCCAGCGAGATCGCCGCGGCGATCGCATTCCTCGTGTCCGACGACGCGAGCTGCTGCACCGGCACCGAGTTGCTCGTCGACGGGGGCCTGCACGTGGGCACCATGGTCAATCCCAGGCATCTTTCACCGGCGCACTGACGGCTAGGCTTTGGGTCCCAACATCCGATCGATGGACCAAATGAGGGGCACCCAATGCCGTACACGAAGGTCTACGCCACCGCAGGGCGCACGCCAGAACAGAAGCAGGCGCTGATGGCGGCGGTCCATCGTGGCCTGGTCGACGGGGCCGGCATCCCGGATTGGGACAAGCAGATCCGGCTGTTCGAGTTCGGGCCTGACGACATGCTGCTGCCCGATACCGACGATTACGCGTCGTACCTGCTCATCGAGGTCACGGGCTATCCGCGATCGCTCGAGGTCAAGCGTGATCTCTACGCGTCTCTCGTAACGCAGCTCGAAACCGTTGGTGTCGACCGCAAGGACACGAAGATCATCTACTTCGACATCCAACCCGACTCGTGGGGCGTGCAGGGCGGAAGGGCGGGCAGCGACGTCGCGGCCGAAGCCGCGGCCGGCGCCGACACCGGGTGGAGCGCAAAGTACTGAGTGCGCGGCTCGGTGCGCGCGCGACCGCGAGAAGTACGTCGGGTGTGGAGACCGAGCTCGCCGCAGCGCTGCGCCGGCACGCCGAGCGTCCACCGCTACCATTCGCCGCTGATGCGAATCATCTCGTGGAACCTCAACTCGGTGAGGTCTCGTCACCGGCGGCTTCGTCGCCTGCTGGAGCGGCACCGACCCGATGTCGTGTTGCTGCAGGAGACGAAGTGCGTCGACGAAGTCTTCACTTCGCTGTGCGGCTTCGCCTTCGACGCCGGCTACGCCGTCGCACACCACGGTCGCGACCATTGGAACGGTGTCGCCATACTCAGCCGCGTAGGACTCACGGATGTGGCGCGCGGTTTCCCCGGCGTGAACCGTTCGCCGTTCGATGAGGCGCGAGTGATCTCGGCGACGTGTGGCGGCGTGCGCGTCCACTCGGTGTACGTGCCGAACGGTCGCGGGCTCGACGACCCGCACTACCTGTTCAAGCTCGTCTGGCTGGAACGGCTGCGCTCGATGATCGATCCGGGCATGCCCACCGTGCTCGGCGGTGACCTCAACGTGGCACCGGAGGACGTGGACATCTACGACCCCGTCCGGTGGCGCCGGCGCACCCACGCGAGCCCGCCCGAGCGTGCGGCTATCCGGGCGCTGCTCGACACGGGTCTCGTCGACGTGACTCGGACGCACCTGCCCGATCCCGGCACCTACTCGTGGTGGAGCTACCGACCCGGTCAGTTCGAGGCGAACCGAGGGCTGCGCATCGACCTCGTGCTGTGCTCCCTCGACCTCGCCCCGCAGGTCCGGGCGGTCGTGATCGACCTCGCAGAGCGGGCCGATGACGACCTGGAGGAAAAGCCGAGCGACCACGCCCCGGTGATCGTCGATCTCTGCACTGTCAGCTGATCACCAGATCGCCGCCGAACCAGGGCTCGAGTCCGGCGTCGATCTCGGTTTGCGGGGGTCCAGCGGGATCTCGCAGCCAGTTCCACATCCGCCGGATGTCGATCGGGCCGTTCACGCACGAACGGCCGTGCTCGTTCTGGTAGTAGTTGGACACCCGCGGGTCTTTATAGATCATGTGACTCTCGACCTCGTCGAGTTCGTGGTTGTACTGCCAGTAGGCGTCCTCGGTCACCTCGACGCTGCGCCGGCCATGCTCGACGAGTCCGGCGATGCACTGGAGTGCGAAGCGGATCTCGAGTTCGAGAAGGTCGATCACCTGGAGGCCACCGAAGTTGTTCGTGTTCGGTCCGTAGGCCATGAACAGGTTCGGAAAGCGCGGCATCATCGAACCGATGTACGCGCGGGGGCCGTCCTTCGCCCACAGCTCCTCTGGTTGCACGCCGTCTCGGCCGCGGACTTCCATGGGCCACAGAAAGTCATTGGCTCGGAACCCGGTGGCCAGGACGATCACGTCGAGCGGGTGCTCCACCCCACCGACGATGATCCCGTCGGGTGTGACCCGCTCGATTGGGTCGGAGATCAGCGAGACATCGTCGCGGAGCAGCGCGGTGTACACGTTGTCTTCGGGGTCGACTCGGATCGGGCGGGAGGTCATCGGCGGGGCGATCGGGACCATCTTGTTCATCAGGTCCGGGCGGTGACCCAACTTCTCCTCGATGAAGGCGATGCACCCCTCGCGCATGGCCTTGTTCGCCGCGCTGCGCGCCAGGGGATCGTCGAAGTCCGGATCCATCATCATGGACGGCAGCGTGAGGTCGGGGCCGTACATCCGCCCCATGCGGAACCGCGCGAAGTTCACATAGAAGGGAACGTGCAGATCGACCCACACCGTCGCATCGGGAAGCGGGTCGACGTAGCCGGGGGTGGCATAGCACCAGCTGGGTGTGCGCTGGAACAGCGACGTGTGCGCCGCGATCTTCGCGATCACCGGAGTGGTCTGATAGCCCGACGCCCCGCTCCCGACAATGCCGACTCGCTTTCCGGTCAGGTCGAGGCCGGACGGCCACTGCGCGGTGTGCGTGACGACGCCCTTGAACGTCTCGATGCCTTCGATGTGCGCGATCTTCGGGCGGGACAGAAAGCCCACACAGCTGATCACGGCGTTGCTTGTCCATCGACGAGGACCATCTGGAGAGAGCGCCTCGACTTCCCACGTCTTGCCTTGTTCGTCCCAGGTCATGGAGCTGACTTCGGTGTTGAACAGGAGGTGATCGGCCAAGTCGTACTTCTCCACGACCCAGTCCATGTAGCGGACGTTCTCCTCGCCCGGACAGAACGCGAACGGCTGCGGGTACTCGAGCCCGAAGAGGTGCAGATAGCCGCGGCTGGGAGAATCGACGCGGATACCCGGGTAACGGTTCTCGAACCATGTGCCGCCGACGCCGGCGTTCTTCTCGACCACCACGAACGGGATGCCTGCCGACTTCAGGTGGACCGCAGCGTTGATGCCAGAGATGCCGGCGCCGATCACCACGACGAAGGAGCTCTCGAGCTGCTCGGGCGTGGGCTGGGTCTTCCAGGTGAGACCACGGGCGAGTGGATCGAGTCCGGTTTCCTCGATCCACATGGGGAGCTCGCGCTCGGGGATGCTGGTGCCGGCGATCAGCTCGAGGCTGCGCGGCAGGCGGTCCATCGGCCCGATGGATACCCGGCGAGCTCCGCTGTCGCGCAAATCCTTGAGCCAGGCGATCGTCTTCGCCCGCACGAGTTCGACATCGTCAGCGTTCGCAAGCCGGTCTTGTCGCGAATAGCCGAAGACGACGTTCTCGACAGGCATCGAGGTGAGCGTCTCGTCGCCGGTCAGTTGGTAGAGAAGACCGCGCAGGATGAGTGGGTCGGCGTGCGTGATCGCGTCGACGAGTGTCGCGTCGCTCGCGGTTACCAACTCGTCGCTGACGTTTGCTTCCACGCTGTCCTCCAACGGTGTCCCCGTTCTTCACTGCCATTTGCCGACGTGACCAGCAGATCGCGCCAGGTGCAGGCGAGCACGTTAGTCGCCCACCCATCTTTGGCCGCATGCGCCGCCGAAGGATGGTGTGCGACGGATCTACAGTGTCGTCAATGGCACGTGAGCACGTCTTGGGGGGTACGGCCGAAGCGGTGGTGCAGACCGGCCCGGGCGTGTTCACACGGATGGTCTTCGACGTTCCGCACATCGGCGACGATGAGGCGCTTGTCGCGGTCGAGGCGTGCGGGATCTGCGGGACCGATGCCGAGACCTTTACGGGCGGTATCCCTCTGCAGTATCCCGTCATCCCCGGGCATGAGCCGGTGGGACGCATCACGGCGATCGGCGATCGCGCCGCGGCTCGCTGGCGAGTGCAGGTGGGGGACCGCGTTGTGCTGCAGTCCGACATCGGCTGTGGCCGCTGTGTTGGCTGTATACGCGGTGACCTCTGCGTCGTCGACCCGGGCACGCTCGGCTTCATCCCTACGACCCGCGCGCCGTCGTTGTGGGGCGGGTACTCGGAGGTGCTGTACCTACCGCCCGGCGCGATGCCGCACCGGATCGCCGATCACGTGCCGGCGCGCACGGCGGCGCTCTACAACGCGCTCGGTGCCGGGTTCGCGTGGGCGGTCGAGGCGCCAGGCCTCCGCTACGGCGACTCGGTGGCCGTGCTCGGATCCGGCCAGCGTGGACTGGCGAGCGTGGTGGCAGCACGTGCAGCGGGCGCGTCGTTCATCGCCGTGACGGGCTTGGGATCGCGCGACGCCCACAAGTTGGCGCTCGCCGCTGACCTCGGAGCAGATCTCGTGATCGATGTCGAGCAGGACGATGTGGTCGAGCGCGTGCGGGGGGCGACCGATGGCGAGGGTGTCGACGTCGTCGTCGACACCACACCGCACGCCACCACGCCCGTGCTCGATGCCCTGCGCCTGGCGCGGCAGGGCGGCACGGTCGTTCTCGGCGGCCTCAAGGGACGCGGCAACGGCGTGCCAGGGTTCCCGGTCGACGACGTCGCGATGCGCCGACTGCGAATTGTCGGCGTGCGCGCGGTCGATTACCGAAGCTTCCGCAACGCGGTCCGACTGCTCGAACGCGCACCGACGTTCCTCGAGCGCATGCACACGCATCACTTCTCGCTCGACGCGGCGGCCGAGGCGGTGCGGACGCTCACGGACCCGTCAGCCGGCGCGATCGCGATCACGATCGAACCAGGCAACTGAGCGGCGAGCATCTGTCGCGTCGCGGCGACGATCCGTAGCCGGTCTCGATCGTTCGATCTCGCTCGCGTTGATCTCACGGCCACGGAGGGGCCCGCCTGCTATCGCAGGTTGTAGACGCGCGCTGCGGTGTCGTGCAGGACCTTCTTGCGTACCTCGGGAGTGAGGGTGGCAATGGTTGCTGCGACGTCTGTGGTCATCCGGTCCGTCAACGAGGTGCCGTGGGGGAAATCGGTTTCGAACATGACGGTGTCCGCGCCGAGAAAGTCGATGTGTTCGGCGAGCGCGACCTTCTCGAACCAGAAGGACGCGGTGAAGTTGCGCCGGTAGATCTCGCTGGGCGTCATGCCATGCCAGATGTCTCGCTTGTCCTCGGGTTCGATGTTCTCGTGCCACTGGAAGTCCATTGCCTCGAGGAGGAACGGCAACCAGCTGATGCCCGATTCTCCCGAAACGATCTTCAGTCGCGGATGCCGCAGCGGGATGCCGTTGAAGACGAGATTGGAGATGAGCCACGAGTTGCTCAGGAACGAGTTGGTCGTATAAATCGCGAGATGCACGCCGCGGCCGGTGGCCAACTTGGTGGTGGCATCGGCACCTGGTTCGACCCAGGGTTTGTGCGCGCCTCCGCCGGGCGGGCCGATGTGGAAGCTGAGCGGGACGTCGAGGTCCTCGCAGGTCGAGAGGAACCTGGACCACTGCGGCTGGTTCAAGGGCGGTAGGCCGTGGACCTCCGGCGCACTAAACATGGTGGGCCCAGCCGTGAGGCCCAACTGGACCACCGAGCGCGTGAGCTCTTTCTCCGCTTCGTCGATGTCCCACCAAGGAATCTGCGACAACGGTACGAGACGGCCACCGCTCTCTTCCTGCAGCGCTGCCGCAGCGTCGTTGTAGGTTCGGATGCAGACGTTGCGGAGCTCGTCGTCGGCGATCTTCGTGAAGAACATCTGGCTGCTGAAGCCGCCGGTGTTGGGGTACATGATCTGTCGGGCGATGCCGTGCTCGTCGAGCCAGGCGACGCGGGCCTTCACATCGTAGGAGCCGGCGTGCATCTGCTCGAAGAAGGGCAGCGCCCGCATGTTGCCCGGCGCCTTCGTGCCGTCGGGTCGCACCATGTTGAAGCCGATCGAATCGAACGGCTGACCGTCGACCAGCCACTGCGGCATGCCCTGGTCGTCGTCGCCGATGCGGGGCACCCGGTCCTTGAACGCCGCGGGAGCGTGCGCCTCCCAGAAGCCCGGGGGTGGCGAATAGTGGCTGTCGACGTCGATCACGTCGACCTGGTCCGTGGTGTAGCTCGTCGCCATGATGTCTCCGGTTTCTTGGTCAGGTCGCGGTGCCGTCAGGCCCCGGCTTCCCAGACGCGCACCATGTCGTCGAGGGTGACGACATGGATGACCTCGCCGTTCTCGTCGACGAGCTCGTAGAGGCGGCCGTCGCTGGTGTGGTGGCTGTAGAAGACGAGGGCGCCGTCGGGCCCGCCACGTTCCATGTGGGGAAGCTTGTCGCCGGTGGTGAGGTGGTACTCGCCTGCTTTGCGGACTTTGTGGGGGCCGCGCTCGCCTCCGGCGAGCATGTCGTCGAGGTGCTGTTCGCCTTCGAGAACGAGCACGCTGGTCGTGGTGATGTGGCGGTGGGCGGGGCAATGCCCGCCGCAGTTGTCGAAGCGCACGAGGAAGTCGATCGTGCCCGCGGCGCGGTCGTAGCCCAGGATGCTGGTCTCTTGGTGCATGCGGTAGCTGGTGCTGCCGTCGCCGTCGACGACGCTCCAACGGAGCTTGCTCGTGTCGAAGGCGGTGGTCGTGGTCGTGGTCATGGGTCCCCTTGGATTTGTCGAGTCGGCCTCGTCGGCGACGGAGCGCACCGTGCACCCGGCGATGCCGGCTCGGGCGACGACCGTGGCGGCGGTGTCAGCGATGGGCATGTGCGTGGGTCTCGTAGTCGTCGAGCGGGCGAGGGTTGTCGGTCAGCGATCGGTAGCGGGCCATCGAGTGCGGCCACTGGGTGACGATGCGCCCGGACGGAACCCGGTAGTACGTGGAGCAGCCCCCCTGCCAGGCCTGAACGTTCTCGATGTCGGACTGCAGTTGCGCGTTGTAGGCCGCCATGACGTCCGGGCGGACGTCGATCCAGGCCAGGTGGTCGCGTTCCATGTGGTGCAGCGTGCGGAGGATGTAGTCGACCTGGCACTCGATCATGTACATGATCGATCCGGCGTTGGTGTTGGGCCCGTAGAGCATGAGCAGGTTCGGGAACCCGCTTGTGGTGATGCCCATGTGGGCCTGCGCCCCGTCGGCCCAGGCGTCGCGAAGGTGCACGCCGTCACGGCCGACGAAGTCGATGACCGACGCGAACTTCGTGGTCTCATAGCCGGTGGCGTAAATGATGGTGTCGACCACGCGTTCGGTGCCGTCGACGGTGCGCACCCCCGATGGGGTGATGGCGATGATCGGGTCGGTGACGAGCTCGACGTGGGGCTGGTTGAACGTGGGGTAGTAGTCGTTCGAGAACAGCGGCCGGTGACACCCCCAGGGGTCCTTCGGGGTGAGCCGGGCCCGCACATCGGGATCCTCGACGACCGCGATGCATGCGGCGCCCAATCGCTCGCGTTCCGCGTTCTCCTCCGGCTTCGTGAAGGGCGGATCGTCGGCGTACCGATGGAACAACTCCTCCCGGAGCGCCGCGACCGAGTCCGGTGACCTCCGGAACTGTTCGAGCTGTTCGACGGCGAACGGCTTGTCCTCCTTCGGGAGCACCCAGTTCGGGCTGCGCTGGAACAGGTGTACCCGGCCGGCGACCTTGGCGACCTCGGGCAGCAGCTGCACGGCGCTCGCCGCGCTGCCGATGACGGCCACGCGCTCGCCGGCGAGCGAGTGATCCGCGGGCCAATCGCCGGCATGGAACGACGTGCCCGCGAAGCGGTCCCGCCCCTCGATGTCGGGGTAACGGAGCTCGCCGAACATCCCAGGGCTTGCGACGACGGCCTGGGCGGTCACCGTTTCCCCGGTGTCGGTCGTCAAGTGCCAGAGGGCCGCCTCGTGGTCCCACCGCGCGGCCTCGACGCTGGTGTCGAGGCAGAGGTGGCGCCGGAGGTCGAACGTCGAGACGACGTCCTCGAGGTAGGCGAGGATCTCGGCCTGGCCAGCAAAGGGCCGGGACCAGTCCGGCTTCGGCGCGAACGAGAACGAGTAGAAGTGCGACGCGATGTCGCAGGCGAGACCGAGGTAGCGGTTGCGGCGCCACGTGCCGCCGACGCCGCCGGCCCGCTCGAGGACCACGAAGTCCTCGATGCCGGCCTGTCGCAACCGCACCGCGGTGATGATCCCCCCGGGCCCGGCCCCGATGACGGCGGCGCGGTATGTGTGGGCGGTATCGGGGGGCATGGCGATTCTCCAGGGACTCGATCCGCTCGGTATCTCCGCATCGTACGATCCGACTCGGACTGCTGTCCGGCAAATCAGGACAGCAGTCCGAATCGCCTGTTTCCCCGCGAGCGCGGATTCCAGCGGTGGCCTGCTTCGGATCGCGCCGAGCCTCGGCTTCGGTATCAACCGCATCCGGCGGGCGCGGGTCGCAACGCGGAGGTGGGCTGGCACGGCCAGAAACGATCGAACGGCACGCACCAGTCGACGACCGATCCCGAGGCGCGGCTCTATCGCAGGTCGAACAACACTGCACCGGTCGCCGTTCCGCGATCGACGGGCGCACCACCCGCCACGCGGGCCACGAGATCAGCATGCGGATCCGCAAACGGATCGAGGAACCGTTCGGGTGGACCAAGACCGTCGGCGGGGGCCGCAAACTCCGCTACCGGGGCCGAGAACGAAACCGGGCCTGGTTCAAGATCGCCGTCGCGGCGCCGGACCGTCGCCGTCTACAACCTGATCCGCATCACCAACCTCGACAACCCCGCCGCGACCTGACCGACATCGTTCCTTGTCGCGTTAAGCACCGCCCAGGTGCACAACGCGACAAAGAACACGCCAGACCCCGCCACCAACCCCGACGCCAGCACCCGCGGCCTCTACGAGGGCACTTTCAGCATCCTGCTAGCAGACCAAGGCGAACAGCTCTCCGGACGCGACCAGCACGCAGGTGTTGTTGACGAGCACGGTTGAATCAGCGTCGCGCAGGACACCGTGGTGGTCAGCGCACACGACGCGCGGCGGGCAGGGGAGTGGGTTCAGGCATGAGGAGCGCGCGAGCCACGCGTTCTTGGACCTCGGCCCAGCGTTCGGGCGAGGCCGGGGGCATGTCGAAAGCCTCGAGCATTCCGAGGCCGAGCTCGACGGCCCAGGTGAACAGGACCGCGGTCTCGAGGTCGACGGCGGGGTCGATGCCGATGCGCACGCGGCTGGCCTCGTAACGCTCGACCCAGCCCTGCACGTGCTCGAGCTGCGCGGCGCGCACACGGCCCCGGGCATCGTCGTCGGTCTGCGCTGCGGCCGCGGCTTGCACGAGTAGCGCTCGCAGGCGCCGGCGCTGCGGGTAGCGCCGCGCGATGTCCCCGAGCCGCGCGACGGGGTCGATGGGTCCGGCACCGGCGGGGTTGTCGGACTCGAGATCGTCATCGATGCGCCGGTGGATGGCCTCGACCAGCAGCTCGGCCTTGTTCTTGAAGTGCAGGTAGATCGCGCCGACCGATACCGGGCTGCGCCGCGCGAAGTCGCGCATCGACGTCTCGGCATAGCCCTGCTCGGCGAACAGGTCGGCGGCCAGTTCGACGAGCGCGGCGTGCGTGGCCTGCGCGCGGTTGCTCGTCAGCCTGCCTGTGCTCGTTGGTTCCGTGGCGGTCACCGATGCCCTGCTCTCGTTCGGGCCGAATCGTACCGCTTGAAAGTAGAACGCTGTTCTACTAAAGTTGAGGTATTCGTGAGCGGGGGTACCGATGGCGCGGGGGCGGCAGTGACACAGGGCAGTTGTGGGGGGCGGGTCGCGTTGGTGACGGGCGCGAGTCAGGGCGGTACGGGTACGGCGATCGCGCTGCGCCTGGCGGCCGAGGGTGCCAAGGTCGCGATCACGGCGCGCACGGTGCAGGGTCTCGAGGCCACGCGGGCCCGCATCGAGGCTCTCGGTGGTTCATGTCTGGTGCTCCCGTGCGATCTGAGTGATCCTGCGGGCGGCCGGTCGACGCTCGTGGCGCGGACCGCCGAGGCCTTCGGCCCGGTCGACATCCTCGTCAACAACGCAGCGGTCAACGGCTACAAGCCGTTTGAGACGGTCACGCCCGCGCACCTCGAGAACAGCCTGCAGGTGAACCTCTGGGCCCCGTGGGAGCTCATGTGCGCAGCCATCGGCCCGATGCGCGAGGCCGGTCGCGGTGCGATCCTCAACCTCACCTCGTTCTCCGCCGAGCTCCCGCCCGGGCCGCCGTTCCCTACCAATAAACCCGCCACCGGCGGGTTCGTGTACGGCTCGGCCAAGGCCGCGCTAAACCGGCTCACCGTGGCCGCGGCGAGCGAGACGCACGGCCAGGGCATCGCCGTCAACGGTCTCACGCCCCAGGCCGCGATCGCCACGCCGGCGCTGATCGAGGGCGGCTGGATCGACGACACGATGTATGAGCCGATGGACACCATGGCCGAGGCCGCGCTCGCGCTCGTCACCGGTGACCCAGCCGTGCTCACCGGCCGAATCGCGTACAGCCTGCAGCTGCTCGTCGAGCTGCGTCGGCCGGTCTATGACCTGCACGGTGTGGCGCTCGTCGAAGGCTGGCAACCGGCCGACATCCCGGCGGTGATCACCAGGCAGGAGGCCAACCTCCTCGGCCGTGGGTGGCCCGACGCGTACACGTTCGGTCGCGTGCACAGCCCGCGGCCGTGAGCTCGCTGTCGTGACGAAGGAGCAGAACCGATGAGCGTCACCGATCAAGAACGGCTCGCCTCGAACCTGCGGCCGGTCGCGCCGCCGCTGGTCATCGAAGGCGTCTACACCGACGATCAGCACGCGCGATTACTCGGCGTCGCGAAGCAGCACGGCCCGTGGCCGACCATCACCGCACACCACTTCCGGTCGGTCGAAGAGCTCATCGCCACGAGCTCAGGAATGGTGCCGAAGGACCACGGCCTCACACTCGACGCCATCGCCACTGCGAACTTCCGTGGGTTCCTCGCGGAGAACTCGTGCCTCCACTACCCCGAGATCCACGACTGCTTCTACAACGCCGGCTTCCTCGAGCGCGTCAAGCAGTACTGGGGCGCGCAGTACGCAAAGCCCACGATGATGCTGTTCAACATCTGCGGGCCGCACAACAGCGGACTCAGCCCGCACCTCGACGCGGTCACGTTCCGCGGGGTGCGCATCGAGAACACACCCGTATGGATGCAGAACGTCATGGGGAAGTCGGGTCTGTTCCGCGACCACATCATCAAGATGGCACAGATCATCACCTGGTTCTGGCAAGGCGACGAGGGGACCTTCACGTACTGGCCCGATGGACCGCTGGGCGCGCCACAGCGCATCGGGCACCCAATGTTCAACAAGGGCGTTGTCGTGCAGAACGAACTCATGTTTCACCGCGGCGATCCGGTCGGCCAGCCGGACGAGCGCGCGATCACCGGCCTTGCACACCGCTCCAAGCTTGGCTACCGCGCCGCTGCCGACGACTGGGCGATCACCACGGACGACACTGTCGTGCGCACCTACGAGCAGCGGAAAATCCGCTTCCTCGTGCACTGGAACGCCGAGGTCTACATGGACCTTCACGAAGCCAAGCTCGTGATGGATCACACCGACGACCTCACTCATGAACGCGTCGTCGACACGCTGCTCGCCGACATGCGCGCGAAGGGCGTGACGGTGGCCGAGCCGAGCGACCCGTTCCACGACGAGGACTTCATCCGCGCGCTCACCTCCACCTACACCATCGCCCCGACGCAAGACTGGATCGAACGCCCCGCGGGCGTCCGCCACTCCGGCTAAGCACGCGACACCCGACGGGACCATCACCATGACCACGCACGACCGCTTCGCCGCCCACGAGTTCATCCACCACTGGTGGTTCAACTACGACGAGGGCAACTTCGACATCTTGTTCCCGCTACTTACCGACGACTGCCACATCAAGTCGCGCACCGAGCGGGGCGACCATCCCCACGAGCAGTTCATCGCGGCCGATACGCAGGGTCGTGAGGCGTCGATGGCGTGGACCTCGGAGCATCGACGTCACAGCCCCTACCCGCTGCGCCACAACGCGACGAACATCTTCGTGAAGGCCGTCCGCGGCGACGAGATCGATCTCGAGTCGTACCTCTTCGTCACCCAGATCCGCGAAAATAAGCCCAGCACCCTCTCGAGCGGCATCGTGCACTTCACGCTGCTGCTCACCGCCCAGGGCTACCGCCTGAAGGCGAAGGAGACCGTGCTCGACTCCATCGAGTCGATCGCGTTCCAGGACGTGCCCGAGGTATCTGGCCGAATGGCGCGCTGGTCAGCGACGAGCTGGGCCTCGAACAGGGGGACGACATGATCATCGACGTGGACACGCACTTCGAGCCGGGGCGCGCCTGGCTCGCCGAGCACCCCGCGCTGGCTGCCCAGCTGCCGACCTACTCGGTGGCCGAGAGCACGATGCGCGCGCAGGTCGGCGACCTGCTTGCGCTCGTCCCCGAGGACGAGCGACCGTCGCGCGACGTGCTGCTTCCCCCGGGCATCCGCGCGATCCTGGGCGAGGAGAAGCTCGACGGGTACGGGTTCGCGGGCTCGGCGATGCACACCCCGGCCGACCCAATCGCCCGGCTTGCGTGGATGGATGAGGTCGGTACCGACGCGTCGAACGTGCTGTGTCTCGAGGGCGCTGGCTACGCCCGCTTTCTCGACGACCGCTCGGTGGCGCGCGATGCGATCGTGGCCTGCAACACGTGGCTGGCCGATCAGGTCGATGGCTACGCCGATCGGCTCATGCCCGCCACGTCGGTCGATCTCACCGACATGGAGGCCGCGATCGCCGAGCTCACGCGAATGCGCGCGCGGGGGAGCCGCTCGTTCCTCATCGCCCCTATCCCTGTGCCGGGGATCCCGCCGATGCACCCGTACTTCGAGCCGCTGTGGTCGGCGGCCGTCGACCTCGGCATGATGGCCCTCGTCCACGTCGGCGCAGGGTGCAACGCGTACGACCCGGCGTGGGGCAATTACGACGACGGCATGGTGCTCCGCCAGTTGGGCGCCACGCAGGGCCACCAGGCCGTGATGCTGATGATGAACGGCATGGTCTTCGGTGGCGTGTTCGACCGCCACCCGAAGCTCACCGTGCTGCTCGCGGAGTTCGGCGTGCACTGGTTCGCCGGCACGGTCGAGCACATGGAGGCCCGCGGGCCGGCGATCGTGGAGTCGGATATCTACATGGGGCGCTACCCCTTCGAGCTCACGCCTACCGAGTTCGTGCAGCGCAACATCCGGGTCACGCCGTTGCCGCGGCTGCACCAGACCCCGCTGCGCACCATTGAGCGCTACCCCGAGTGCGTGGTGTTCTCCTCGGACTACGCCCACAACGAATCGAACCCAGCACCCACCGCGCACTACGACGCGCTTCTCGCCGACCTGCCCGCCAACGCCAAGGCCCGGTTCATGGGCGCCAACATCGCCGAGTGCTACGCCCGCATGGGCGACCCACTCGTCGTCGCCACGGCCTGAGTCATCGCGCCGCTTCGTTCTACGTCGATGCTGCATGACCCGACTCATGGGAGGAATGGAATGTCTGACGGAAGGTTGGCCGGCCGAGTCGCGCTCATCACGGGCGCGGCCCGCGGGCAGGGTGCAACCGAGGTGGAGATGTTCGCCGCCGAGGGGGCGATCGTCTACGGCGCCGATGTGCGCGCCGCAGACGGCGTCGTGGCACTCGATGTGCGCGTCGCCGCGGACTGGCAGCGTGTCGTGAACGCGATCGTGGCCGAACACGGTCGCATCGACGTGCTCGTGAACAACGCCGGCATCTACCAGGTTGCACCGATCCTCGAGGTGAGCGAGGACGAGTTCCGCTCGGTCCTTGACGTGAATCTCATGGGGTGTTTGCTTGGCATACAGGCCGTGGCCCCGCACATGCCGGTCGGTGGGAGCATCATCAATATCGCGTCACTCAACGGCGTGTCGGCCGGGCCGGGCACGGCCGCGTACACGGCGTCGAAGTTCGCGGTGCGGGGGCTGACACGAGCCGCGGCGATCGACCTGGGGCCGTTGGGCATCCGGGTCAACGCGATCCTCCCGGGGATCACGCGTACGCCCATGATCGAGGGCATCCTCGTCGAACGCGAGGCAGAGCTCGCGGCCGGCCACCCCCTGGGTCGCATTGGCGAACCGTCCGATGTTGCGGCCGCGGTGGTGTTCCTCGCGTGCGCGGACTCGTCCTTCATCACCGGCACCGACATCGTCGTCGACGGCGGATTGACCGCCGGTACCCCTGGCACCCGGATCCGACGATGACCAGCATGGCTCAGGTGCCGCCACCGTCGGCCCAGATGGTGGTGCCGTTGAGGTAGGACGCGGCGTCCGAGGCAAGGAACGCGCATATCTCGCCGATCTCGTCCGGTGTGCCCATGCGGCCGACGGGAATTCGGTCGGTGGTCGTCCGCCATTGCTCGCGGTTCTGGGGCAGGAGGAGGTCGGCCATGGCCTCGGTCTCGACCCAGCCGAGCGACACGCAGTTGACGCGGACGGTGCGCCCCCATGCGACGGCGAGAGAGCGGGTCATGTGGTTGAGCCCGGCCTTGGCCGCGCCGTACGGCGCGAGCGATCCGCCACCGCCGCTGGGCATCGAAGCCTGGCTCGAGATGTTGATGATGCTGCCGCCGCCAGTGAGGTTCATCGCGTTGTACGCCTTGGCCGCGAACACCATCGGCGCAGTGAGGTTGAGCTCGATGATCGCCTTGATGAAGCGGGGCGACGCCGTCGCGATGTCCACCGGAGGCTGACCCCCGGCGTTGTTCACGAGCACGTCGAGGCGGCCGAATCGCTCGAGGGTGCGTTCGATGACGTGGTCGATCTGCGCGTCGTCGCGAATGTCGGCCTGAATGTGCATCGACCGTGCGCGCTCGCCGTCGGTCTCGGCGGCGGGGTGATGTTCGAATGGCGTGCGCGCACAGCTCACGACCGCGGCGTCGCGATGGAGGAACGCTCGGCTGATGCCGAGGCCGACGCCTTGGCTGCCGCCGGTGACGATCACCACCTTGTCGGTGAAGCTTTCGGTCATGGGATGCTCCGATCACATGGAAGTTGGGGAGGGTTTGCTGTACTTACCGGCGTTCAGGAATGGTGTCGGCGAGCTTGCGCATCGAAACCGGCCCTTGAGCTTCAACGTCGTACGGCGCTGTTCGGGGTTCGCCCGACGCTTATCGGTGACGGTGGCTCCGTCCCGCTGAGATCTGTGGCCAGGCGTACGACGAGTACTTCTAGGGCGGCGCGCTCGTCGGGAGTCCAGTGGGTGAGGGCGTTGCCGAGGTGAGCGAGGCGGTACGCGACGATGCGTGCGTACACGTCGTGGCCGAGCGGGGTGAGGGCGAGCTCGATGGCGCGGGCATCGACTGCGGTGCGCCGGCTGACGAGTCCGTCGTCGACGAGCTGGTTGATCTGACGGCTGGCGGCCGCGGTGTCCATGTGGCTGGCGTCGGCCACCTCGCGCAGGCTGAGGACCTCGCCATCGGCGAGCGTGCGGAGGAGCGCGTAACCGGCGCGAGTGACCGCGGTGCCCACCGCTTTGGTCTGACGGGTGCCGAAGCGTCGGTTCGCGGTGAGGCGAAAGAGGCCCTCGAGAGCTCGCTCGAGCGCGACGTTTTCTGTGCCCGCGTCGAGGGGTTTGGCGGAGCAGTTGTTGTGTGCCATACAATCCGATTGTTGTCTTAGTCAACTAATTGACCGTAGCAGTCGCCATGGGGCGACGGCGTCATCGAGGGGGAACGTCATGGCCACACCGCGTATACACAAGATCACCGAGGCGGGGCCGGTGCACGACCGACGTGAGATCGACGCGGTCGTCGCCGTGCTCGAATCCGGCATCATGGACCTCGGCGTCAACGTGGCCGAGTTCGAACGGCGCGGTGCCGAACTGTTGGCCAAGAAGTACGCCACGATGGTCAACTCCGGGACCTCTGCGCTGTGGCTCGCGATCGACTTGCTCTGCTGCGAGCCCGGCGACGAGATCATCACGTCGCCGCTCACGTTCTCGTCCGACATCGCACCGATGGTGCGCAGCGGCATCATCCCGGCGTTCGTCGATGTCGAACCCGACACGTATCAGCTCGATGCCTCGAAGATCGAGGAGATGATCGGTCCGCGCACCAAAGCCATCCTCACGCCGAACCTCGCCGGCAACTGTCCCGACTGGGATGCCATCCGGGCCATTGCCGACCAGCACGGCCTGCTCGTCGTCGAGGACTCCTGCGATGTGTTGGACTCCCGGCTGCGCGGCACGCGAACGGGTGAGCGGGCCGACATCGTCGTTACCAGTTTCGCCCGCTCGCATTCGATGACCGCGGCCGGCAACGGGGGCATGATCGCGGTGAACGACGCCGAGTGGCACGACCACAACCTGGTGCGTCGACGCTGGGGTCGGCGCAGTGAGACCTACCTGTTCGGCAGCCGAAAGGGGAGCGAGGACCGCTTCGGACCGCTGGCCGACGGCACGCCATACGACTTGATCTTCGTGTTCGACGACATGGGCTACAACTTCGAGCCGTCGGAGATCATGGCGGCCTACGGCCTGGTGCAAATGGACAAGCTGCCCGAGTTCAACGCCCGCCGCAACCAGACCAAGGCCAAGCTCGACGCGGTACTCGCGCCTCACGCCGACAAGGTCGTGCTTCCGCGTACCACCGAGGGCGCAGACACCACGTGGATGCGCTACCCGTTCCTCCTTGCCGAAGGCATCGACCGCACCGCGGCGCAGGAGTTCTTCGTCGAGCGCAACGTGGCCACCCGCATGATGTGGACCGGCAACATCCTCCGCCAGCCCGGCTTCGCGTCCATCGCGCATCGCGCACCCGAAGGCGGCCTGCCAGGTGCCGACCAAGTCATGAACCGCGCCCTGTCGTTGCCGCTGCACCATGGCCTCACGAGCGACGACGTGGGCCACATCCTCGATTCCACCAACGAGTGGCTGAGCTCGCTGTGACAGACCGGGCACCGCGATGACTACACCGATCTACGACCCGGCGGATCCGACCTACGCCGATCGCAGCCACGACATCTATCGCACGATGCGCGACGAGCATCCGTTGTACACCGACCCGGCCGGGCGCTTCTACGCGTTGTCACGGTTCGAGGACGTGCGCAACGCGTGCACCGACTGGGACACGTTCAGCTCAGTCGGCAAGCAGGAGTCGCAGTACATCAAGGTCACGATGAACTCCCTTGACCCACCGCGCCACACGGCGATGCGGGCGCTCATCGCCCGTGGGTTCACGCCGCGGCGCGTCAACGACCTCGAGGATGGCATTCGCCAAATCGCACGCGACCTTCTCGTCCGGTTCGTCGACGAAGGTCGAGGCGACGCAATCGCGGACTACGCGGCGATCCTTCCGTCCGTCGTGATGGGTCGACTCATCGGGTTGTCCGACGACGAGATCTCGTTCTGTCGAGAGCTCACCGACGAGTTCATGCACCAGACGCAGGTACACGCCCAGCATGGTCCGGCGGCGCGGAGCTACGAAGTGTTCGCGTCGGTGCTCGAACGACGACGCGCCGCGCCCGAGAACGACCTGATGTCGGCGCTACTCGCCGCCGACATCAATGGCGAGCGGCTCACCGAGGACGAACTGCTGGGGTTCGGGTGGTTGTTGCTCGTCGGCGGGAACGACACCACCACCAATCTGATCGGCAACGGGCTTGAACTGTTCTTCCGTCATCCTGAGCAGCGTCGGCTGCTCATCGACCAACCGGCGCTGTTGCCCGACGCGGTTGACGAGGTGCTGCGCATTGCATCCCCGACCCACTCGTTGCCGCGGGTGACCGCGATCGACGCGGCCACACCGTATGGCGTCATACCCAAGGGCAGTCGCGTCTTGCTCCTCTGGGCCGCAGCGAACCTCGACGAACGCGAGTTCCCCGACCCGGAGCATTTCGCGATCGAGCGCCGTGCGCCCCGGCACCTGGCGCTCGGCCATGGGGTCCACTTCTGCATGGGAGCATCGCTCGCGAAGCTCGAGGCGCGCATTGCATGGGAGGAATGGCTACGCGTTCTGCCCGACTACGAGCTCACCGAAATGCCCCAGCACTTCGTATCGAGCACCTTCAACGGCTGGGCGGCACTGCCCGTCGCGTCGCGCTCCGGCGTCACCGGCGACCCAACCATCCTGCGTGAAACCGACGGTCGTCGCTGAGCGCGACGACGATTCAACCGAAAGAGAAACTGTGGAACGGGTCTTCTATTCGAGCAGCGTCCATGACGAGCGAGAGATCGAAGCGGTGGTCGAGGTGTTGCGGTCCGGTCCCCAGGGCCTGTGGCCGGGTCGGCGAGTCATCGCCATGGAGCGCCAGGTTGCCGCGCTGTTCGGCAAGTCGCGCGGCGTCATGGTCAATTCCGGCTCGTCCGCGCTGTACCTCGCGATCGAGCTGCTCGACTTCGCGCCCGAGGACGAGATCGTCACCTGTGGGCTCACGTTCTCGACGGACATCGCGCCCATCGTGCGCGCCGGGCTCACGCCGGTGCTGGTCGATGCCGAGCTCGACACGTTCTGTGTCGACGTGTCCCGCATCGAGGAGATGATCACGCCGCGCACAAAGGCACTTCTCATGCCCAACCTCATCGGCAATACCCCCGATTGGGACGCCATCCGTGCCATCGCGGATGCCCATGGACTGGTCACCATCGAGGATTCGTGCGACACGCTTGGCCCGCTGTTGCGTGGCAGGCCGACTGGGGAACGCTCGACGATGACCGTCACGAGCTTCGCGAACTCGCACATTCTCACCTGTGGCGGCAACGGCGGGATGCTGTTGTTGAACGACGACGCGTTGCGTGATCGTGCGTTGATGCTTCGTCGGTGGGGTCGGCGGTCCGAGCTCAACTTCTTCGGCTCGCGCCGCGCGGATCGCAACTTCTGGGAAGACCTCGACGGCATCCGCTACGACAACCAGTTCATCTTCGACGAGCTGGCATGGAACTTCGAGCCGTCCGAGATGGGCGCGGCATTCGGCCTCGAACAGCTGAAGAAGCTCGACGGGAACCTCGCCCGCCGCCGCAAGACCTTCGATCGCTACACCGAGTTCTTCGCGCAGCACCGTGACCGCTTCACCCTTCCCCGCCAGACCGAAGAACTCGAGACGGCGTGGTTGGGCTATCCGCTGCTGATCCAGCCGGGCGCGGGGTTCGAACGCCCGGATTTGCAGCAGTACCTCGACGAGCGCGGCATCGACACTCGCACCATCTGGACCGGCAACGTCGCTCGTCAGCCGATGCTGCGCGGCCGCCGCATCGTGCTGCCCGAGGACGGCCTCCCGAACGCCGACGCGGTGATGGAGCGCGGCGTGTTGCTGCCGCTGAGCCACGCGATCGACGACGAGACACTCGACTTCGTGCTCGAGCAGCTCACCGACTTCCTCGCGACCCGGTGACGACAGCGACGCCGTCGGGCCCGACGGCACACTTCGGGTTCACCAAGCTGGTGGTCGCCGACCTCGACACCGCGGCCGCGTTCTACGCAACGGTGTTCGGGTTGGCGGAGACGGCGCGTGTATCCGCCGAGATCGCCGGACGTCCGATCGACGAGATCATGTATGGCGCCACGGGAGCCGGCGGCGCGACCTTCGTGCTGCTCCGGTTCGCCGACCAGCCGACGCCCGCGCACGACGAGGTCATCTTGGGCTTCATCGTGGCGGGAATCGATGCGCTCGTCGAGCGGGCGGTGGCCGCGGGCGGCGCGATCGCCCAAGCCCCGACCGACATGGTCGAGCACGGCATGCGCGTCGGCTTCATCACTGATCCCGAGGGGCACCTCATCGAGCTGGTCGAGCCATTCGCCGCGACGTGATCCTGGCGTTGTCCTACACGGCCAACGGGTCGCTCTTGTGCTCGAACGCGGCGTCGTTCGTGCCCTGAGCGATCCTCAGCGACGCGCGAGAGGTGGGTATCACGCAGGCGGTGTCTGCTTGACGACCTTTGCACCGGTGAAGTCGCCCTGTTCGCGCCAGGTCACGAGGTATTGCGAGTAGTCGAGGAGACTGCCCGCGTAGACGAGGTTCCGTGCTGCCTTCGCGTCGAAGTTCTGCTCGCTGTTGTAGTAGCCGGGCGTGCAGGTTGTGGAGTAGCCGGCGGCACCCGCGGCCGCACCGTAGAGCACGCCGAGCCATTCCTCTTCTGCGGCTGGTGTTGCCTCGATCGACGCGATCGACTCTTGCTCGCACGTGTCGATGAGCCATGCCACGTGCTTCGCGGACTCCGACAAGAAGTGAAGGAAGTTGGTGCCGAAGCCGCCTTGCACGAGGCTGATCATCATCAGGTTCGGGAACTCGCCCGAGAGGATGCCGTGCAACGTGTGCGCTCCGTCGGCCCACCGCCCGCTCAGGTGCATGCCGTTGCGACCCTGCGGGTCGAAACCGAGGCGATGGTCGAGATCGGTGGTGACTTCGAAACCTGACGCGAAGATCAAGAGATCGACGGGGTGCTCCACGCCGTTGACCACCACTCCGGTCTCGGTTATGCGCTCGACGCCATGGCCGTCGGTGTCGACCAGTTGCACATTCGGCAGATTGAACGCCGGCAGGTACTCGTCGTGGAAGCAGACTCGCTTGCAGTTCTTGCCGTACCAGGCCTTGAGCTTGTCCGCAGTGGCAGGGTCGTCGATGACCTCCTCGACTCGGCGACGCAGGGTCTCCATCGTCTCGAAGTCCGAACGCTCGAGCGCTTCGAGCTCGGCCGGATCGTCGGTGGTGCCTTGGGTGTTGACCCACATGACCTCGGTCCACCCGTCCTTCACGAGGTCCTGCTCGGGCTGGACCCCGGTGACCGCGTGGGTGAAGTTGACGATTCGCTCGGCCTGCCAACCTGGGGGTTGGGACGTGAACCACTCGACGTCGGTGGGGGCGTTGTTGCGGACGCCCACGGCAGACGGCGTGCGTTGGAACACCAACAGCTCCTTCGCGGTCTTCGCGAGCTGCGGCACGGCTTGCACTGCGGTGGCGCCGGTGCCGATGATGCCGACCCGCTTGTCGCGCAGGTTGACCATCGGCTCGCGCGGGCTGCCACCGGTGTAGTCGTAGTCCCAGCGGCTGGTGTGGAACGCCTTGCCTTTGAAGGTTTCGATACCCGGGATGCCGGGCAGCTTCGCCTTGTGCAGGATGCCGCCCGCAGTGACGAGGAAGCGGGAGGCGAGCTTGTCGCCGCGGCTGGTGGTGACGTTCCACCGCTGGGTTGATTCGTCCCATGCGGTGTCTTTGATCTCGGTCTGAAACAGCGCGTTGGGGTAGAGGTCGAAGTGGCGACCGAGCAGCTGGCAGTACTCGAAGATCTCGGACGCGCTTGCATAGCGCTCGGTGGGCATGTAGCCCGTCTCCTCGAGCAACGGCAGATAGGTGTACGACTCGACGTCGCACATGCAACCCGGGTAGCGGTTCCAGTACCAGGTACCGCCGAAATCGCCGGCTTTCTCAACCATCGTGAAGTCGCGTATACCGCGCTTGGACAGGTTGATGGCGACGAGCATCCCCGCAAAGCCGCCACCGACGATGACGACCTCGGTCTCTTTGGTGAGCGCATCGCGGGTGAAGCCCGGCTCGACGTAGGGGTCGCGGTTGAACGCCGCGTACTCGCCCGTGAGCTCCTTGTACTGGCCGACCCCGTCGGTACGGAGGCGCTTCTCGCGCTCGCGCTGGTACTTCTCTCGCAGGTCGTCGATGGAAAGCTTCACGTACACCGTCCCGGGCCTCGTGCGGTACTAATTCCCCGCATTATAAGTTGAATTGGATCATCGCAGGGGACACGTAGGCCAAACAGGGTCCTTGGGCCCGGCTTCCTCGTGCGGTACAGCGGTCGATCAGAACTCGACGCGCGTGCCGAGCTGCGGATGGTCCATGAACCCGCTGCGCACCAGCACGTGCGACGCCCCGGCTGGGAAAGACGCGAAGCTGATGATCTCGTCGCGTGCGACGTGGGGGATGGGCTGGGTGACGACGTTCACGATGAACCAGCTGAGCATGACCGGCGCGAGCACCCGACCGATACGGGTCGTGCCGAAGCGGTGCACCGCGAACAGCGCGAGCAGAATCGCGACCGAGGTTGGTACGACGAACTCGCTCATCGACGAACTCATCACCTACGTCCCCTCGACTGCGGACAGCAACGAGATCGCCGGTGTGATCACGTGTTCGGGGGCGTCAACACCGCCGTTGGGCTGGCGTCCGACCTCGGCTCGGGCATCGTTGATCGTTTCCGCAGCCTCCCGATGGCGCGTAGCGCCGTGCTCGCCGATCTGCCAGGCGTCGACGCCTCTGAAGGAGAGGACTGGTCCGACTAGGTTGGCAGCCGTGCGGCGGCGCGCGCCGCGTCGTAGGGGGAGCACGCCCAGTGACGGATCCGTCGTCGATCGACTTCGCACTCGACTTGATGGGGGGCGTGCCCTTCCTCCCCGGGGAGGCGTTTCACGCAGAGATGGACCGGCTACGCGCCTCCGATCCGTTGCCCACGGTGCAGTTCGGCGGCGCGACGGTCCCCCTGATCGCGACGTACGCAGATCTCGACGCTGCGTTCCGCAACGACGTGGAGCTGCCAGCCGGCCCTACCTACAAGTACGCGATCGAACCGTGCCAGGGCGTCACCTTCGAGAGTCTCGATGGCCCGGAGCACGACACCTTGCGGCTCCTTTCGACTGGGGACCTCCATGCGCGACCCGTGGCCCGGTACGTCGATGACAAGGTGCCCGCGATCGTGCACTCGGTGATCGACCGGTTCTCGGGTCGGTCCGAGGTCGATCTCGTCGCCGAGTTCGCGTCGGTGGTGCCGTTCGCGGTGTTCGCGGACAAGACCGGGCTCGACGCGCAACTCGACCGTGTGGCCGACTATCGGGACTGGTCATTCGGGATCCTGAGCTACTCGGTCGCCCCTGACCAAGGTCTGGCAGCCGCGGCGGCGCTCACCGCGGAGATCGACGACGCGCTGATGCAGTGCCGCGCTTCGCCCCGCAACGATCTCCTCTCCGCCATGTGCACCGCGGAGCGCGACGGCCGTCGTCTCACCGACGAGGAGATTCGCTCGCACGTGCGCGCCCTCTTCGCCGCTGGTGCGTCGACGACGTTCCACGGGCTCGGCAACACGCTCTACGCGCTGTTGACCCATCCTGACGCCATGGCGACCCTGCGCCGCGACCCCGGTGCCGCGCTCGACGCCGTCGACGAGATGCTCCGCTGGGAGCCGCCACTCGCCATCCTGCCGCGCCTCGTGCCCCATGACGCAACGGTTGCTGGTCGCCGCCTCGCCGCCGGAACGCAACTCCTGTTCGGCATCGCCGCGGCGAACCGTGATCCGGCGGTCTACGCCGAACCGGCGCGCTTCGATATCGCCCGCCGCCCCACCCGCGTGCTCACGTTCGGGTTCGGGAGCCACCACTGTCCCGGCGCGCACCTCGCCCGCCGGCAGATCGCCACCGCGGTGCTCGTGCTGCTGGAGCGCATGCCGTCGTTGCGGCTGATCGATCACGAAAACGCTCGACCTTCGGGGTCGATCATGCGTGGCCCTGGCTCGCTGGTGGTCGCGACCCGCTGAGTGCATGACGGAAGCCCACCTTGGGAACGTGGGCTGAAGCACAGATCGGCATATACCCCGTTGGGTTTGCGTTCTTCTTGATGTCGAGCCCTCGAGGGCTGAACGCCGATGTCAGCTTGCTGCTGCCGTGCTTCATACGCATCGAGCGTGCGTTGCGCGACGAAGGAACGAGTGTCCACTACGTCGCACCCAGCTAACGGAGTCGTCAAGAGACACCGATCGCTTCGTCACCGTCATGCCGGCAAATGCGCGACTGCGGTAGCTGCGAGCGCAATGGCGGGTGCAGGATCGGTCACCCTCGGGTGACGCCTCGGGGGGTTGGAGGCTAGGCCCGGACGGGCGACGAGGGAGCGGCGGTCGACTTGTCCTTCGACGCGCCCCGCACACCGCTCACCATGTCGCGCAGGTACAACCAGCCGATCGGAATGAGGTAGGCGAAGTACGCCACGACCCGGATGCGCTCGGGGGACGGGCTCCATCCGAACAGCCCGTTGAGGAAGTTGTGCACGTCGTGGCCCTCGGCCAACGGCCCACTCGTAATTTCCCACACCGGCTTTGCGATCGCACTCGACTCGATTTCGAGGAACTCCCGGAACTCGTGCACGCCCTTGGCGAACAGGCCGGCAGCGAACAACAACAGGAGGCCACCGGTCCAGGCGAAGAACTTTCCGAGGTCGATGTGGCGGCCCCCTCGATAGATGAGCAGGCCGAGCACCGCCGCGACCGCCAGGCCGATGAGTCCACCGATCACGACCTGGGCGCCGCTCGTGCCCTGGTTCTCGGCGCCGACGAGGAAGAGCACAGTCTCGAACCCTTCACGGGCGACCGCGACAAAGGCCACGGCAACGAGTGCCCATTGCGACCGGTCGATGGCCGAGCTCAGCTTGTCCTGGAGGTCGGCCTTGATGCCGCGGGCGTGGCTGCGCATCCAGAAGATCATCCACGTGAGCACGGCGACCGCGGAGAACGCGAGGGTGCCCTCGATGAACTGCTCGGACTTGCCCTCGAACTCGCCCACGGCGACGTGGAAGGCGATGCCGGTGAGGGTGCACACCAAGACCGCAAGGCCGCTCCCCAACCAAATTCGATGGAAGTAGCCGGTTCGGCCCGACTTGGCGAGGTAGCCGAGGATGATGGCCAGCACGAGTGAGATCTCGAGGCCTTCGCGAAGTGTGATCAGGAGACTTGAGCCCATGCACGCCATGGTAGGCCTGCCTTACATGGAGTGCCAATCGGCTGCCGCGGCGGTGCCCGATTGCATGCGAAGCCTCAGGTGGAGCGAACCGCTTCTCGTGTCTGCCCGATAGGGGGCCTTGGCCGAATCTTGGCACTCGCGACGAAAACGCCGTGAAGGGGCGTGATTGGCTACCGCTGACGGGCTTTGGGCGCGTATTCCGGTGAGCGGACGCTCGATGTGGGAGGCAAAGTGTTCAAGCGCTGTTGCGAAATGCCGATGGAGCCTGCGTGGTAGCCGCCGAGATCATTACCCGTGCGAAGTGGGGTGACCGCGACGCACTCGCGGAGATCTTCCGCGAACACCACCCGGCGGTGCTCCGCTACTTGAACGGCGTTGCGATCGCGCAGGCCGAAGACGTCGCCAGCCAGGTCTGGGTCGACGTCGCGTCGTCCCTCCGGCGGTTCGAGGGCAACAACGACGATCTACGCCGATGGCTCTTCACGATCGCAAGGCGCCGCATGATCGATGTCTTCCGTAGCCGCTCCCGACGTCTCGAGCAGTCCGTGGCCGAGATGCCGGTAAGGGTTGGCGCACCAGGCGCCGACGCGTCCACCGACCAGGTCGACTGGGCCGAGGACGTCCTGCGGCGGCTACCTCCCACCCAGGCCGAAGTCGTCATGCTCCGCGTGATCCTCGGATTCACCGTCGACGAAGTCGCGGCGCTGATCGACAAGAGCCCCGGCGCGGTGCGGGTGCTCGCGCACCGTGGACTGCAGCAGGTGTCGCGACTGCTCACCGCAGACGGCCGAGCGCCCCGCGACGAAAATTCGACGAGTGGTGTAACGCAGGAGTGGCCCGCGGCGATGGAACGGATGCGATGACCGACGCCCCCGAACCCACCGCAGACATGCCGATCGACCCTGAGCAGATGCTCGCGGCCGATGCGTCGCTGGCCGAGTTCGCCGCAGCCCTCCGTGCTCCGGCGACTCCGCGGGAACTGGGCGGCGAGTCGGCCGTGCTCGACCTCATGGTCGCGGCGATCGCTCCGCCAATCCCCTCGAAGGACCGCCACATGATGAAGCACCGATTCGCCCGCACCGCTGCTATCGCCACCGTGGCGGTTCTTTCCATCGGCGGCGTGGCGGCCGCCGCAACCGGAACCAACCCGCTCCGGCCGATCGTGAACGGCTCCGACAATTCCTCCGAACGCCCCGTCAACGGGCTCGTGGTGACCAACCCCACGGACGAGTCGAGCGACCCTCCGGTGCCGAGGCTCAACTCGACCACCACCTCGCCCACGACGACCACCGCGCCGCCGCCCACGTCGACCACCATCGCAACGAACGCGACGACGGAGTGCACCGAAGAGAACCACGGCGCGCAGGTGTCCGAAGTGGCCAAGGACAAGAGTGAAGATGGCGAACGGAACCACGGTGCGGTCGTGTCCGCCGCGGCTCATGACAAGAACGACTGCGACGAGATCGACGACGCGTCGGATGACGACGACGATGATGACGGCAGCGCAACCCCCGGGTCAGGCAACTCGGGCCATGACAGCAGAAGCGACAAGAGCGGCGAGGGCAAGAAGGGTCGCTGACGCTTTCGCCACGTGGCAGGTCGAACTCACGCGGCAACGTGGGCACCATCCCCGCGTGGCCATCACCAACATGCTCGTCCCATGAATGGTGCCGAGCACGAGCAGACGCATCATCCCGAGGAGACGCTGTACCTCGCGAACGTGCATGGGGCCATTGCCTTCGTCGGCGAAGCCCCGGCCCTCGGCGCGTCCCGACCGATCGTCGGGCTGTCGGACTGGCGGTCGATGCAGGGGCTCCAGGCGAGGCGTTGCCGCTGAACCCGCTCAGCGCTTCGTCGCCGGGACCGGGAGGTTGTAGAGGCGGATCGCGTTGTCGGACATCACGCGGCGCCGGCTGATCTCGGGCAGAGAACGGACTGCGTTCGAAGCAATGGTGACGCTGTCGGGGTACAAGCACGTCGGGTGTGGGTAGTCGGTCTCGAACATCACGTTCGTGTCGCCGAGCGTGGCGACCGCCTCGGCGACGCCGGCCTCCTCGAACCAGAAGCAGGCGTGCATCTGGCGGCGGAAGTACTCGCTCGGGGTGAGCGAGTAGCGCGTGCCGAAGGTGCCCGGGGTGCTTTGCATCTGCTGGTAGTCGAGCGACTGCAGGAAGAACGGGATCCAGCCGATGCCGCTCTCGACCGAGACGAACTGCACGGTGGGGTGGCGTTCG
>CAFABA010000016.1_pt1 | contig 31024 bp, 26 predicted proteins | sample 7267731 | NCBI WGS metagenome assembly CAFABA01 (sample SAMEA6814000, study PRJEB35770) | uncultured Acidimicrobiales bacterium | biome: Freshwater; feature: Freshwater reservoir; material: water | place: Czech Republic | collected 2017-08-18 | depth 30m m | reverse complement strand
GCGCTCGACCTGCTACGCCCCGAAGGTCAAGCCGTCCTGCAACGGCTGTTCGATGGCGCCGACGTCGTGATCCAGGCGTACCGGCCTCAGGCCGCGGCGAAGCTCAAAATCGATGAGGCCTCGGTTCGCACGGCCGAACGCGAACGACTCGTCTACGTCGAGATCGTCGGCTTCGGCAAGACCGGTCCGCTGGCTGGCCGAGCGGTCTACGACCACGTGGTTCAAGCGTTGTCTGGATTCGCGGCGCTCCAGACCGACGCGGCGACCAAGGTCCCTTCGTTGATCCGCCAAGGCGTGATCGACAAGGCCACGGGACACGTGGCCGCCCAGTCCATCACCGCTGCGCTGTTGCGACGCGCCCGCACCGGTATCGGTCAGTCGATCTCGATCACCATGCTCGACGTTGCACTCAACTTCATGTGGCCCGACGCGATGATGAACAACACGGCGTTCTCGGTTGCCGACCCACGGCCGCCCGCCGCGAACACCTACCGACTCACCCCTACCGCTGATGGGCACATTTCGCTGATGGTGCTCACCGATCCGCAGTGGGCCGCGTTGCACCCGGCCCTCGGACTCGAACCTCGCGGCGATCGCACCCATCCAGAAGTGCTGCGCGAAGCACGCGAACGGCTGGCACAGATGCCGACCGGCGAGGCCATCGCCGCGCTCACCGCCCACGACATACCGTGCGCTCCCGTGGTGGCACTCGACCAACTTGCCGAGCAACCCCAGATCGTCGCCAACAATGCGCTCCGTGTGTTCGAGCACCCGGTGCTCGGCCCGATCCGCCAACCTGTGCCGATGCCGCACATGCCGGGCATGGACATCGACGGGCTGCGCCCCGCGCCACGCCTCGGCGAGCACTCCGCCCAGATCCTCGCCGAGGCTGGGTACTCAGCCGCCGAAGCAGCCTCGCTGATCGACGCAGGAGTCGTCGCCGTTAGTCTCCCGAGATGAGCATCGCCGAAGGTCTGATGTTCGCCTTCGACAACACGTTCGCCCACGATCTGGTCGGGTTGTACGAACCGTGGCGAGCCGCACCGTCGCCCCATCCGGCGTTGCTCGCGTTCAACGAAGAGCTGGCCGCCGAACTCGGGCTCGATGTCACATCGCTGCGCACGCCGGCCGGCATCGCCGTTCTCGTCGGCAACGTCGTTCCCGATGGTGCGTCACCGGTCGCGCAGGCGTACGCCGGGCATCAGTTCGGCCGATATTCGCCACGCCTCGGCGACGGTCGCGCCCTCCTCGTCGGCGAGATCATCGACGTCCACGGCCTTCGACGCGACCTCCATCTCAAAGGATCCGGGCGTACGCCCTTCGCACGCGGCGGTGACGGGTATGCGGCGGTCGGCCCGATGCTGCGCGAGTACCTCATCGGCGAGGCCATGCACGCCCTCGGCATTCCCACCACGCGCGCGCTTGCCGTCGTCGCAACGGGTGAACAGATCGCGCGCGAGACCATGCTGCCGGGTGCCGTCCTCACGCGAGTCGCGGCGAGCCATCTACGCGTGGGCACCTTCCAGTTCGCCGCCGCGCAGGACGACGCCGGGCTCCTCACCCGCCTCGCCGACCACGCGATCCAGCGCCACCACCCCGACCTCGCAGACCATCCACATCCCTACCTCGAGCTCTTCGACCGGGTCGTCGACGCGCAAGCGTCGCTCGTGGCCCAGTGGATGCTCGTCGGGTTCGTCCACGGAGTGATGAACACCGACAACGTCACCATCTCCGGTGAGTCCATCGACTTCGGCCCCTGTGCGTTCATGGACGCGTACGACCCGGCCACGGTGTTCAGCTCGATCGATACGACGGGGCGCTACGCGTACGGGAACCAACCACCGATCGCTCAGTGGAACCTCGCCCGACTGGCCGAGGCGATGCTGCCCCTACTCGCTCCCGATCCCGAAGTGGCGGTCGAGGTGGCCACCGAGATCCTGCAAACCTTCCCCGAGCGCTACACCAGGCACTGGCTCACGGGGATGCGCTCCAAACTCGGGCTGGTCGACGAGCTGCCCGACGATGCGGCGTTGGTCGACGAACTGCTTGCCCTGCTTCACCTGAACCAGATCGACTACACGTCGTTCTTCCGATCGCTCTCGTCGGTGGTTCGCGGCGATACGACGCCCACGCGCTCACTTCTCGCCGATCCGACTGCCGTCGACGCGTGGCTGGCCGACTGGCTTGCGCGTCTCGATTCCGACAGCGTTGACCCGAGCGTCCGAGCCGACGCGATGGACCAGGTCAACCCCGTCTACATCGCGCGCAACCACCAGGTCGAAGCCGTACTCGCCGCCGCGACAACCGGCGATCTCGCACCGTTCCACGCGCTGCTCGACGCGCTCCGTCGTCCCTTCGACGAACGCCCGGGCCTCGAGGACTACACGACACCGGCTCCTGTCTCCTTCGCCGGCTACCAGACCTTCTGCGGCACCTGATCCTGGCCCCGACGCGCGAAGTGCGCGACACTCCGGTCATGGTGGCGATCACAGCGACAGAGTCAGGATTCGGTGCACACGTCGAAGGAGTCGACATCGCCTCGGTCCCCGACGCCGTCACTCACGCCTTACTTCTCGCGGCGCTCGACGAGCACCGGTTGCTAATCTTCCGCAACGGGCCGGCCATCGCCACCGATGCACAGGTCGTCGAGTTCTGTTCGTCGTTCGGACCACTACGACCGAGCCTTGCCGACAAGTCACGAATGATCGACCATCCCGAGATCAACCTCGTCGCCAACCGCAACATCGGCTCGGTGCAGGGCAGCGGCGGCCGCGACGCGCTCCACTACCACAGCGATCTGCATCATGAGCCGCCGCTCATCGAGTTCATCTTCCTCGATGCGCTGCAGGTGCCCGCCCACGGTGGCGCCACCGTGTGGGTCGACCTGTGCGCCGCCTACGACGCGCTGAGTGCCGAAGCGCAGGCGCGCATAGACCACCTTGTCGTCCGATACGGCTTACGCAAGGACCTCGACTTCGACACGTACTTCAAGGCTTCGGCGACGGTGCTCGCGACCCGCCGCCAGAGCACGCAGGTGCGCCTCGTGCAGACCAATGGGCGCACCGGACGCAAGAGCGTGTGGCCCAACGCCGGGCCCCAGTCCAATCACCATGCGCAGATCGTGGGCATGGATCCCGACGAGAGCCGGGCCCTCCTGACCGAGCTCTTCGAGCATTGCACCGACGAACGGTTCCGCTACAAGCACGAGTGGCAATTGGGCGACGCGTGTCTCTGGCACAACATCCAGACGCTCCACGGCCGAGAATCATTCCCCGAGGACGAGGCCCGAATGATGCGCCACCTCAACATCCTCGGAATCACCGACCCCAATCAGCTCTCCGAGAACTGACGCCACCCGCAAGACGCGCCGTCGCCTCGTCGCCGTCCAACCCGATGCGCATAATTGCCCGCCCGAACCCAACAACTAGGGTCACGACCATGTGTGCGATTGCTCTCTCATCGCTCGAGGTCCGAGGACGGCTGGACACTCGACCATGAGCGACTTCGCCATCCAGACCGAATCGCTGGTTCGACGATTCGGCGACTTCGATGCCGTCAACGGGGTCAACCTCCAAGTCGAGAAGGGCGAGATCTACGGCTTTCTCGGCCCCAACGGCGCCGGCAAGTCCACCACGGTTCGTGTGCTCTGCACGCTCCTTGCACCGAGCGGCGGTCGAGCCACCGTCGCCGGGTTCGACGTCGCCAAACGCCCGGGTGATGTTCGCTTGCGCATCGGGGCGGCACTACAAGAAGCGGCCCTCGACCCGAAGCAGACAGGTCGCGAACTGCTGCGCCTCCAGGGTCGGCTGTACGGCCTGCCCAAACAGGCGATGCCGGCGCGGATCACCGAGCTCGGCGAGCTGATCGATCTGACCGACGCGCTCGATCGACCGATCGGCACCTACTCCGGTGGCATGAAGCGCCGGCTCGATCTGGCTGCGGCGCTCGTGCACAACCCCGAGATCCTGTTCCTCGACGAGCCGACCACTGGCCTCGACCCCGTCAGTCGCGCCGCGGTGTGGTCCGAGGTACGCCGGCTCAACGAGCAGCTCGGCATGACGATCTTCCTCACGACGCAGTACCTCGAAGAAGCCGACGAGCTGTGCGGCCGCGTCGGCATCATCGATCGTGGCCGCATCGTCGCCGAGGGCACCCCCGACGCTTTGAAGCGCTCGGTCGGCGCCGATGTCATCATCGCTCGCGTCGCGGGTGATGCCGCCCACCTCGGTCCGGTCATCATGGCCTTGCCCGGCATCCAGAGCGTCGAAGCACACGGCACTGAGCTGATCATCGCCGCCGACAACGGATCGGCCGCTATCAGCCCGGTGGCCGTCGCCCTCAACGAGAGCGGCGCCGCGGTTCGTGAGCTCACGCTACGCACGCCCACGCTCGACGACGTGTTCCTCGAACTCACCCGCACGCACATCGAACGCGCCGACACCACGGAGACCGACCGATGAGCACCGCCGACGCGGGTGCGTCGCCCACGGACCGCGCCAAAGCCAGTTCCGACTCGCTGCGCGCCCGCCCCGCCGGGTTCGCCCGCGACGTCGCATCCATCGCCGGTCGCGCACTCCGAGGCGTGCCCCGCGACCTCGAGGCGGTGACCCCACCAATCTTCATCGCATTGTTCTTCTTCATCGTGAACATCGCGACGCTCGAGCGGGTCACCCAGTCGGGTGCTTCGGGGTTCGACTACACGGCGTTCCAGATGCCCACGGCGATCCTTCTCGGGGTCACCGGTGTTTCACGGGCCCCGGCGCTGGTGCTCGACGTGCAGAACGGCTATCTCGACCGACTGCTCATGACACCCATCCGACGCCTGGCCATCCTGCTCGGCCACATGGTCGCCGACGTCACCGTGGCCATGGCGTTGACCCTGCCCATCCTGGGTCTCGGCTTCGCACTCGGCGTGCGATTCGAGACCGGAGTGCTCGGCGTCGTGGCGTTCATCCTGCTCGCCGCCCTCTGGAGCCTGACCTTCGCCGGGTTCGGCTACGCCATCGCCCTCAAGACCGGGAACCCGGCGGCGGTGAACTCCACGTTCCTCCTGTTCTTCCCGTTCCTCTTCCTCACCACCTCGTACGTGCCGCGCTCACAGCTCTCGGGCTGGCTCGACACCGTGGCGTCGTTCAACCCGGCCACCTACCTCCTCGAAGGTTTTCGCTCGTTGGTGTCGAGCGGCTGGGCGTGGGATGACCTGGGTAAGGCGATGCTCGCCATCGCAGTGCTGGGCTCGATCAGTATGACCATGTGCTTCGGCGCCCTGCGCGGTCGCACCAAGCGCAGATGACCGACGCTGCGGTGCACGTCACCCGGTGTTGCCACCCTGCGGTGTCGCACTCATGACCTGCGCGAGCCGAACCATCGCATCGGCCGCCGGGGACAGACGCGTCGAACGGTGCAGCAGACCGATTCGCCGGGTCAGCGCCGGGCGAAGCCGCTGCACCACGGCACCGCGTGCGATCGCGTCCTCGGCCATGCGTTGTGGCAGCAGCGACGTGCCGGCACCCGCGAGCACGAGTGGGATGATGGCCTCCCGATAGTTGATCTCGACCGCGATGTTGGGCTTGAGGTGATCGCGAGCGAGCGATCGATCGAGCAGCCTTCGGAGCGACGTGCCGACCGGGGTCACGATCAACGGCATTGCCGCCAGCTGGCGCGGGGTCAACGCCTCGTCGGCGAGCACCGTGCCGGGTGGTGATACCGCAACGATCTCCTGGCGGAACAGCAGGATCTGCGTGAGCCCTTCGCTGCGCGATGCGAGGTCGGTCAGGCCCAACTCGGCGCGGCCCGACCGGACACTTTGTTCCACTCCGGCTGCTTCCTCGGGTTCGTGCACGTGGATCACGATGCCCGGGTGCTCGACGCGGAAGCGTCCGATCAGCGAAGCAACGGGATCGACCGCGAGGGTGGGCAGCACCACGAGGTCGAGGGTGCCCGAATCGAGCAGTGCGGCCGAGGCGGCCACGGCGCTGAGGTCCGCCATCTCGCGCAGCACGCGCCGGGCCGCGTCGATGACCTGGAGCCCCGCCGAGGTGGGCGCCACCGTGCGGCCCACGCGGGCAAACAGTTCGACGCCGAGCTCGCCTTCAAGGGTGCGTATGCCGTGCGACAGCGACGGCTGGGACACGTGCACCGACCGAGCCGCACGCGTGAACGTGCGCTGATCGGCCACCGCCACCACGTACTCGAGCTGGCGCAGATCCATAGATTTACTCTATTGATATGATCGAACATACGCGCTGGTGGCGCACTGACCGGGGGTCCATCCTGGAGGTATGACCCCTGCTTCGGCGCAGTAACCGTGACCCTGCTCGGCGTGGCTCTGATCGGCCTGCTCGTCGGCTTCCTCAGCGGCCTGCTCGGCAAGGGTGGCTCCTCCATCGCGACACCGATGCTCCATGCGATCGGGATTCCGGCGATCATCGCCGTGGCATCACCGCTGCCCGCAACGGTCCCGTCGACCTTGGCCGCAGGGTACGTCTACGCCAAGGAACGCGTTGTCGACTGGCGCATCGTGCGCTGGAGCATCGGCTTCGGTGCGCCGGCGACCGTCGTCGGCGCACTGGCAACACGCTGGACCAGCGGCGATGCACTCGTGAAGATCACGGACGTGATTCTCGTGGTGATCGGTATCCGCCTCCTCGTGGCGACAAGGCGCACGGCCGCTCACGATCAGCCGACGAAGCCCTCCGTCGTCGCCGAACATGCTCCGGCCATGCTCCCGACCCCAACCCTCACGAGCACCGCCACCGCTCCGGCAGCTGCGGCCGACGTGATTGTCGAACCCAACGCGCTCGCGCTCGTGGCAGTGGCCTGCACGGTGGGCCTCATGTCGGGGTTGCTCGCCAACAGCGGCGGGTTCCTCCTCGCGCCGCTCTTCATTACCGTGCTGCGGCAGCCGATCAAACCCGCACTCGCCAGCTCGCTCGCGGTCGCATCGGTGCTCGCGCTCCCCGGCACCGTGGTCCACGCCACGCTCGGCCACATCGACTGGACCGTCGTCGGGGTGCTTGCCTCGACGTCGGTACCGTTCTCGTTCCTCGGTGCTCGGGTCGCGCTGCGCACCGACCCGTTCCGACTCGAGCGCCTTTACGGCATCGCGCTCGTCGTGCTGGGCACAGGCTTCCTCGTCCTGCGCTGACCCTTCCCCGCGAACGGCCGAACTGGTAGTTCCCCGCGAACGGCCGAACTGGTAGTTCCCCGCGAACGGCCGAACTGGTAGTTCCAATGCGCGGCAGGGCGCGCCTTGGAACTACCAGTTGTGGCGTCAGTTCAAGGCTTGGCGCGACGCGGGCACCGGGCATCTGCGCCGGTTGCAGCGAGCGTGCGTAGATCACGCGTGGACTCGATGGGTGAAGCCATGGTCGTCAGCTTCGACGGCGTTCCCATCGCGACCGACTCCGTTGGGAGGACGAAGTCGACCACGTCGACGGCGCCTCCGGTGGCTTCGACCTACCGACCGCGGTGTCCGAACCACCGAAGTGACCTGGTGCCGGGCCGGGGCGAGTACGCCGGCCCGCGCAGCCTCTAAGGTCCCGGCGTGACCGATCAACCGACGCCCGTCCTCGAAGGCATCCGAGTCGTAGAGCTGGCTATGTACGCCTTCGGCCCCGCATGCGCCGCCGTTCTGGGTGACTGGGGCGCCGACGTCATCAAGATCGTCCATCCGAGTTTCGCCGACCCGATGCGCGGCAACCCCGTGGCCGGGCTGCCAGAGCGCGACGACGACCTCGCGTTCATGTGGGAGCAGCTCAACCGCAACAAGCGCTCGGTCACCCTCGATGTCGCGACCGAAGCGGGCCGAGCCGTGCTCGACGAGCTCCTCGCCCGCGCCGATGTCTTCGTCACCAATCTGCTCCCCGATAGCCGCGCCCGACTGCGGCTCGATGTCGAGGACGTGCAGGACGTGAACCCGTCGATCATCTATGCACGAGGCACGGGTCAAGGTGCCCGCGGCCCGGAGCGGGCGCGCGGCGCGTTCGACCACACGGCTTTTTGGTGTCGGTCGGGCATCGGCCACGCCGCCTCGCTCACCGCCGACGAGTTCCAGGTTCTCATCGGGCCCGCGATGGGTGACCTCACGAGCGGCTTCGCGCTGGCGGCCGGGGTGGCCGGCGCACTCGTACGCCGAGGGCGAACCGGCCAAGGCGCAGTGGTCGACGCGTCGCTGCTCAGCACGGGAATGTGGTTGTTGTCGCCGGCCATCGTTGCGTCGAAGCTCTACGGCATCGAGTCGTTGCCCCGACAACGCCACCACGAAGCCGGCATTCCGCTGGTGGCGGCCTACCGCACCGCGGACGCTCGCGAGGTGTACTTCGCCGGCGTGCGCACCGACCTCGACTTTCGCAACCTCTGCGAATGCCTGGGGAACGAAGCGCTTGCGGACCACGAGCTGTTCCAGACGCCGGCGTTGCGTTCGCTCAACAACGTTGCACTGGTTGCCGTGCTCGATGCACTCGTCGGCTCACAACCGCTCGGCCATTGGGTCGCGCGCTTCCAGAACCTGCGAACCCCCTGGTCGATCGCACAGACCGCTCGCGAGGTGCACGACGATCCTCAGGTGATCGCCAACGATTACCTCACGACGGTGCAGGCACAGGGGCGCACCCCGCTCGACCTCGTGGCGTCGCCGGTGCAGTTCGACGAGCGAGCGCCCGAACTGCGTCCGGCACCCGAGCACGGAGCGCACACCGAGGAGGTACTCCTCGAACTTGGCCACACGTGGGAGTCGATCAGCAGCCTCCGCCAGACCGGTGCACTGGGCTGAACTCCAGCGCGGCCTCGCGATCGTTCGGGATTCCCGCTCGTCGGACCCTCAAATCATCGGCCGCCGGTGCGCCGTTCCTGAGCGATAGGCATCACCAGGCGACTAGTGCGTCGTGCTCCCGAGAGAAGTACGTCGCTCGAGCCATGACGCGACGTTCCGGGTAGTAGTCGTTCACCCCGTAGTGCTGCACTGCGATGTTGTCCCAAAAGGCCACCGATCCCGGCTCCCAGTGGAACCGACATTGCACCTCGGGCAGGTCGGCCTGACGACAGAGCCGATCGAGGAGCTCATCGCTCTCGTCCGGCGTCAGCCCGTCGATCGACGCGGTGAACATGCGGTTGACGAACAACGTGGGGCGGTCCGTCACCGGATGGCGAACGACCACCGGGTGACGGATCGGCGGCACCTCCGCTTGCAATCGGGCCAGATCGGCTCCGTACTTCGCGGCGTACGCACCCAAGCTCCAGTCGTGTCGCGCAGTGCGACCCTCGAGGAAGTTCCGGGTGTCGTCGGGCAGATTGTCGTAGGCCGCCGCCATGTCCGCAAAGACGGTATCGCCGCCGACCTCGGGTACTTCGATGGCCTGCAGCATCGTGCCCATCGTGGGCATCGGCCGGAAGGTGCCGTCGCTGTGCCAGCCGTTCTCGAGCCCGACGGTCTGTGCGTCGCGGGTGAACACGACGACGTTGTCAGCCGGGTTCGGCGATGGCACGCCGCCGGTGAGCTGGTCGTCGGTGAGGTCGCCCCACTGCGCGACGAACGATCCCTGCTCCTGGGCGGTGAGGTGCTGATCGCGAAAGAACAGCACCTTCCATTCGCGCAGAGCCGATGCGAGCTCGGCGTGGAGTGCGGGCTCGCACGGCCTGCACAGGTCCACGCCTTCGACGAGGGCCCCGAGGGTGCGCGATTGTGGACGCAACGCGAAGCGCGTGGGCACGAACGGCGACTCGCCCGAGCCCAGCCGGTTCATGACCTTTGGTCCTGCGTTCGTGCGCACCAGCATCGCTACCCCCGTGCTCTGTCGGCGCCAGGTTCGCACACCAAGTCTCATGCGCGCCGCACTCGGTACGTCGGCACCACCCGAGGCTGGTGCCGACGTACCCCAGTTCACAACCGCGATCATCCCTATCGGCGGCGAAGTCGCGCGTCGGCGATCGTCGGCGGGGTGTAGCCGGCGTCGGCATAGCTGAAGTTCGTGCCGGGCGGAACGATCTCGTCGATCCGGTCGAGTACGTCGGCGGTGAGCCTGAGGTCAACCGCCGGCAGCTGGCTGGTGAGCTGGTCCATCGTGCGCGGGCCGATGATCGCAGATGTGACCGCCGGGTTGTTGAGCACCCACGCGATCGCGAGATCGACGAGTGGGAGCCCGGCTTCATCGGCGAGCGTGCCGAGTGCATCGGCGGCGACGAGCTTGGCCTGGTTGCCGGGCTTGGTGAGGTCGTATCGCTCGGGCACCCGCTTGGCTCGGCGGCTCGTGAGATCGGGGGCACCGAGCCGCCACGCGCCCGACAGCCAGCCACCGGCCAGCGGACTCCACGGGATGACGCCCATGCCGTACTTCTGACACGTCGGCAAGACATCGTTCTCGATGCCGCGCACCAGGATCGAGTACGGCGGCTGTTCGCAGACGAACCGCTCGCGCTGGCGCCGTTCGGCGGTCCATTGCGCCTCGACGATGGCCGACGCCGGGTACGTCGAGCTGCCGAGGTATCGCACCTTTCCTTGGCGCACGAGATCGGTCATCGCGCCGAGGGTCTCGTCGACGTCCATACGGGAATCGGGCCGGTGCACCTGGTACAGATCGATGTGATCCGTGCCGAGCCGGCGCAAGCTTGCCTCGCACTCCTTCATGATCCAGTACCGCGATCCGCCGCTCCGGTTCGGACCTGTTCCCATGGGCGCGTAGAACTTGGTCGCGAGCACCACCTCGTCGCGACGCCCAGCGATGGCCTTGCCGACAATCTCCTCGGACTCGCCGGCCGAGTACACGTCGGCGGTGTCGATGAAGTTGATCCCGGCGTCCATCCCCGCGTGGATGATGGAGATCGAGTCCTTGTGGTCGGCATTGCCCCACTGACCGAACATCATTGCACCGAGGCACAACGGACTCACCTGGAGACCAGTGGTTCCAAGACTGCGATAGCGCACGGCGCCCCCTCATTTTCAACCGAGCTTTCACCGTACTGCTCGCTTCGCGAGCTATTGCCCCGCCGGAACGACCACTCTCGAAGATGTTCGACTCGGGGGAGCGACCATGACCGAACAGCCCAGTTCGCTCAAGTGGTTGCGCGGCATCGCCAACGCGGAGTCCGATGCGCACGGCGAACTGTCGGTGTGGCGTGACACCACCATCGACCCTGAGGTACGGGCAGTGCTCGCCGCGAGGATCACGGTTGCCGGCTCGGCGTGCACCGACAAGGGTCCGTGAAGGATGGCGTACCTGGGTGGTGCTTTACGCTTCACGGAACGGTGTCGGCACTACGCTCCGGCGATGACCGACTCGATGAACGATCCGCCCGACACCGTCGCCGTCGAGCAGATCATCGCCGCTCCGCCCGAGGCGATCTTCGCCTTGCTGACCGATCCGGCGCGCCATCGAGATATCGACGGCTCGGGCACCGTCCGCGACGTCAAGGGCGATTCGGCGCGGCTGGAGCTTGGCCGCGTGTTCGGTATGTCGATGCGCCTCGGCATTCCGTATTCCATGGTGAGCACGGTCGTGGAGTACGAGGAGAACCGACTGCTGGCGTGGCAGACGCGCGGACCGGGTTGCATCGGCAAGCGGGTCGGCGGGCGCATCTGGCGCTACGTGCTCGAGCCGGTCGAGGGCGGCACCCTGGTTCGCGAGACATGGGACATAACCCACGAATCGGCGATCACCAAGCCATTGGTGCGCCGAGGGCGCAACGACGCCCGCAAGAACATGGCGGCCACGCTCCGACGAATCGAAGGAATCGTGGCCGCCTCGTCCTAGCTGGCAAAGACGGTACGCACGAGCTCAGGAAAGCTCGAGGTCGTTCCAATCAGGCTTCGACGACATCGCGTGGAAGTGCGGCGACTGGAACGGTGCGTTGACCTGCAGCCGGCCGAAGTCGTTCACGTAGTAGTTCTTTTCCTTGGCCGTGCCTTCGTCGGCCAGGAGCAAGAGGGTCTGGGCCTCGGCGTCGAGCGCCTCGTTGTACCGATCGTGCGCTTCTTCCGTGACCTGCACCTTGGTGAAGCCACCCTCGATCATGGCCATGATGCACTGACCGATGTAGCCCGACCAGATCGTGTACCACGCCGGCAGGGACGTCCCGCCCGACACCGGTTGCGAGTTGGGCCCGTACAACATGAACATGTTCGGGAAGCCGGGAACCATGAGGCTGAGGTACGCACGCGGGCCGTCTTTCGACCACCGCTCGTGCAGGTTCATGCCGTCGACCCCGACGTACTCGGCGGGCCAGAGAAACTTGACCACGTCGAAGCCGGTGGCGGTGACCAGGATGTCGATCTGACGTTCGACGCCGTCGACGGTCTCGACACCGTTGGGCGTGAGCCGGGCGATGCCGTCGGTGACGAGCTCGACGTTGTCGCGAGTGAGCGCGGTGTACCAACCGTTATCGACCACCGGACGTCGGGACATGGGCGCATAGTCGGGCAACAGCTTCTCGACGAGGTCCTCGCGGTTGTTCACCTGCACCTTGATGTACGCGGTGAGGTCGGTGCGGATCTGGTCGTTCTTCTTGTTGATGAACCCGCCGCTGGCCACCCATTCAGGATCGATCACCATCAGCTCGTGCGATGCGAAAAGTGCCGAGGTCGCGGTGTACCGGGCCCAGTTCCAGTAGCCCGGCATCGCGTCGAAGAGCCAACGCATCTCTGGCTCGAGCGGCTGGCCATACTTCGGGCGAGGACTGATCCACTGCGGCGTGCGCTGGAACACGTAGACCTGCTTGGCGTCGCGGGCGATCGGCGCCAAGAGCTGCACACCGGTGGACCCGTTCCCGATGACGCCGACCGTCTTGCCCGAGACGTTGTGGTCGCTCGTCCACTGCGTGGGATGCAGGACCGGGCCACCGAAGCTCTCGCGGCCCTCGATGTTGGGGAACAGCGGGTTGGCGAACACCCCGACCGCGCTGATGACCGCGTTCGCGTCGAGCTCGATCGTGGTGCCATCGGACTGACCGACCGTGAGGTGCCACACCCCGCGGTGGTCGTCGAACACTGCGGCCTTGAGATCGCTGTTGAAGCGGATGTTCTCCCATAGGCCGAACTTCTTCGCGACGTGCTCGATGTAGCCCTGCACTTCGGCCTGGGGCGCGAAGTATTGGGTCCACGGGTAGTTCTTCTCGAAGTTGAACTCGTAGGTGACGCTCAGCGTGTCGACGCGGGCGTCGGGGTACTTGTTGGCGCTCCATACTCCGCCGACGGCCGACTGACGTTCGAAGATGACGTAGGGGATGCCGAGGCGTTGCATCTGCACACCCGCCGCGATGCCACTGAATCCGGCGCCCACGATGGCGACCTTGAAACCCTCGGGCAGCTCGGGCTTGCCGTTCGCCCAGTGGCAGGCCCACGGGTGCTCCTCGAAGCCCGGTATGCCACGGCGCGCCTCGAACTCCTCGTCGGTCATGGAGATGCCCGTGGCCATCTCCATGAGGCGGCGGAGCTCGTCCTCGGCTGGAAGCTCGGCCGGGAGATTCACGGCGTCGCTCTGGACGAAGGAAATCGCCTTGGCGATCAGGAGCTCGCGCTGGTCGGGGCTGAGCTCGGCGATCGGCCCGAGGGCGGCCACCTCGGGGTCGCCGGTGGCCTGGACCAGCGCGATCTTCACCGCGTTCAGATCGGCCAGGTCGAACGCCCGGCGGATAAATGCACCGTCGACAGCGGTGTTCATAATGAATGATCCTCCGAAGAATCGCGCTCTGGGTATCCGGAAGCGCCCCGGCTCCCGCCCGCAATTTGGCCTCGCCAATGAGCAGGTGTGCCGAGCGTACCGGGCAGGCACTCGCCGCGAACAGTCGTTGCGCTACGTTCGTCGCTCGATCGAGGGAGGAACGATGAACCAGGCGTATGACCCCGACGCGGCACCCGGGACCGCACATGGGATCGACGGCCGTGTCGTGATCGTCACCGGAGCCGGTCGCGGCATCGGACGAGGCATCGCTCGCCATCTCGCCAAGAACGGCGCCACGATCGTCGTCGCCGAGCACCGCGCGCGTCGCCTCGATGACGCCATGGCCGAGCTCGATGGGCTCGGCGTGCAGAGTCTCGGCATCGAATGCGACGTCGGCTCACGCGAAGCGGTGTTCGCGATGGTCGAGGCGACGATGTCCAGGTTCGGACGTGTCGACGGCATCGTCAACAACGCAGTTTCGCTCGTGGCCGCCAAACCAATCGAGGACGTGACCGAGCAGGACATGGACCTGCTCCAGCGCACCGGCACCAACGGGACGTTGTGGGCAATGCAGGCTGTGTTCCCGCACATGAAAGCGCAAGGATGGGGGCGCATCGTGAACGTCGGCTCCGCGGCCGGCATCCGTGGCTCGGCGGGCACTGCGCCGTACAACGCGACGAAGGAAGCGATCCGGTCACTCACCCGCACCGCAGCGCGCGAGTGGGCGAAGCACGGCATCGTCGTCAACTGCTACTGCCCAGCATCGGCGGGCCACCATGAGCCGCCCCCCGAGGGCAACCTCCACCGCGAAGCCTGGGAGGCCATGTACGCGATGCACCCCATGGATCGCGACGGCGAGGCCGAGGAGGACATCGCTCCCCCAGTGCTGTTCCTGCTGTCCGACGCCTGCCGCTTCATGACCGGCGAGACGCTCATGCTGGACGGCGGCGGTCAAATGCGTTCCTGAACCGATCAGTGGCGCGTGGTCTCGATCGCCGCCACCGCCGCTGAGGATCCTGGGCCGTGGCGCAATGACCGGAGCCGGCCGGCCCGGCCTAATCGAATCGCCACACGTGAAGGTCGAGTTCCATGTTCTCGGTTTACCCCACGATTCAGCCGGCGGTACCCTGCGGCCCATGGATGACACCGCGAACATCGCCCGTTCTTGGCGCCGCGAGCAGCGCTCCGGAGTCTTCGTCCGCATCGTCGAGGCGCGGGGTCTGGGGCGCGCCGCAAACGGCGACTTCACCTTGGTCGACGACCACCACGTCGTCGTTGCGCCCCTGCTCGGCGGTGCGCTCGACGCACGACTCCCGGCACTGTGCGCCGAGCTGGTCGAATCATCTGACATCAATCGGATGTACACGCTGTCGATCGACGACCGCGCCGCCGGAGCGGCCGGCCTCACATGCGCGGGCGAGGTCGACGTACAACTCCAGCGTCTCGACACGCTGCCCGACGAGCTCTGGGAGGCGCTCGCCGCCGGCCGCCCCGTCGCGCTCATCACCAGCCTCGGCGACTCGAACGCGTCCGTGCACCTGGCCGATCGCACCGTCGTCGGAACCTCACCGACTGCGGACATCGACGACCAAGCCGCGCAAACCGCGGCACGCCTCCTGAGCACTCCCGGTAATAACTACGAATCGTTCGAGACTGCGGGCCGCAGCGTCATCGTGCAGTGCTGGAACCCGCAGCCGACGGTGATCATCCTCGGTGCCAACGCGCTGGCCGATGCGTTGCGCTCCCAGTTCGCGCTGCTCGGCTGGACCGTCTCGATCGTCGAGGATGCCGACGTCGCGATCACCACGTTCGCCGGCACGCATCCCGGCGACGCTGTGCTCGTCCTCGAGCACAGCCCGGAGATCTCGACGCCGTTACTCGCGGCCGCACTTCGGGCCGCGCGCGGGTACGTCGGCGCACTCGGGTCGCGCAAGACGCAGGTCGTCCGTCGCTCGCATCTCGCTCGGGCGGGCGCGACCGACGACGAGATCGCCCGCCTGCACGGCCCCGCTGGGCTCGATATCGGGAATCGCACGCCGGCCGAGACCGCGGTGTCCATCGCCGCCGAGATCATCACGTTCCGCAGTGGTCGCAGCGCCCAGCCGTTACAAGCCACCGCCGGCCCGATCACCAAGTGACGACGAGGAGCAGATGAGCACCGAACCATCGCGCAACCGAAATCGCGAGATCATGAACTTTCGGTCTAGCCCCCCACCCGACGCGTCAGACATCGTGGCCAACGTGCTTTGGCTCCGTGACCGCGAGCTCATCAGGGACATCTACGCGCGCTACGCGTATGCCGTGGATTCGCTCGATCTGGATCTTGTGCGCTCCGTGTTCGCGCCAGGGTGCGTGATCGTGGGCACGATGGAACAGGGAACGCTCGACGACTATCTCGAAGGTCTCGAAGCGGGTCTGCTCATGTACGACGCCACGATGCACTTTCGGGGAAACCAATACGTCGAACTGGCCGGTGACCGCGCGTTCGTCGAGACGTGGGTCGTCGGCTACCACATGGAAGCTCCTGGTAGCCCTATCGACAGCCTCGAGTTGGGCCTGCGCTACAAAGACGATGTCGAGCGACTCGACGGCGAGTGGAAGATCGTTCGCCGCGAGGCGGTGAAGCAGTGGCACACCGGACCATTTCCCCGTCCCTTCATCGGGCCACCGCCCTATCCGCGCAAGCCACACGGGTCGAACGCTCGCGACGTGTAGCTCTGATCGCCGCTCGGATCAGCCGACGAACGCGTTCCCTCCGCCGATGCGGCCGACGTCATCCGGTGGACGATGATTTCGCGTCAGCGAAGATGGACGATGATTTCGCGAAGCATGGGCCCTATCAGAAGGTCGGGCACAAGGAGCGCGCTCTGGTCAGAGGAACGCTGCGGTGGTGCCGGCCAGTGGCATGGCGGGCCCGCCGAGCTTGCGGTGATCCCACGAGCGCGTGCGCACCGGATCGATCCGCACGATGACCCGCTTGTTGAGCATGATCTCGACGATGGGGCGCATTTCTTCGGTATACGGCGCGTTGTAGCGCTCGAACACGCTGACGCCGGCCGCCCAGTACTCGGGGTCGGTCGTGTCCTCGATGATGTGGGCGTCGCCTTCGATCGAGACGCCCCGTAGCTGGTCGTAGGTCGCGCCGGCCTCGATCATGCAGGCGATCTTGGGATCGCGGCGGAGGTTCATCACCTTCTGCGACTTCGCCTTGGTCTCGAAGTAGATCTTCCCGTCGATCACGCCGTACCACATGGCGATGAGATGGGGCATGCCCGTGGAACCGTTCGTCGCCATCGTTCCCGTGCGGCCCTGCTCGACGAACTCCGCTATCTCTTCCGCCGTCATGGTGATCGACGCCCGCTGATTCGTTCCCACGTCTCGTGCTCTCCTTGTCTCCCCCGTGCGTCATGACGCCGAGGCCTCCAGATCATTGTGCATCAGACACGCACTCCGAGAAATTGCATGCATCGTGCACGCCCATTGGCTCGCTCGTGCATCTTCGCGCATAGGGTCAGCGTCGAGGAGGCCGGGTACATGCAGACCGCCGTTGATCCGGTGACACACGCCGCGAGCGCACAGCGCACCGGCTGGGTGCTCGCCATGGTGATCGGCACCACCGTCCTCACGGGGCTGAGCATGTCCATCATGGTCGTCACCTTCCCGGCGATCCGCGCCGACTTCCCCGACGCGACACCGGCGCAACTCTCGTGGATCAACAACCTCTTCACCATCGTGAGCGCCGCGACGCTCATCCCCTGCGGTGTCCTCGCCGACCGAGTCGGGCGCAAACGGATGCTGCTCGTCGGGGCCGCGTTGTTCACCGCCGGCTCGGTCATCGGTGCGCTCGCACCCTCGCCCGAGTGGATCATGGTCGGTCGAACCGTGCAGGCCCTCGGTGCCGCGTCGTTCGGTCCGGCCGGAACGGCGCTGCTGATCTCGTCGTTCCCGCCCGCCCGGCTTCCGACCGCCATCGGCATCTGGGCTGTCACCAGCGGTGTGTCTTCGGCCGCCGGCCCGTCGGTCGGGGGCATCCTCGTGGATTGGGGCGGTTGGCAATGGGCCTTTTGGCTCAGCGTGCCCATCGGGCTCTTTGCGGTGGTCTTCGGACCGTTCGTGCTCCGCGAATCCGAACGCGACCGTTCCCGACGCCTGCCCGACCTGCTCGGCATGGTGCTCGTGATGGCGGCAACCTCGGTCATCACCCTCGGCGTCGTGCAGCGCAAGACGGCGCCCGGGTGGGGGTGGCTCGGTGCACGTACGTGGCTGTGCTTCACCGCCGGCGGCGTGGTGTTGGCCTGGTTCATCCTTCGGTGTAAGCGGCGCCCGAACCCGCTGCTACGACTCGACCTGTTCCGTTCAAACGACGTGCGCTTCGGTGCGCTCGGGTTGTTGGCAAGCGGGGTCGCGTTCTACGCGCTCAACTGGGCGTTCGTCCAGCACACCGTGAACCAGTGGGGCTGGACTATCTCGAAGGCGGGTGCGGCCACGTGCCCGGTCGCCTTCGTATCCGGCATCTCTGCGATCATCAGCAGTCGCGCCGCCAACCGCTATGGGCAACGCCGCTTCATACTCGCCGGTTCGCTCGGCGTACTGGGAAGCTGCGCCTACCTGTGGTTCGCGATGGGCGACACCCCCTCGCTGTGGCCGGTGCTCGTGGGCGGAACCCTGCTCGGCCTGTTCAGCGGGTTGGTCTTCCCTGCCTATATCTCGACCACGTTGCTCGGCGTGCCATCCGACCAGTACTCCGTGGGCAGTTCGATCAACTTCATGACCCAGCGCACGAGTGCGACTCTCGGCACGGCGCTCGCCATCACGTTCATCGCCAGCACCAGCGGCACCGGCGGGTTGCACAAGTCGATTCTCGTGTGCGCCGTCGGCAGCGCGGTCGGGTTCGGCCTCGGCTTCCTCGTGCGGCGCACGGGCGCATCTGTCAACCACCCGTGCTAGAACCACGGCCTACTTGTGAGAGAGCATCAAGGGGAGCACACATGCTGATCGTGGCCGGCCATTTCGACGTCGACCCTGCGGAGCGCGACGAATTCATCACGTCGAAGCTCGACGCGATGCGCGGAACCCGCACCGAGAACGGTTGCCTCGAGTACGTGATGAGCGCCGACCCGGTCGACGCGACGCGCGTGGTGCTGTTCGAGCGCTGGGCCGACCAGGCTGCGTTCGACGGCCACATGGCCGCAATGGCCGCCGCGCCCCGGGGCGGGGGCCCGGCACCCAAGGGCTTCTCGGTCAAGATCTACGACATCGCCGGAGAGCGTTCGTTCGGCTGACCCAGCCTCAGGTCAACCGAGGAGCTCGGCGGCCCGCTCCCCGATCGCGATCGACGTCATGTTCGTCGGTGCCCGCACAACCGTGGGCATCACCGACGCGTCCACCACGTGCAACCCGTCCACGCCGAACACGCGAAGGTGTCCGTCGACGACCGCGCCCGCATCGGGATCAGAACCCATGCGACACGTGCCCGTGGCGTGGTACCAACCGCCGACCGTGGACTTGATGTACGCCTCGAGGACGTCGCGGTCGTTGATGCTCGCGACGTCGAGCAGTCCGATGCCTCGGTACAGCGAGGCCATCTCGCTGCTCGACGCGAGTTCCATGGCCACCTGAAGGCCCTCGACGAGCCTCGACATGTCGTCGGGGTGCGACAGCATCGCGAAGTCGACGGCCGGCCGCACGGACGGATCGCTGCTGCGCAAACGAACGGTGCCGCGTGACAGCGGGTCGTGCACACCGGCGATCACCGCGCTGATTGCCGGTACGCCGAGCGCCGCCTGCATGTCCGGGAACTCGGCGAGCTCCCATGAGCTCCACATGCTGAGCCACATGTCGTCGACTGCGAGCCCTGACGAGGACGAGTACCTCGCACCGAGTTGGCACACGCGATCATCGGTCGGCGCGAGCCCCTCGCGGGGCACCAGGAACACCGCGGTTCCTTGGTGATCCATCAGGTTCTCGCCGACCCCCGAAAGCGCGACGCGGCATTCGATACCCATTTCGGCGAGGTGCCCGGACGGGCCGATCCCCGAGCGCATCAGCAAGGACGGCGACTGCAGTGCGCCTGCGGAGAGGATGATGCGTGCACCCTGAACCCGCTCGACCTGTCCGTCGCGCACGAACTCGACCCCTGTGGCACGCCCCTGCGCGAGGATCACGCGCGTCACTTCGATCCCGGGCCAGATGGTCAGGTTCTCGCGGTCTCGGGCAAGCGGCAGGTAGGTCAGTGCGGTCGACATGCGCAAACCGTTCTGACGGTTCATCGGTATCGCTCCGATGCCCGACGCGTCCGGAGCATTCATGTCGTCCATCCACGGAATCCCCTTGGCGTTGACCGCGGCCAGGAACGCCTGCTGCATCGGCAACAACTCGTCGCGACGCCACCGCACGATCGGCACCGGTCCGCTGGTGCCGTGCGAGTCGCCTCCGAAGTCCTGATCGGACTCCAAGCGACAGAGGACACGCAGCATGTGCGGCCACGACCACTCGTCGCCGGCGGCGGCCGCCCAACGGTCGTAGTCGTCGCGTATGCCGCGTACGGCGAACGCGCCGTTGACTGCCGATCCGCCACCGGTGCGACGACCCTGCGGGTAGTTGAGCGCGGAACCTGGCATGAACGTCGCGTCGATTCCCCAATGCGTGAGCGTCGAGGAGAACCGCATCTGGTCACCCAACCGGTCGTCGTCGACGACCCCGTGCGGATCCGGGCCGGCCTCGATGAGTAACACGCGCCGGCTGCTGTTCTCGGTGAGCCGCGTCGCGAGAGCGATGCCCGCCGAACCACCACCAACGATGACGTCGTCGTAGTCGACCATGAGTCCCCCGGCGTTCGCGCCCAAGGCGCCACCGTCGTGGCGCCGTGCGGCGAGATCGTACTGTGCCGCGACATGCCATACTCCGTGAGGTGAGCGCACGGCTTTGGGGCACTTACGGACGTCGGCCGCTCGTCGTCCTCTGCCTCGTCGCATTCGTCGATGCCGTAGATCGGGGGATCTTGCCGGGCGTCCTATCGGACGTCCAGGACGACCTCGGGTTCAGTGACTTCCAGGCTGGCTTGCTCGGCACCGCGTTCGTCCTCGCCAGCTTTGTCGTCGTGGTACCAGCTGGCTATCTGGCCGATCGCACCGCACGAACCAAGACCATCGCGATCGTGCTCGCATCGTGGGGCGTGCTCTCCATGGTCACCGCGACGGTGACGGGCTTTGCCCAGTTCCTTGCGGTGCGCGCGCTACTCGGGGTCGGCGAGACCGTGGACAACCCGGCATCGCAGTCCCTCATCGCCGACTACTACCCGGCGCAGTCGCGCGGGCGGGCCTACGCATGGCAGCGCGCGGCACCACTGTTCGGCACCGCGATCGGCACGGCCATCGGCGGATTGGTCGCCGCGCTGACGTCATGGCGCTGGGCGTTCGTGCTCGTCGGCATGCCGGGCTCGATCGTCGCAATTCTCTGCTGGCGGCTACCGCAACCCGAAAGGGGCGAGAGCGACGGTGCCGTTGCGTCCGGCGGCGAGGCCCGTCGCGCCCGCGACGACGTCCGTGCGGTGCTCGCCGTCCTCGCGCTCCGTGCGTTGATGACGGGAACGGCGATCGCGTCGGGTGCGCTGGCCGGCATCGGCTTCTGGGCGCCGTCGTTCTACGACCGCCACACCTCGTTGTCCAAGGATCAGGCGGCCGGGATTGTCGGAGGGCTCATCCTGCTCGGAGCGATCGCGGGCACCCTGATCGGCGGTTCGCTTCTCGGGCATTTGGCCGGACGGCACAGGAGCGCGGCCATGCGACTCACCGCCATGACCCAGTCGATCGGCGGCGTTGCCCTGTTGATCGTGTTCCTCGACGTGCCGCTCGGTGTGCGGATCGTGATGTCGTTCATCGGCACGGCGTTCGTCGTGGCTGGTTTCCCCGCGCTGAACGCGCTGACCGCTGGCCTGGTACCTGCGCCGCTACGCGGTATGGCATTCTCGGTGACCGGGTTCTTCACCGCGCTGGCAGGTGCCGCGTCGCCGCTGCTCATCGGGTTCCTCGCCGACCGGTTCGAATACACCGTCGACGGTGAGGTGAAAGGGGACCTCGCCCGGGCATTCCTCCTCGTCACCCCGCTCCTGTTCGTCGGCGCCGGCGTGCTCTGGCGCGGCCGCGACCTCACCGAGGAGCCGACGGCGGCGACATGAACCGACTATGGGTATATCAAATCCCGTGGTCGTCGGCGCGTGAGCAATGATGGCGCCCGCCACGAGACGGGGGACGCCATGAACACGAGTGACAGCTTGGACGCGAAGGGCCGCTATGGAGGATGGGCACTCGTCGCCGGCGCATCGGCGGGACTCGGCGCAGCGTTCGCACGCGAAGCCGCGCGCCTCGGTTTCGACGTGGTCCTCCTCGCGCGTCGGGCCGATGCCCTCGAGGAGACCGCAGCCTCGATCCGCGCCGACCACGGGGTGGCCACGCGATGCATCGTCGCCGACCTCGCGCGAGACGACATCGCCGACGTCGTCGCCTCCCAAACCTCGGACCTCGACATCGGCGTGTTGATCTACAACGCGGCAGCCGAACTCTATGGCCCGTTCCTCACGCTCGACCACCAGTCTCATCGCACGAACCTCGCCGTGAACTGCTTCACCCCGACCGTGCTCGCCGAGCTCTTTGGCGCCCGCATGCGTGACCGTGGACGGGGCGCGATCGCGATCGTTTCGTCGCTCGCCGCGCTGCAGGGTGCGCGTTACCTCATCACCTACGGCGCATCGAAGGCGTACGAACTCATTCTCGCCGAAGGGCTGTGGGACGAGTTCGGCGACCACGGTGTCGATGCACTGGCCTACGTCGTGGGTGCCACTTCGAGTTCCACGTGGCATGGTGCGGCCGCTGATGCGTTCACCGACGCTGAAGGGCTCTCCGCGCTGCAGGCGCGCATCCTGCAACCCGCAACCACCGACGAGGTCGCAGCGCGGCTGTTCACGGTGCTCCCCCACGGGCCCCGGCAGTACGCCAACCTGGCCGATGAGGCCGCAGCACTCGAGGCCGCGTCGAAGCCGCGCGCCGAGGTCGTGCTCACCATGTCGGGGGTGACCACCGGTCTCGCCCGCTTCGCACACCTGCCAAAGCCGACGCTACGCCGGAGCTAGCCCAACCGCTTCGGTCAGGATCAGCAGCCGACCTTGCCGGAAGCGCGCGAAGTCCGCGCGCCACTACCCTCGCGGCTGATGAGCATCACGAACCCTGACACCAGCGCGCTCGATGCCGACGTCATCGTCGTCGGCGCGGGCATGTGCGGCCTGTACGCACTGAAGGTCCTGCGAGACCAAGGCCACCAGGTCCTGGTACTCGAGAAGGGTTCGGGGGTCGGCGGTACCTGGTTCTGGAACCGCTACCCGGGCGCACGCTGCGACATTCCGAGTCTCGAATACTCCTTCGGCTTCGACCCTGAGCTCGAACAGGAGTGGGTGTGGACCGAGCATTTCGCCTCGCAACCCGAGATAGAGCGCTATCTCAACCACATCGCCGACCGGTACGACCTACGCCGCGACATCCGCGTGGGAACGGGCGTGACGGCCATGGACTTCGATGAGGCCACCAACACGTGGCTGGTCGAGACCGACTCGGGCGAACGCCTGCGGGCCCGCTACTGCGTCATGGCCACGGGTGGCCTGTCGGCCCCGAACCGCCCGAACATCCCGGGGATCGACAGCTTCACGGGCACGATCGTGCAAACGAGCCTTTGGCCAGCGGACGGCGTCGAGCTCGAGGGCAAGCGCATCGGCGTCATCGGCACCGGATCGTCGGGTGTGCAGACCATCCCCGAACTCGCCAAGGTGGCAGCCCACCTCACGGTGTTCCAGCGCACGCCGGCATTCACCTGGCCTTCACAGAACAAGGTGCTCACCGACGACGAGCAGGCCGCGATCAAGACGCGGTACCGCGAGCTGCGCCGCGAACAATACGAGTCGTTCAGCGGCACGGCCGGAACGACCGGCGCGGTGATCCTGCAGTTCGCGACCGACGACCACCCGATCCTCGAGAGCACGCCCGAGGAGCGGGAGGCAGCGCTCCAGGAGAAGGGCTTCAGTGCGTGTCGCATCTGGACCGACACGGCAAAGAACCTCGATGCCAACGAGATGGCCGTCGAGCTCTTCCGCGAGATGATCCGCCGCACCATCAAGGACCCCGACGTCGCCGAGGGGCTCTCGCCCCGCGGTTTCCCGCTCGGTTGCAAGCGACCGGTGCTCGACACGAACTACTTCGAGACGTTTAATCGCGACAACGTGACTCTCGTCGATCTGCGCCGCGACTGCATCGAGGAGATCACCCCGAACGGCATCCGCACCACGCACGGCCTGATCGAGCTCGACGTGATCGTGCTCGCCACGGGGTTCGACGCGTTGACCGGTGCCTTGACCCGCATCGATATACGCGGGTGTGAAGGCCGCCTGCTGCGCAACGAGTGGGCCGATGGTCCGCACACGTACCTCGGCGTCAGCGTCGTCGGGTATCCGAACCTTTTCATCGGCGTCGGCCCCGGGAGCCCGGGCGTTCTCGCCACGTATCCGCCGCAGATCGAGTTGCAGATCGGATGGATCGCCGACTTCCTGCGCTACCTCGGCGAGCATGACCTCACGCTCGCCGAGGCGCAGCAGAGCGCCCAGGATGCCTGGGTCGAGCACGTCAACGAGGTCTCCATCGGCACGATGTTCACCGCGGCGTCGTGCAACTCCTGGTACAACGGCCAGAACATCGAGGGCAAGCCGCGTGTGTTCCTGCCGTACGTGGGCGGCCTCCCCCTTTACACGGCACGTTGCCATGAGGTCGCGGCTGACGGGTACGCGGGCTTTACCCTCCGCTGAGTTGGACATCAGCAATCGCGTTTCGCAACGTGCACGAGCGCCACTTCCGCCTCGCCGCCGACCGCGATCGCCGCCACGGCAACGGGTCGTTCAGTCGGGCAGGAGCAGCTGGCCGTTGCGCACGAAGAACTTCTCGAGGACGTCGCGACCGTGACGTTCGAGCAACGACGCGAAGCGACCCAAAGGGTCGCGGCCGCCTTCGACGTGGGGGTAGTCGGTCGAGAAGCACAAGACGTCAGCCAGGTCGTAGCGGTCGAGGTAGACGTCGACCGGCTCGAACACGAACGGGGTGACACGCACGTTCGAACGAAGGTAGTCCGACGGCTGGCGCTGCAGGTCCGAGGCACGAACCGAGTCGCGTGAGATCCCCTGGCTGTTGTCGGCCCAGAGATCGAGCAGCTCGGCCAGCGGACCGACCCAGTGCGCACCGAGCTCGATGACGCCGAATCGCAGCTGGGGGTGTCGGTCGAAGACACCACCGGTGATCATGGTCATCGTCATGTTCTGTGCCGCGAGGTGCATCGTCGAACGGGTCCACGGGTCACCGGTGAACTCGCCCGAGATCCGGTAGCCGTCGAACACGGGCGCGTCGCGCCACGTGGTGGTCGCGACGAACCCGCCCTCGCTCCCGAGGTGCACGGTGAGCGCAACGTCCTGCGCGGCGAGCAGCGCGTACAGCGGGTCGAGTGAGGGATGAGCGGGAGATCGGCCCGCCGGCGGCTCGCCGCTCAACAGCGCGACGGCGCGAGCGCCCGCCGCGACTGCGCGCTCGGCCACGGAGATCAGCTCGGCCGGGGTATCGCCATAGAGCACGAACACCGGGCGCACGCGGTCATTGCCCACCGCTCGTGACGCGGCCCACGTGTTGTAGGCCGCGAACAGCAACCGCGCGTAGCCGCGCCGATCGGTGGTGATGCCGTCGAACTGGCCTGCGCCTTCGGGGTACGTGCGGATGAACGCACCACAGTGTCCGATCGATGTCGGGAACATCAGCTGACGCCGCACGCCCATCGCGTCGAGCACGGCAATCCGGCAGGCCGGGTCGATCGCTCCAGGTGCGGTGGGCCCCTTCGTGGTCCAAACCGTTGCCTCGTCGACGTGCGCCGTGTCGGTCACGCAGCCGGGGATGCTCCAATATCCGGGGTCGGCCGGGTCGCGGCCGTCGATGAATCGTTGGGCCAACGGAGCGGCCGCGTCGCCGAAAGCCTCGACCCAGAGCTCAGCGGGCATCATCTCGTGCGAGTCGACATCGCTTATGCGGTCGACGTAGTCCGCGAGCAGTTCGGGCACAGCAACCACGGCGATCCCCCTCCGGTCGTTCGGGCACACTCAGCGTAGATCGCCGAGCACACGGGTGGCTCGCTGCTGTTATGAGGACCCTGCGGATTCGTCACCGGGCGATGCATCTGTTTCGGCGAGGATGCGGCTTGCGTCCTCGGCATCTTCCGGGTCCACGAGCGCCGAACGGCGCAACGACCACGGGTTCGGTCCGTACCGACCCGACCACGGCTACGCCCCGGTTGCGACGTCCGTCCATCCCGTAGGAGGCGCCGGGAACCCGTGCAGCCCGGTGAGCCGAATCGGGATGTCCTCCTTGCCCAAGGGGAACATCTGCGACCGTTCGAGATGCTGATGAGTCGACCGGTAGACGCCCGCGGCGTCGCCGCTGCGGACCTTGTCGATGATATCGGCGTGCGACGCAACGGCTCGCCTGCGCTCGGCCATGGTGGGGCGACGGCCGTCCTTCTCGCTGACGAGCACCTCGGCGTGGGCCATCCATATCGACTCGAGCGCGCCCGCCACCAGGATCATGGTGGCGTTGCCGCAATTCGCGACCAGCTGGGTGTGAAAGCGCGAGGACACGGCCAGGAACTCGTCCCCGGAGCTATCGAGTGCAGCGACGGCTTGTGCGTGAACCGCGTCGAGCAACGGCAACACCTCGGTCGCTCGATCGGGACGTTCGGCGCACAACGCCGCACACGCGGGCTCGAGACGTTGCAGCGCCAGCGCCAAGTCACCCAAAGCGACATTCTCGGTACGAAGGATGAGGCCCAACGTGTACGCCGCGTTCCGTGCTCGCGGCGCGTGCACGACAGCGCCGCCCAACTTGCCACGACGAACCGTGATGAGGCCCTCGGCCTCGAGGATCCGGAGTGCTTCGCGCAACGTGGGCTTGCTCACCCCGAACTCGACCACCAGATCCTCGAGCCTCGGGAGCTGTGAACCGTCGGACAGGGCACCGTCGACGATGCGGTCGCGAAGCACGGACGCAACGAGTTCGGCTCGTGACGCGTGGTGCGGCATGCCGTGAGATTGGATCACCATTGTCTGTCCTTGGTTCTTCGGATTTGTTGCGCCTGGAAACGCTTTGCACCGTACATCTGCCGTCCGAGTCGACCGCATTCGAGCCGAGACGGAATAACGCCAGCTGTCGAAAGAGACAATCAGCCAGGTGCCGGGTCGGTCGCAGCACGTACTTGTTCGCGCACCAGCCGACGAGGCAACTTCCCGTTCGGGTCGCGTGGCAGCGACTCGACAAGGCGAACCTCGGTCGGCGTCTTGAAGCGGGCGAGGTGACCGGCGCAATGCGCCAGGAGGTCGGCGATCAGCGAAGGATCAGCGGCGCGCTCCGGCATCGGTAGAACCACCGCGACGACGCGCTCACCGAGCGCCTCGTCGAGCGCTCCGACGACCGCCACGTCGGCTACTGCCGGGTGAGCGAGGAGCACGCCTTCGATCTCGGCCGGGTAGATGTTCACGCCGCCGGCGATGATCACGTCGGCAACCCGATCGCAGAGGAACAGGTAGCCCTCGTCGTCGACGTAGCCGATGTCCCCGACGGTGAAGAAGTCACCGAGCCGGTTCCCGGCCGTCTTGTCCGGGTCACCGTGGTACTCGAAAGGTTCGGAACCGAGCTTGATGTAGACGAGGCCGGGCGTGCCGTTGCCGACCCGACACCCGTCGTCGTCGAGGATGCGGATCTCGGCGCCGGGCCACGTTCTCCCCACGGTGCCGGGGCGCTCGAGCCACTCGGCGGCGGTTACCACCGTTCCGCCACCTTCGGTCGTGCCGTAATACTCGACGATCACTGGGCCCCACCACGCGATCATGCGACGCTTCACGTCGACCGAGCACGGTGCCGCTCCGTGCAGCACGTAGCGCAGCGACGAGATATCGGCGAGTTCGCGCACCTCGTCGGGGAGAGCAAGCAACCGGTGGAACTGTGTCGGGACCACGTGCGTATTCGTGACGCCGTGGCGAGCAACGAGCTCGAGGGCACCGGCCGCGTCCCAGCGGTCCATGACCACCACGGTCTGACCTCCGTGTAGGGCATCAGTGGCAAATGCCAAGACCGCGGTGTGATAGAGCGGTGACGTGCACAGGTGCACGTCGTCCTCGGAGGAGGAGATGCCGCACAGCCGCAGCAGTTCGGAGTACATGCCGGCGTTCTCGTCGGGGCCGCTCGTGGGGAGTGGTCGACGAACACCCTTGGGGCGCCCGGTCGTGCCTGACGTGTAGTACATGATCCCGCCCGAGGTGCGGTCGTCGGGCAAGTCATCATCTTGCGCGTCGAGCGCAGTGCGCCAGTCATCGCCGAAGCCACAATCACCTACGGTGAGCACGGCTGGCGCGTCGGCGAGCAAGCCGACCGCGTCACGCGCAAGGTCCCGGAACCACTCGTGGGTGACAAGCAGGCGAGCATCGGAATCGGTGACGATGTGTGCCACCTCGGGCGCCGTCAGATGATGGTTGATCGGTACGAGATACCAGCCTGCCTGCATAGCCGCGAGGTAGAGCTCGATGAGCTCCCGACAGTTGGGGAGCAACGCCGCGACGGTGTCTCCGGCCCGCACGTCCCGCGCACGCGCCACACGCACGGCCTGATTGCCTGAACCGAACAGCGCTCCCGCGGTAATCGCCTCGCCCGCTGGATCGATGAGCGCGATTCGCGTGGGGTTCTGCTGTGCACGATCCCAGAATCGTTTGCCGGCCATCCTCAACGCTCCCCTGCCCACTGATCGAGCAGCACGAATTTCTGGACCTTGCCCGACGCGTTCAACGGGAGCGAGTCGACGAAGATGATCGAGTCCGGCACCTTTTGCGGTGCGAGCATCGACCGAACGTGCAGTCGCAACTCGTCGGGCGAAGTATCAGACCGCGAGTTGAGTCGGACAAACGCGGCGACCTGTTCACCCCATCGCTCGTCGGGTACGCCCACGACCGCGACTTCCGCGACATCGGGGTGCATGAACAGCACATCCTCGATCTCGCGCGGATGGATGTTCTCACCGCCACGCACGATCACCTCCTTCAGCCGACCGGTGAAGTGGACGTAGCCACGCTCGTCCATCGTGCCGAGGTCGCCGGTGTGCAACCAGCCGTCTTCATCGATCGCTCCGCTCGTTGCTTCGACGTCGTCGAAGTAGCCGATCATCAGCGCACCGTGTCGAGCACACAACTCACCGACCACTTCACGCTCGACCGTGACTCCGGTGGCCGGATCGGCCACGCGGAACTCCATGAACGGCAGTGGCCGACCGATGGTCCTGGCCTTGTCCTCGGGCGAATCGTCGGGTCGCGTCTGGCAGACGTGGCCGTGGGCCTCGGTCTGGCCGAACGCCACAAGAAACCGCACCCCCAGCTCGCGCTCGATGTGCTCGACGAGATCCGGCGCCACGGCCGCACCGCCCGAGAGCACCACCTTCAGGGAGGAGAGGTCGCGCGTCGCGAAATCGGGATGCTCGAGCAGCCCGATGAGCATGGTGGGGACACCCCCGAGGAACGTCGCGCCTTCCGACTCGACCAGCTGCAGGACCAGTGCCGGGTCGAAGCGATCTAAGAGCACTTGCGTTCCGAGCGAGGCCATCGGCCCGATGGTGGACAACCCGCATCCACCGACGTGAAACATCGGCATCGCATTGATCCAGACCGGCGCGAGACCGAGCTCGAAGTGCTCCATCGCGATGCGTGGCACGTTCGACATCCCGCGATGGGTGAGCACGGCACCCTTCGGCGTACCCGTGGTGCCCGAGGTGAACTGGATCTGTACCGGGTCGGCCGGCGCGACCATCGGCAGCGTCACCGAAGCGGGCGCCGACGCGACAAACCCGGCCCAGTCGTCGAGATCGATTACCTCACGAAGCCCGGGCAGATCCGGCAGGAGTGCGTCGACCATCTCGCGCAACGGGTTGCCACGCGACTCACGAGCAACCACGATGCCCGCTAGTCGCGCTCGACGGAGGACAGGCCCCGCTTCGAACAAGCGGTACGCCGGGTTCAAGGTGACGAGCACCAGGCCGGCAAGGGCCGCACCGAACTGGACGAAAAGCCACTCGGGGCGATTCGACGCCCAGATGGCGACGCGCTCCCCCGGCTCGAAGCGCGCCCTCAGCGCCCGTGCCGCAGCTTCGGCCTCGGCCTGGAACTCGGCGTAGGTCCAACGGCCGACAACACCATCGTGCGCCGTGGCGAAGACCAGCGCAGTGTGGTCGGGCGAGCAGCGCGCGGCCTGCTGCAAGATGTCCCCGACCGTGGAGTCGAGCAGCGCCTCACCCGATATGGCTTGGACGTAGGACAGGGTCATCGCACGGGCGCCGAGTCGGATGACCAGGGCACGTCGCGATCGGGCCGCAGCTCTTTGGGCAGCCCCAGGACGCGCTCGGCCATCGTGTTCTTCTGGATCTCGGTCGTGCCGCCGCCGATGGTCGCCGACCGACTGTTCAGAAAGGCCTTGACGATCTCGATGTTCTCGGTGCCGTCACCCATGTTTCCCTCGAACATGCGGTCGGGTTGTCGCATCTCGTAGTCGGAGATCACCATGCCCGCCGGGCCGAGCAAGCTCATGCAGAACTCGAAGACCCGTTGAGGCAAGATGCCTGTCGCGAGCTTCCCGGTAGACCCTTCGGGCCCCGGCGTGCCGCTCTTGCGCAGTTGCTCAGCGCGGATCGACGTGAGCCGGATCACCTCGGCCTCGATCCAGATGCGCATAAGCTCGTCACGACGGGCCGGATCGGTCATCCCCATGTCCTGCCAGAGTCTCACCGCGTGTGCAACCGGCCCCATGCCTCGCGGGCGCTTCGCCAGATCGGCGTTGTGACTGCGCTCGTGCATCAACGCACCGATGGTGACACGCCATCCTTCGCCGGGTTCGCCGACGCGCATCGAATCGGGAATGCGGGCATCGGTGAACAGCACCTCGTTGAACTCGGCCTCACCGCTGATCTGGCGCAGTGGACGGACCTCTACCCCAGGCGTTCGCATGTCGACGAGGAAGAACGTCAAACCACGATGCTTCGGAAGCTCCGGGTGGGTGCGGGCCACAAGGATTCCGTAGCTCGACACATGGGCCAGCGTCGTCCACACCTTATGACCGTTGACCACCCACTCGTCGCCGTCGCGGACCGCGCTGGTTCCGAGGTTCCCGAGATCTGATCCGGCGTTCGGTTCGCTGAAGAGCTGGCACCAGACCTCGTCGCACGTGAACAGCGGGCGCAAGTAGCGACGCTTGTGCTCGTCGGACCCGAACCCG
>CAFABA010000015.1_pt1 | contig 31358 bp, 33 predicted proteins | sample 7267731 | NCBI WGS metagenome assembly CAFABA01 (sample SAMEA6814000, study PRJEB35770) | uncultured Acidimicrobiales bacterium | biome: Freshwater; feature: Freshwater reservoir; material: water | place: Czech Republic | collected 2017-08-18 | depth 30m m | reverse complement strand
TGCCCCTTGCCCTCGGGGCCGACCGCCAACTTATCCATGTAGACGCACGGGCCCGGGTTGAACATGGTGCCCTTGTCGCTTACGGCGATGACCGCCAGCGCGTTGCCGCGGCCGAGCGCGGTGAGGGTGGTGCCGTCGATTGGGTCGACGGCGATGTCGACCTCGGGGCCACCCGACCCGACGACCTCGCCGTTGAACAGCATCGGGGCTTCGTCCTTCTCACCTTCGCCGATGACGATCACGCCCCGCATCGACACCGTGCTGAGCACGAGCCGCATGGCGTCGACCGCCGCCCCGTCGGCGCCGAGCTTGTCGCCCCGGCCCATCCAGCGCGACGCCGCCATCGCCGCGGCCTCGGTGACCCGGACGAGTTCGAGGGCCAGGTTGCGGTCGGGGACGGAGGTGTTCGTGCTCATTTCCTGAGGTTAGCGAACTGCTCTCGCTCGACCATGAACCGGACGACTCTGCGCCTGACCGACGATCGACGGGCTGGCCTCACGAGCGCGCGTTCGCGTTTTGAAATGCGAGACTGCAACTTGTGACTGCCATGTGGTGTTTCCAATGTGGGGCCGAGTACGACGCCACTGTTGTCGAGTGCATCGAGTGTGGCGTAGGTCTCGTCGCCGAAGAACCGCTGGCGCCCGAAGCGGTCGGAACAGAGGAAGAAGAGCAACTCGCGTACGAGTTCCACGATTGGGCATTCGAGTCGCGTCGCATGCTCGATCAGCTGCTCACCGGTCGAGGCGTCGATCACGCGTGGCAGGGAGCCACGATGATCGTCCGAGCGATGGACGAGTCCGAGGTCGACGACCTCGTCGAGGAGGTCGAGCACGCCACGCTGCCAACGCTCGACCCCGAGCTCGAGCAGGTCGTGTACGAGATGGCCGGGTGGACCGCCGAGCAGCAGACCCTCCTGTCCGAACGCCTCGGGGCCCAGGGCATTCCCCACGAGTTCGACGCGAGCGGCGACCTTGTCGCGCATGTCGAGGACGAGGACCGCATCGATGCCCTCCTCGACGACCTCGAGAAGTCTCCGCTGGTCGCGTCGGGTACCACCGATGGCGCCGCCGCCGCTGATGAGCCCATCGATCTCGACGGACTCGACGTGAACGATGTGCTGTCAGCGCTCTTCAGCGCGTCCGACCGCCTGCGCAAGAACGCTCGTGATTCCAACGGTGTACTGAAGTTCCTCGACAATGCACCCACCATCTCGCGCATGGGAATGCCATTCGGTTTCGAACGCCCGGCGTGGGACGCCATCGTCGAGCAGGTCACCGAGATCGAGTCGATGCTCGACGAAAACGACAGCGACGATGCCGACATCGAGGAGCGAGCAAAGCGCCTGCGCGACGTGCTCCACACCCTGATCTGACGATGTCCATTCGATGATCGTTGCCGAGCTCGAAGTTTTTCATTCGCGCCCCGTGGCCCCGACGCGTCGTGTCGCGATCGGTCATGCCCAGTTGCCGATGGACCCTCCACCGGGGTACGGCGCCGTGTTGCTCTCGGCAATTGCGGCGACCTTCGCGCCGATGCTCGTGCCGGAGCTCGCGGATGACTACACCAAGCTGTTGCGCCAGATCGATCGCGGCCAACGGATTGCCCAACCGCGGCTGCGTCACCGCTTCCAACAGGATCGGATCGGCCTGACGCGGTCGACGCATCGCCTGACAGTCGAGGGGCCGCGGCTGCGCTTCCGCATCGACAAGGGCACGGGTACCCCCGAGCAGTTCCTGCTCGCCGCGGCATACGCGTGTGCGCCGATGGCCGTTGCCGACCGAGCAGCGGCGATCGCGGCGATCAACGTGGGCGTGGCCTGGCGCGGCGCCCTCGACGGCCGATTCGTGTCACGGGTACTCGGCGGCAGCACTCACGCCGCGATGCCGGCGCTGGCGATGAGTGACCCGGTCGGCTGGGCGATGCGCATCCTCGGCATCGAGACCGACGCCAAGGTCTCGAAGGTCGCGGTGCAACGACGGTTCCGCGAGCGGCTGCGCGACGCTCACCCCGACCACGGCGCGAAGAACGACGGCGCGGCCGAGCGCATCGCCGACCTCGCGGAAGCGCGTCGTATCCTGTTGGCGTGAGCACGAACACGGCCGGGGCCATGCTGCTGACCCCCGGCGCAGGGAGCTCGGCGTCGCACTCATCGCTCCTCGCGATCGAAGCGGCTTTGGGACCGATGCCCGTGCTCCGCATTGACTTCCCCTACCGGCGCGAGGGCCGCAAGGCCCCCGACCGCGCGCCGAAGCTCATCGCCTGCGTGCGCGAGGAGGCGGCGATCTTCGCGGCGACCGCCGCGGTCGATCCGTCGCGACTCGTGCTCGGGGGGCGGTCCATGGGCGGCCGCATGTGCTCGCTCGCCGTCGCCGAAGGTCTTCCCGCAGCCGGGCTGGTACTGATCAGTTATCCGCTGCACCCACCGGGCAAGCCCGAGAATCTGCGCACCGCGCACTTCCCGCTGCTCGATCTGCCGTGCCTGTTCGTGTCGGGCGAGCGTGACGCGTTCGGCACCCGCGACGAGTTCGATGAGCACCTCGGCGCCATCCCCGGGCGCGTCACGCAGGTGTGGGTGCCCAAGGCCGGCCACGACCTCAAGGGCAAGGACGCGGTGATCGTCGACGCGGTGCAGCAATGGCTTCACCACGAGGGCCTTGCGTAGGGGCGCAGTCGCTACTCGATGATCTGGACGGGTACGCCCAGCGGGAGGATCGCCGCGAGGCGGCTGATGTCTTCGTTGCGCAGGCGCACGCAGCCCGAGCTGACCTTTTGGCCAATGCTCGTGGGGTCGTTCGTGCCATGGATGCCGAGCTGCCCCGGCCCGCCGTTGAACGTCTCGAAGGTGTCACTGAAGCCCGAGAGGCCGTATGCGTACGTGCCGTACACCGTGGTGGGTGTGGGAGGGCGGAGGAGCTCTGTGGTGTAGTAGCGGCCACCCGGGGTTGGGGTGTTGTCCTTCGCCACGCCGATGGAGGTCTCGAGGATCAGGTCGTTGCCCTGCGTGACCTTGATGCGGAACTCCGAGAGGCGTACTTCGATGTGGAAGTTGTGCAGCGAAAGCGTGACGTCGCTGGATCGGATCCAGCCGGTGGAACCGTTGGGGCGCACGGGAAGCAGCACGCGAAGCCAGTCGTTCTGCTTGCCGTCGACGAGGAACACGACCGGCACACCGTTCAGGTTGGGGCTCGTCAACGACCGAGCTGGCTTCGCTGCGTCGGGGGCGTCGTAGACGTTGACGCTCGCGACCGTCGCGGTGGCCACCACCGAGACATCGGCCGCGTTCGCGTCGAGCGTCGCGACCTTCGACGAGCTGGTGGGAGAGCTGGTGGGAGAGCTGGTGGGAGAGCTGGTGGGAGAGCTGGTGGGAGAGCTGGTGGGAGAGCTGGTGGGAGAGCCGTTTGTGGTCGGCGGGTCGGCGCCGTTGACCGACGGTTGTGATCCGCCGCAACCCCCGGCCACGAGAACCAGCATCGCCAGGAAGGTCACGAAGAACGAAGCCGGCCGGCGCATCGATGCCGAACGCTACTGGTTCGTCACGGGCGCGAAGCTTCGTCCCCGGGGTTGATCTGCTCGAGTTCGAGGTGCGCGGTCTCGGGATACACGAGCATTACCAGCCCGGCTACGAGCAGCGGCCCGATCGCCAGCACGGCAAGTGCTTTGCCGAGGCCGACCCGATCGGCGAGGTGCGACGCGACCAAAAGGCCGAGCGTGCTGCCCAGCACGCCCGCGATCGACACGAAACCGTTCGCCCGGCCACGAGTGCGTGTGCCGAAAAGCTCAGGCCCGTACACGCCGAGCGCCGGGATGGTGCCGGCACCGATGACGATGCCGGCGAACTGCCACACCCACATGGGCCATCCGTGGGTGAGGAACGAGACCACGATCGCCATGGACCCGAACACCATGGCGATCGCTCCGACGATGCGCCGGCCGCGCCGATCGGCGAGCCGCCCACCGAGGAAGACGCCGACACCGATCGGTGTGCTTGTGACCACCGTGAATAGCGTGATGCGCGCCGCGTTGAACCCGCGCTCGTCGCGAAGGAAATCGTTCTGCAGCTGCGATGCGGGCGTACGGAACGCGAGGATCAAGAACCCCGAAAGGGCCAACATCGCAAGGCGCTTGCGGGCGATCGGTGCAGCATCGGCGTGCGCCGCAGCGACCTCGAAGCGCCGGGTCTCGGGCAGTTCGCGCACCACGTGCCAAAGCAGGGGCAACGCAAGGATCGGGATGACGTAGACGATGCGCCAGGCCCGCACATCGAGGTCGGCCACTGGCAACACCCAGACGGCCAAGCCCGCACCGAGGCCGGCAACGAGGGTGAGCACGCTCAACCCGTAGGCGCGCGCCCCCGCGGGAAGTTCCTCGGCGGCGATGATCGTGACGAGGATCGCAACCGCGGTGGTGATGCCGCGGGCCATGGTCTGTGTTGCGCCGAGCGTCCACAGGTTGATCGACGCCGCGCCGAGCGCGGTGAAGACACACGCGGCCATCGCGCCCCACGCAGTGAACACGCGACGGCCATGGCGGTCGGCGGCGGTGACGATGGCCATGGAGAGGAGGATGCCGATGCGTACTGCAGCGAGCGTGTTGCCCTGCGCTCCCTTGTCGTTGCGGAACTCGTCGGCGGCGAAGGTGATGGTCTGGGTGATCACGGTGCCGAGGTAGCCGCACACCATCGACACCGTGCAGAGCAACGCGAGCACCGTCGAGGCCCGCGCATCGAGCTGTGCAGGTGGCGCCCACCACGGGGTGTGCCCAGCGGTCGGCCGGCGGCGGAGCCGGCGTGCAATCGGTATTCGGAAGACCACGCGCCAAAGCGGCGCCGCCAGGTCGTAGCGGAACGTTTCGGTGACGAGCGATCTCGCGTCGCGCGGTTCGACCCGAAGCTCACGGCGGTAGGTGTGGAACGGACCGGTCGCGAGCTCGAACGTGTCGGGAACGGATCCGGCGACCTCGGCCACGAAATCGTCGCGCGGCTCGCGCAGCCGTGCGAGCTCCGAGTGGTCGACCACGCGCGTGTGCGTGATGGTTCGCGCGTGACGGCGGTGCATGCCGGGTGGTGCCTCCAGCGGGTCTCGGAGAGCATACTGAGACGATGCCCGAGGTCCGTGAAGCCATCCTGGTGCGGCCGTCGGGGCCGCTCACGGGCACCGTGCCGATCTCCGGCGCCAAGAACTCCGTGTTGAAGGTCATGGCCGCGACGCTGCTCGCTCCTGGCACCTACACGATCCGCAACGTTCCCCGGATCGAAGACGTCGCGATCATGGCCGAGCTGCTCGAGGCCATGGGCGTCACGGTGGCCCACGTCGGCGATGTGCTCACCGTCGACGTGGGCGAGAGCGTCATCCCCGAAGCGCCCTACGAGCTCGTCGAGAAGATGCGTGCGTCGGTCGTGGTGCTCGGTCCGTTGCTGGCGCGCTTCGGCGAGGCGCGCGTCGCGCTCCCCGGGGGCGACGACTTCGGCTCACGTCCCATCGATATCCATCTGCGAGCGCTCGCCGACCTCGGCGCGCACATCGAGACCAAGCGCGGGTTCGTCATCGCGCGGGCCGAGCAGCTGCTCGGCGCGCGCATCATCCTCGACTTCCCGAGCGTCACCGCCACCGAGAACGTGCTCATGGCCGCGTCGCTCGCCAAGGGCACCACCGTCATCGACAACGCAGCGCGCGAGCCCGAGGTCGCCGATCTCGCGGCGTTCCTCAATCGCATGGGTGCGCACATCCTCGGTGCGGGTACCTCCACCATCACCGTCGAAGGGGTCAACGAGCTTGGTGCGGTGGATCACACGATCATCCCCGATCGTGTCGAAGCGGCCACGTTCCTGGCGGCGGTGGGGGTGGCCGGCGGCGAGATCACGCTGGCGGGGGCGCGACCCGATCACATGGACATGTTGTGCCTAAAGCTCGGCGAGATGGGTATGCGCATCTCGCCGACCAACGACGGGCTGTGGGCCATGGTGAACCGCCGCCTGTCATCGGTCGACGTCTCCACGCTGCCCTATCCCGGCATCGCCACCGACTACAAGCCCCTGCTCGTCGCGCTGTTGTCGGTGGCCGACGGTGTGGGCATCGTCACCGAGAACCTCTTCTCGGGGCGGTTCCGCTACGTCGACGAGCTCGTGCGCATGGGCGCCGACATCCGCACCGAAGGCCATCATGCGGTGGTGCGGGGAGTCGCGCAGCTTTCGGGGGCACCGGTGAAAGCACCCGACATCCGAGCGGGTGCCGCGCTCGTGATCGCCTCGCTGCGAGCCGAGGGCGAGACCTTGGTGACGAACATCCACCACATCGATCGTGGCTACGAGAACTTCGTCGGCAAGCTGCAGGCCATCGGCGCCGACGTCCAGCGCGTCCAGATCTGAAGCGCTCAGCGCTGACTTGCGTCGGGCGTGGGCGGGATGTCGCCCGGAACACTGGTGCCGTTCGCCGTTCGGTTGGCCGCTTGCGCGGCGTTCGCCCGGCGGTTGGCGAGGGCCAGCAGCCCGGCCACCACGACGAGTGGGGAGAGGGCGAAGAGGATCTCGTCCCAGCCGCCTTGGTGTGCGAGCAACATCGCCGCCATCGTAGATGTCGGGCCGGGGAACAATTCATCACCGGCGGGGTGTTCCAATCCCGTACACTCGACACCGCTCGGAGACGTTCACGTGCTCGATCAAACCGAAACCGCTCCCTCGTCGGCCATGTGGGTCAAGGTGCAGGAAGTGATCGAGATCATCCGCCCGGTGATCCAGGCCGACAAGGGCGACATCTTGCTCGTCGACGTCGATGAGCCGTCTGGTGTGGTCTCGGTTGAGCTGATGGGCGCCTGCGTCACGTGTCCGGCGTCCACGCAGACCTTGAAGGCGGGCGTCGAGCGGATCATGAAGGATCGGGTCCCCGGGGTCACCGAGGTCATCAACGTCGGCGACTCCAAATACGAAGGCACGCCGCTCTCCCTGTGATCGCCGTCGGTTCGACCGCCTCGCCGCGTGCCGCGGCGCGACACCGGTCGATGCGCCCGCGCCGATAGCGTCGCCGCCGTGACTACCGACTTCGCGACGTGCCACTGGCATTCCGATCGACGCGCTGGCGTCGTGTGCCAGCGCTGCGACCTACCGATCTGCCCGTCGTGCATGCGCCAGGCGTCAGTGGGCTTCCACTGTCCGAACTGCGTGGCCAAGGGCAAGCAGAAGGTCATCTCGGGTCGGGCTGCGTTCAGCGCCGCGTTCACGCCCACGCTCACGTTCGCGCTCATGGGCCTCAACATCGCGATCTTCCTCCTCGGCACCGCGGTGGGCGATCAGCACATCCTCACCGACTTCTCGGCGATCGGTCGGGCGATCCTGTTCGAGCAGGGCTCGAGCGGCATCACGCGCGTTGATACGAGTCATCAGTACTACCGCCTCCTCACGTCGGGCTTTCTGCACTGGAACATCATCCACATCGGCCTCAACATGTGGGCGCTCTACAACCTCGGGCCCACGGTCGAACGAGCCCTCGGTCGCCTGCGCTTCGGTCTCGTGTACGTCGCGGCGCTGCTGGCCGGCGGCGCGGGCGCGGTCATCGTGTCGCCGCACTCGTTGTCAGCCGGGGCATCCGGCGCCTTGTACGGACTGTTCGGCGCACTCGTGATCGTCTACCGACGTGAAGGCATCGACGTGATGCGCAGCGGGCTCGGTATCTCGATCCTCATCAACTTCGTGATCACGGTCACCCTGCCCGGCATCTCGCTCGGCGGTCACGTCGGCGGGTTCGTGGGCGGGTTGGCCGCGGCGTGGATCGCGGTGCACGGCTCGCAGGCACTGGGCTCGACCAAGGCGGCGTTCGTCGCCCTGTGTGCACTGTTACCGCTGCTCCTCGCGCTCGGTGTGCTGGCCGTGAGCAGGTCGTCGCTCGTCGGCATCGGCATCGGCATCTGATCGCGGGACCCTGCGTCAGCGGGTCTCGATCTGCTTCTTCAGCGCGCGCAGGTTCCGCTTCCAGATCTGGGCCAACACCACAGCGCCGACGCGCCCACCGAGTGGGCCCCCCATCCACCACGGGAAGCTGAGGGTCTCGTCCCAGAGGAACTCGGTTCGATCGCGTCCTAGGTCGCGCAACGTGAAGGCACCGGTGCCGGTGACGATGCCGACGTGGCGCACCCCCATCGTGTGCTCGGGCTCCCACGCCGTGATCTCCATGCGATCGACGAGTTTGATCGGCCCGATCTTCGTGTCGCAGTCGAACGTGGTGCCAACCCCGGAATGCTGCGCGGAGGTGAACCGTATGGCGATCGCGTCATGCATCCAGTCGACGTGGGAGTCGACGTGCTCAACCGAGGCCCAGACTTCGGACGGGGTTGCTTCAATGATCACCGATGCTTGCACTCGTGCCATGGGAGCAGGGTATGGGTGCGCGAGGGGACCTCGGCAACCAAGGTACGGTCGAGCCATGCAAAAGGTCGAGTTCTATTGGGATCCGGTGTGCCCGTTTGCCTGGATCACCTCGCGCTGGATCGCGAAGGTCGAGCCTCAGCTCGAGCTCGAGGTCGAGTGGCGGTTCATCTCGCTGCGCTTCCTCAACGAGGCCAAGGACTACGACAAGGACTTCCCGCCCGGCTACATGGCGCTCCACACCAAGGGGCTGCGCATGCTGCGCGTCGCCGCGGCGGTGCGTGAGAAAGAAGGCCTCGCGGCAATGGGTCCGCTCTACACGGCGTTCGGCGAGTCGATCTGGGACCGATCGCCCGTGGAAGGACAAGACACGATGGACGGCATCGCCGAGCAGTCACACCTGGTGGCCGTGCTCGCGTCCGTAGGCCTCGACCCGTCCTACGCGGCAGCCGCTGATGACGATGCGCGCGACAGCGTGTTGCGCGAGGAGACGACCACGGCCTTGGCGCGGGCTGGACGCGACGTCGGCACGCCGATCATCGCGATCGACCCACCGAACGGGCCGGCCTTCTTCGGCCCGGTGATCTCGCGCGTCCCCTCGGACGAGGAGGCCGTCGAGCTGTGGCACGCGGTTATGACGCTCGCCAAGTGGCCGGGCTTTGCGGAGCTCAAGCGCACGCTGCGCGAGATGCCGCAGCTTCCCCTGCTCACCCGGCCACGCTGAGCAATGCGGCGCTGATCTCGCAGCGTTTCCCTTCGATCCGGGTGCTCTTTGCGCGTTCGCGCCGATCGGGGCGGCACAAACGCGCAACGTCCGGCGTCGCGTCGACCGCCGCATCCCCCACCACCTCCACGAATGAGAGGCTTCGTGCGCGTCGATGCAATGCCCGCACGCGGGTGTGATGCCTCGGTCGTTCAGTTCGGTGGGCGCCGGTACACCGACACGTGGTTGTCGCTCGCGTCGTGAAATGGCGCGCCATGCCAGTCGGCGTGGCGTTCCACCAAGCGCAGGCCCGCCGCGGCGGCCATTGCATCGAGCTCGGCCGGGGCTGCATAGCGCACCATCCATGGTCGTAGTCGTACGCCCTGTTCGGTGATCTCGATGTGCTGGCCGCTGATCGTCTGCAATGCTGCATCGCGGCGGGCCGCAGTGAGCACCACCAGATCGACCTCCACCGTGCGGGCCGATACACCGCTGGCGTCGTCCCCGTCGGCCGGCGGCACGAACGCTTCGAGCACGAACCAGCCGCCGGGCGCGAGCACGTCGTGCACGCGGCGCAGACAGGACTGTTGCGCGTCGCTGGTCGTGAGGTTGAAGAACGTGTTGAACGCCACGAACGCGACGGCGAAGGGGCCCTTCACCGCCAGCTCGGCCATGTCGCCGAGCACGAGGTCGAGCTGATCGGCGCCGGGCTTGTCCCGCAGCAGATCGAGCATCTCGGGCGAGGCGTCGACGCCGGTGACGTGCAGGCCTCGCGCGGCTAGGGGCAGCGCGAGGCGCCCGGTGCCGATACCCAGCTCGAGCACCCGCCCGCCGCCTCGGCGAGCCGCCAGCACGGCCACCCGGTTCACCGTTGCCTCGACGTCGCTCACGTCGCGATACCAGCGGTCGTACACGTCGGCGAAGCTTCGGCCGTACTGCGCGTTGTCGTAGCCCTCCATGGGTGGAGTCTGGCCCACCGGCGGGCGCCGCGGGTCGAGGCCGTAGCCTGGGGACCGTGCCGGCCTATTTCGACCACGCGGCGACCACGCCGATGCGCCCCGAGGCGCTCGATGCCTTCGTCGCGGTGCAGCGCGAGCACTTCGGCAACCCCTCGGGCACGCACCTCCTCGCGCGCAACGCTCGCCGGGTGCTCGAGGATGCCCGCGAGACCATGGCGGAGGTGCTCGGTTGTCTGCCTCGCGAGGTCGTGTTCACCGCGGGCGGCACCGAGGCCGACAACCTCGCGGTGCACGGCGTACACGAGGCGATGGGTGGGGTGGTGGTCACGGTGGCCCACGAGCACCACGCAGTGTTGAACCCCGTCGAGCGTCTCGGCGGCCGGGTCGTGGGCGCGACGTCATGGGGCACGGTCGATCTCGACGCGTTACGTGCCGCGCTCGATCCTTCGGTCACCCTTGTCTCGGTGATGCTCGCAAACAACGAGAGTGGGGTCATCCAACCGCTGGCCGAGGTTTCGGCGATCGTGCGCGAATGTGCGCCGGGCGCGGTGCTGCACACCGATGCAGTGCAGGCGTTCTCGTGGCTCGATGTCGCGAGCGCGGCGCGCGATGCGCAGCTCATATCGGTGAGCGCGCACAAGTTCGGCGGACCGAAGGGCGTCGGCGCGCTCGCCGTACGCGACGGGGTGGCCTTGACCCCGATGCTGCTCGGCGGTGGGCAGGAACGTGAGCTGCGCAGTGGCACGCAGAACGTGGCCGGTATCGCAGCCATGGCCGTCGCGGCACGCCTCACCCACGATGCCCGCGTCGATACGGTCGTTTGGGTCGGCGCGCTGCGCGATCGCTTGGCCGACGGGTTGAAGGCCGCCATCGACGGCACCTACGAATCTGCGGTGGGGTACTCGGGCGAGCCGGCTGACCGTTCGCACAAGGTCGCGGGGTCGTGCCATCTGTGCTTCGCCGATGTCGAGAGCGAAGCGTTGTTGTTCCTGCTCGAGCGCGCTGGCGTGTACGCGTCGGCGGCATCATCGTGCGCGAGCGGCGCGCAAGATCCGTCGCACGTGCTGGCCGCCATGGGCGTGTCACGCGAGCTCGCCCAAGGCTCATTGCGCCTGTCGCTCGGATGGCCTTCCACCGACGCCGACGTCGACATCGCCCTCGAGGCCGTACCCGCAGCGGTCGCGCAGCTGCGTCGGTTCTCGGTGCGCTCATGAGCACGGTCGCACCTGAGGTGCTCGTCGCGATGTCGGGTGGTGTCGATTCGTCGGTCGCGGCATCGATATTGCTCGGGCAGGGTTATCGGGTGGTCGGCGTCACCATGAAGCTGTGGGGCGGCGAGAGCGACACCGGTTGTTGCTCGGTGTCAGACGTCGACGACGCTCGCCGTGTCGCACAGCAGATCGGCATCGACCACCACGTATTCAACTTCGGCGACGACTTCGAACGCCACGTCGTGGCCCCGTACGTCGACGCGTACGCCGCTGGTCGAACTCCGAACCCGTGCATCGAGTGCAACCGCCATCTCAAGTTCGATCGGTTGCTGCACCGCGCGTCGATGCTGGGCATCGAGCTCGTCGCGACCGGTCATCATGCACGCATCGTCACCGAGGCCGACGGCACGAGACGGGTCGCTCGTGGCGCCGACCGGGCGAAGGATCAGAGCTACGTCCTGCACATGCTCGGTCAGGCGCAGCTGGCGCGGCTGCTGTTCCCCCTCGGCGACACCACCAAGGACCACGTGCGCGCACAGGCGCGAGCGCAAGGGCTCCGTACCGCCGCCAAGCCCGACAGCCAGGACGTGTGCTTCATCACCTCCGCGGCCGGGCGCCAGGGCTTCCTCGAGCGTCGTCATCTGCCGCTCACCCCCGGGCGTGTGGTGGACGGCACTGGCGCCGTCGTGGGCGCGGTGCCCGCCGTCGAGCTGGTCACCATCGGCCAGCGCAAGAACCTCGGTATGGCGGGCGGCACTCGCGAGCCGCGCTACGCGATCGATGTCGACCTGCCTACGGCCACGATCACCATCGGGGAGCGTCGCGATCTCGACCGCTCCACCGTGACCCTCGACGACGTGGCGTGGAGTGCGTCACCGTTCGCGGGCCAGGTGCGGGCCCAGGTCAGCGCGCACGGCGATGCGCACCCAGCCACCTTCGACCCCAGCGCCGCCACGCTCACCTGGCTCGAGCCCCGCCGGCGCGTCGCGCCGGGGCAGGCAGTGGTGCTCTACGACGCGGTCACCGGCTGCGTGGTGCTGGGCGGTGGCACCGCGCAGTGAACGCAACCATGTTCCTGCACGTCGATGGCGACGCGGCCGACCAGCACTGAGTCAGCGAGCGAGAGTGGGCGCGAAAACCCCCACCACGGGGGATTTCGCGCCCGTTGTGCCTCGATCGCGGTCATCCCCGCGCGACGCGAATGCGCCGACGTTCCGCTTCGGCGAGGAGGTGGCCGGGCCGGCTCGGCATGACGAGGAACTGGGTGATGCCGACCATCTCGACCTCGTCGGTTCCGGCAGCCGGCGTGACGCTCACCGGCACCGCGAAGTCGACCTGTATCGCCAAGCCCGATGCGCCCGCGGTGAAGTCGGTGGCGCGGGTGTCGGCGGGGGCGGGGCCGAGCTTCACGATGTCGGTGCGGGGGAACAGCACGGGTTCGCGCAGCGCGAGGTGGTCGTGGAGCACGAAGCCCGCAGGGACGAAGACCACCCAGCGCCGGGTGAGCTGGTGCAGCGCCCGTGTGGCCACCACCGCCACGGGTAGGCCGACCACGACCGCGACGGCGCCGATGATCCACATGTGGGCGAGCAGGAGGAGGACGCCGGCGACCGCACCCACCATCACGGCTATCGCGGCGAGCGGGACCAGCAGTACCAGTAGCGCCGCCGGTGGGCGCAGGAGCATGCGTCGTTCGTCGCCGTAGGACGAACCGTTCACGAACTCTTCGCCCGCCGGGGCCACGAGCGATGCCGCACTCGCGGCGATCGACACGACCACGCCCGCCACGGCGGTCGCGTCGATCGTGACCAGCGCACTGCACCACAGCGCAGCGGCGGCGCTCGCGGGCAACACCAGGCGCACCGCCGTGAGACAGGGCCCCCGAGGCACGAGGGTCGCGACGAGCGTGACCGCCCAGACGATCCAGAACAAGGCAGTGGCCCCGTGGCGCAACGAGGCGATACGGCCTGACAACGCGTCGTCGACCAGGGCTCCGGTGGTGAAGGGCACCAGGATCCACAGCACACGCAGCGGCCAGAGGCGGAGGTTGCTCATGTCGAGCGAAGGCTCGCACACCTGCTCGGGGCTGTCATACCCGGCGGGTACCATCGGCCTCGTGCCGACGCTGCCCCCCTCCGAACCGGCCCCGCCCGAGGACATTGCGCGCCTCGCCGAGTTGCGCGGCCTGCTCACCGCGGCGAACAGCGCCTACTACGAGAACGATGCGCCCACCGTTCCCGACGCCACCTACGACGCGTGGGTTCGCGAGGCCGAATCGCTCGAGGCGCGCTACCCCTTGCTCGACGATCCCGAGTCGCCCACCAAACGCGTGTCGGGCACCCCCGTCGCAGCGTTTTCGCCGGTCGCTCACGTCATCCCCATGATGTCGCTCGACAACGCGTTCGACTTCCGTGAGCTCGATGCCTGGGCCGAGCGCGCCGTGCGCGGTCTCGGCGGCGTGGCGGTGCCCGCCTTCGCGTGCGAGCTCAAGTTCGATGGTTTGGCCATGTCCATCCGTTACGAGCGCGGCCGCCTGGTGCGCGCCGCGACGCGCGGCGATGGCCGCGTCGGCGAGGACGTCACGGCCAACGTGCGCACGATCGCCTCGGTGCCCCACACGCTGCCCGCGGGTGCACCCGCGGTGCTCGAGGTGCGCGGCGAGGTGTTCATGCCTGTTGCCGTCTTCGCCGATCTCAACGCGGCGCAGGAGGCGGCGGGCAAGCCCCGGTACGCGAACCCGCGCAATACGGCCGCCGGCTCGTTGCGCCAGAAGAACCCCGCCGTGACCGCGTCGCGCGAGCTCGCGTTCTTCGCCTACGGGTTGGGCGAGGTTGCGGGCGCACCCGAGATTACCGCGCACTCGGGCGCCTTGGAGGTGCTGCGCTCGCTCGGGCTCCCGGTCAACGACGAGCTCCGCGTGGTCGACGATCTCGAGGCGGTCAAGGCCTACATCACCCACCGTGTCGAGCACCGCCACGACCTCGCCTACGAGATCGACGGTGTGGTGATCAAGATCGACGATCTCGCGCAGCAACGGGTGCTCGGCAGCACGAGCCGCGCACCCAAGTGGGCCATCGCGTACAAGTTCCCCCCCGAGGAAAAGACCACTCGGCTGCGGGCCATCCACGTGTCGATCGGCGGCAAGGGCAAGGCCACGCCCTTTGCCGAACTCGAGCCGGTCTTCGTCGGCGGGTCGACGGTCGGCATGGCCACGCTGCACAACGAGGACCAGGTGCGGCTCAAGGATGTGCGGCCCGGCGACCTCGTCATCGTGCGCAAGGCCGGCGACGTCATCCCTGAGGTACTCGGGCCCGTGCTGGCCGAACGCCCGGCCGACTCCAGGCCGTGGGTGTTCCCGGCCTTCTGTTCGTGCCCGTTGCAGTCGCCCCTCGTCCGCGAGGGCAGCGACGCCGCGCACTACTGCCCTCACGCCGAGTGCCCCTTCCAGCTCGCGGGCTGGATCGAGCACTTCGCCGGTCGCTCTGCCATGGACATCGAGGGCTTCGGCGAGCAGCGGGTCCGTATCTTTTGCGAGCTCGGGCTGCTGCGCGACATCGGTGACGTGTACGCCATCGACTGGGATCGGGTCCGCGCGCTCGAAGGCTTTGGCGACACGTCCATCCGCAACCTGCAGTCGGCGATCGACGGGTCGAAGTCCCGCTCGCTCGGCCGCCTGCTCATCGGGCTCAACATCCGCCACCTCGGCGACGCCGGGGCCGAGTGGCTGGCCACCGGCTTCGGTCACCTCGACCGACTGATCGCCGCGAACGAGGACCAGCTCGGTTCGGTACCGGGTATCGGGCCGGTGATCGCGAAGAGCGTCGCTGCGTACTTCTGCGACGAGCGCCATCTCGCCATCATCGACAAGCTCCGGGCGGCCGGGGTCAACTTCGTCGGTCCCGAGCCGGTCGAGCCGTCATCGCACATCCTGTCGGGCAAGTCCGTCGTGGTTACCGGCACGCTGGTGGGGTTCACTCGCGAGGAAGCCGAATCGGCCATCAAGAGTCGCGGCGGCAAGTCCCCGGGTAGCGTCTCGAAGTCCACCACTGCCGTGGTGGTGGGTGATTCGCCGGGCGCCTCCAAGCTCACCAAGGCCGAGTCGCTCGGCGTGCCGGTCCTCGACGAGGCTGCTTTCGTGCATCTGCTCGACACCGGGGAGCTGCCGGGATGATCGAAGCGGTCTTCTGGGACTTCGGCGGGGTGTTCACCGCGTCGCCGTTCCACGCGGTGCGTCCTTACAGCGCATTGCTCGGCATCGCCCACGACGAGCTGCTCGATCTGGTCTTCGGGCCGTATCACCTCGACACCGATCACCCGTGGCATCGACTTGAGCGGGGCGAGGGCACCCTCGCGGCGGCCATGGCTGCCGCGGCCACGGCCGCGCAGGAACGCGGTGTCGCGTTCGACGCGCGAGCGTTCTTCGGTGCCATGCGCGACGACATCGACCGCACCATCGTCGTCGACACCGTACGAGAGCTACGGGCGCTCGGGGTGCGCAACTGCATCGTCACCAACAACGCCAAGGAGTTCGCTGACAGCTGGCGCACCCTCATCCCCGTCGACGAGCTGTTCGACGATGTGGTCGATTCCAGCGCGGTGGGCCTGCGCAAGCCGAACCCGGCGATCTACGAGTTGGCGCTCACGCGGCTGGGCGTGAGCGACCGTTCGGCCACGGTGTTCCTCGACGACTTCGAGCCCAACGTCGCTGCGGCCCGGGCGCTTGGCATGCACGGCATCCTCGTCGAACACCCCGCGCCCGCCATGGCCGAACTGCGCCGCCTGGCCGGGCTCCGCTGACGCGATGGAAGGGGGCGCCAAGCGTCAGTTGGCGTTGAAATACCAGGCGAACCTGGTGGTCGTGGCCGCGTTCTCGCTGATCTTGCGATACGTGATGGCGGCGTCGTTTATGCCCGGCTTGAGCTTTTCGATGGCCTTGCCGGGCCCCGGTGTGAAGATGAAGAGGTCGGGTGCCGTGCGCAAGTCGACCGTGCTCGCAGCGGGCCGATTCTGGAGCTGATCGAGCGGGATGGCGACGCCGTTCAGCGTGAGTTCGACGCGGTAGCCGGGGGCCATGTCGACCCCGACCTGGGCCTGGTTGAACACCAACGTCTTGCACTGCGGGTACAGCACTTCGATGGCCGCAGGCTGGTTGCACCCGTTGTTCGCGGATGGATCGCTGTTGGCCCGGTAGGCCACGACGAAGATTGTGATGGCGCCCACGGCGAACACCACGAGTAACGAGCGGACCTTCGTGGGCATGGAGGAGGGGAAGAACACACCGTCATTCTGGCCGCGTCGACGGCCTTCTCGGACATCGCGCCGCGATGCCGCCGCCGCCAACGGCAAGACGCGTAGTCTGCGAGGCCGTGGCGACGTCCAACGAGCTCATCGGCCGCGTCCTCGGGGGCCGTTACCGCCTGCGGGCACTCGTGGGCACGGGCGCGTCCGCCCAGGTGTTCCTGGCCGACGACACGACGTTGCGCCGTCAGGTGGCGGTCAAGGTGCTCCACGCATCGCTGGCCCACGACGAGACCTTCCTCCGGCGCTTCCGCCAGGAGGCGCAGGCCGCGGCCGCGCTGAACAACCCGAACGTGCTGTCCGTGTTCGACTGGGGCCACGACGAGCTGCCGTACATCGTCACCGAGTACCTGGCCGGGGGCAGCCTCCGATCGATGCTCGACGCCGGCCACCGCCTAAGCCTGTCCCAGACGCTGCTCGTCGGACTCGAGGCCGCCCGCGGGCTCGAGTACGCGCACCGTCGCGGGCTGGTGCACCGCGACGTGAAGCCGGCGAACCTGCTCTTCGACGAGGACCGCCGCCTGCGCATCGCCGACTTCGGCCTGGCGCGAGCGCTCGCCGAAGCCGGCGTGACCGAGCCAGCGGGCTCCATCGTCGGCACCGTGCGATATGCCTCGCCCGAGCAGGCAAAGGGCGAGACCCTTTCGGGCAAGACCGATGTCTATTCGCTGGCCCTCGTGCTGGCCGAGTGTGTCACCGGCGAGGTGCCCTTCGCGGCCGACACCACGCTCGGCACGCTGCTCGCCCGCGTCGACCAACCCGTGCCGGTACCCGCCGCCCTAGGCCCGTTGCGCACCGCGCTCGAGCGCGCCGGTCAGCCCGACCCGAACGATCGGCCCGATGCCGAGGAGTTCGCGATCGCCCTCATGTCGGTAGCCGAGGACCTTCGTCGCCCCGAGCTGCTGCCTATCGTGGGTGCGCTGGTCGGTGCCGAGGACAAGGTGCGCCAAGACCTCACCATGGTGCGCCCGTTGAGCGACGAGGAGGTGCCGGCTGGGATGGCCTTGGACGCCCCGCCGATCGACGAGGTCGTGCCCAACATCTCGGTCGACGACGACCGCCGCCGTTGGCCCTGGGTGCTCCTCGGCTTCTTGTTGCTGGCCGGCGCGGCCACCGGCGGCGCGTTTGCCTACGTGGCGAGTCGCACAGTCAGCCATGTCATGCCCGAGCTCGTCGGTCGTGACCTCGCCGAGCTTCAACAGGTGGCGCTCGACAACGACTGGATCCTCGGCTCGCCGAACGCTCTGCGCTCCGACCAGATCAAGGCCGGTCAGATCATCTCGGTCACGCCACCCGCGGGGACCAAGCTCGCCGAGGGCCAGACCGTCGAGTACACGGTGTCGATCGGGCCGGAGCCGGTGCCCATCCCCAAGCTCGACGGCGCAACCTTGGCGGAGGCCTCCACCGAGCTGGCCAAGGTGCGACTCAGGTTGGGCGAGCCGGTGTACGACTTCAGCGAGACGGTCGGGGCGGGCAAGATCATCCGCGTCGAGGACGCAGGCACCAAGGCGCCGCCCGACACGGCCGTCATCGTCAGGGTGAGCGACGGCCCAACGCCCCGCACCATCCCCAACGGCCTCCTCGATCAGCCTGTGGCTGTCGTGTTGGCCAAGCTGACCGAGCTCAAGCTCGTCCCGGCGGCCCCCGTCGAGGAGTTCAACGAGACCATCGTCAAAGGCAACGTGATCCGCCTCGATCCGGCGACCGGCACACAAGTGCCGCGCGACTCCGCGGTCACCGTGTTCGTCTCGAAGGGCCCAGAACCGAAGCCCATCCCGAACCTGTTCGGCTTCACGGTGTTGCAGGCCGCGGCGAAGCTGCGCGAGGCCGGCTTCGACGTGGGCGACACCAAGGGCGCGGCTGATCGTCAGGTCCAGGCCACCGATCCGCCGGTCGGCGCGCTGCGCGTGCCGGGTACCAAAGTCGACATCATCACGTCGACGCGTTGACCGCCCGGGCCGCGCCGCGGGGTGCCCTTAGAGGGTGATCGCCGCGACTCGGGCGCTGATCTCGTCGAGCAGCTCTGCCTCGGGGCCGGTCTGGCCGGGCTTGGGCAGCGGGATGGCGAGCAGCTTCGAGGCGTCGCCGGTGAGGCGGATCTTGCCCCCGAAGAACGCCTGGAGCACGGCCTGTGGATCGCGCCCGACGAACAGCGCCTTGGCGGTTGCGTAGTCGAGCGTGGCGGTGAAATCAGGCCGCTCGACGTGGCCGGGCGCGATGCTCAGGCCGAGCGAGGTGTCGATGTGGCCCTGGATCTCGGGTTCGTCGAACGGCGCGTCGCCGATGACCACGTTGGCGCGCAGCACCATGGTGGGAGCGGGCGCGCGATCGGCGAACTCGTCGCGGAGATTTTCGATCGCGGCGATCCACCCGGGGGAAAGGAACTCGTGCCTCGCGGATTTGGCCACGCCCGGAGGGTAGCGCGGCGGGCTTTCGCGGCGGTGGTGTGCCCTGATGTCGACGGTCGGCGAATACGATGCTGGCCATGCCAAAGCCCATCTCGCGCGCCGACGTCGCGCACGTCGCCCGGCTCGCGCGCCTCCGCCTCACCGACGACGAGCTCGATCAGTTCACCCCGCAGCTGGCGGCCGTGCTCGCCCATGCGGCCGATGTAGAGGCGCTCGATGTCACCGGCGTCATCCCCACCGCTCATCCGTTGCCTTTGCGTAACGTGGTCCGCGTCGACGTCGTGCGTCCGTCCATCGACCGCGCCGCCGTGCTCGCCGCGGCCCCCAACGTCCAGGACGGCCAGTTCCGCGTGCCGTCGATCCTCGCGGAGGAATCGTGACTGCGGGCGTGGCGCCAACTGCGGTGTCCATCGCCGCCGAGGTGCGGGGCGGCACACGTTCGGCTCGTTCCGTCGTCGAGGAGCACCTGGCTCGCATCGCCGAGCGTGAACCGGCTATCCACGCCTTCAACCTCGTGCTGCGCGACGAAGCCCTCGCCGCTGCGGACGCCGTCGACGCGGCCGTCGCCGCCGGCGACGATCCGGGCCCGCTCGCTGGCGTCCCAGTGGCGTTGAAGGACAACCTCTGCACGCGCGGCATACCGACCACGTGCTCGTCGCGCATCCTTGAGGGCTGGCGTCCGCCCTACGACGCCACCGTCGTCGAACGGCTGCGACGCTCCGGCGCCATCACGATCGGCAAGACCAACCTCGACGAGTTCGCTATGGGCAGCTCTACCGAGAACTCGGCGTTCGGCCCCACGCGCAACCCGCACGATCTCACCAAGGTCCCTGGCGGATCCTCGGGCGGTTCGGCTGCTGCGGTGGCCGCGAACTTCGCGCCGCTGGCGCTCGGCAGCGACACGGGCGGCTCCATCCGCCAGCCGGCCTCGTTGTGCGGCGTGGTGGGGGTCAAGCCCACCTACGGCGTCGTCTCGCGCTACGGGCTGGTGGCCTTCGCGTCGTCGCTCGACCAGATCGGCCCGTTCGCCACCACGGTGCACGACGCCGCGCTGCTACTCGAAATCATCGGTGGGCACGATCCGCTCGACTCCACCTCCATCCCGTCGCCCGCGCCGTCGCTCGTCGACGTGCTCGATCGCGGCGTCGACGGGTTGCGCATAGGCATCATCGGCGAGCTCGCTGGCGAGGGCATCGCCCCCGACGTGTTGGCCCGGTTGCACGAAGCGGCGAACGTGCTCGAGAAGGCTGGTGCCATCATCGACACCGCCACTATCCCGGCTGCCATGTACGGCCTCAGTGCGTACTACCTCATCGCACCGGCCGAAGCGTCGAGCAACCTCGCCCGCTACGACGGCGTGCGCTACGGCCTACGGGTCGACGCGCCCACCACGGCTGAGATGAACGAGCTGTCGCGTACGGCGGGCTTCGGGGCCGAGGTGAAGCGCCGCATCATGCTCGGCACCTATGCCTTGTCGGCGGGCTACTACGACTCGTACTACGGCAAGGCGCAGAAGGTTCGCACGCTCATCATCAACGACTTTGCGAAGGCCTACGAACAGTTCGACCTGTTGTTGTCGCCCACGTCGCCGACCACCGCGTTCGCGCTGGGCGCGAAGACGTCCGATCCGCTCACCATGTACCTCAACGACATCTGCACGATCCCGTCCAACCTCGCCGGGCAGCCGGCCATGTCGGTGCCGTTCGGTGTGGGCGACGATGGCATGCCGGTCGGTGTGCAGCTGCTCGCCCCCCTGCAGGGCGAGCCCACCATGTTCCGTGCTGCCGCAGTGCTCGAGGCTGCGATGAAGGAGACGAGCCGATGACCGAGGTGATCGAGTTTCAGCCGGGTTGGGAGCTCATCGTGGGGCTCGAGGTCCACTGCGAACTCGCGACCAAGACCAAGATGTTCTGTGGCTGCCGCAACGAGTTCGGCCACGAGCCCAACACCAACGTGTGCCCGACGTGCCTCGGTCTGCCCGGTTCGCTGCCGGTGGTGAACGGGTCGGCGGTCGAGTATGCGATGCGCCTCGGTCGCGCGCTGCAGTGCACGGTGAGCCCGTCGGTGTTCGCCCGCAAGAACTACTTCTATCCCGACATGCCGAAGGACTATCAGGTCACGCAGTACGACAAGCCCACGAACACCGCGGGCAAGCTCGAGCTGCCCGACGGTTCGTTCGTGGGCATCACGCGCGCCCACCTCGAAGAGGACACCGGCAAGACGTCGCACCAGGGGGGCGATGGTCGCATCCACGGCGCCGAATCGTCGCTCGTCGATTACAACCGCGCCGGCGTGCCCCTCGTCGAGATCGTGAGCGAGCCCGACATCCGCACCGCTGATCAGGCCAAGGCTTATGTCGACGAGCTGCGCAAGATCGTCCTCGCCCTCGGCGTGTCCGACGCGAAGATGGAAGAGGGTTCGATGCGCGTCGACGCCAACGTGTCGGTACGCCCGGTCGGCGAGCCCGAGTTCCGCACGCGGTGCGAGATCAAGAACATCAACTCCATCCGTTCGGTCGGCCGGGCCATCGAGTACGAGGCCAAGCGCCACATCGCTCTGTACGACGTGGGCGAGAAACCAACCCAGGAGACTCGGCACTGGGACGAGGAGCACGGCCGCACCCGGGCTGGTCGGTCGAAGGAGAACAGCGACGACTATCGCTATTTCGATGAACCCGATCTCGTGCCGCTCGTGCCCACGGCCGACGACATCGCGCGCATCGACGCCGCCCTCCCGATGCTGCCGGCCTCGCGTCGCCGACGCCTGGCCGAGATAACCGGGGCCGCCGCGGCCGACGTCACCTTGGTGGTCGACCGCGGCCACGACGACTTCGTCGTATCGGTCGTGGGAGTCGGCGCCGACGCGAAGAAGACGCTGACGCGCGTCGAAAACGATCTCCCCCCCGATCAGCCGATCACGCTCGCCCCGCAGTCGTTCGCTCAGCTGGTGATCATGGAGACCGCTGGTGAGCTCACCGCGACGCAGGCCAAGCAGGTCCTGGCCGAGATGCTCGAGAACGGCGGAGACCCGAAGGCGATCGCCGCGGCCAAGGGCTTCGAGGCCATGGCCAGCGGCGCGCTTGAAGCGGTTGTCGACGGCATCATCGCGGCCAACCCCGCCGACTGGGCCGAGTTTGTCGTCGCCGACGACAAGGCCCGCAAGAAGCTTTCGGGGTTCTTCACCGGCCAGGTCATGAAGGCCACGCAGGGCCAGGCCGACGGCCGGGCCGTCGCCGAGGTCCTGGCCCGCCGCGCCGCGCGCTGACCCCTCCGACCGACCATGCTGTGCACTGCTGCGCGGGCATCGACAACGCACCCATCAACGGAGGCTTCCCCCATGCGAATCCGAGCAACTCTCGCCCTAGCGGTACTCGTCCTGGTCCCATTCGCCGCAGCGTGCGGCGGCGGCGGCGGCAAGGACACCTCGATCGCGGCCCAGAACTTCTGCGGTGTGGTCACGCCCGTGCAGGCGTTGGCCGGCATCAGCGACCGCGCCGATGACCCAGCGGCACTAAAGGTGGCCTTCACGGGGGCCGAGTCTGCGCTCGCCGCAGTCGGCGGCACGCCGCCCACCGACATCGCCACCGCCCTCACCACGGTGACCACCACGTTCAGCGCGGCGAACACCGCGCTGAAGGCCAACGCCTACAGCTACAAGGCCGCTGCGGCCAAGGACGCCAAGGCCCTCGAAGCGCTCGATGATCCGACGTTCACCAAGGCCACCGACAACATCCAGGCCTGGGCAGTCAAGAACTGCGACGGGTTCGCGAAGTAGGTCGGTCGCCCGGCCCGAGAGCCCGGCTCGTTGCGCACTCCTAGGCCACGTCTTGGTGCTGCATCCGCCAGGTCGCGTACGCGAGCGCCGCGACGAACACCACGACCGGGATGACGTACGAGTACCCGGACGAGATGGTGGCCAAGCGCAACGGCGCGGCGCCCGCCGGTAGCCCAATATCGGACAGGATCGAGCGGGTGTATGAGCGCACGGCGAGCCGGCTGGCGGTTTCGCCGGCGTTCGCGACGAAGCCTTCCCAGATGAACACGTACAGCAGACCCCAGATGAGCGAACGCCGGACACGCACGCCCAGCATCACGAACAGCCCCGTGTAGGCCACCAGGCCGAACATCGCGGATAGCGCGGCGCCGACCACCACGTCGCGGCCCGAGCCGGTGAGTGCGGCGGCGATCACGAGCGGCACGAGCACGAGTGGTACGACCACGGTGAGCGTGGCGGCAGCCGCGGCGCCGACGATGCGGAAACGTGCGACAGGGCGCAGCCACAGGTACACCATGGTGCCGTCGTCGATGATGTCGCCGAGCGCGGCGGTCGCGAACACCAGCGTGGTGAGCGGCACGACCACCGACAGCCCGAACAGGCCCACGAACTGCGCGCTCTCACGCGCGGTATCGGCATCGAGCGCCGAGCCGACGATGATTCCGAGCGCCCCGAGGGCACCGAGCGACGCGATGCGCCCGGTGGTTGCGATGCTGCGCAGGATCAGGCGGTAGAGCACGTTGAACTGCTTCACCGGCGCGTGCCCTGCGCTGCGGGGTCGACGAGATAACGAAAGACGCTCTCGAGGTCGTCGTCGAGTGGGGCCACCTCGTATAGCCGCGCGCCGAGCTCGTGCGCGATGGGTGCGATGCTGCGCCGAAAGCGCGTGACCTCGATGACGTCCACGATGACGTTGCCTTCGCCGTCGACGCTGACGCCGACCGCGGTGTCGCCGCACATGAGCCGGCTGGCCAGCTCGCGCGGCTTGTCGGTGCGCACGCGGATGCGCAACGGACGGTCGTCCATGAGATCGCGGATGGCGTGGAAATCTCCCACCGCGGCCAGGCGCCCTTGCGCGATGACCAGCACCCGCGAACCGAACCGCTCGACCTCTTCGAGGACGTGGCTCGACACGATGACCGCCTTGCCCCGAGCACCGAGTTGGTGGACGAGGTCGATCATGTGCAGTCGTTGGCGAGGGTCGAGCCCGGTGAGTGGTTCGTCGAGCACGATGACCTCAGGGTCGTGCACAATCGCCTGGGCGAGCTTGACGCGCTGGCGCATGCCCTTCGAGTACGTAGGCAGGCGCCGGGTGTCGGTCGGGTCGAGTTCGACAATGGCCAATGCGTGCGCGGCGGCCGCATCCGGGTCGGGGAGCTGGTGGAGCACCGCGGCGAGCCGCACGAACTCGAAGGCGGTGAGCAGCTCGAAGATCCCCTCCTGCTGGGGCACGATGCCGATGCGGCGCGTTACCTGCAGGTCATGGCGTGGGTCGCAACCGAGCACGCGGATGGTGCCGATGGACGGCGCAGTCAGGCCACACAGCATGCGCATCATGGTGGACTTGCCGGCGCCGTTAGGTCCGAGCAGCGCGGTGACGCCCGCGCTCACGTGGAACGTGATGTCGGAGACGGCCACGAGGTCACCGAACCACTTGGACACGTTCTCGACCACGACGAGCGCGTCGGCCGGCGCGGCGGCGAGCGGTGGCGCGATGGTGATGTTGGGTCGCCCCTGAGGCGGCGGCGGCGGGGGCGGTGGCGGCGGTGGTGGGGTGGTGGTGTTCACTTGGTCACCGTCAGCTTGCGGTAGCGCCACCACGTGACGCCCGCGAACAGAAGCGTCCACCAGACGTTGGCCACGATGACGAGCCAGCTCGCGAGGGGTTCGTAGTCGGTCGTGGGCCAGCGCTTGCCGTAGATCGTGTACACGAGCTGGAACGGCAGGCTGAAGAAGTCGAACGCCTGGAGGTTGGTGGCGCCGCCGGCGCTGAGGAGTGAGCCGACCGCGGCCGCGCTTGCGATCAGGACGATCACGATGGCCGCCGACGCGACGGCTCGGCGCGACGTGAGGCTCGAGATGGCCAGCGACAACGACGCGTACAACGCCGAGATGCCGAGTCCGCCCAGCAGGATTCGACCGAACGTGAGCAGCCAACCGTCGAAGCCGTCGGGTCCGGCCCCGAGGATGGTCTTGCCGATCAGGACGAGCAGCACCGGCCCGATGGTCACGATCGACAGGATGATCATGACGCCCAACGTCTTGGCCAGCAGATACGTGTTCCGGTTCAGGGGCGACGCCAGGTAGAGGCCGAGCATGCCGCTGCGTCGGTCGGTGCAGAGCACCTCGGGGGCGACGAACGCCGTGAACACGAGGATCGCGGCGTTCACGAACCCGTAGTACTCGACGTAGGTGGGGCCGAAGTCGGCATTGATGTTGAAGCGGCCGGCCATCGCGGTGATGCCGACGAACACGATGGCCGGGATGTACACGAGCCCGATCGATAACGCGGGCAGGATCTTCTGCCAGATGGTGCGCTTGAGCCCGAGCGAGCGTTGGATGCTGTGCTTCGCAGTGGTGCGAACCGCCGCGGCGACGCCGCCGCGCTCGCCTTCGTACGCGCGATAGCCGCGCTCGAGGATGCGTGCGGTCTCAGCCATGCCGGGCCCTCACCACTTCTTCCGCTGCACCGTGCGCGCTCGAGGCCGAGCTACTGAGTGAATCCGTGAGTGCGACACCGAGGAACACTTCTTCGAGCGTGAGACGCCGGGGGTGCAGGCGACGGAGCCCGGTGCCGACCTGCGCGACCGCGTCGCGTACCAGGTCGAGGACGGCCTCGTCGGTGCTGCTGATCGTGATGCGATTGCCGTCGAGGTGGAGCTCGATTCGGCGTGCCCGTAGCAGTGCGGCGACGTCGGCGCCGTGGTCGTCGACCTCGACGACCACCCCCTGCCCGCCGCCGCGCAGTTCTTCGATCGTGCCGTTCGCGACCACCTGGCCACCGCCGAGGATGACCACCGCGTCACAGACCCGCTCGACTTCTTCGAGTAGGTGCGATGACAACAAGATGTTGATGCCGAACTCGGTGCCGCACCGACGAATGAGATCGAGCATCTGGTCCCGCTGCACCGGGTCGAGGCCGTCGGTGGGCTCGTCGAGCAGCACGAGCGCAGGGTCGTGGGCGATGGCCTGCGCGAGCTTGACCCGCTGGCGTTGCCCGGTGGACATCGTGCCGATGGGGCGGAAGCGCTCCTCGCCGAGGCCGACGGCCCACAACGCGTCGCTGGCCCGGTTGGTCGCGTCGCGGTTCGGGAGACCGTGGAGCTCGGCGATGTGACGCACGAGATCGTGGGCCCTCACGTCGGGGGGCAGTGTGTGGTGCTCGGGCGAGTAGCCGACCGCGCCGCGGATCTCGTGGCCGGCTGTCGAAGGATCGAGGCCGAACACGCGGAGCGACCCCGAGTCGGGCTTGTGCAGGCCGAGGATCATGCCCAGCAAGGTGGTCTTGCCCGATCCGTTTGCGCCGAGCAGTGCGGTGATGCCCGGTTCGACCCGGAACGTGAGGCCGTCGTGGACCGCGGTCTTGCCCCAGCTCTTGCGTACTTCCTGGCCGACGATGACGGCGGCGGAGGGATCGATTACGTCCACCAGGTCACGGTACAAGCGCCCGCTACGCGAATGGGGTCACCCGACGGTCATGGTCGGTCGCCCGATGCTGGTCGGTTGTGCAAGGCGTCGGCCGCGGCCTCGTAGGTGTCATCGCCGAGCAGTACCCGCAATTCGCCGGCAAGGCTCTCGATCACCGGTCGGGTGCCGCGGTAGGCCTCGGGCGCGTCGACGCACCACCACGCCATGGTCTGACCGCCGGGCCCCCAGTCGGGCCGCTTCCACCCGCGCACCGTGAGCTCCGTGCCCTCCGATGTCTCGCGCTCATCGACGCGGATCGGCATGCGCGTGCAGGTTTGCGGTTTCCAGTCGATCGGGTCGTCGTCCTCGGCCATAGCGGCGAGGTGCAATGCACAGCCGGTGCCTCCGGCGAAGCCGGGCTTGTTGAAGAACACGCACGCGTTGTCGACCACCGGGGTGAACCAGCCACGCTCGCTGTGCTCGACGAGCGGCCGGTGGTCGGCGTGTTGGAACTTTGATGCGTCGAGCGTCGCCCCCAACGCCGCGATGGTCATGGCTTCGTCTTCATCGATGAGCTCCACCCCGAGCGAGCAGCAGCCATCGTGCAGTTCGGGCTGTGCGGTGTCGTGGATGCCCTGGCACCCCTCGCCCCAGATGCACGTCCAGTTCGAGGAGAGGAACGTCGCGTCGAGCCTCCACCGTGTGCGACCGCCATCGGCCTCGAGTTCGATGAAGTGTGCCGGATCGCGTTCTTCGGACATGCCCCAGGATCGCGCAGCGACTGCCCGGTCGAGGAACTGGTCCCTCCGCGCCGGAACGTGTCGATACGTCGTCGGGGACGAGACGACGAAGATCGCCTAGGCGTAGTTCTGGCGGCTCGATTGCTTTGGTTGGTCGGGTGTGCTCTGGGTAGGACTGACGCACCCCATCTCGGGCGAGTGCACGAGGCGGCTCCGGCCGGCCGCTTCCAATAGCCTGGCCGGATGGCTGAGAACGATGGTGCAGGCAACCCCGTGCGCGAGCACAACGTGAAGATCCGGTCGACCGATGTGACCGAGGGGTTCCGCAAGGCGCCAGCCCGAGCAATGCTGCGCGCCGTCGGTATGACCGATGACGATTGGGACAAGCCGCAGGTGGGCGTGGCGTCGTCATGGAACGAGGTCACGCCGTGCAATCTGCCGCTCGATCGGCTCGCGAAGCGTTCGAAGCTCGGAGTGATCGCCGGCGGCGGCTTCCCGCTCGAGTTCACCACCATCGCGGTGAGCGATGGCATCTCGATGGGGCACGAGGGCATGCGAGGCTCCCTCGTGTCGCGCGAGATCATCGCCGACTCGGTCGAGTGCGTGATGCACTCCGAACGCATGGATGCAATGGTCACGTTCGCGGGCTGCGACAAGTCGTTGCCCGGCATGCTCATGGCCGCGGCCCGGTTGAACTTGCCGGCCGTGTTCGTGTACGGCGGGTCGATCCTGCCGGGCAACCACAACGGCCAAGTGCTCGACATCGTGTCGGTGTTCGAAGCGGTCGGCGCGTGTGCCATGGGCACCATCACCGAGGACGAACTTCACCAGATCGAGACCAAGGCGTGCCCCAGTGAGGGTTCGTGCGCCGGCATGTTCACCGCGAACACCATGGCCGCGGTCGGCGAGGCGCTCGGCATGTCCCTGCCTGGCAGCGCGTCACCCGCGGCCCCCGACCGTCGCCGTGACGACATCGCCTACGAGTCGGGCAAGGCCGTCGTCGAGCTCCTGCGCCGCAACATCCGGCCCCGCGACATCATGACCAAGAAGGCCTTCGAGAACGCGATCGCCGTCGTCAACGCGCTCGGTGGTTCCACCAACGCGGTGCTGCACCTTCTGGCCATTGCGTACGAGGCCGAGGTCGAGCTCACCCTCGACGACTTCAACCGGGTGGCCGACCGGGTGCCCCACATCGCCGACCTGAAGCCAGGCGGCAGGTTCCACATGATCGACCTCGATCGCGTGGGCGGCGTGCCGGTCGTGTTGAAGCACCTCCTCGACGCCGGGCTGTTGCACGGTGACGTCATGACGGTCACCGGGAAGACCATGGCCGAGAACCTCGCCGAGATCGATCCGCCTGAACCCGACGGCGTGGTGGTGCGCCGGCTGGACGACGCGATCGACTTCGAGGGTGGCATCAACGTGCTCACCGGTTCGCTCGCCCCCCTCGGTTCGGTGGTCAAGGTGGCGGGCCTCAGCCACGAACAGCGGGTGTTCGAGGGCATCGCCCGCGTGTTCGACGGCGAGGACGGCGCGATGGACGCGATCCTCAGCGGTTCGATGCAGCCGGGCACCGTGATCGTGATCCGCTACGAAGGGCCCAAGGGCGGCCCGGGCATGCGCGAGATGCTGGCCGTCACGGGCGCGCTCAAGGGCGCCGGTCGGGGCGCGGACTGTGCGCTCATCACCGACGGTCGCTTCAGTGGCGGCACCTGGGGCTTCTGCATCGGTCACGTGGCCCCCGAAGCGGTCGACGGCGGTCCCATCGCGTTCGTACGCGATGGCGACATCATCCGGGTCGATGTGCCGAACAAGCGGCTCGATGTGCTCGTCGACGACGCCGAGCTGCTGGCCCGCCGCGAAGGCTGGGTCGTGCCCACCCCTCGCTACCCGAAGGGCTTCCTCGCCAAGTACGCGAAGCTCGCCCAGGGCGCCGAGCTCGGCGCCATCACCCGCTGACGGTCCCCGCGTCGTTTCGTTCTTCGGACATCTGACGTCGGCGTGGTCAGATGTCCGAAGCACCGAGGGGGATGCTTGCGTTCACGGGCCGTCGAGCAGCCAGCGTTCGTATCGCGCAGAGTCGGTCCATGCGCCGGTGCGGTCGTCGAAATCGGCGGCCTCGCGTGACATCCAGTCGCGGATGCCTTGGCGTGCGCCGGTCGACGAGATCGGTTCGTGCTCGAGGTCGATGTCGAGCTCATGGGCCCGCGGCACCGTGAACGGTGCTCGACGCGCGATGGCCAGTTCGGGCAACGCGGCCACGGCACGGTCGCGCGCCGCAGGGTCGTCGTCGTAGTAGCCGGGGTCGTTCACCTGGGCCCATTTGTCGGCACCCATGATGAGCACGGCGTAGCCGTCCGCGATGTCGACCAGCAGGCGTTTGTCGGTCACCGCGACCCCGAGCCGTCCGTCGCTCGCGTCGGCGATGGCGTGCAGCACGTCGAGGCGATGCGCGAGGGTTGGGCGGTTGACGTGCTCCTTGTCGATCGGCCGGGTCGAAACCACCAGCATCACGCGGTCGAGCCGGCGTTGCACCCATGCGGCCTCGGCGACCGCGAGGTGCGCGATGGTCGGCGGGTTGAAGGTGCCTGGGTAGACGCCGATGCGCATGGCCAAGTTTGCCCGAGGGTACGCCCAGAGGTGCAACCGACCCAGCAGCGCTGCGGTCAGTTCCGGAGGTAGTCGACAATGACGCTGCCGGCGATCACCACGAACGCGCCGAGCCCGCAGATGTTCCGCACCGCCCGCGCCCGGCGGTGTCGCGGTTGCCACACGTGCGGCACGATGGCCGGCCGCGAGGAAGACTTGCCCCATGAACGATGAATCCGTGCCGATGTCCACGACCCCCACGCCCGAATCCGATGTTGCGATGAAGTTCAGTGCCCGGGGCAATACGCGCTGGATCGTGCTCCGGGGCGAGCGTGGGCAACAGATCGATCGGTTCCTGGTTCGTCACACCGGGTGCTCGGTCATCACATGGCAGTACGCGAAGGCGGGCGGAAACGCCTACCTGCCGACGTTGTTGCTCACGACGGTTGGCCGGCGCAGCGGCGAGCTGCGCACCAAGGCGCTGCCGTACTACCCCGACGGTGGTCGTTATGTGGTGCTCGGTTCGAACGGCGGCGGACCGAAGGACCCTGATTGGGTGTGGAACATCCGGGCCAACGACGCGGCATGGATCCGCGTGAAGCGTCGCGACCGCGCGGTGCGGGCCACCGTGGCCGCGGGCGACGAACGGGAGCGCCTGTTCTCACAGATCGGTGCCCAGCGCGACTCGCTCGGGCGCTACCAGGAGCGCGCCTCGACCTATGGACGCGACGTGCCCATCGTGATCCTCGATCCGCGCTGAACGGGCTCAGCTCACGGGCAGGGCAGCCGGGTTCTTGCGTGCGCCGGCGGTGTAGGTGACCGGCATGTGCTTGATGCCACCGATGAAGTTCGACCGCAGGATCGACGGTTCGGCAGTGAGCTTCATGTCGGGGATGCGCTCGAGGATCTCGCGGAAGATCAGCTTGAGCTCCATGCGGGCGAGGTTGGCGCCGAGACAGAAGTGCGGGCCGCCGCCACCGAACGCGATGTGCTCGTTGGGCCAGCGTTCGATGTTGAACTGGTAAGGGGAGTCGAAGACGGTCTCGTCGCGGTCGGCCGAGGTGTGCCAGATGACGACCTTGTCGCCCTGCTTGATCTCCTGGCCGGCGATTGCCGTGTCGGCCATCGCGGTGCGACGGAAGTGGTACACCGGAGTGGCCCACCGCAGGATCTCCTCGGTCGCGCGGTCGAGCTTGCCGTCGATGTCGGCGACAAGCGCGGCGTACTGTTCGGGATTCTGTATCAGGGCCCACATGCCCCACGCGGTGGTGTTGCGGGTGGTCTCGTTGCCCGCCACGGTGAGCAACATCATGAACATGTCGAACTCGAGCTCGGACAGGCGATCGCCGTCGATCTCGGCGTTGATGAGCTTGGTGACGATGTCGTCGCGGGGGTCTTCGCGGCGTTTCTTCGCGAGTTCATTCGAGTACATGAACAGCTCGAACGACGCAGCGGCACCGTCTTCGTTCGCGTACTCGGGGTCGTCGAGGCCGATCATGCGGTTCGACCAGTCGAACAACATGCGGCGTTCTTCTTGGGGCACGCCCATGATCTCGGCGATGGCCTGCAGGGGCAGTTCGGCTGCGAGGTCGTCGACGAAGTCGCAGCTGCCACGCTCGATGATGTTGGCGACGATGAGCACGGCGCGGTGCTGCAGGTACTTCTCGATGAGGCCGATCATGCGAGGCGTGAAGCC
>CAFABA010000014.1_pt1 | contig 32950 bp, 32 predicted proteins | sample 7267731 | NCBI WGS metagenome assembly CAFABA01 (sample SAMEA6814000, study PRJEB35770) | uncultured Acidimicrobiales bacterium | biome: Freshwater; feature: Freshwater reservoir; material: water | place: Czech Republic | collected 2017-08-18 | depth 30m m | reverse complement strand
GCACGAACGCTGGATGTCGACGTGGACGCGGCCTCGCGGGTCTCGGCCGTGGTCTCTCTGGCCGCGATCGACAACGTCCTCGACGTGGTGATCGACAACGCGCTGAAGCACGGAGCGGGACGCGTGCGGGTGACCGCGGCGGCCATCGCCGGCGGGGTCGCGGTGCGGGTCGCCGATGAAGGGTCGATCGAGCTCGATGCGACGGGGCTCTCGGACGCGCTCGACGAACGCGACGGCGACGCGGGCCGCAGCGGATCGACGCGCATCGGGCTGCGATTCGCCCGTCGTCTGCTGCGCGCCGAGGGCGGCGAGCTCGTCTGCACGTCGCGGGCACCGATGGAAATCTCGGTGATCCTGCCCGAGGTTTAACCCTCGGCAAAGGTCGTCGTCACCGTCGTCGAAGGTGACGGTCCTACCCTCGCAACGAAGCTCCGGTACTCGGCCGTGGCAAAGAGAGAGAGAGAAGCCGCCGCGTGACCACGACCGCATTCAGGGACTCGTCGGACGACGCAGGGCGTACGCGGCGATGAGCTACTTCCAGGCGATCGTCATCGGGGTCCTCCAGGGGGTCACCGAGCTGTTCCCGGTGTCGAGCCTCGGCCATTCGGTGCTGGTGCCGGGGTGGTTCGGGTGGGGCACGCTCGTCGGCGGGCAGTCGGCCGACGAGAGCTTCTATCTCGCGTTCCTCGTGGGTCTGCACCTGGCGACCGCTGTCGCACTGTTGTTCCACTACCGCCGGGATTGGGCCGAGTTGATCCGCGCGTTCTTCCGCAGCGCGCGCCGCCGTCGGGTCGACGATGCGAACGAGAGGATGGCGTGGTTGCTGATCCTCGCGACCATCCCCGTCGGCGTGGTCGGCCTGGTGTTCGAGCATTCGTTGCGGACCTTGTTCGCGAAGCCGCTCGCCGCGGCGATCTTCCTGACGATCAACGGCGTGATCCTGCTGGGTGGCGAAGTGCTTCGACGCCGGCAGGCCGCCGCGCACGTCGCCGGCACGACCGAGGGGAGCGGGCGCAGTCTGGAGTCGCTCACGGTGCGCGACGGGCTCAGCATTGGATCCGCGGAGATCCTGGCGTTGTTCGCGGGCATCAGTCGCTCGGGCGTGACGATGGTGGCCGGTCTGTTGCGAGGGCTCGATCACGAGCACGCGGCACGGTTCTCGTTCATGCTCGCGACGCCCGTGATCCTCGCCGCCGGCGTCTACAAGCTCCACGACCTGCTGGGGCCCAACGGTGACGGACTGCACGGTCAGATCATCGTGGGGAGCATCGTGGCCGGCCTGGCCGCCTACGGTGCGGTGCGGTTCCTGGAGCGGTTCTTCCGATCGAACACGCTGACCCCGTTCGCTATCTACTGCCTCGTCGCGGGCGCCGCGTCGATCGTCCGCTTCGCGTGACGGGCTCCGCGGTCATTTTGCCGTCCCTTTGCTTTCGGTTTCCGGCGGCTTTCGGCGCCGCGGCGTACAGCTATGGTGCACCATTCGAACCGTCCGAACCAGGAGCCGTCGTGTGAAGGAATCGAAGCAGGGCAAGAAGAAGGTTGTCGCCGCCGGCGTCGCCGCGTTGAGCCTCGTCGGCGGATCGCTGGCGCTCGCCGCGATCAACCCGTTCGCCGCCAACGCGCAGGACACGCCGAGCACCACGACCGGGCCGGCCGGGGCGGTCGCGCCGACTGGGAAGTTCCAGTCGAACGAGGACCCGACGCACGAGGCGGGGGAGACCCCTGAGCAAGAGGCCGCCGAGGACGCCGGGCAGCGCCTGGGCGGGCGCCACAGCGGGGGTCGGCACGGCGGCATGAGCAACGAGGATCCCGCGCACGAGGCGAAGGAGACCGCCGAGCAGGAAGCCGCCGAGGACGCTCGGCACACGGCCGATGCGACGACGCCTTCGGCTCCCGCTGCAGGCGCGAACGGCACCGCCAAGACGCAGTCGTATCGCCGCAACTTCTGAGGCGTGGGCTGCACGGGCCGGCCATCGCGGGCCGGCCCGCGTCGCGTCACCGGTCCGGGTACCCCATCGAACGGCAGGCGTTGAACCGTGCGAGTACTGATCGCGGAGGACGAAGCCTCGATGGCCGCGTCGTTGCGACGCGGCTTGGAGGCCGAGGGCTACGCGGTCGACCACGCCGCGGACGGCGCCGAGGCGCTGTGGATGGCGTCGGAGTTCACCTACGACGCAATGGTGCTCGACCTCATGCTGCCGAAGGTGAACGGCTTCGTGGTCGCTGGGCGTCTCCGCGCCGCCGGCCGCGATCTGCCGATCTTGATGCTCACCGCCAAGAACGGGGAGTTCGATCAGACCGAAGCGCTCGACGCGGGCGTCGATGATTTCCTGTCGAAGCCGTTCTCGTACCCGGTGCTCCTGGCGCGCTTGCGCGCCCTGATCCGACGGGGCTCGACCGCAAAAACGTCCGTGTTGCAAGCGGGTGATCTCGTCGTGGACCTCGCGGCGCGCACCTGCCGGCGCGGCGAGCACTCGGTCGAGCTCACCGCCCGCGAGTTCGCGCTGCTCGCATACCTGGCGCTGCACGCCGACGAGGTCGTCTCCAAGCAGGACCTCCTTCGTCACGTGTGGGCCGAGCACGGCGACTTCGACGCCAACGTCGTCGAGGTCTACGTGAGCTATCTCCGCCGCAAGATCGACGTGCCGTTCGATCGGGCATCGATCGAGACGGTGCGCGGCGCGGGCTATCGCCTCGTCTCGCGTGCGTAACCGGGGCCGCGCCAGAACCTGGATCCGGTCTCGGCTCGCGCCCGTCCGCGTGCGCGTGACGTTGATCGCGACCGTGGTCGTCGCGGTCGCGCTCACCGTGTTTGCGCTGGTGCTGTTGTCGGTGCTGCGCGCCGGGTTGCTGCGGTCGCTGTCGGGGACGGGCCCGGAGCGAGCCGCCGAGGTGGCGGCACTCGCCGGTCGTGGCCCCCTGCCCGCCGTGCTCCCCGTGCTGAACGCGCCCCGGTTGACGCTGATCCAGGTGATCGATGCGAACGGCGCCGTGGTTGCGGCGAGCGAGCAGCTCCGAGGCACGGCGCCCGTCGTCCATGACGGCGAGCACGGCCGGCGTGTCCAGTCCGACGGGGGGCTTCCCGAGCCCGGTCCGTGGCTGGTCGAGCCGACCGCGGCGACGATCGCCAACTGGCCCGTCACCGTCGTCGTGCTGACATCGCTCACCGAGTTCTCGAGGAGCGGCGAGCTACTCGCCGGGGTCTTGGTCGCGGCCGTCCCGCTGCTCGTGGCACTGGCCTCCGGGGTCGTGTGGATCGTCGCGGGTCGGTCGTTGCGACCCGTCGAGCAGCTGCGGTCGGACGTGGAGGACATCTCTGCGCATCGGCTGCACCGGCGTGTCGACGTCCCGCCGACGCGCGACGAAGTCGGCCGGCTCGCCGCGACGTTGAACGCGATGTTGGACCGGCTCGAAGACGCGCACGGCGAGCAACGCCGCTTCGTCGCGGACGCGTCGCACGAGCTGCGTACGCCGATCGCGAACATTCGCACCGCGCTCGAGGTTGCGGCCGCCCACCCCGCCGCGACGGATTGGCCTGCGGTATCGGCGGACGTGCTGCGCCAGGACGACCGCCTGCAACGCCTGGCCGACGATCTGCTGTTCCTCGCCCGATCCGACCTAGGGGCGACCGCCCGCCATGTCGAGACGGTCGACCTCGCGGCTCTCGTGCGCGCCGAGACCGATCGTCCCGTCCGCGGCGGTGTCCGGTTGGTGCTCGTCGAGCCCCTGCCCGCGGTGACGCTCGATGGTGATCGCGATCAACTCGGACGCGCCGTGTCGAACTTGCTCGACAACGCGCTCCGCCACGCCACCTCGACGGTCTCGGTCAGGCTCCACGCGGGCATGCAGCGCGTCCAGATCGTTGTCCGCGATGACGGACTGGGAATCGGCAGGGATGACCGCGAGCGGATCTTCGACCGTTTCGTGCGACTCGACGAAGGCCGCGCCCGGTCCGACGGCGGATCAGGGCTCGGACTGGCGATCGTGCGCGAGATCGCGCAGGCCCACGGCGGAACCGTGCGCGTCGTCGGCGCCGAGCCCGGCGCGACGTTGGTGCTGGAACTGCCCCGGCCGCTGGTCTCTCAGCGTTCTCTCAGCCCCCGACCTCCAAGATCGGACCTATGAACGCTCGAACTCGCTCCCGTGTGCGGTGGACGGCCCCGGTGGTCGCCTTGGTCGGTGTGTTCGGCGTCGGCGCCGTCCCGCACATCGTCTCGACGGCTAGCGCCGCGTCGCCGGATCTCCCGCCGTTGACGGCCGCCGAGCTCCTCGCGAAGGCGCGCACCGCGCAGACCACCGGGCTCTCGGGCACGATCACCGTCGACAGCGAGCTCGGATTGCCGTCGTTGTCGTCGCTGCCCGGGCTCGGCGCTGCCGGAGCCTCGTCGCTCACGACGCTGCTGACGGGCAAGCACTCCGTGCACGTCGCCGAAGCCGGTGACGGGCAGGTCCGCTTCTCGACCGCCGCGCCGCTGCAGGAGACGAACTGGGTTCGCAACGGCCCCGAGCTGTGGAGCTATGACAGCGGCTCCGGGCGCGTGGTGCATTTCTCGCTCCCGAACGAAACGTCGGCGGCCGGCGCGGTCCACACCTCTGTGCCCGATCCCGCGCACGAGACGCCCGCCGAGTTCGCCCGTGAACTGCTCGACCAGGTGACGCCCAGCACTGCCGTGACGGTCGATGCCGCCGCGTACATCGCCGGTCGACCGGTGTATGAGCTCGTGCTCGCGCCGCACGACGCGCGCTCGACGGTGCAGGACGTGCGGATCGCCGTCGACGCGGCCACCGGGCTGCCACTCGACGTCACCGTCACCGCGAAGTCCAACGGCAAGCTCGCGTTCGAGCTCGGCTTCACCAGCGTGAGCTTCGCGACGCCCGACGCTTCGACGTTCTCGTTCGGCCCGCCGCCGGGATCGACGACCGTCGAGGCGTCGAGCCTGACGGAGTTCCTCCAGGGCGGACCGGCCCGCCACCGGCGCGATCGCACGTCGAGCACCGATCCGACCGCAGCCGCCGGCCCGGCGGCAACGACGTCTCCCGACGCGACGCCCGCCCTTGTGCACGCGGGCGAGGACTGGACGAGCGTGGTTCTGCTTCCGGCGGGATCGGCCCCCGCAGAGCTCACGGCCCTGTTGAACAACGTGCCGTCGATCGCGGTCGGCGCGACGCATGGGCGACTGCTGTCGACCACGCTCGTGAGTGTCCTCGTCCTCGATGACGGGCGCGTGGCGGTCGGAGCCGTCGACGGTGCCACGCTCGTGACCCAGGTCGCCGCGCTCGCATGACCGACCTCGCGCTACGACCCGCACCGGCCTCGGCGCCGCCGACGAGTGCGTTCGCAATTCGCATCAACGCGCTGACGAAGCGCTTCGGGGACGTGGCCGTCGTCGATCAACTCGATCTCGAGGTGCCGACCGGTTCGGTGTTCGGGTTCCTCGGCCCGAACGGATCGGGCAAGACGACGACAATCCGGATGCTTCTCGGGTTGATCGCCCCGTCGGCCGGGACGGTGGAGCTCCTCGGCCGCCCGATCCCGCAGGCGGCGCGCGAGGTGCTGCCGGCCGTCGGCGCGCTCGTGGAAGGCCCGGCCTGCTATCCGTGGCTCACGGGCCGGCAGAACTTGGAGCGCATGGACGCGGTCGGTCCCGAGCGCGACCGTTCCACGCGGCACGCTCGTGTGGACGAGGCGTTGGAGCGGGTCGGGCTCAGCGCGGCGGCGTCGAAGAAGTACCGCGCGTACAGCCTCGGTATGCGCCAACGCCTCGGCCTCGCCGTTGCATTGCTGCGACCGCGGCGGCTGCTCATCCTCGACGAGCCCACCAACGGCATGGACCCGCAGGGCACCCGAGAGATCCGCCACCTGATCCGTGAGCTCGCCGCCGACGGCACCACGGTCTTCCTGTCGAGCCATCTCCTCGCCGAGATCGAACAGGTCTGCACGCACGTCGCGGTCATGAACCTCGGCCGTCTCCTCACGCAGGGTTCGCTCGCCGCCATGCAGCAGAACTCGACACCGCGGCTGCGCATCGACACGCCCGATCTCCGCCTCGCCGCGGACACGCTCGCGACCATCGGGCTCGAACCGATCACCGGACCCTCGACGGTGTCCGCTGACGTCATGCGCGCCGAGCCCCACGAGCTCTGCCGAATGCTTGTCGACGCGGGGGTGCGGGTGAACGGGTTCGCCGTCGAACGGCCGTCGCTCGAGGACATGTTCGTCGCCCTTACCGGGGAGGGCTTCGATGTTGCGCGCTGAGCTCCTGCACCTGTTCCGCCGCCGACGCATCCACGCACTGCTCGGCGTGCTCGCCGCGTTGCCGGTCGTAATCGTCTTCGTCTTGAAGTTCGCAGGCGGACCCGGCAACGGCGAAGGACCCACGTTCCTCAACCAGGTCACGAACAACGGCGTGTTCGCCGCCCTCGCCGCCCTCACGATCACCCTGCCGGTGTTCCTGCCGCTGGCCGTGTCGATCGTCGCCGGTGACGCGATCGCTGGCGAGGCGACCCAAGGCACGCTGCGCTATCTGCTCGCGCGCCCCACCGGACGGACACGGTTGCTCGTCGCCAAAGCGGTCGCGGTCGTCGTGTTCTGCTTCGTCGCGACACTTGCGGTCGCGGTCGCCGGGCTTGTCGTCGGATCGATTCTCTTCCCGGTCGGGCGGGTCGTGACCCTGTCAGGCGACACGCTCTCATTGTGGTCGGGGATCCTGCGGATCGTCGGTGCGGCCGGCGTGGTGTCGTTGTCCCTGCTCGGGCTCGCCGCGATCGGCCTGTTCGCGTCGACGCTCACCGACGTCGCCATCGGCGCCATGGCCGGCACGCTCGGCGTGTTGATCCTCTCCGGCGTGCTGGACGCGATCCCGCAACTGTCGGCGATCCATCCGTGGATGTTCACGCACGGCTGGCTTTCGTTCGGCGACCTGCTCCGCACCCACGTCACCTGGACCGCGATCGGCAAGAACCTGGCCCTGCAGGCCGGCTACGTGCTCGTGTTCGCCACCGCGGCCTGGGCTCGGTTCACCACGAAAGACGTCCTCGCCTGACGGACCGGGTCGGCATCTCGGCGGTCGAGGCGCGGCGTTCCGTCAAGCGAGATGGGGTGCTCAACGACGCTGAGTACAGCGACCATGCGATCGTGCCGGGTCGTCCGCCCGTTCAGGTGGCCTTCAGCTCCTACCGATGAAAATGCTCTTCGCCGGATGCGCAAGCAACGACCGCACCTCCGCCGCGTGGCGCGGGGTCATCGCGGCGAGGAGCTCGGTGGAACGTTCGTCGCCGAGACCCGCCAGGACACGCGCCGCTTCGTCCATCGGGAGTCGGTCGAGTAACGCCGCCGCATCCTTCAGCGGTCGCGATCCCATAACGGCCTTGGCCGTCTCGGCGCCGGCCTCGTGCAGCACCCGTGCCGCCACCGGTGAAGCCACGGCCGCGAACGCCGCCACCCGATCAGCCCCGCCGAGCCGATCGATGACCCGGGCCACATCAACGGCGCGCCGGCCGTCCAGTGCGGCGTGCAGCGCCGCCGGTTCGCGGCCCGCGGCCCGCACCCGGGCTTCGAGCTCGTCGATGTCGTCGAGCACCTGAACCGTCATCGTGTTCTCCTCGCCGGTGGCGGCCTCAGCGTAGGGACCACGTCCGGGTGAAGGGGGTGATGACGGCGCCCGCTCAGGGCGTGGCGACGCAGCCCTTGGCCCCCAGCGCGGCTTTGGTGCCCTCGACGCTGATGCGTTTCGACCCGCGGAACACCTCGAGCGCGAACACCGACCCGATCTCCTGGGCGTCCAACGGGAACACGACGAACCCGGCAAGGGGCTGCTCCCAGCGCCGGTGCCCGCACACCGTGAGCCGGACCTCGGTGACCCCCGCGTCATAGACGGGCGCCGCGAGGAACCCGGTCGAGGAGACGTGGATCAAGAACTCGGCGTCGACCTGGCAGAAGTCGTCCTCGAGGCGATCGCCGGCGAACACGAGCATGCATTCGTGGGGCCCCAACCCGCCGGCGGAGGGCTGGGCGACAATCTGGGCGAACAACAGGTTCGGGGCCCGCAACGAGCCGACCACCCGCAGGTTCGGATCGGCGAGGGGAACGATCGGGACGCGACCGGTCGGAGGGCCGAGCGCGGCGCGCACCTGGGACTCCGAGACGGGCGCGATGGCCGGACTCCACGCGTCGATCTGTTCGAGGACCGGGTTGGCCGCGGCGCACGCCGCCGCTATGAGGGCCGACAACCCGACCAACAAGATCCTGCGCACCGCCCGACGATACCGACCGCCACCACAGCAATGCCCGCGACCCCGACGCCAACAGAATCGCCGAGCGAGGGCGCCCACGCTGGCGGAGGAGAGGACGCCGGTGGAGTTGCCACAGAACGGCGCGGCAGTTCCTGCCGTTCGTCGCGTGCCGCTGCGGTGAGAAGACAGTGGAACGCTGTGCGACTGCGCCGTGGAAGGTAACGGTGAGACCCGCGTTGAGGATCGCGTTGAGGTCGCTGCGAGGATCAGCGCTGCTCATGGGCCGCCTCAACGGGCATCGGGGAGCTTCCCGTGGCGGTCAACGGCGAACAGGCCCGGTCGCGGCGGCACTCGTCGGCATTCTCCGGATCACGACGGACGAAAAGGGGTGAGCGAAGTTGTTCCGGCAGCGCTTCGCGGTCGCGGACCTCGCCGACGATCGCGACGTCGGGCGCCATGCGCAAGAAGCCGGCAACCAGACGACGGAGATCGATCGCCGGACGATCGGCGCGAGCGGCACGCGTCTGCATTCCCGCCACGTTCGCAAGAGGTACATCGGCCTCGAACACCTCCTCGGCGATGACCACGCGCAGACTCGGGTCGAGTTCGGCCGCGCAGCATGAGAGCAACGTGGTCTTGCCCGAGCCGGGCGCGCCCGCGAAGACGATGCTGCGGCGGGCGCGCACGCAGGCGGTGAGGAACATGGCCACCTGGTGCGTGATCGTCGAGGACTCGACGAGCTCGTGAAGATCGTTGAACGCGATGCCCGTGAACTTGCGGACGTTGATCATGATGTGGCCGCCACGAGCGATGTCGCCGTGCACGATGTGCAGCCGTGCGCCGCTATCGAGTTGGGCGTCCTGAAGCCCTTCGCTTGGGTCGAGTTTTCGGTGCGAGGTCGACGACTCGTCGAGGATCTTCGTGAGCGTCCGAACGACGTGCTCGTCGTCGTGGAAGCTCTCGTCGTGATAGCCGGTGTGGCCCCGGTGCCGTTTCACGAAGATCGAGTTGGGTGAGTTGACCATGACTTCCCAAACGTCGGGGTCGTCGAGGAGCGGCCCGAGGGGGCCGAACCCAGTGAGGTTGCGCAGGGCGCGTTTGGCGAGATCGTCCGGGTCGACGAGCTCGTACTGGCGGGTGCCTCGACGGAAGTCGAGCTGCCACGTAGCGATCTCGTCGCGTATGAGATCGAGGATGCGTTCGATGGCGTCAGGCTCACTCATGTCGATCGACGAGTGCTTGGCGCGCGTCTGCACGGCCCCTTCGATGATCTCCAGCGGCGAGAGCTCGCGGTCGGCGCGCATCACCACGCCGATCCGTCCTCGGCGGCCTCGAACCGTGTGCCGAGCGAACCGACCGCGATCCGCTCGGGAGCGTCGGACCACACGGGTGCTTTAGGCACACGGCGATCCAGCAGCGCGCTTATGGCCACACCGACGGGCCGAGTGAGGGCACGTGGCAGGGGTGCGGCTTGGGTGATGAGCGAATCGAGCCCGCGTCGCTCGGGGATGAAGAGGGGCGACGCAAGTGCGACGTCCTGGCCGGTGTCGGTGAGCTGCGCGAACGCTCGGCTCAACTCGGCGCGGTGACGCACGGTGTGACCGACCCGGTTGAACACGGGCACGATGCGCTCGCCGTCGACCCCGTGCTCGATGAGTCGGTGCACGCAGCGCACGAGGGAGTGCAGGCCCTTGGTGCCGGGCTGGCCGACGACCACCACGAGATCGGCGCTGGTGGCCGTGGTGCGGGCTAGCACGTTGCGGTCCTCCACTTCGAGCGAACCGGTGCGCTCGTGACCTTCGACGTCGTGGTCGACGTCGGCGACGACCACGCGGAAGGTGCGCCGCAACGCATCGAGCGCGACGTCGAACGCGCGAGGACGGATGGCGGTCCAGTCGCGATGGTTTCGAAGGCCGAGCAGCAAGTGGTAGCCGCGGTCGACGACCGAGAACGTGAGGGCACGAACGCCCTCGGGATCGAGGGTGCCCGACCGGAACGCTTCGACCATCTCTTGAACTCCGGGTACGACATCGCGTGCGTCGTGCAACATGGCGAGGTCGGCGTCGAGCGCGAGGTCGGCGAGCAGCACCAGGCCCAGGTTTCGAGCGTCGCCGGCGAGTGATTGCGCGAGTGCCATGGCAACCGTGGATGCGCCTGCGCCACCGGGCCCGGTGACCGCGATCAACGATCCTCGCCATCCCACATCGACCGCTTCGGCACGGTGCTCGACGCGCAGGTCAGTGCGGCTGATCGGCGAGGCGCACGCCGTGAGCGTGTCGACGAGCTCGCGTCGCGAGAACTGCGACGGGAGCTGGGCCGCCGCACCGAGCGCGATCCAGTCGCGTCGGTCGTCGCCGATCACGATGACCGCGGCGCCGGCGTCGCCGGCCGCGGCGAGGAGGTCGCGATCGACTCCGGTTCGCTGGGCATCGAGCAGAACCGCCGACACCGCTCGCGCTCCGGCCAGGCGGCCGCGCACCTCGTCGACGGAGACGCACTTGACGAACTCGATGGGTGCCACGCCGGAGGTCGACCAGCGGCTGACCTCGACGAACCAGCCGGCGCGCACATGGGCGAGCCCGAGCACCACGAATCGCTCGGTACTCATCCGGTCGCCTTGGTCGCGACGAGCGGCTTGGTGTTGGGCGTCGCGACGCTGAAGGTGGCGGGCAGGTCGGAGTTGGCGAGGGTGGTGCGCACGACGGTGAGGTCGGCGACCTGGGCGGCATGGGCGGTCTCGACTACCTCTTCGGGATGCTCGAGGGCCAGGGTGAGCCTCGCTGAACCACGGGTGGCGAGCGTGTCGCCGGCGGCGTCAACCGCCAGAACCAGTGCGTGTTGCACGGTGGTCACGGTGCGGGCGTCGGATCCACTGCCGTACGTGGCGAGCACCGCCACCCGTTCGCCGCGTCGCAGCCCGGTGGGCATGCGATCAGTAGGGACCGGAATGGTGAGCTCGTGGCCGGGCGGTAGTGCCCGGCCGTCGACCGTGGGTACCGTCGCGACCTCGGCGCGTTGCACCAACTGGCCGGCACCGAGCGGGGCCAGCGCGACCGCACCGATGAGCCGGGTCGGATCGGTGAACGCGTTGTCGGCCACGACCGGGTCGAGCGAGAGGGGACGTACCTCGAGGTCGGCGACCTGGATGCGGGCACCGGGCGCAACCGCCCGGGCGACGGTCACATAGCGGACGGCCGAGGAGTCGGATCGGTGGTTTGCCGCAGCGAACGTACCGACGCCGGCCATGGTGAGCAGCAGCGCGCCGACCACCGCGCGCCCGTTGGGAAGACCGCGCCGTCGCTGCACGAGGCGCTGGAGGCCCGAGACGCGCGATGCGTCCCGGTGCCTCGGACTGAGGGGTTCCATGGGGGTGTCATTGGCCTTTCACCCGCCACGGTGAGAGTACGTCTCGTTATCTTCGAACATGTACGAATAAAATTCAATCAATTTCGTTCAACACTGCGTTCTGGCCCCGGGGGGCTGCTGTAGTCTGATTGTCATGTCATTCGAGGATGTTCAATGGATGAGCACGGCTGATGCCGCCAAGCGTCTCGGCATCACGCCGCGCACGCTGTATCGCTTCATCGATGAAGGTCAGCTCCCTGCGTATCGCTTCGGTCGGGTCATCCGGTTGAAGGCGGCCGAGGTTGATCTCTTCATCGATTCGTGCCGTATCGAGCCAGGCACCCTGGAGCACCTGTACCCCGAACCGGTGCCGCACGGCGGCCGCAGCGGCGAGTAGTCCTGCGTCGCGGGTCACTCGTGCCGATGGTCGGTCATCGATCGGTCCGCAGCGTCACGGCCGCCACGGCGTCGAATGCCACGAGAACCGTGGCTTTCGGATCGTTGATCTCGCGTAGCGTGAGCACGTCCACACCCATTGCGCGAAGTGTGCCGCGGGCGTCGCGTCCGTCGTCGAGCAGCACATGAACGTCGAGTCGTTCGGCGGTGGCATCACAGACCACGTCATGCAGGGTGCGTGTAAGTGGATGAGGCGCGCCGAGCGGCGTGCCCGACGGCACGAATCCCTGGTGGGGGTCGCTGCGCACGGCGATCAGGTGACGCAGGCGGACGAAAGCCTGCCCCGCGGCGGTGGCGACCGCCACGCAGTCGCGTCCGAGGGCCACGGGAGTGCCGACGATCTCTCGCCCCCCTCGCAATTGCAGGCGCACCGGCGCATGCCGCTCGGCGAGGTCGACCAGCGCGCCCGCGAGGGTGGCGTCCTCCTCGGCGCGTCGGGTCACCCACTGGGCGCGCTCGCGGCCCGAAGCTGCGTCGTCGACGCGAGCGTCGGCGATGGCTTCGAGGATCCGGGCGAACGGGTCACCGGCGTCGGCGATTGGACCGAGCGCGCCGGAATGGGAAGTCATCGAGTTCAGGTTCTCGCGACTTCGGCCGCGCGGTCAATAGGCTCATGGGGAACATGACCCAACCCCCAACCAGCGTCGAGCCCGGCAGCGCACCCCAAGGCCCAGTCGATCTCACCGGCCCAGGCGCCGAGCCGTCCCCGCCAGTCAAGATCAACGTGCCCGGCAATCACCTCATGGCCGCGCTGCTCGGCCCCCGCGATGAACTGTTGCGCCTCGTCGAAGCGGCCTTCGCCAACACCACGGTGCACGTGCGGGGCAACGAGATCACCGTCACTGGCGCCGACGCAGCCATGGTGGCGCGTGTCTTCGAGGAACTCGTGGTGCTGCTGCAACAAGGCCACCCACTCGAGTCGCGCACCGTCACGCGGGCCATCGACATGGTGCGCGTCAACGAGCGGCCGAGCGAAGTGCTCACCACTCAAATCCTGCGCACGTCGAAGGGCGTGCCCATCCGGCCGAAGTCCACCGGCCAGAAGCGCTACGTCGAGGCCATCGCGAAGAACGTCATCACTTTCGGCATCGGCCCCGCCGGAACCGGCAAGTCGTGGCTCGCCGTGGCCATGGCGGTGCAGGCCTTCCAGGCCAAGCGCGTCGATCGCATCATCCTCACGCGGCCAGCGGTCGAGGCCGGCGAGCGCCTGGGCTTCCTCCCCGGTGATCTCATGGCCAAGGTCGACCCGTACCTGCGACCGCTGTACGACGCGCTCTATGACATGGTCGACACCGACGGCACGCAGAAGCTGCTCGAAAAGGGCAACGTCGAGGTGGCGCCACTCGCGTTCATGCGCGGCCGCACGCTCAATAACAGCTTCATCATCCTCGACGAGGCACAGAACACCACGCCCGAGCAGATGAAGATGTTTCTCACACGCATCGGGTTCGGTTCGCGGGCAGTCATCACCGGCGACCGCTCACAGGTCGACGTGCCGGGCGGGCGCAGCGGCCTCGACGGCCTCGAGGATCTGCTCGAACACATCGACGGGCTCGACTTCGTGCACCTCACCAGCCGCGACGTCGTGCGCCACCGCATCGTCCAAGACATCGTCGAGGCGTACGACCGTGCGTCGGTCGTCGACGTGAACAAGCGCCGATGAGCGCCACCGTCTTTGGCTACGACGAACAACTCGCGGTGCCGGTCGATCTCGCTCGCTGGGTCCTCCTGGCCGAACGCGTGCTCGAGAGCGAAGGGATCGCCGCTGGTGAACTCACCCTCGCATTCGTCGACGAGGCCGATATGGCCGAGCTGAACGAAGAGCACATGGGTGAGACATATGCGACCGATGTGTTGTCGTTCCCGCTCGATGCCGACGCGGTTGTCGCTGCGGGCGAGATACGCGACCCCGATGCCGCACCCGTGTTGCTGGGTGACGTCGTCGTGTGCCCCAGCGTCGCGAAGACCAACGCCCCCGAACACGCAGGTGTGCTCGACGACGAGCTGGCCTTGCTCGTCGTGCACGGTGTCCTGCACGTGCTCGGCCACGATCACGCGGAGCTCGACGACACCGCGCAGATGCAGACCCGCGAGCGTGCGCTCCTCGAGCTGCACCATTGGAACGGCCCGGCGCCCGCGTCTTTCGGCGCTCATCGAACACCGTCATGATCGCGTTTTTCGCGGCCGTGTTGCCCGTCACTCTCGGCGCATCGCTCACCACCTCCGACGTGTGGATCATCGCAGTCATCGCGGTGCTCTTGTTGTTGCTCTCGTTCCTCGCCATGGCCGAAACCGCGCTGAACCGCATCTCGATCACCAAGGCGCAATCGCTGGCCGGCGAAGGCAAGCGTGGCGCGACGGTGTTGCTCGAGCTCGTGCGCGAACCCGAGCGCTTCCTCAACCCGGTGATCCTCGCGGTCAACATCGCGCAGGTCGTGCAAGCCGTGCTCACCGGGGTCGTGGCCAACCAGCTCTTCGGCGCTACCGGCGTGGTCATCGGCACGATCTTGAACGTCGGCCTGTTCTTCGTCATGACCGAAGCGCTGCCGAAGACGTGGGCGGTGCTCTATCCCGAACGCGGCGCGTTGTTGTCGGCCCGGCCGGTGTCGTGGCTGGTGCGCTTCTGGCCGCTGCGCATCCTCAGCAAGATGTTCATCGGCATCACGAACTGGATCATCCCGGGCAAGGGCCTCGCTCAGGGTCCATTCGTCAACGAGGCCGAGCTGTTGCACATCGTGCACGCCGCCGCGAACGACGAGGTGATCGAACACGACGAGCGCGAACTCATCGAATCGGTCATCGAGTTCGGCGACACCATCGTGCGCGAGGTCATGGTGCCACGCGCCGACATGGTCACCGTCGACGCGACCGCCAGCGTCAACGACGCACTCAGCGCCGTGATCGAAGAGGGCTTCTCGCGGGTGCCGGTCATCGGCCACGGCATCGATGACATCGTGGGCCTGGTGTACCTGAAAGACCTCGTACGTGCCTTCCGGCGCGGACAGACCGACGAAGCGGTATCGCGACTCGCTCGACGCATGCACTTCGTTCCCGAGACGAAGAAGGTTGTTGACATGTTGCGCGAAATGCAGGCCGGCAAGTTCCACATGGCGTTGGCCGTCGATGAATACGGCGGAACGGCAGGCCTCGTGACCCTTGAGGATCTACTCGAAGAACTCGTGGGCGACATCAACGACGAGTTCGACCTCGACGACCCCGATGTGGTCTCCCTGGGCGGTGGTGCGATGCGCGTGCATGGTCGCATGTCCATCGACGAGTTGAGCGACGTGCTCGACACCGAGTTCCCCGCCGACGACTGGGACACGGTCGGCGGCCTGATCTTCAACATGCTCGGGCACGTGCCCACGATCGGCGAGGAAGCCGACGTTCTCGGTTATCGCTTTCGGGTCGATCGCATGCAAGGACGACGCATCATGCGCGTTCGTATTGCACCTGCGCCGCCGGAGGAGTCGGCCGACGACGTCGGCAGTGGGGCCAACGTGTCATCGGTCAACATCGGCACCTCGGGTGTTGGTTCAGGCGGGGAGCGCCGCGCATGAGAACCGGCTTCGTCACCTTCGTCGGCCGGCCCAACACCGGCAAGTCCACGCTCATCAATCGCATCCTCGGCACCAAGGTGTCGATCGTCTCCGACAAGCCCCAGACCACCCGTACACAGGTACGGGGCGTGCTCACCCGGCCCGACGCGCAGATCGTGTTCGTCGATACGCCTGGCATCCACAAACCGCGCACCACGCTTGGCGAACGTCTCAACGCTTCGGCGGAGAACGCACTCGGCGGGGTTGACGTCGTGTGTTTCGTGCTCGACGGAGCGCGAGGCGTTGGCTCCGGTGACGAGTTCATCGCCTCACGCTTGCCGAAGAGCGCGATCGTGGTGCTGAACAAGATCGACGGCGCCGGCCCGACCCGCACGATGGAGCAGCTGGCCAAGGCGGCGGGGTTCGAGTTCGCCGAGTACTTCCCGATCTCGGCCCGCACCGGCAAGGGCGTCGACGTGCTCGTCGAACGCCTCGTCGAGCTGATGCCCGAAGGGCCGAAGTACTACCCCGACGATCAGGTCACCGACGTGCCCGAGGCCTTCTGGGTGGCCGAGCTGGTGCGCGAGCAGCTGCTGGCGGTCACCCGCGACGAGCTGCCTCACTCCATCGCCACCCGCGTCACCGAGTGGGAATGGCCCCGCATCCGCTGCGAGATCCTCGTCGAACGCGAATCGCAAAAAGGCATCGCTATCGGCAAGGGCGGGCTCGTGCTCAAAGAGGTCGGAACCAAGGTGCGCGCTCAGCTCCCCGAGGGGGCGTTCGTCGAACTCGTGGTCAAGGTCGAAAAGGACTGGCAACGCCAGCCCAAGTCACTCGACCGACTCGGTTACTGACCTCCTCGGCGGAGATCGGTGGGCGATGGCGATGGCGGTGGTTGTGACCGGTGGACGTTGACATCGACCGGTCGCTTCCATATCGTCCCGCCCATGTACGGCGGCGGCGAGATCAACACGATTCCTGTGCTCGACCTGCCTCCCGCGCCCCGCAAGCGGCTGGTGGTCATCACCTGCATGGACTCGCGGCTCGACGTGTTCCGCATGCTCGACCTCGAGATCGGCGACGCCCACATCCTGCGCAACGCCGGCGGGCGGGTCACCGACGACACGTTGCGGTCGCTCATCCTGTCGATGCACGTCATGAACACCAACGAGGTATTCGTGATCCACCACACCGGGTGTGGCCTGCACCGGGTGACCAACGCCGACCTGCAGAGTCGGGTCGGTCTGGCCACGGGTCAGGACGCCGCGCACATCGACTTCCTGCCGTTCGATGATCTGGTCGACAGCGTCCTCGGCGACGTCGAGCGCTTGCGCACCCTGCCGTTGCTGCCCATCGGCATCACGCTCCACGGCGCGATCTATGACGTGCACACCGGCACGTTGCACCGCGTCATCTGAGGCGGTTCTCAGGCGTCGGCGTCGGCGTCGCGTAGCTCGCGCAGGAACGCGATGGTTTCGCTGCGATGGCGGGTGCGGCGCATCGGTGGCAGCGCGTTGACGATGTCCCACCGGTAGCTCTTGTTCTTGGCGAGCCGGGCGTCGAGCACGGCCACCACACCGCGATCGTGCGCAGTACGGATGAGCCGTCCTGCGCCCTGCGCGAGCAGCGTCGCGGCGCGGGGGAGATCGATCTCGCGGAACGCGCCAGGGCCCGCGATCTCGCGACGAGCCTCGAGTAGCGGGTCGTCGGGACGCGGGAACGGCAACCGGTCGATGGTGACGAGTGACAGCGTCTCGCCCGGGATGTCGATGCCCTGCCAGAAGCTCATGGTGGCGAACAGCGAGGTGTGCGGATCGAGGCTGAACGCATCGACCAACGCGGTCTTTGGCAAGTCGCCCTGGGCGAGCACTGGCCATGGCAGACGCGGACGCAGATGCTCGACGGCTTCGTTCATGGCCCGCCAACTGGTGAACAGCGCGAGAGTGCGGCCACCGGCGGCCACGATCAGCTGTTCGAGTTCGGCGTGCAACGCTTCGCGATAGCCCGGAGCGCGCGGGTCGGGCAGATCGACGGGGCAGTAAAGGAGCGCCTGCTTCTCGTAGTCGAACGGACTGCCGACATCGAGCTCGTCGAAGTTGAAGCTGGCATCGAGGCCGAGGCGAGGTGCAAGCCGCGCGGGGAGCGTGGCCGACGTGAGGATCGCCACCTTCTTCGACCAGAGGGTGCTCGCCATGGTGGGGGCCACATCGACTGGCGCGATGCGGATGACCGGGAACTCGGCGCGGCCTTCGACCCACGCGACGTCGGTTTCGCGCTGGAAGAGCAATGTGTCGATGTCGGCGATGAGCGCAGTGGATGTCTGCACGGCGCGGAGCTTGCGCGCCGCGACATCGCCCGGGCCATTGTCGGGTACGCCGCGCAGCGCATGCATGAGCCGCTCGACGCGGTCGCGCGCGTTGTTCACGGCATCGGCGAGCGTGTCGGTGAGCCCACCGAGCAGGCGCGTGCCGAGATGTGCCGCCGCGGCGTCGGCCATGCGATGGCCGGCATCCTCTGCGTCGGCGATGAGCGTGGAGTCCTCGAGGATCGCGGCGCACACCCGGGCCAGCGCGTCGAAGCGGCCGGAGGTGAGCTCACAACCGGCGGCGGCTGCGACGGTGTCTTCGGTCTGGTGCGCTTCGTCGATGACCACCACGTCGTGGTCGGGGAGGATGATGCCGTCGAGCACGAGGTCGAGCGCGAACAGGTGCTGGTTCACGATGACGACGTCGGCATTGGCGGCGTCGCGGCGCGCCCGCTCGGCGAAGCAGGTTTCGCCGTTGGGGCACCGCGTGGCGCCCGGACATTCGCGCACCCCGACGCTGACCGCGGTCCAGGTGCGCGTGGACGGCTCGAAGTCGAGCTCGGCGCGGTCGCCGGTGACGGTTGTGGCGGCCCACGAGTTGATGCGGAGCAGCTCGTCGGGGCGTGCCGCATCGGCGAGCTTGTCGACCCCGTCAAGGCCGAGCTGGGCACCGTTGGCCGCGGTGCGCCCCAACTCGGCGAGACGCTGACGGCACACGTAGTTCGAGCGGCCCTTCAGCACCGCCCAACGGAGCGGCACCGCACGTTGGGCGTCGATGTGCGCGGCGAGAAACGGCAGGTCCTTGCCCGCCAACTGGTCCTGGAGCGCCTTGGTGGCCGTGGCCACCACCACCTTCTTGCCCGACATCACGGCCGGCACGAGATAGGCGAGCGACTTGCCAGTACCGGTTCCGGCCTGCACGAGAAGGTGGCGCCCCGACTCGATGGCGTTGGCCACCGCAGCCGCCATAGTGCGCTGACCCTCGCGGACCTCGCCGCCACCGGGGAGCTGCAGGGTGACCGCGTCGAGGGCGGCGAGCGCAGCGTCAGCGAGAACCATCGTGGCAGGCTACCGGCAGCTGAAATCTCCGCTGCGGTGAGCAGGCCCGTCGAATCCAAGCGGTAGCTTTCGACCGTGATCCCTGCCGATATCGACCTGACCCGCGTGCCCGCGCACATCGCGTGCGTGATGGACGGGAACGGGCGTTGGGCCACCCAACGGGGCCTGAAGCGCACCGAGGGTCACGCGGCCGGCGAGGAAGCCCTTTTCGACGCGGTCGAGGGCGCGCTCGAGCTCGGCGTGAAGTGGCTCACCGTGTACGCGTTCTCCACCGAGAACTGGCGCCGCCCGCTCGACGAGGTGCGCTACCTCATGGGTTTCAACGAGTCGATCCTGGTGCGCCGGCGCGAGGAGCTACGCGAGAAGGGTGTCCGAATCCGGTTCGCGGGGCGTCGCGATTGGCGCGTACCGAAGCGTCTCATCAAGCAGATGGACGAGTCGATGGCGCGCACTGCGCACTGCACGACCATGACGCTGGTGATCGCGTTCAATTACGGCGGTCGGGCCGAGATCGTCGATGCCGTGAAGCGGATCATCGAAGAAGGCATCCCCGCGCACAAGATCACCGACAAGACGATTGCCCAGCACCTCTACCTGCCCGACATGCCCGACCCCGACCTCATGGTGCGTACCTCGGGCGAGTACCGCATCTCGAACTACTTGCTGTGGGAGCTCGCCTACAGCGAGCTGGTCTTCGCCGATGTCCTGTGGCCCGACTTCCGGCGTGAGCACCTCATCGACGCAGTGCGGCAGTACCAGGCGCGGCGGCGCCGTTTCGGTGGGCTCGAGTCGTGACGCTCTACCGCGACCACGGTGTGGTGATCCGCACGTGGAAGCTCGGTGAGGCTGACCGCATCGTTTCGATCTTCACCCGCGAGCACGGCAAGGTGAGGGCAGTGGCCAAAGGGGTGCGCAAGTCGTCGAGTCGCTTCGGTTCGCGGCTCGAACCCACGGCGCACCTGTCGTTGCAGCTCTACTCGGGGCGTGGCGATCTCGACACGGTGACCCAGGTCGAGACCATCGATCGGTTCGCCACCCTGCGCAACGACCTCGATCAGTGGACCCGCGCTTGCGCGCTCCTCGAGGCCGTCGACCAGTCGAGCCCCGACCGCGAGCCGAACGAAGCGCTCTTCGAGATGCTCGTGCGCGCACTGGGCACGCTCGAGCAACGGCCCGGCCCGCTCGTGGTCGGTGCGTTCTTCCTCAAGTTGCTCGCGCTCGAAGGTTTCGAACCGGTCACCGACATGTGCGTGATCTGCGGGGCCGACGATGACCTCACCGGGTTCTCGATGACCGACGGTGGTGTCACATGCGAAGCGTGCCGCAAAGGCCCGGTGCTCAGCGGCGATGCGCACACGGTCCTGCGCCTCATCCTCGGGGGCCGCGTGGGTGCGGCGCTCACCGTGCCTGCCTCGACGGTCACCGCCGAAGTCGACCTGCTCGCGACGAAGTTGCTCGAGCACCACATCGATCGCCGACTCCGCTCGCTCGGGGTGCTCGGCCACCACTGATGCTCGCTACAGCGGGTGCCATTCGCGAGTGCGCTCGTCCCATTGCACCCATCGGTTGATGTCCTGGTCCCATTGGATGTACGCATCACGAGCGTCGTCCCAGAGCGGGCCGTCGATGCCGGGGCCGCCAGCCGCGACCGGCGGGAGCTGTTGGGTCGGCGGCGTCTCGTTGTAGATCGGTTGGGCGAGCGTGGGGTCAGCGCCGGGCCACGGTGATGGCGTGGTGGGCGGAGTGGGTGCCCACGGGGCGGGCTGTGGTGCGGGCATGGCGGGCGGAGGTGCCCACACCGGGCGCGACCCCTCGGGCATGCCCCATTGCTGCGGTGCGGCGGGCGGAGGCGCGGACGGTTGCGGCGCAGCCCACGGTGGCGGGTAGCTCGGCGCCACGGGCTGGCCCGGCATCCCCGGATAGCCGCCTTGGCCGGGATAGCCGCCTTGGCCGGGGTAGCCGGAAGGCCCGGGGTAACCGGAAGGCCCGGGGTAGCCGGAAGGCCCGGGGTAACCGGGGGCCGACGGGTAGGCGCCCGGATACGCGGGCGGGAAGGCCGACGAGTCGGCGGTGACCCCGGCCACCCGGGGCGGGATCCCGACCTGCTGCTTGTCGACTACGAATGTCTTGGCCACCATGTCGCCGACCCGTCGGTGGCCCTTGCTGGCATTGGCGGTGACGAGCCCGACGATCGGCACGCAGGGCATCCAATCGGCGATCCAGAGTGCCCATCGGGTGAGTGAACGTCCGAAGCCGGCGAGGCGCCCGTCCTGTTGGCGCACCACCCGTAGCCCCACGATGCCTTTGCCGATCGAGAAGCCGGTGATACCGGTGAGCACGGCGTCGTTGAGGAACCAGTAGCCGAACAAGACGATGGCCACGATGCCGAGGTCCTCGTACCGCACGATGATCGCGGTCGCGTCGGACAGGCCGCACACGTATTCGTCGCCGTTGTTGACGGTGTCGCAGAACTGTTCGGCTTGGGCCGCTGTCGTGAAGTTACGTTGCTCGGCGAAAGTCGCGAACAACACCAAGAACATGATGGCGCCGATCACGAAGTCGATGATCCAGGCGCCGAATCGGCGGCCGATGACGGCGGTGGGGTCGTGGACGGGCTGGTACGTCGGATACATCCGGTCCTCAGGTGAGTGGGCGTGGCGGGGAAGCCATGTCGTCGAACTGTGGTGCAGCATCTCACTGCGAACCATCGGGTGTGGTGCCGGGGCGTCGGTGAAGGACCCCTGCGGCGAACCCATCGACGAACCACAGCACCCACCGCACGAACTGGTGGTCGACGCCCGCCGGTTCGCCGAAGCGACGACCCGTGACGGCGGTTGAATCAGCGGGCATCTGAGCGGCGTACGCGAGACCATTTGTACGCACCAGTGTGGTGGGCGCACTGGATGTCCCGTGCGCATTGCCACGTCACCTCGCGTCGCGAGGATGAAACCGTCCCCCGTACCACGAGGGCGGCCGATAGCCTCTGCGGACGTGTCCGACGCATCGACTGATCCCCGCCCCGACGAGAGCCTCTTCGACAAGATCGTGAACCTGTCGAAGCGCCGCGGCTTCGTTTTCCAGTCGGCCGAGATCTACGGCGGCTTTCGCTCCACCTACGACTACGGCCCCATCGGTGTGCTGCTGCTGCGCAACGTCAAGGACGCATGGTGGCGCTCGATGGTGCAGATGCGCACCGATGTCGTGGGGCTCGACGCGTCCATCCTCTCGCCGCCCGCCATCTGGGAAGCCTCGGGTCACCTGAAGAACTTCACCGATCCGCTTGTCGACTGTCGTAACTGCGGCGCGCGTCATCGCCAGGACAAGCTCGACGATCCCGACGTGTGTCCCACGTGTGGCGTGAAAGGTCAGTTCACCGAAGCGCGTCAGTTCAACCTGATGTTCAAGACCCACGCCGGTCCTATGGTCGAGTCGGCAGCCGAGGTGTACCTGCGCCCCGAAACCGCCCAGGGCATGTTCGTCAACTTCTCGAACGTGCTCAACACGTCGCGCAAGAAGCCACCGTTCGGCATCGCGCAAATCGGGAAGTCGTTCCGCAACGAGATCACGCCCGGCAACTTCGTGTTCCGCACGCGCGAGTTCGAGCAGATGGAGCTCGAGTTCTTCGTGCCGCCCGCCGACGCAGCACAGTGGTACGAGTACTGGTGCCAAACCCGCATGCAGTGGTACCTCGATCACGGCATGCCGCCTGAGAAGTTGCGACTACGCGCGCACGATGCCGATGAGCTGTCGCACTACAGCTCCGGCACGAGCGACGTCGAGTTCTTGTTCCCCTGGGGCTGGGACGAGCTCGAGGGCATCGCGAACCGCGGTGACTACGACCTCACCCAACACGCCATGCACTCGGGCGACAAGCTCGACTACTTCGACCAGGAGACCAACACCCGGTATCGCCCGCACGTGATCGAGCCCGCAGCCGGCGCGACTCGCACGATGATGGCCTTCTTGCTCGCGGCGTACGACGAAGAGGACGTGCGCGGCGAGACCCGGGTCGTGCTGCGCTTGCATCATCGACTCGCGCCGTACAAGGTGGCGGTGCTCCCGCTGTCGAAAAAGGACACGCTGGTGCCGGTCGCCCAGGAGGTGCTCGCCATGGTGCAGCCCCGGTGGATGTGCGACTACGACGAGACGCAGGCCATTGGGCGGCGCTACCGCCGCCAGGACGAGCTGGGCACGCCTTACTGCGTCACCATCGACTTCGACACCCTCGACGACCGTGCGGTCACCGTGCGCGAACGCGACTCCATGGAACAAGAGCGTGTGGCCATCGCCGACCTCGTGTCCTACCTTGACGAGAGGCTCCGGTAGCGAGAACCGTGGGATCACCCGCCGAACGCATCCGGGTCGCAGTCTCCGCGGCGCGCGCCCTCGACACCGCCGAGTCACGCGAGGCCGCCGTCGAGCGCATCACGCCGAGCGACATCGAGCAGCTGATGCACCGACAGTTCACCGGAGGGGTGCGCACCGTGCTCACCCGTGGCATCGGCGCGTCACCGGGTGCGGCGTCGGGGCGCATCTACTTCTCGGCCGAGGACGCGATGGACGCCGCCGATCGCGGTGAGCAGGTGATCCTCGCCTGCGCCGAGACCAGCCCGGCCGACGAGATCGCGATGCGCCTCTCTGACGGCATTCTCACGTCGCGCGGGGGCCTGGCGTCGCACGCCGCCGTTGTCGCGCGCGGTTGGGGAATTCCCGCAGTTTGTGGCGCGATCGACATCGAGTTCGGCGAGCGCACCATGATCGTCGGCGAGATCATGGTGCGCGAAGGCGACCTCGTGTCGCTCGATGGCAGCAGCGGCGAGATCCTTCTCGGTGAGCTCGAAGTGGGCGACGAAGACGTGCCCGATGAGCTCGGGCAGTTGCTCGAGTGGGCCGACGCGATCCGGGTCGGTCACCTCGCGGTGCGCGCCAACGTCGATACGGGCGAAGACGCTCGCCTTGCCCGACTCTTCGGCGCCGAGGGTGTGGGGCTGTGCCGGACCGAGCACCAGTTCTTCGGCGAGAAGTTGCCCATCGTGCAGCGCTACATCCTCGCCGAGGACCCCGAAGAGGAGCGCGCCGCGCTCGCGCTGCTGATCGAAGCGCAACGCGCCGACTATGTCGCCGTGTTCGAAGCCATGGACGGCCTGCCCGTCACGATGCGATTACTCGACCCGCCGCTTCACGAGTTCCTGCCCGACCCCGACGACCCCAACGCCGACCCTGGGCTCATCGCCGCTGCGCACAAGTGGCGCGAGCACAATCCGATGCTCGGCACGCGCGGCGTACGTCTCGCCATCTTGAAGCCGGGCCTCTATCGCGCCCAAGTGCGCGCGATCATCGACGCGGCCCGCGAGCGCCGCGCGGCTGGCGGGAACCCTATGGTCGAGATCCTCATCCCGCTCGTGGCCGACGCTCGCGAGTTGGTGCTCGTGCGCGACTGGATCGCCGAGGAGGTTTCGGGCGACGAGTTCGTCATCGAGGTCGGCACCATGATCGAGACGCCGCGCGCCGCGCTGCTCGCGGGCGAACTCGCGTCCGAGTGCGACTTCTTCTCGATCGGCACCAACGACCTTACGCAGATGGTCTACGGGTTCAGCCGCGACGACGTCGAGCGCCGGTTGCTCGGCGTGTACGAGTCGCACGGCATCGTCGACGTCAGCCCGTTTGAATCGATCGACGCAGCCGGCGTGGGCATCCTGGTCCGCCGCGCGGTGCTCGAGGGCCGACTCCACAAACCAGGTCTCCGGGTCGGGGTGTGCGGCGAGCACGGCGGCGACCCCGAGTCCATCGCCTTCTTCCTCGAAGCGGGCATCGACTACGTGTCGTGTTCGGCCTACCGGGTTCCCGTCGCCCGCCTCGCTGCCGCTCAGGCGGTTCTGCGCAGCCGCTGACCCGGTGTGGGCCCCGGGCCCTCGCCCCTGGGGTCACTGGCTCCAGGGCCAACTGTCAGAGGCCGATGGTAGGTTCCCGCCGTGGGCATCGAGGACGACGACATCGCCAAGGTTCGTGCCGCGGCCGACATCGTGCAGATCGTCAACGGATACACCACCCTCAAACGCGTCGGGCGCCGCTGGCAGGGGCTGTGCCCGTTCCACACCGAGAAGTCGGCGTCGTTCTCGGTCAACAGCGAGGACGGTCTCTACTACTGCTTCGGCTGCCAGAAGTCGGGCGACGTCATCACGTTCGTCCGCGAGAAGGAACAGCTCGACTTCGTCGGCGCAGTCGAGTGGCTGGCCAACAAGTACAGCATCACGTTGCGCTACACCGAACGCGGCGAGGACGAAGGCCGAAAGCGTCGCACCAAGCTCGTCGACGCCGTGCGCAAAGCGGTCGAGTGGTACCACACGCGGCTGCTCGAATCGGCCGACGCCGGCGAGGCCCGCAAGTACCTTCGGGCGCGTGGCTTCGACGGCGACGCCGTGCGGCGGTACAAGATGGGTTGGGCTCCCGACGACGCAAAGCAGTGGGACCCTTTGTGTCGCTACCTCAAGCTCAACGACGAAGACCTTCGGGCCTCGGGGCTCGGCGCGATCAACTCGCGTGGCCGCCAGTACGACTTCTTCCGGGGCCGCGTGCTCTTCCCGATCTTCGACGACCGAGGCGACCCGATCGGTTTTGGAGGGCGCATCCTGCCCGGCCACGACGGCCCCAAGTATAAGAACACCAGCGATGACGCGGCGATCTACTCGAAGAGCAAGATCCTGTACGGGTTGAACTGGGCCAAAGAGCACATCGTCCAAGCGGGCGAGGCCATCGTGTGCGAGGGCTACACCGACGTCATCGGATTTGCCACGGCCGGTGTGCCGCGCGCCGTGGCCACGTGCGGCACGGCGCTCACCGAGGATCACATCCGGTTGCTCAAGCGGTTCAGTCCCCGCATCGTGCTGGCGTTCGACGCGGACGCAGCGGGTCAGAATGCCGCGGCGCGCGTGTACGAGTGGGAGCAGAAGCTCGACGTCGAGTTCTCGGTGGCCGATCTGCCCAACGGTGTCGACCCAGGCGAGCTTGCCCTGACCGATCCGGCGCGGCTGGCAGCGGCCATCACCAATGCCAAGCCGTTCCTGGGTTTCCGGGTCGAGCGTGTGCTCTCATCGGGCAACCTCCGCACGCCTGAGGGTCGGGCGCGCACTGCGCAGACCGCCGTCGACGTGGTGCGGGAACATCCGAGTGACCTGGTGCGCGACCAGTACCTCATGACCATCGCCGATCGTTGCCACCTCGACCCCGACCATGTACGCGCCGCAGCGCGAGGTGCGGCCCGCGTGGCACCCGGGCGTGTGACCAATCAGCCTGAGCCTCGCGGGGCGATGATGCCGGTCGATCACGCGCCGCGGCGGCGTCCGATGCGCGAGAACGCCGAAGACGAGGCGCTGCGCTTGTTGGTGCACCGACGCACCGAGATCATCGACCGTCTCGAGCCGGTGCTGTTCGACTCCGACGCGCGACGCGACGCGTACGAGGCACTGGTGTCCGCCACCGACCTGCACCGGGCCATCGCCGAGGCGTCTCCGGATACCGCAGCTCTGCTCACCCGTCTCGCGGTTGACGAACCCGACGGTGACCCCGATCAGGCCATCGTCGACCTTTCTCGGTACGCGACCTCGCGTGTTCTCGATCAGCTGCGCCGCGAAGCAGCATCGGTGCGAGAACCTGAAGACCTGCGGGCCTACTCTGATGTCATCGACTGGCTCCGTCACCGCCTCGCAGAACTCGATGATGCCGAGAAGCGAATGTCCGCGGCTGCGCTCTTGGTTGCCTGGCTCGCCGAAAACGCTGAGGGACCAGCAGGTGAATGACATCGCGAGTGCGCTCACCTCGGGGGGTGGTGTCACACCCGAGGAGCTGCAACAGCTCATCGCGCTCGGACGCGCCAAAGGAGCACTGCACCTCGACGGAGTTCTCGAGGTGCTCAAGGATCTCGACCTCACACCCGACATCTTCTTGGGCATTCAGGCGTGGCTCCAGCGAGAGGGCATCGAGCTCGACGAGTCCTTTGCCGACGAAGTCGATGAGCGGCGCACGCGTTCTTCCGCTGACGCCGTCGGGGTCGATGCGGTCGATGCGGACGATGGGGACGCACCGTCGGTGCCCGAGCGGGGCGGCGCGAAGCTGCACACTGCGCCGACACCGCGATCCAAAGCGCCTGCCCGTCGTGCGCCACGGGCCAGCCTCGACGACGACGGCGGTTCACCGTTGTCGTCCGACTATGTGCGGATGTACCTCAAAGAGATCGGCCGGGTGCCGTTGCTCAGCGGCGACGAGGAGGTCTCGCTCGCTCGTCGCATCGAGGCCGGCCTGCGCGCCGTCACTCAACTTGCCGCCCATGCCGAGGGCACGGTCGAGCTCACCCCGCTCGAGGTAGTCCAGTGCAACCGTCAACGACGCGACGGCGACGCAGCGCGCGATCATCTCACCCGCGCCAACCTGCGCCTCGTGGTGTCGATCGCCAAGCGTTACGGCGGCCGGGGCATGTTGCTGCTCGACCTGATCCAGGAGGGCAACCTCGGCCTCATGCGGGCCGTCGAGAAGTTCGACTACACGAAGGGCTTCAAGTTCTCGACGTATGCCACGTGGTGGATCCGTCAGGCGATCACCCGGGCCATCGCCGATCAGGCGCGTACCATTCGCATCCCGGTGCACATGGTCGAGTCGATCAACAAGGTCAAGCGCACGCAGGGCGAGCTGGCCCAGGAGCTCGAGCGCGAGCCTTCGATCGACGAGCTGGCGCGCATGACCGATCTTTCCCCGGCGCGGGTGCGCGAGATCTTGCGTATCTCCCAGGATCCGCTGTCGCTCGATTCGCCGGTGGGCGACGAGGCCGATAGCAATCTCGGCGACTTCATCGAGGCCGTCGGCGCCGATGCGCCGCCCGATGCGGTCATCAGCGAGTTCCTCGGCCTGGCCGTCTCCGAAGCGCTGTCCGAGATGGGCGAGCGCGAGCAAGAGGTCATGCGCCTGCGATTCGGACTCGACGATGGCCAGCCGCGCACGCTCGAAGAGGTGGGGCGCGAATTCGGCATCACCCGCGAGCGGGTGCGCCAGATCGAGTCGAAGACCTTGGCCAAGCTGCGTCATCCGTTGCGCAGCGAGAAGCTGCGCGACTATCTCGACGAAGGTTGAGCCGGGCGCGTCCGCATCGGTTTCACGGCGGCAATCGTGGCCGGAACGACGAGGGTGGCTGCTATCCTCGGCCCGTCCTTCCGGGGTAGCTCAGCTGGCAGAGCGTCGGACTGTTAATCCGCAGGTCGTGGGTTCGAACCCCACCCCCGGAGCATTGGAAGCGGCTGTTCAGAGGGGGTGTCGGGAGACCGACGCCCCCTCTCCGTTTGACGGGCGACGATCCAGGAGGAATGGCATATGCAGATCGGCCTCAACCTGCCGGTGGTGAACCCGGAAGCGACGCCGTCGTTCTTGCGCGAGGTGGCCCAGCGGGCGGAGGAGCTCGGGTTCGCCGAGTTGTACCTCGGTGAGCACGTCGTGTTGTTCGACGACCCGCAGGACGAATACCGGCAGTCCGACGACGGCGCCGCGTTCTTCGCCTCGATGGCGAACCTGCCCGATCCCATCCAGTCGCTCACCCACCTCGCGGCGTGCACCGAGCGAATCCGCTTCGCGACCGGTGTCGCGCTGCTGCCCCAGCGCAACCCCGTCTACACCGCCAAGCACGTGGCGACGCTCGACTGGTTGTCGGGCGGCCGGTTCGACTTCGGCATCGGCGTGGGTTGGAGCACCGAGGAGTACGCAGCGTGCGACGTGCCGTTCGAACGGCGCGGTGATCGTTGCCGCGAGTACGTCGCCGTGCTGCGCACACTGTGGTGCGATCCGATCTCGTCGTTCGCCGGAGAGTTCTACGAGCTCGCGCCGTGTCGCCAGCACCCGAAGCCGGTTCAGCTGCCGCACCCACCGCTCTGGTTCGGTGGCTTCGGCGAGGCCACCTACCGCCGGGTCGCGGATCTGGGTTCGGGGTACTACGGCTTCGACCAGACCCCCGCCGAGATCGCAGCGGTGCGTCGCCGTATCAGCGAGCTTGTCGATGCCGCCGGCCGTTCGATGGACGAGATCACGATCAGCCATGGGGTGTACAACCGGCTTCCGGTGTCGGTCGACGAGTTGGGCGAATACCACGCCTCGGGGGTGGATCAATTCGTGGTCTCGCTCCTCGGCCCGAGCGCCGATGACATGCGCCAACAGCTCGAGTGGTTCGGCCGCGAGTTCGTGGGGCGCTTCTGACCACGGTGCAGCACGCCGGGCGTCAGTGTTCGCGTTCCATCCAGCGCGCAATGCGCTCGGCCAGCATCATGCACGTGAGGTTGGTGTTCGAACGGACGCTCGTGGGCATGATGGCCGCGTCGACGACCCGCAGGGCTTCGACGCCGTGCACGCGACCGTGCGCATCGACCACCGCGCGGTGGTCGTCCACGCGCCCCATCGGCGCGGTGCCCGCCGGGTGATACGTGGTGGCGATCTGTTCTCGCAGGACTGCGGTGAGCGCGTCGTCGTCGTCGATCACTGCATCGGCCAGCAGCAGCGAGCCGACGAGGGGGGCCATCTCCGCGCTTCGCAACAGGTCGCGACCGAGCCGCCAAGCGCCGAGCAGGCGCGCCACGTCGGCCGGGTCGTCGAGGTAGTTCAACCACACGCGGGGTGAAGCGGTCGGGTCCGCGCTCGTAAGGCTGAGCGTGCCCGCGCTCGCCGGGCGCATCAGCACGGCACCGACCATCAGCATCGGCATCGGGTCGGGCATGAAGCCGCGCATCTGCTCGAGGTCGAGCAACGTCGTGAAGCACAGCTGCATGTCGTTCGTGTCGGATGACGCCGGTGTGGTGTAGCGCAACCCGATCTCGGTGATGACCGCCGGGTCGTGCGGCACCCCATCGGCCGGGAGCGCAGGCAGCCCAGCCGATGGATGGTCGAGCAGCACCGCGCCTACGCCGGGACGGTCGGCGACCACGTCGAGACCGAGGGCGCGCAGCGCATTGGCGGGGCCTATCCCCGAGCGGAGCAGGATCGTCGGGCTACCGATCGCGCCGGCTGCGAGGGTGATACGCCCACCTTCGATCCGTTCGCGACGGCCGCCGTCGACGATCTCGATCCCGACCGCCCGACCATGCTCGACGACGACACGATCGACCAGAGCCGCCGGTCGGATCGTGAGGTTCGGCCGACCGCGCGCGGCGGCGAGGTACGTGAGCGCCGTCGACATGCGCACCCCGTCGACCTTGTTGCGGGCGAACTCGCCGACGCCCGTGCTGTCGGGGCCGTTCAGGTCGTCGAGCGCCGGGTATCCGGCGCTGACACAGGCTGCGTGGAAGGCCGCGTGGAACGGCTGCCACCGGGCATGACCGACACGACGCAGCGGCATCGGCCCGCCGAGGCCGTGGAACTCGGGCGAAACTGCAGATCCCATCGGGTCGTCCTCGAGCATGCGGTACCAGGGCAGCACCTCGTCGAAGCTCCACTCCGGCAGCCCGCGGGCTGTCCACTCCTCGAAGTCGTCGGGGTCTCCCCGCAGCGCGATCGTGCCGTTGACGGCCGAAGACCCGCCCGTGACCTTGCCGCGCGGATAGTGGATCGTGCGCGACGCGTGCGCTTCGGCCGCGTAGTGCCAGTCGTGGTCGACGAGCGAAACTTGGCCGTAGAGCAGATCGGCGGGTGTCGTTGCGGCGGAGGCGTAGTCGGGCCCAGCCTCGACCAGGAGCACGCGTCGGCCGGGGTCCTCGCTGAGTCGGGCGGCGAGAATCGCGCCGCATGTGCCGGCGCCCACCACGATGTCGTCGTATGCCATGGTGCATCGTCGCGCATGCAGCGGCGCGGCGCGGTTGTGTTCGGGTCGACGACCCGCTCCCGTATCCCGTGCCTAGGATCGCACGGGGGTCACGATGACGAGTCAGCAGCCCGATACCGGAGAACGGCAACCGATAACGATCGACGCCGTGCCCTGGGACATGTTCGTGGATCCTGACGATCCGGAACGCCCCGCTGGGCCGTTCATCCGCTGGCTGGTCGATCCCGCGTCGGGCAACCGCGTGGTGCAGGTGAAGTCGTGGCCGGGTCGCGAGCCCGATCCGCACTGGCACCTCTCCGACACGCTGTACATCGTGACGAAAGGCGAGCTGCACATCCGCGGCGAGGAGCCCTACAAGGTCGGCGACATCCGATGGGTGCGCGGTGGGTTTGCGTACGGCGCCGAGACCTCCGGCACCGAGGAGGTCGAGTACCTGTTCATCAGCCTCGGTCCCTACGACAAGTTCGACCCCGACGAGTTCCCGCCGCCGCTCGGCCGCTGGGACGACCCGTCGACGTGGGTCGAGGGGTACCCGCAGGTGCATCGTCGGACGCTGCTGCAGCACGATCCGCGCCGCGACGATTCCGCACCGTGTGCGCCGGCCGACTGGGTGGGTGTCGCCGACTGACCCTCGGCGCGACCTCGAAGGGTCAGCCGCGCCCACGTCGGTACCTCATCGTCGAGCACCGCCAGCTTCACGACGCGCAACGACGGAGTCGACAACGCGTCTCGGGGGACGCGGGGCAACTGCCAGCGATAGGTCATGGGAAGCTCGCGGTTCGCGCAGGTGTCGAACCAGTTCGCGATGCCCGGGTCGTCGTGGGCGATCACGACGAAGAAGCGACCGCGATCGAGATGGGCCTGAAAGCCGTGCTGCGAGGCCAGCGGATTGATCGGCTTGACGGTGTTGTGCGCCCGCTCGCGGAGATCGCCCACGAAACGGTGCCACGTGACCGACGAGGCCACCATGAAACGAGCGAGACGGCGTACGCGTTCGAGCGCCAACTTCACTTGGCAAGCTTCATCTCGGGGCGGGCCGGCGACCCGTTCGATGGTGAGCCGATGCAGCACCTGGGTGTCCCAGTCGTAGAGGAACTGGCGAATAGCGAGCGATGAACCGCCGTCGGTGGTGTCGATGGCGTTGACGCCGACCGCTCCGGGTCCAACCACCAACTCGGCCGAGCCGTCGTCGGCCATCACCGCTCGCCATGCCGACACACTGCATCTCGTCCTCGGCGGCGCCGTGTTGGTACGGTGCTGGTGCGGGAATCCCTCAGAACTTCCCGCACACGCACTGCTTTCGGGCCGGTAGCTCAGTGGTTAGAGCAGGCGACTCATAATCGCTCGGTCGCGGGTTCGATACCCGCCCGGCCCACCCAGTCTGACCTGCGTTTATGTCGATTCTGTGGGTGCCTCGAACACCGTCAGCGGGCGACAATCCAACATTCGCCCCGCACACCCCCCGCGAATTCATCGCCGCGCCACTGCCGCGGTGTACTGGCGGCAGTCGTCGTGGTGAGCGTGGCCCGACCGGCGCGGGTACCGCTTCGCGAGGCTGTCTTGACGGGCGAGGCGTGTTGCGACCGCCCGAAGGGACCGCGGATGACGTATCCGATCGGATACCCTTTGAGGGATGGGTGCGGAACTGTTGGAACGGGTGCGGCTCGAGGCTGGGTTGAGTCAGGAGGTTCTTGCGGCGCGAGCGGGCACCTCGCGCTCGACGTTGTCGGCCTATGAGCATGGTCGCAAGTCGCCGACCCTTTCTACGGTGGATCGGTTGTTCGATCGAGCGGGCTTCGATCTTTCGGCTGAACCGCGCGTGCACTTCGTCGAGCACGCACGCCGTCGCGGCCGGCCGGTGTTCGTTCCTGATCGGTTGTGGCGCCTGTCGTTGACCGAGTCGTTCGCGACGGTGGTGCTTCCGCGTTCGTTGAACTGGTCGCGGCCCGGCGCGGTGTTCGTGTTGGCCGAGCAGCGCGCTCGGGCGCGTTGTTACGAGGTGGTCCTTCGCGAGGGCATGCCCGACGACCTCCGCGCCTATGTCGACGGCGCATTGTTGGTCGACTTGTGGTCCGAGCTCGTGTTGCCGCGTGAGTTGCGTACGCTGTGGCAGCCGCTGATCGATGATGTCGTGCGATGAGCGGTCTCACCGACTTTCAGCTCGAGGTGGCTCGTCTGTTCTTTGGGTTGGCGGCGTCGGATGGGTTCGTCCTCGCCGGTGGCGCCGCG
>CAFABA010000013.1_pt1 | contig 33005 bp, 34 predicted proteins | sample 7267731 | NCBI WGS metagenome assembly CAFABA01 (sample SAMEA6814000, study PRJEB35770) | uncultured Acidimicrobiales bacterium | biome: Freshwater; feature: Freshwater reservoir; material: water | place: Czech Republic | collected 2017-08-18 | depth 30m m | reverse complement strand
CCGAAGATGTTGGTCGTGTAACCCAACCCCTCACGGTAGAACCCCGTGAACTCGTAGATCTGCCCACCGATGAAGATCGAACCCAGCACCGCGGTGGTGAGCAACCAGACCTGGTTCGAGCGCTCGTCGCCCCGCTGGATGGCCGACAACGCGAGCACCATAGTGAGCGAGCTCATGAGCAGCACGAACGAGCTGGCCGAGGTGAACGGGATGTCGAACACATCCTTCGGACCAATGGAGCCCTCAGCGATGCGGTTCTTGTACAGCAGATAGGTGGAGATCAAACCACCGAAGAGCAGACATTCGGAACCCAGGAACAACCACATCGCCAATTTGGTGTTGGAGATGCCGGTGCTCACGCCGTGACCATGACCGTCATCGCCGGCGTGCTCGGCCGGGGCGTGAGTGGCAACTGCGACGTCAGCCATTGCCGACCTCCTCGGCGCCGACCGACGCCAGCGCGAGCCCGGGTGACGGATCGTCGTGATCGTCGTGACCGTGGGCCTTGTTCGGGTCATCGGGTGGTTCCATCACCCAGCCGTACACGCCACCCAGCAGCAAGATCGCGCCCGGAATGGTGAGCAGCAGGTTGAAGATCAGGCCGTAGCCGATGAGGGGCAGGCCCAACGCCACGACGAGCGGCCAGTACGACGGTGACGGCAGATGGACGTTCTTGTTGTCGCCCTTGTGCGCGACCTCTTCACCGGTGGCGATGCGCACCACCTTGTGATCCTTGTCGTAGCCGTACTTGCGATGCCAGAACTCGTCGAGACCGCGAACTTCGATCTCTTCGTCGAAGTTGTGCTCGGGCACCGGGGACGCGGTCATCCATTCGAGGCTGCGGGCGTCCCACGGGTCGGGCCCGGCGGGCGGTATGAGGCCCCGTTTGTAGCGGACCGTGCTCAGCACCACGTTCACGAGAAACGAGGCGACCGACAAGGCGATGATGAACGCACCGATCGACACGATGAGGTTCCAGAACTCGAAACCGAACCCGGGCGAGTAGTGATCGATCCGGCGGCTCATGCCCTGCAAGCCAAGGATGTGCATCGGCCCGAACGTCATGTTCATGCCGATGAGCTGGAGCCAGAAGTTGACCTTGCCCAACTTGCTGTCGAGCTTGTAGCCGAAGATCTTCGGCCACCAGAAATAGAAGCCTCCGTAGAAGGCCATGATGATCCCGCCGAACACCACGTAGTGGAAGTGGGCGACGATGTAGTACGTGTCGGTCTGCTGGGTATCCGCCGGCGACACCGAGTGCGTGACGCCCGAGAGCCCGCCGATGGTGAACATGGCCGGTACGGCGATGGCGTAAAGCATCGGCACTTCGAAGCGCAACCGCCCGCCCCACATCGTGGCGAGCCAGTTGAGGATCTTCACGCCGGTCGGCACGGCGATGAACATCGTGGACAGCGAGAACGCGGTCACCGAGAGCGGGCCAATGCCCGACACGAACATGTGGTGCGCCCACACGCCCCAACCCATGAAACCAATCGCGATGCCCGAGCCGACCATGAACGAATAGCCGAAGATGGGCTTGCGGCTGAAGGTCGGGATGATCTCGGACACGATGCCGAACGCAGGTAACACGAGCACGTAGACCTCGGGATGCCCGAAGATCCAGAAGAGGTGCTGCCACAGCAACGGATCGGCACCCGCTTCGACGCGGAAGAAGTTGGCCCCGAAGCGCCGGTCGAAGGTGAGCAAGAACAGCGCGACCGTGATGACCGGAATGGCGAACAGCAGCAGGAACTGCGTGACCAACAACATCCAGGTGAGCACCGGCATGCGCATGAGCGACATGCCCTTGGTGCGCATGTTCAGCACCGTGGTGATGAGGTTGATGGCACCGACCAGTGAGGCGATGCCCGTGATCTGGAGACCGAGGGCGTAGAAGTCCATGCCATGGCCCGGTGAGTACGCCACGCCGGTGTTCGGGGCGTAGGCGAACCAGCCGCCGTCGGCACCGCCGCCGAAGATCCACGACGAGCTCAGGAACAGTCCGCCGACGAGGAAGCACCAGAAGCTGAACGCGTTGAGGCGAGGGAACGCCACGTCACGGGCGCCCACCTGCAGCGGGATGAAGTAGTTCGAGAAGGCCGCGCCGAGGGGCATCGCCACCAGGAAAATCATGGTGACACCGTGCATGGTGTAGATCTGGTTGTAGGTCTCGGCGCTGAGCAGCGACCCGTCGGGGCGGGCCAACTGGATGCGGATGAGCAGCGCTTCGATGCCACCGACGAGGAAGAACACCAGCCCCGCCGCGCCGTACATGATGCCGATCTTCTTGTGGTCGACCGTGGTCACCCACGAGCGCCAGCCGCCTTTGGCGGTCGGCCGTGCAAAGACGCCCAACGGGGATCGCACCTCGGGTGCGCGGCCAGTGCCGATCGCAAGGGGCTGTTCGATGATGGCCATCAGAGGTCACTCCCGAGATGGGGGGCGGATGGATCGATGATGCAGACGCATTGCGACATCACTCGACCTCGGTCTTGGTGATGATCTCGGCCGCCGGCTTGGTGCCCGTGGACAGCAGGTATTCGACGAGATCGTTGATCTGGGGCTCGCTCAACTGAAGGTTCGGCATGCCGCGTTCGCCCACGGCGTAGGCGGGTTTCTCCTTGGGCGGGTTGCGGAGCCACGCCTCGAGCTGGGGCCGGTTGACCGTACCGTCAGGGTTGTACAGGTTGAAGATGCCACCGGCGTAGGTGGTGCGCGACGAGAAGTGCGTGAGGTTGGGCGCCGCCTTTGACACTTGCTGCGCCTCGCCGGTGTAGATGTCCTCGTTGATGCCCGTGGCCAGGTGGCAGCGCGTGCACTGGCCGCGGAAGATCGCCATGCCCCGGTCGGCCGCGCTGGCGGTCGGCGCAGCCAGCACCTTGGAGGGATCGACCTTCGAGTTGAAGGTGCCGGCGGTGATGGCCTTTTGCTGATCGAGCCACGCCTGACCTTCGGGGGTAGTCGCGGTCGCAGGGGCCTTCTGCTGGGCCCACCACGTCTGGAAGTCGGCGTCGGTCATGGCGACGACCTGCATGCGCATGCGCGAGTGCGACAATCCGCAGAACTCGGTGCACTGACCGAAGTACACGCCCGGATCGTCGGCTTCGATCTTCCATGGCTGGATGCGACCGGGGATCGCGTCGCGCTTGCCGTTCAGCGCGGGGATCCAGTGCGAGTGATTGACGTCGCGCGACGTGATGTAGAGATCGATCTCGGTGCCGACCGGGACCACCAACTGCGTGGCCGTGACGATCACCGGGTGCTTTTCGGTCTTGCCTTTGTGGTTCTGGATCTCGTTGAGCCGGACGTCGATGCCCAGGTCGTAATCCTTGGCCGGATCGAACCCGCCGTCGTAGTAGCGGTACTCCCACCACCACTGCTGCCCGACCACCACGACCGATAGTGCTTGGTCCTTGTGGTACTTGTTCTGCGTCTGCAGCACCGACACGGTGAAGACCGCGACGACCGCGAGGATCATGGCGGGGACGATGGTCCAGCCGATCTCGAGGCGCGTGTTGCCGTGGATCTGCTCGGGGAAGTCGACCTCGGTGTACTCCTTGACCCCGAACTTGCGGATCATGAGGATCGTGCCGCCGATCACCAACGCGAGCACGACGCCGGCCACGATGAACACCGGCACGATCAGATTGTGCAGGTCGTCGGCGGTGGGGCCCTTGGGCTTCATGGTGTCGAGTTCGGCACCACTCGCGCACGAGGTCACGAAGGCGGAGACCCCGAGGGTGCCCACCAGCGCGAGCGCACGGCGTGGCCCACGACGGAACGCGCCGATCGAACCGGTGTGCGGCGAACTGATCCGCTTCACAGTCACTTCCCTTCGGCCGGGTGCTCGGTGCCGCCGTGATGTTCGAAGTCGCGCTCGCCGATCACGGCGGCGGTGACACCGGCGGCGATGAAGGCGAGCCCACCGAACAGGACGATTGTGGCCACGATGTTTTTCGAGATGCGAGGCTTCAATGCGACGAGCACCGCGACGCCGAGCACGACCGCGGCGATGACGGACGCGACCCACACGGCGCCGATGCGACTCGACGACAACAGGACCCGGGAGGCGCCGAGCGGCACGGCGGCGATGGCCAGCGCGGCGACCACCGGCACTTCGATCGGGTGCATGACCCGGTCGCGCAGCTCGCGGTTGGTCTGGGGGTCGCCCGTTGCACGGTCGGCCCAGGCCTGCATGGCCCACTCGATGGCGACGACGGTCAGCAGGCCGACGCCGACGAGGAAGATCGCGCTCGACAGGACGAGGCCGAGGGCCAGGGCGGCAACACCGAACATGGCGATGAGCGGCCAGTAGCTCGGCTGGGTGGGCAGCTGCGCCGGTGGCTGATCGACCCCGAGGGCTGCGGCAGCCGCCGTGGGGTCGGCGTCTCGGAAGGAGACGAAGAGCAGGCCGAGGAAGCCACACGTCATGGCCACGCCGATGAGGATGAGGTAGCCGGTCTGATTGCCGACCGCGCCCTTCCACCCGAGCGACAGCGGACCGGTGTTGTTCCCGCCGGTGGTGTAGCCGAAAGTGACCGCGGCCACGAGGGCCCCGACCGCCATCCCGAAATACAGTTTGAAACTCGTGGTGAGCATGAGGGCGTCCTACTTCGCGACGTAGATGCCGAAATAGATGACCGTGTACACGGCAACCGTGGCGTACCAGAAGATCGATGCCGCAACGATGCCGTCGGCCTGGCGGCTGGAGTACTGACCGGCCAACGCACGGAAGGCCATGAGCAGCAGGAACACCACGGCTGCACCGACCATGACCAGGTGGGCGCCGGTGATGACGAAGATCAGGAGGCCCTGGAGGCTGGCATCGGCGCCGGAGATCGTGAGGCCCATGCTGTTGTAGTAGTAGATCGTCTGGTTGATGACCGCGATGCCGAACAGGGCGGTGAGCGCCAGTGCCAAGTAGGCCCGGGGCCGATCATCCCGCCGGATCGAGTGCACTGCCCAGGCCATGGTGACCACCGACATGGCCATGGTGCCGAGCATCATGCCGCCCGGGACGAGTGAGATCGTGCCGGTCTCGATCCAGGCCGTGCCGCGGCCGGCTGGCGGGGCGGCCTTGATGGTCGCGGTGCGCTCGGCGAAGTAGAGCCCGAGGAGGCCGATGAACACCATCACCGAGGCGACGGTGGCATACGCGGTGCCTACGAGGAGCGTGTGCGGTCGAGGTAGGACCTCGGCCGAGAGCAGTTGATCGGATTGGGTGGCCATCAGACGGCACCTCCGTTCTCGGCGGCGTCGAGCAGTGGACGCTCGGAGCGCACGACAGGCAGCGGCCCGCGGAAGTTGCCCACGGGAGGCGGTGAGCTCGAGGCCCATTCGAGGGTGTGGCCCTGCCACGGATTCGCCGGGGCGTAGGAGCCGCTGGGCAGGAACGTTCGCACGACGGCGCCGACCGCAACGAGCGCACCGAGCGCGAACAGGCCGTAACCGACGAGGCCGATCGCGTTCATGATCTCGGCGCCGTCCTTGACCGCGGAGGTGACGAGACCGGCCGGCTGATCGTAGAAGCCGGCCGCGAAGTCACCGAGTCCGGCGAGGAAGGCCCCGCCGACGAGGGGCAGGACGGCGAGCCGGGCCAAGCCCTCGGGCACCGCCCGGCCAGTGAGCTTGGACGACCAGTATACGACGCCGGCGAAGCCGACCGTGGCGCTGGCCAAGAGCACCATCGCCATCTGTCCGTCGACCGCCGACGTGTTGCGCAGATCGAACGGGACGAACACGTACATTACGCCGGCCAACACACCGCCAAACAGCACCAAGGCGCCGAGCAGGGCGAGCCCGAGCGCCCCGAGCGGGCCGGAGGACGCCGGCTTGCCCTGGCGAAGCGTGTCGGCCCAGGCGCCGAAGAGCGCAAGCACGGGAAGCGCGATGGCGTAGCCGACCGCCAGGAACACGAACTTGTCCTGGACGTTGGGGGCCGAAGCAAACGAACCGACGCTGAGTAGCCCGAACAGGGCGATGGCACCGAGCACGACGTCGTAGGAGCGCTGGCGGGCGCGGGCGGCGACCGGGATGATCTCGCTCACGATGCCGAGCGCCGGGATGGCGTAGGCATAGACCATCGGCTGGCCGAACGACCAGCGGATCTGGTTGTAGAGCGCGTTCTCGGCGCCATACAGGGTCTGGGCGTGGGTGTAGTCGACGTAGGCCAGGAGGATGCGCCCGAGCAACACCGGCAACGTGAGGAACCACACCGACGACGCCACGAGCATCGACCAGGAAAAGACCGGCACGCGGCGGAGGGTCAGGCCGGGTGCCCGGAGCGTAAGGACTGTGGTGGCCACGCAGACCGCGGCGAGCAGCAGTGCGACAACGAGCACGCCGATGGCCAGCAGGGTGAGCGCCACCCCGTCCTGGTGGGTGCCCGCGGTGAGCCCGGGGGCCTCGCCGAGGCCACCGTCGGCTGCGAAGCCGCCGATGAGCAGGCCCACGCCAAGGAGCCAGACCCAGAAGGCGGCGGCCGCCGCACGGGGGAACGCGATGGCCGGCGAACCGACCTGCAATGGGACGACCGCAGTGGCAAGCCCGATGAACAACGGGAGGACGCCGCACAGCAACAGGCCGATGCGGTACGCCGCAAAGGTCTGCCAGGCGGACGTGACGCCGCCGAACAGGTCGATCGAGGTGGTGTCGAGCTTCTCGGCACCCGACAGGACGCCGAACACCCCAGCGCCCAGGATGAACACCGCGCTCGCCAGCACGTACAACCGACCAAGGGTGGTGTGGTCGCCGGTGGTGATCAGCTCGTACAGCCCCTGGGGTTGTACGGCGGTCGTCACGGACGGCGCGGTCGTGGTGGCCGCCGCGTCTGACTCGGTGATCGTCATGAGTGAACGTGACCTCTGGCGTTGAGTGCTCTGAACGAGTCGCGCGGAGCCGGGTCGTGGCCTGCGCCACCTGATCGTAGGTGGCGATCGGCGGTCACTGGCGAACCGTGCCGCCGCGGGACTCTACACAGGCGGTGTTGGCGCTTTGCGTTGGGCGGAACGACGCCCGTCGGTAGGTTCACAACCCGCTCCGCACGAGCTGGTCGGCCGCCATCGCGGCGAACAGCAGGGTGAGGTACGTGATGGAGAATCCGAACAGTTTCATGGCCTTGGCCGGCGTGGGAGTGCGGAGGAGCCCGACGGCCATGGCCGTGAAGGCGCCACCGAGCACGACTGCCGAGACGACGTAGATCGCGCCCATGTCGCCGATCGGAGCGAACAACAAGGTGAGGCCCCACAGCAGCACCGTGTAGGCCAGGATGCGCACGGCCACCGTGTGCAGGCTGGCCACGACAGGCAGCATCGGCACGTCGGCTGCGGCGTAGTCGTCGCGGTAACGGATGGCGAGCGCCCAGAAGTGCGGCGGGGTCCAGTAGAAGATGATGGCGAAGAGCACGACGGGGGCCCAGCTCAGGCTGTTGGTCACCGCCGACCAGCCGATGAGCACCGGCGCGGCGCCCGCCGCACCACCGACAACGATGTTGCTCTTCGAGGTGCGCTTCAGCCACAGCGTGTAGACGAACACGTAAAACAAGCAGGCCGCAACGGCGAGCACCGCCGACAGCAGGTTGACGAGCGCCCACAGCCAGACAAAGGCCACGGCCTCAATGGCGATCGCGAAGATCAGCGCGTTGCGGGGCTCGATCAGGCCCGTGACGAGCGGCCGGTTCTGGGTGCGCTTCATCAGGCGGTCGATATCGCGATCGACGTACATGTTGATCGCGTTGGCCCCGCCCGCGGACAAGGTGCCGCCGAGCACGGTGGCCACCATGAGCCACACCGACGGCATGCCCCGCTCGGCCACAACCATCGTGGGCACCGTGGTCACGAGGAGGAGTTCGATGATGCGGGGCTTGGTGAGCGCGATGTACCCGCGTACGCGCCGATGCAGGGTGGGCGGAGCGGGCGAAAGCACGACGATACGTTAGGTCCGCGCCCGCGTGGCCGCCAAGACCGGAAGAAGGTCGCCCGCCACGCCGCGCGGGGTCATCGCGCCCTAGATTGCGTTGAGTGTGCGCACGTCGTGGCCTGACCCCTGAGGCCTACCGCCGCATCACGTCGCTCGCGCTTGCGGCGCTGGCCGTGATCATCGTGTCCGGCGCGGCCGTTCGGCTCACCGGATCCGGGCTTGGCTGCACCGACTGGCCCAATTGCCGCCAGAACCGGCTCGTCGCCGACCTCGAGTTCCACCCCATGGTCGAGTTCGTGAACCGCGTGTTCACCGGCGTCGTCTCCGTGGCGGTCATTCTCGCCGTGCTCGGGTCGCGCTTGCGACGCCCGCGGCGCGGCGATCTCACCTGGTGGTCGTTCGGCCTCGTGGCAGGCGTGCTCGGCCAGATCATCCTCGGTGCGCTGGTCGTCGTGTTCGAGCTCTCCCCCTGGCTGGTCATCGGCCACTTCCTCACCTCGATGGTGCTGGTGTGGAACGCCGTGGTGCTGCATCACCGCGCGGGGCTCCCGACCGATCCTCACGGGCACGCCGTGGTCGGCCCGCGCAACGTCGCACCCCGACTGCTCGCGCTGATCGGGCTCTGGTTCGTCGGCGCCATAGCCGTGATCTTCACCGGCACCATCGTCACGGGTTCGGGCCCCCACGGTGGGGACGCCAAGGTCGAGCGCCTCCCCCTCCTCTTCGCGAGCGCCGCCCGCGTGCACGGCAGCACCGTCATGGGGTTCCTCGCGCTCACGCTGCTCATCGCATGGCTGCTGCGGCAGGCAACGGCCCCGCGGTCGCTGCAAGTGCGCATGTGGCAGGCCATCGGCGTGCTCGTCGTGCAGGCCACCATCGGCTACGTGCAGTACTTCACCAAGGTTCCGGTCGTGCTGGTGGGCTTTCACATCGCGGGCGCGACGTCGTTGTGGATCGCCGTGGTGCGCTTCGCGCTCGCCACCCGCGAACCAATGGCCCCCGATGTCCGTCCCGCGCCACACGTCGCCGAGGTGGTGCACGCGTGACCGCGCCACTGGCCGCGCCCGTCGAGGTCGACGATCCCGAGGTGGGCACGGTTCCCACATCCGACGTGCCCTGGATCGTGCTCGTGTGGAACGACCCGATCAACCTGATGTCGTATGTGACCCTCGTGTTGCAGAAGGTGTTCGGGTACAGCAAGGAGAAGGCCACCAACCTCATGCTCGACGTACATCAGAAGGGCCGGGCCGTCGTGTCGACCGGAGCACGCGAGAAGGCCGAGCTCGACGTGTACCGCCTCCACGAGCACGGGTTGTGGGCCACGATGCAGCAGGACAAGTAGTGGGCCGTCGCATCCGCAGGCATCGCAAGGGGCACGTGATCGTCGACCTCGACGAGCACGAGCGTCGCATCCTGCGCGATCTCGCCGAGCAGCTCCGGGCCCTGCTGCTCGACGGCTCCGAGCCGTCGTTGCGACGCCTCTTTCCCACGGCGCACCCCGACGACGAAGTCAAAGAGCGCGAGTACCAGTCGCTCGTGCACGACAACCTGCTCGAGCATCGCCTCGCCACGCTCGACGAGTTCGAGGCCACCCTCGACGCGGCCACTCTCACCGTGGCCCAAACCGAGCGCTGGATGACCGCCCTCAACGACCTGCGCCTGGTGCTCGGCACGCTGCTCGACGTCAGCGAGGACTCCGTCGAGTTCGATCCCGACGCCGAAGATGCGTTCAGCCAAGCCGTGTACCACTTCCTCGGCGGCCTCCTCGAACAGGTCGTCGACGTGCTGTTCAGCACCCTCCCACCCCCGGCGAAGTAACCGAGCGAGGAACCGCACCCGGCACCCGGAACGACCATTCGGCTTGCACGATCCTGAAGCCCTCCTGCTATCGTGACCGAGCCCTCAACGGCCGAGCCCCCATCGTCCAGTGGCCTAGGACACCGCCCTTTCACGGCGGCGACACGGGTTCGAATCCCGTTGGGGGTACGTAGCAATACCAAGGTCCCGTGGTGCAGTTTGGAGTGCACGCCGCCCTGTCAAGGCGGAGGCCGCGGGTTCAAATCCCGTCGGGACCGCAACACGAGTTCTGCCGAGCATCGCTCGGCATCTCGGTCGGGTAGCTCAGTAGGCAGAGCGACCGCCTGAAAAGCGGTAGGTCACCGGATCGACGCCGGTCCCGACCACCAGTCTTGCCAAGGTCCGTTGCTGCTCAGTTCGGCCCGGCCTTCAGGCCCGGCGTCAGAGCTCGAGCAGCAGGCGCAGGTCGTCGATCACGAGCGGCGCGTCTTCAATGGTGGGGTCATCGTCGTCGGCCACGCCGCTATAGCGCACCGCCCGCATGCCCGCGGCCCGGGCGCCGGCCACATCCGTGCGGCGAATGTCGCCGATGTGGAGCGCTTCGGCGGCCGACGATCCGAGCCCGGCGAGCGCATGGTCGAAGATCTCGCGGCGCGGCTTGTAGACACCGACCTCGTCGGAGAAGGACCAGTGCGAGAAGTGCTGGAGCACCCCGTGCGACTCGAGGAAGCCGCGCAACAGCACCGACGGCGTGAGGCCCACGTCGCACACGATGCCGAGCCGCACCCCGCGTGCTGCCAGGGTCGCGACCACCGTCTCGCAGTGCGGGGTGAGCTGCACATCAGCGCGGCGGCTCGCGTCGAACCACGCGTCGCGCAACGCGTCGGCATCGCCTTCACCGAGCACCGAATCGAGCAACACGGTCGCCGTATCGATCGCGTGCTCGGCCGTGAACTGCACGTTGGTGATCCAGCCCTCGTGATGCAGGGCGGACACGTGCTCGAGCACGGAGTCGAGCACCTCGACCTCGACGTCGAGCGATCGCTCCCGTGCGACCTTGTGCCAGGCCTGCTTGCGCCGGGCGAGCGTCGCCGCAGGATCCGCACGACACAGCGTGTTCCAGTAGTCGAAGGTGACCGCGACCAATGGGGGCGAGCCAGGCATCGCGTCGCCCGTGCGGTTCAGCGCGCCGCGCGCTGGGCGCGGGTGACGCCTTCGTCAAGCGCGGCGCGCGACACGGCCCGGGCCACAGCGAACGGGACGTCGCGGTCGAAGACCGACGGGATGACGTAACCCGGCGACAGCAGATCGTCGGTGACCGCCGCCGCGATGGCGGTGGCGGCCGCCACCTTCATGCCCTCGGTGATGTCGGTCGCGCCGACGTCGAGTGCGCCGCGGAAGATGCCGGGAAAGGCGAGCACGTTGTTGATCTGGTTCGGGTAGTCGCTGCGGCCAGTGGCCATGACCGCGGCAAGCCCGTCGCAGTCCTCGGGCCGGATCTCGGGGTCGGGGTTGGCCATCGCGAACACGATCGGGTCCTTCGCCATGCGGCGTACGTCTGACGCGGTGATGATGTTCGGGCCGCTGACCCCGATGAACACATCGGCGCCGGGCATCACGTCTGACAGCGAGCCCGACAAGCGCTCCGGGTTGGTGTTCCGGGCGAACCACTCCTTCGCGAAGTTCAAATTGTCGCGGCCCTCGAAGATCGCTCCTTGGCGATCGGTGCCGACGATGTTGGTGACGCCTGCGCTCATGAAGATCTTGCCGCACGCCATGCCAGCGGCACCGATGCCCGCGATGACCACGCGGATCTCGCTCATCTTCTTGCCCACGATCTTCAGCGCGTTCTCAAGCGCCGCGAGCGCGACGACGGCCGTGCCGTGCTGATCGTCGTGGAAGATCGGGATGTCAAGCAGCTTCTTCAACTGCTCCTCGATGTAGAAGCAGTTCGGCGCAGCGATGTCCTCGAGGTTGATGCCGCCGAAGGTGGGCGCGAGGCGCACCACCGTCTGGATGATCTCGTCAGGATCCTTCGTGTCGAGGCAGATCGGGAACGCGTCGACGCCGCCAAACTCCTTGAACAGCAGCGCCTTGCCCTCCATGACGGGCATCGCACCGAGCGGACCGATGTCGCCGAGCCCGAGCACCGCGGTGCCGTCGCTCACGATGGCCACGGTGTTCTTGCGGATGGTGTACTCGAACGACAGCTCAGGGCGCTCGTGGATGGCCATGCACACCCGGGCCACACCCGGCGTGTACGCCATGGACAGGTCGTCGCGATCGCGGGTGGGCGCGAGCGGCAACACCTCGATCTTGCCGCCCTCGTGCATGCGGAACGTGCGGTCGTACGCCTCGAGCACGACCACGCCAGGCACCGCTTTCGCAACGTCGATCACCTTCTGCGCGTGGGCCTCGTCGCGGCAGTGCACGACCACATCCTCGAGCACGACCGGACCCTTGGCCTCGAATCCGCTGACGGCCGCGATGTTGCCGCCGACCTGACCGATCTCGGCCGCGAGACGGCCGAGCGTCCCAGGGGTGTTGTCGAGCTGCACAGAGAGGTTGACCGAGAACGCCGCGGTAGGAGTAGCCATGGCCCCGAACGTACCGGCCTGGCGCAGGCGGCGCGCAATTGCGCGAGACGTACGTCTCAGGCGCGGATCCGCGCCTTCGTAGGCCACCGGGCGTCCGGCGCGCTTCCCGTTCGCCGCTTGTTGCGCGATTTTGCTGGGCAGAGCGGCGCGATCGCGCAACAAGCTCGACGCGGGAACACTCCTCGCGCGAACCAGCTCGGGTGCGTCAGGCGCCTTCGTAGGGGAAACCGAGGTCGGGCGCGGTGATGAGGGCGTGGAACGCGATGCCCTCGGCTGCCGCCATGGCGGCGCACGTACCGCCGCGGTCGACCACCACGAGCACGAGCACCGGCTCGGCCCCGAGCGCACGGACCGCGAGCGCGGCGTCAAGCGCGCTGGTGCCGCGAGTGACGGTGTCCTCGGTGATCACCACCTTGTCGCCGGGCAGCAAGGCACCGGCCAGGCGGCCCTGCACACCATGGTCCTTGGCCTCCTTGCGGATGCTGAAGCTGCGCAGCGCACGCCCGCGCGTAGCGGCCACGGCTGCGATGCCGAACGCGACCGGGTCAGCGCCCATGGTGAGGCCACCGATCGCAGTGACGTCGTCGGGGATCACGGCGAGTGCCGCGTTGGCCACGAGCATGATCCCCTCGGGCCGGCAAACCGTCTGCTTCGAGTCGATGAACCACGTGCTCTTGCGCCCCGACTTCAACGTGAAGTCGCCGGTGCGGACCGAGTGCTCGAGAAGGTGCGCGACGAGCGCTTCGTTGGCCATGCGCTCAGGCTAAGCGAACGGGCTGCGGGCCGGTCAGTTGTCGATGTGCACGAGGCCCGTGCCGGGGACGATCTCGCCGATCACTCGCGCCGCGTGACCGTGCGCGTCGAGCGCCGAAATCGCCGCGCCCACTTCGTGTTGGGGCACCACGAGCACCATGCCGATGCCGCAGTTGAAGACGCGGCGCATCTCGTCACGATCGATCGAGCCGAGGCGTTCGAGCTCGGCGAAGATCCGCGGCGACTCCCACGTGCTCGCGTCGACCCGCGCGTCGGCATCGGCGGGCAGCACGCGATTCAGGTTGCCGGGGATGCCACCGCCGGTGATGTGGGCGACCGCACGCACTTCGACCTCGCGCATCGTGGCGAGCACGGCGGGCGCGTAGATGACCGACGGCTCGAGCAGCACATCCCCGAGGGAACGATCCGCATCGCTCCACGCCGGCCCGTGCACGTCGCGCGCCGCAACGTCGAAGAACACGCGGCGGGCCAGCGAGAACCCGTTGCTGCGCAGGTTGGGCGAGGGAATCCCGATGAGCGCGTCGCCGGCGGTGACCTCGCGACCGGTGACCAACTTGTTGCGCTCGGCGACGCCAACCGCGAAACCGACGAGGTCGAACTCGCCGGGCTTCATGACGCCGGGATGCTCGGCCATCTCGCCACCGATGAGCGCGCAACCGGCCAAACGGCATCCGGCGGCGATGCCGGTGACCAGCGCTTCGACCTGTTCGGGATCGAGGCGCCCGATGGAGATGTAGTCGAGGAAGAACAACGGCTGCGCGCCCTGGCACACGAGATCGTCGACGCACATTGCGACGAGGTCGAGCCCGATGGTGTCGAAGCGCTGCAACTGCTGTGCGACGAGAGCCTTGGTGCCGACGCCGTCGGTGCTCGACACGAGCACCGGGTGGTCGTACCCCAACGACGCTATGTCGAACAGGCCACCGAACCCGCCGATGTCGCCGATCACCTCAGGGCGATACGTGGAACGCACCAGCGGCTTGATCCGCGCCACCGCGTCGTCGCCGGCGGCGATCGAAACTCCGGCACCTTCGTAGGTCTCGCCCATGTCAGAGATCGACCGGCGCGAACGCGCTGCTGAACAACGAGTCCATGATGCCAGGTGCAGGCGGTGCGACCGCCACCTCGGACGACCGGGTCAGCGCGACCGGGATCGACACCGGGTACGTACCCGTGAGGCACGCATCGCAGAACCCTGCGCCCTTCGCGCCGACCGCGTCGACAAGGCGGTCGAGCTGGAGGTATGCCAGCGTGTCGACGTTGAGGTAGTCGCGGATCTCTTCGACCGTGAGGTTCGCCGCGAGCAGCTCGCCGCGGCTTCCGGTGTCCATGCCGTAGTAGCAGGGCCAGCGATAGGGAGGCGACGACACGCGCATGTGGATCTCGGCCGCGCCCGCCTCGCGGAGCATGCCGACCATGGCCCGCGTGGTGGTGCCACGCACGATGGAATCGTCGATAACGATGAGGCGCTTGCCCACGATGTTGTCGCGCAACGGATTGAGCTTCATGCGCACACCGAGCGCACGCAGCTCCTGGGTCGGGGCGATGAACGTGCGCCCGATGTAGCGGTTCTTGACGAGGCCCTGGCCGTACGGGATGCCGCTGCGTCGAGCGAACCCCTCGGCCGCGGGAATGCCCGATTCGGGCACGCCCATCACGAGATCAGCATCGGCCGGAGCCTGCTCGGCCAGCTGCTCACCCATGCGCACACGGGCCTCATGGACGATCTTGCCGTAGAGCCGCGCGTCGGGCCGGGCGAAGTACACGAACTCGAAAAGGCACAGGCGGGGATCGACGGCCTCGGCGGCGAAGGGACGGACCGAACGCCAGCCGGTCTCGTCGATGACCACCATTTCGCCCGGCTCGAGCTCGCGCACAAAGTGCGCACCGACGACATCGAGCGCGGGGGACTCAGACGCGAGTACCCAACCGTTGTCGAGCCGACCGAGGCACAGCGGACGGAACCCGTTGGGGTCGCGAACACCGAACACTCGCTGTTGGTCCATGAGGACCAACGAGAACGCCCCACGCAAACGCGGCAGCACGTTGAGCAGCGCTCGCTCGAGATGCGCCGGCTGGCCCGGCTGCGGCGAGTCGTGCGCGTTCGCGCCGATGTCGAGCGCCAGGAGTTCGGCCAGCACGTCGCTGTCGCTACCCACCGTGCCGGGCAACATGCCGGCCTCCTCGGCCAACTCGTCCGTGTTCACCAGGTTTCCGTTGTGACCGAGCGCGAACTCTGCGGCGGGCGCACCGCGATAGACCGGCTGTGAGTTGTTCCACACGCTCGTACCGGTGGTGGAGTAGCGCACGTGGCCGATCGCGTGGCCCCCCGGCAGCGCGGCCAGCACGCGGTCGTCAAAGACGGTGGACACGAGACCCATGTCCTTCACGACCGTGACGAGCTGGCCGTCGCTCACGGCCATGCCCGCGGATTCCTGCCCGCGATGCTGCAGCGCATACAGGCCGAGGTAGGTGACGTGGGCGACCGCCTTGCCCGGGGCGTAGACCCCGAAGACCCCGCAGGCCTCCTTGGGCGAGTCGTCGACCAGGTCGAGCGAGGCAGGATCGGAGGGGGAAGCAGCTGCGGTCGGGTCCTCCGCATCAACTGGGCCAGAGGGGAGGTACTCGGTCACGCGATCATTCTATGAGGGTCGGCCGTCGGGCGTTCACGATGCGGGCCAGAGACCTCACAACGGGCGGCGCGAAAGGGCTCAGTGGGTGGAGCCCGAGCCGAACGCCAGCGGTAGCCGATCGCGCCATTGCGTGGTTGCGTCGGCCAGGCCGACATCGACGAGGCCCTTGATCACGAGACGGTCGCCGGTGGCGAGCCCGAGGCGGGTCACCGCAACACTGGCGTGCTCGGCCATGGCCACCACGGTGGCCAGCATGTCGGGGGCGACCACCACGATCACCCGTGACGGGCCCTCGGCGAACAGCGCACGATGATCGGCGATGCGGGCCACAGAGAAGCCAACGCCGGAGCTCACGGCCATCTCGGCCAGGGCCACGCCGAGCCCACCGACCGACACGTCGTGCACGCCCGACGCGAGGCCACCGATGACCAACGCCCGGGTGAGGTCGGCCACAGCGGTGTGGACCTCATAACCGAGCGGGTCGAGCGAGCCGCCGCGAGCGCCGCGATCGGCAGCCCACCGCGAGCCGGCCAGGTTCGAGGTGTCGGGCCCGAGCAGCAGGATGCGGTGGCCTTCGGTGAGCCGTGCCCCCGGGGGAACCGCGGTGAGATCGTCGACCAGTCCGAGCAGCCCCACCACCGGGGTGGGGTCGATGCTTACGCCCGCCGACTCGTTGTAGAGGCTGACGTTGCCGCCGATGACCGGCACGCCGAAAGCCCGGCACGCATCGGCCATGCCGTCGATGGCCTCGGACAGCTGCCACATGACCTCGGGGTTCTCGGGGTTGCCGAAGTTGAGGCAGTTGACCACGGCGAGCGGACGCGCGCCCACGCACGCCAGGTTCAACACCGACTCGGCAACGGTGAGCGCCGTGCCACGTCGTGGATCCACGGCACACCAGCGATGGTTGCCGTCGACGGTGATCGCCAGCGCGCGGCCGGTGTCGTGACCCGTGCCGGGGTGCTTGAGCCGCAACACGGTGGCATCGCCGCCCGGGCCGACCACGGTGTTGAGGAACAGCTGGTGGTCGTACTGCGACGAGACCCACGACGTGTCGGTGAGCATCGCGACGAGATCCGCGCCGGCATCGGCCGGCGCGGCCACCGAATCGGGACCAGGCGCAGAGGAAGGGCCGGGAGCCTGCCGGGGCCGGTCGTACAGGGGCGCCGCGTCGTGCAACGACGACGCCGGCACGTCGGCCAGCACCTCGCCTTCGAATCCGTCGCGAATGCGTAGGCGGTCGCCGTCGGTGACCACGCCGATGACCGAGGCCCGCACTTCCCAGCGCTCGCAGATCGCGAGGACCCGGTCGAGCCCCACCGGCTCGACGATCGCGAGCATGCGCTCCTGGGACTCGCTCGTCATGATCTCGAACGGCTCCATGCCCGGTTCGCGGGTCGGGATGGCCGTCACGTCGACGTCCATGCCAACGCCACCGCGCGAAGCGGTCTCACTGGTCGCGCAGGTGATGCCCGCGCCGCCGAGGTCCTGAATGCCGACGACGAGGTGCTCGTCGAGCAGTTGGAGACAGGCCTCGATGAGGCGCTTCTCCTCGAAGGGGTCACCCACCTGCACGCTCGGGCGCTTGGCCGATTCGCTCTCGTCGTCAGAGAACCCGGCGGATGCGAGCACGCTCACCCCGCCGATACCGTCGCGGCCCGTGGACGAACCGAGGAGCACGGCGAGGTTGCCGACCCCGCTCGCCTGACCGAGCACCAGGCGATCAGTTGGGAGCACGCCCAGGCACAGCACGTTGACGAGCGGGTTGCCCTTGTACGTGGCGTCGAACACGATCTCGCCGCCCACGGTAGGCACGCCCACCGCATTGCCGTAACCGGAGATGCCGGACACGACACCCTCGGCGATCCATCGGCTGCGAGGGTCATCGAGCGGACCGAATCGCAGGGGGTCCATGAGGGCGATCGGCCGCGCGCCCATCGTGAAGATGTCGCGCAGGATGCCGCCGACGCCCGTGGCCGCACCTTGGTAGGGCTCGATCGCCGAGGGGTGGTTGTGGCTCTCGATGCGGATGGCCGCGGCGATGCCGTCGCCCACGTCGACCACGCCGGCGTTCTCACCAGGACCAACGAGCACCCATGGGGCTTCGGTCGGGAGACGGCGCAGGTGCAGCCGGCTCGATTTGTAGGAACAGTGCTCCGACCACATCACGGCGAACATCGCGAGCTCGAGGTGATTGGGCTCCCGGTCGAGGATCGCTTCGATCGACACCGCTTCGTCGTCCGTGAGCCCGAGCGCGCGGTGGATGGGTTCGGTCATGGAGTCGAACCTAGTCAACGGACCCGCTCACCACGTCATCTCCGAGCTGTGACGACCGCCGAGTTCTTGCGCGCGCACATCGCCGCGGTCAAGTCCTCCAGCGAGAGCGAGGGCATCTCGTACGCCGCGTGGCGGGCGGTCGGGGTGTCGCCGGGCATGCTCGAGCGCGCCGGCATCAGCCGTAGTGCCTGATCAGATGCCCGACCGGGCGCCGGCCGCGGCGAGGAGGGAACGCAGCACGATGGCACCATCGGTCCCCCCCAAGAGTGGGTGACACGCGCGCTCGGGGTGTGGCATCAGCCCCACCACGTTGCGCGCCGCGTTGCAGATCCCGGCGATCGAACTGGTCGACCCGTTGGGATTGTCCACATAGGTGAACAGGATGCGGTCGTCGTCGCGCAGCTCGGCGATGGTGCGCTCGTCGCAGGTGTAGTTGCCCTCGAAATGATTGATTGGAATCGTGAGCTTCTGCCCAACTTCCGCCTGGTTCGTCAGCGCGCTCCGTGTGCTTTCCACGCGAACCGTGACCGACCTACACAGGAACTTCAACCCGGCGTTCTTCTGCAGCGCGCCCGGAAGCAGCCCCGCTTCGGTGAGCACCTGGAATCCATTGCAGATGCCGATCACCGGCCCGCCTGCTCGCGCGAAGTCGGCCACGGGGCCCATGACGGGCGAGAACCGGGCAATCGCCCCGGGTCGCAGGTAGTCGCCATAGGCGAACCCGCCGGGCAGCACGATCGCGTCGACGTCGCCGAGCTCCGTGGCACCGTGCCAGATCACCCCGGCCTCACCGCCGAGCGACTCGATCGCCTCGACGACATCTTGTTCGCAGTTCGAGCCCGGGAAGAGCACCACTCCGACGCGTGGGCTCATACGCCGGCTGCTTCGGTCACGGTGATCACCGCGTCTTCTATCACCGGGTTCGTGAGGAACCGGTCGCACATCTCCGCCACCTCGGCCTGCGCCGCGGCGGCGTCGGCCGAGTCGAGGGTGAACCGCATGGCCTTGCCCACGCGCACACCGACCACCCCGCCGAAGCCGAGCGCGGGGAGGGAACGTTCGATGGTGGACCCTTGGGGATCGGCGACCCCGGGACGCAGCTGGACCTCGACGAGCACCGAGAAGATCATGCGATCACTCTGCCACATGGCATCTCCGCTACTGGCACCCCGAGACGTGAACGTTGTTACGCGCGGCGGTTCATCACACGGCACCCGGCCAATCGGCGAACGACCGATCGGTGATGCGCTCATAGGCCTCGCGGTACCGGTCGCGGGTCGCCTGGAGCACCGCTTCGGGCAACGGCGGCGGCGGGGGCGTCTTGGCCCACGGCGCGCCGTCGATCACAAGTGTCTCGAGGTAGTCGCGCACCGGCTGCTTGTCGAACGAGGGCGGGGTCGCGCCAGGCGCCCACGCGTCAGCCGGCCAGAACCGCGACGAATCAGGGGTGAGCACCTCGTCGGCCACCGCCAGCTCGCCGTCGATGAAGCCGAGCTCGAACTTGGTATCGGCGATGATGATGCCGCGCGCCGCTGCCCACTCGGCGCCCCGGGTGTAGAGGGCGAGCGAGAGATCGCGGGCCCGGGTCGCGACGTCGGCCCCGACGAGCTCGGCCGCCTCGTCGAAGGAGATGTTGACGTCGTGGCCCGACTCGGCTTTGGTCGACGGTGTGAACACCGGCTCGGGCAACTTGTCGGATTCGCGCAGGCCGGCCGGCAGCGCGACGCCGTGCATCGTGCCCGAGGTGCGGTACTCCTTCCAGGCCGAGCCCGAGAGGTACCCGCGGACGATGCACTCGATGGGCAACATGTCGGCGCGACGACACAGCATCGAGCGGCCGACCGTCTCGGGGCCCGATCCTTCGGGGAAGTCGGTCGCGTCGGCCGACACCAGATGGCTCGGCGCGAGATCGGCGAACAGTTCGAACCAGAACACGGACATCGCGGTGAGCACCCGGCCCTTGTCAGGCACCGGCTCGTGCATCACGACGTCGAACGCCGAGATGCGGTCGGAGGCGACCATCAGCAGTCGGTCGCCGCCGGCGTCGTAGACGTCGCGAACCTTGCCGGAGTAAAGCCGGGGCAGGGAAACCGTCATGGGAAACCTCAGAGAATCGGTTCGGGTACGTAGCGCGCCGCGTCGGGATGACGCGCCGCGAGGGATTCGACGCGCGCCACGAACGAGGCCACCTGCGCGCGGGCCGCGCCGGTGAACTCGATCGGCGACGCGAGCGCCTCGGCGAAGGTGGCCCGGTCGAGGTGGAGCCGTTCGTCGGCTGCAAGACGGTCGAGCAGATCGTTCTCGGCATCGACCGACTCGCGAAGATGCAGCGCCGTGGCCACCGCATGCTCCTTGATGACCTCGTGCGCGATTTCACGGCCGACGCCGTGGCGCACCGCGGTCATCAACATCTTGGTCGTCGCGAGGAACGGCAGGTAGGTGTCGAGCTCGCGAGCGATCACCGCGGGGTACGCGCCCATCTCGGCCAGCACCGTGAGGAACGTCTCGTAGAGCCCGTCGGTGGCGAAGAACGCGTCGGGCAACGCGACCCGGCGCACCACCGAGCAGCTGACGTCGCCCTCGTTCCACTGCTCGCCGACCAGCGCGTTGCACATGGTGAGATACCCGCGCACCACCACCGCGAGCCCGTTGATGCGCTCGCAGCTGCGTGTGTTCATCTTGTGCGGCATGGCCGAGGAACCGACCTGGCCGGGCTTGAACCCTTCGGTGACGAGATCGTGACCGGCCATCAATCGCAGCGTCGTGGCGAAGTTCGCCGGGGCCGCCGTGGCGAACACCAGCGCGGCTACCACGTCGAAATCGAGCGAGCGGGGATACACCTGCCCGACGCTGTTCAGCACACGACGGAACCCGAGGTGCTCGGCCACGGCATCTTCGATGATGCCGAGTTGCGCAGCATCGCCCCCGAGCAGGTCGAGCTGGTCCTGCTGAGTGCCGACCGGGCCCTTGAGACCGCGAAGCGGGTAATGCCCGATGAGGTGCTCGACGCGCTCGTAGGCCTCGAACAACTCTTCGCCCACCGTTGCCAGCCGCTTGCCCAGCGTGGTGGTCTGCGCGGCGACGTTGTGGCTGCGACCAGCCATCGCGAGATCGGAGAACTCGGCGGCGCGGCGGGCCAGTGCGGCAAGCCCCGCGACCATACGGTCGCGCACCAGCACCAAGCCAGCTCGGATCTGCAGCTGCTCGACGTTCTCGGTGAGGTCGCGCGACGTGAGGCCCTTGTGGATGTGCTGGTGGCCCGCGAGTGCGCAGAACTCGTCGATCCGGGCCTTGACGTCGTGGCGGGTGATGCGCTCGCGGGCCGCGATGGCGTCGAGATCGACGTCGTCGACCACCGCCTCGTAGGCCGCGATGACGCCCTCGGGCACTTCGATGCCCGCCGCGTGCTGGGCGCGGAGCACGGCGATCCAGAGACGCCGCTCGAGCACCACCTTCTCGCGGGGCGACCACAGCTCGACCATCGACGCGCTCGCATAGCGCGCCGCCAGCACGTTGGGGATGCTCACACCGGGTGCCACAGGATCCGTCCTTCCGCAGCCGTCAAGTCTCGTCGGTCCGGCGCCGATATGCAGAGAGATATGGCGCGAGTTTGCATCCGACATCCCTTCATTTTGAGCGAGAACCTTTGTGGTCGCTGCGGCGCAGAATTCTGCCGCGAGTGCCTGGTGTTCCCGCGCGGGCAGAAGCTGCCGATGTGTGTGACCTGCGCCGTGGCCGCATCGGGAGTGCGGGCGGCCAAGTCCACGCCGACGTTGTCGAAGCGGTCGATTCGGGCGCGAGTGAAGGCCCGCGAGCGGGAGATGCACGTCGACGACCCGGCACCGCTGCCCGAGATCTCGAACCCGGTACACGCCGGCTGGGCGTTCGACGAGGCCGAGAAGTGATCAGGCTCCGGCCATTTCGCGCTTGTGCTCGGCGAGCAACTCGGCGATGGCCGGGTCGTTGATGCCGAGCATCTGAGCCACGAGGATCGCTGCGTTCATCGATCCGTTGATGGCCACGGTGGCCACGGGGATGCCGCGAGGCATCTGCACCGTTGAGTAGAGCGCGTCGACCCCGTCGAGCCCGCCGCCCGACAGAGGAACGCCCACCACGGGCAGCGTGGTGTGCGCCGCGACCACGCCCGCAAGGTGCGCGGCCATCCCGGCGCCGCAGATGAAGGCGACGTAACCGTTCTCGCGGGCAGTCGAGGCCAACTCGGCCACGGCGGTGGGATTGCGGTGGGCGGACAGCACCCGCACGTCGGGCTCGATGCCGAAACGGGTGAGCATCTCGACGGCCGGGGCCATCTTGTCGTGGTCGTTCGCCGATCCCATCAGGATGAGGACCTTCACCGTGTCTCCTCGGTGTTCGAGGCGCCGAATCGTGCGATGTCGGCGCGAGCGTGCATTCCTGGCCAGGTAATCATGCCCACGGCTGTGTACGCCGCAGCGCTCGCCTGGGCAATGGTGGGTGCGACCGCGGTGACGTTCAGCACGCGGCCTCCTGCGGTGACCAGCCGGCCATCCGGCCCCGCACCGACACCGGCGGCGAAGACCTGCACGCCGGGGACAGCTCGTGCCGCGTCAAGGCCGAGGATCGGATCGCCCGTGCGCAGCGCACCCGGGTACCCCTCGGACGCGCACACCACCGTGACCGCGGCGTCATCGTTGAACGTGGCATCGTCGACCATCGCGCCATTGGCTGCCTGTTGCAGAAGCGCCGCAAGATCACCGGCGAACCGCGGGAGCAGCACCTGGGTCTCGGGGTCGCCGAAGCGCACGTTGTACTCGATGACCTTGGGGCCGGCGGGTGTGAGCATGATGCCCGTGTAGAGCACGCCGCGATAGTCGATGCCGCGTCGCTGCAGCTCGCGGAGCGTGGGCCCCACTGCGGTGTCGAGTATCTGCTCGACCATGGCAGAGGTGACCCCCGGCACCGGTGAGTACGCGCCCATTCCCCCGGTGTTCGGACCCGTGTCACCTGTGCCGACGCGCTTGTAGTCCTGCGCCGGGGCGAGTGGGACAAGCCGGTGACCGTCGCAGATCACGAGCAGCGACACCTCGGGGCCGGTGAGCCCCTCCTCGATCACGAGGCGCCGGCCCGCGTCGCCGAAACGCTCGCCCGACAGGTACTCGCGCACTGCGGCGGAGGCCTCGGCCCGCGAGCTGGTGACCAACACGCCTTTGCCTGCGGCGAGGCCGTCGGTCTTGATGACGAAGAGGTCGCCCATGGTGTCGAGGAAGGCCTCGGCTGCGGCGACGTCGTCAAAGGTGCCGTGGCCCGCAGTGGGAACGCCTGCGGCGACCAGCACGTCTTTCATCCACGCCTTGGAACCCTCGAGCTGTGCGCCGTCGGCACCGGGCCCGAAAACCGACCTGCCCTGCGCCCGCAGCCGATCGGCGAGGCCATCGACAAGCGGGGTCTCGGGGCCGACGACGACCAGATCGACGTCGAGCTCCTCGACCGGGCGCGAGGTCGACCATGGGATGCCCGGGTTACCCGGGGTGACGACCACGTCGGCGGTACGTGCGAGACACGCCGCGAGGGCGTGCTCACGTCCGCCCGAACCGACGACCGCGACCTTCATCGCGGTCACGTCCGTGAGCGCTCGACGAACTGCTCGCGACCCGGCCCGACGCCGACGCGGCGGATCGGCACACCGACCTGCTCCTCGAGGAAGGCCAGGTAGTCGAGGGCGGCCGGTGGAAGCTGGTGTTCCTCGGTGGCCTCAGTGAGCGCGGTCTTCCAACCGGGAAGCTCCGCGTAGACCGGCTTGACCTTGTGCAGCACCGACTGGTGATATGGCATCGAGGTCATGCGTTCGCCTTCGTACTCGTAGGCCACGCACACCTTGACGGTGTCGAGTCCATCGAGCACGTCGAGCTTGGTGATGGCGATCTCCGACAAGGAGTTCAGCCGCACAGCCTGGCGCATCATGACCGCGTCGAACCATCCGGTACGCCGGCGGCGACCGGTGTTGGTGCCGTACTCGTGGCCCGTGTCGACGAGGTAGTCGCCGATCTCGTCGAACAGTTCGGTCGGGAAGGGCCCGGCGCCCACGCGGGTGACGTAAGCCTTGGCGATGCCGACGACCTCGCTGATGTGCAACGGGCCGATGCCCGAGCCGGTGCACGCGCCGCCCGCCACCGGGTTCGACGACGTGACGTAGGGGTAGGTGCCGTGATCGAGATCGAGGAAGGTGGCCTGCGCGCCCTCGAGCAAGATGTGCTCGCCGGCGTCGAGCGCGTCGTGCACGAGGCCCACGGTGTCGGCGATGTAGGGCGCGAGCTGCGGGCCGCACACCTCGAGGTACTCCTGGCAGATGGCCTCGGCGTCGACCGGGAGCCGGTTGTACACCTTTGCCAGGATGGGGTTGACGGTGTGCAGCACGACCTCGAGCTTCTCGCGGAAGATCTTCGGGTCGAGCAGGTCCTGGACGCGCAGACCAACCCGCATCGCGCGATCGGCGTAGGCCGGCCCGATGCCGCGGCGCGTGGTGCCGAGGCTGTTCTTGCCGAGGTAGCGCTCGTGGAGCGCGTCGAGCTGCTGGTGGTACGGGAGAATGAGGTGAGCGTTGCCCGACAGCTTGAGGCGGCTGCAGTCGATGCCCTTCGCGGTGAGCTGCGCGATCTCGGCGATGAGCACCCGGGGGTCGACGACCACGCCGTTGCCGATCACCGGCGTGATGTGCGCGTAGAGCACCCCGCTCGGGACGAGCTGGAGTTTGAACTGCTCCCCGTTGACCACCAAGGTGTGACCGGCGTTGTGGCCGCCCTGATAGCGCACCACCATCGTCATTTCCTTGGCGAGGGTGTCGGTGAGCTTTCCTTTGCCTTCGTCGCCCCATTGGGTGCCGACGACGATCGTTGCGGGCACGTTGACCAGCCGTTGATTCGTGGGTTGTACGAGCGCGCCTTGATGCGGCGCTCGCCGGGACACCGGCGGCCGGGCAAGATCGCCCGGAATGCCGACAAGACACTCTAGCGCTTCGGTCTGCGATCCGGAACCGTCGACCTTGCCCGGCCCGCTATCCGTGACTGTCGCACCCCCTGGTCATACTGGGGACATGTCCTGGTCGAACGCACGCTCGGGGAACCTGCCCTCGTGGAAACGCCGTCTCGGTCGTCTAGGCTTGGCAGGTCAATCGAAGACCCTGCCCCAGATCGGGGCTCCGGCCCGGCCGGATCCACAGGGAGGTTTCACGCTCGCATGCGGGCTTACGAAGTCATGATCATCATCGACACCGACGTCGACGACGCCGGTGTCCGCCAAGTCCTTGCTCGTGTGGGTGAGCTCGTGGGCGCCGAGGGTGGCACCGTCGCCACCAGCGATACGTGGGGCCGTCGCCGCTTCGCCTACGAGATCAACAAGAAGCACGAAGGCATCTACGTCGTGCTCCAGATCACCACGTCGGCCACCAACCTCGACAGCCTCGACCGGGTGCTGCGCCTCGCGGACAACATCGTCCGCCACAAGATCCTTCGCCTGCCCGACAAGGAAGCCGCCAAGCGCGGTCTCGTCGGTGCAAGTGTCACCCCGGCTCCGGCCGGGTGATCCTGATCGGAGAAGCCCATGGCTTTTGACAACACCGTGACCATCGTCGGCAACGTCACCCGCGACCCTGAGCTTCGGTTCACCCCCAGCGGCGCAGCAGTAGCTACCTTCGGCCTCGCCTGGAACCAACGCAGCCAGAACGCCCGCGGCGAGACCGAGGAGAAGGTCTCCTTCTTCGACGTCACCTGCTGGCGACAACTGGCCGAGAACGTGGCCGAGTCGCTCAGCAAGGGCGCACGCGTGGTGGTCTACGGCCGCCTCGAACAGCGCTCGTGGGAGACCAACGACAAAGAGCGCCGTTCGAAGGTCGAGATCATCGCCGACGACGTCGCTCCCAGCCTCAAGTGGGCCACTGCAGAGCTCACCCGCAATGACTTCAAGGGCGAAACCGGAGGCGGCGGGTCCGCCGGTTCGGCGAGCCGTGGCGGCAGCCCCCGCGCCGTCCCCAATGAGCAATCGTATGACACCGACGAGGAACCGTTCTGATGGCAAAGGTCGAAGCAAAGCGCGCGAAAAATAAAGACAACGCGCGTCGCAGCAAGAAGAAGATCTCGATCCTCAACACCGAGCGGGTTGAGTACGTCGACTACAAAGACGTCAACCTCCTGCGCCGGTTCATGTCCGATCGGGCCAAGATCCGGGCCCGTCGGGTCACTGGCAACAGCGACCAGCAGCAGCGCGAGATCTCTCGGGCCATCAAGAACTCCCGCGAGATGGCACTCCTGCCTTACCTCAGCCGGGTTACCACCCAGCGTGGCGGCCGCGGGGACCGCGGAGACCGCGGAGACCGCGGAGACCGCGGCCCGCGTGGTCCGCGTGAGGACCGTGGCGACCGTCCCGCCGCGGCAGCAGCACCCGCAGCAGCAGCCACAGCGGCACCCGCCGCCGCGGCCGAGTCGAGCGCCGTCACCACAGGAGCCGAAGCATGAAAATCGTCCTCCGTACCGATGTCAACGGGCTCGGCAAGCGTGGCGACATCGCCAACGTCGCCGACGGCTACGCCCGCAACTTCCTCCTCCCGAAGGGCAAGGCCTTCCTCGCCACGCCGGGAGCCGAAGCACAGGCCGAGACCATGCGCCGCGCCCGTTCGTTGCGTGCCGCAGCCGACCGGGCCGATGCCATCAAGATCGCCGACACCTTGGCGTCGTCGTCGATCACCATCAAGGCCAAGGCGGGCCGAGGCGGCAAGTTGTTCGGGTCGGTAAGCACGTCCGACATCTCCGACGCCATCACTCGCCAGACCGGTGCCATGGTCGACCGGCGCAACCTCACGGTGAGCGAACCAATCAAGCAGCTCGGCAGCTTCAGTGTCACGGCACATCTCATCGGTGACGTCGACGCGGCGTTCCTCCTGAACGTCGTCGCGCAGTAGCAAACCCATAGTCGTCCACAGGTACGTGGGGATTGTCCCCAAGACAATCCCCACGTCAGGGCACTTATCCCCCGCGATTTCCCCGGTATTTCCGAGGTTGTCCCCTAGTAGCCCACAGGCACTATCGACAAGGGTGTACGTCCGATGCCCGAGCGATCCCGTACGCCCTCCCCCCGCCGTCCCCGAGACAACCGACGCGATCCGTACGACGGCGGCGTGGTCAGCGATCTCTCCGCTGGCTCCGGCTCGATAGGTCGGGTTCCGCCCCACAACCTCGATGCGGAAGCCTCGTTGCTCGGGGCCATGTTGTTGTCGCGCGACGCAATCGTCGACGCCATCGAGATCGTGACGGCCGAGCAGTTCTACAAGCCGGCCCACGCGCACGTCTACGACGCGATCTTGTCGCTCTACGGTTCGGGCGAGCCGGCCGACCCGGTCACCGTGGCCGAGGAGCTCCGGCGCGCCGGCGTGCTCGAGGTGATCGGCGGGGCCGGGTTGCTGGTCGAGTTGCAGGCCACCACGCCGGCGATCTCGAGCGCCACCAAGTACGCGCGTATCGTGTCGGAGTGCGCGACCTTGAGGCGCCTGATCGGCGTGGCCCACGAGATCGCCGAGATCGGCTACTCGCGACCTGACGACGTCACCAAGGCCGTCGACTCCGCCGAGACGCTCATGTTCGATGTCGGGCAGGGCCGCGTCGCCGACACGCTCGCGCCCATCCGCGAGCTGCTCGACCTCAATCTCGATCGCCTCGAGCAGCTCTACGAGCGAGGCGAGACCATCACCGGTACGCCGTCGGGCTACACCGATCTCGACGAGATGTTGTCGGGTTTGCAGCCGAGCGCGCTCATCGTGGTCGGCGCCCGGCCCGCAATGGGCAAGACCAGCTTCGCGCTGGGGTTGGCTGCGCACGCGGCCATCGAAGGTGGCCGGCCGGTCATGATCTTCTCGCTCGAGATGAGCCAGCTCGAGCTCAGCCAGCGCCTGCTGTGCTCGGAGTCTCGCGTCGACGCGAAGAACATGCGCGACGGCAAGCTCACCGAGGCTGACTGGAAGAAGATCAGCCACGGGGTCGGTCGCCTCGGTGAGGCCCAGCTCTGGATCGACGACAACCCGAACACCACCGTCATGGAAATCCGGGCCAAGGCTCGCCGGTTGAAGAGCAAGGTCGGCGACCTCGGGCTCATCGTGGTCGACTACCTCCAGCTCATGACGGGACGGTCCAACGCGGAAAGTCGTCAGGTTGAAGTGTCCGAGATCAGCCGCGGCATGAAGATCCTGGCCCGCGAACTCGAGGTGCCCGTGGTTGCGCTGTCGCAGCTCTCCCGCACGCTCGAGTCACGGGCCGACAAGCGACCGATGCTGGCCGACCTCCGCGAGTCCGGCTCGATCGAGCAGGACGCCGACGTCGTCATGTTCCTGTACCGCGACGAGGTGTACCACCCCGACACCAACGACCTCGGCACTGCCGAGATCATCATCGCGAAGCATCGCGCCGGCCCCACCGGAGTCGTGCGGTTGGCGTTCCTCCCCCACTACACCCGCTTCGCCAACATGGCCCGGTCGATGTAGCAAGTCACGGGTGGCGTCCCACCGTGCGCGCCGCTCGGGGTCCGTGGCGTCCCTACACTTGCTGCCGTGTCCGATCACGACCCGTCCGCCGCTCGTCCGGCCACGCGCTGGGCCGACACCGCGGCCCCCCGTGGCGATGCCTACGACCAGCGCTGGGACCAGCTCGCCGCGGCCGGCCACGACCCCCACGGCGAAGCCACTTTCGTCATGCGCTTCGCGCCGGGCCGCGTGCTCGACGCTGGTTGCGGCACCGGCCGGGTGGCTCGCGAGCTCGCCCGCCGCGGCGTCGCCGTGGTCGGGGTCGATGTCGACGCGGTCATGCTGGCCACCGCCCGAGCAAAGGCGCCCGAGCTGCAATGGATCGAACACGACCTCGCGTCGCTCGACCTCGCGCGCGATCCGACCGTGAACCCGCCGTCGTCGTCCTTCGACGTCGCGGTGCTCGCCGGCAACGTCATGATCTTCGTCACCCCCGGCACCGAGGCTGCAGTGCTCACCCGGCTCGCGTCGCACGTGTCCCCAGGCGGATACGTCATCGCAGGTTTCCAGCTCCTGCACGATCGGTTCGATCTCGCCACCTATGACGCGTGCGCCGCCGCAGCAGGCCTCGAGCTCGTCGAACGGTGGGCCACGTGGTCGCTCGACCCCTTCGTCGCCGCGAGCGCCGACTACGCCGTGTCCGTTCACCGGCGACTCGCCTCATGATCGATGATCCAGCGGCCGAATCGTCCGACCTCGAGGCCGTCGATGGGGCCGCCCCGCCCGACGCCCCCGGCATAGCGCGACGGCGCATCCCGCTCTGGCTACTCCTGGTGTTGGGTGTGGTGGCGGGCAGCGTCATCGGTCTCGGCGCGTCGGCCCTGTTCCCGGGCGACGACGGAAACGATGTCTCTCGGCTCTCCCTCGAAAACGCGACCGGTGAGGAGGCGGCGGCCCACCAGGCCGCCGAAGTGGCGTTCCTCGACGCATGGCGGCGCTATCGCACGGCGACCTACAGCGCCGAGCTGGTGTACGAGCGAACCGCAACGAATGGCCAGAGCCTGCGCTCGCTCAGCACCTACACCCAACAGCCGCCGCGCCGGGTCGTGCGTCAGACCGACAGCGTGCAGCTCACCGCGGGTGTCGACTCGCGCACCTGCAACGTCGTCAACGGGTCACTCGCCTGCGCCCCGGCGCCGAACAACGACTACGCGGCCACCGTCGACGCCGAGATCGCCGCCTTGAAGACCGCGCTCGAAGGCGCAGTGCCCTACTACGTGGTGTCGGCGCCCGAGGCGAACTGCTTTCAGCTCGACCTCGCGGTCGACATCTCCGACCCGCCCTACGGGGAGGTGGCGCGCTTCTGCTTCGATGGCCCGACCGGGGCGCTCGTCCAGCGTCAGATCGTGCGGCCCATGGCCACCGACACCGAAGAGGCCACCAGCATCACCGCCGTCATCCCCGCCGACGCGTTCACGGCCACGCTCGCCCCCGCGAGGCCGATCTCGACCCCGACGACCACCCGGTGAACCGAGCCTCGCGACAACCGGGCGCAGCGGCTCTTCAGGGCGGGCGGAGGCCGAGATCGTCGGTGCTCCGAAGCGTCACCGACGACAGTGCGTGTGGAGGGTCTCTGACCCCCGCCCGATTCCCCTGATGTCGGTGGGGGCGATGCCACCGGCAATCCTTGCATCGACCCCCCGCCGCAGACCTTGAGCAATTGGAGGCTTGGAGAAGATGCTGCTCGCCGAGACGTTGGTCCTGGGTGACAACCTGCTCGCGTACATGGTGCTGGCGTTCGGCGGTGCCATGGCCGTGGGCAACACGCTCGCGATCGCGCGGCCGCCCGAACGCCCCAAGAGTGAAGGCGACCTCGACCGCGCGCCGGTCATCCGCTCGGTGGTGTTCGCGGTGATCGGCGGAGTCGCGGCACTATGGGCATTGGCAAGTCTGATCTCGTGACCACGGTGGTCGTGGGACTCAGAGGACGAGCTTGCAGCTCATCTCGGCTCCCATGACCTGCATCGTGCGACCCAGCGCGAGCCAGGCACCGATGCAGAGCGTGATCTCGAAGACCGTCTCGTCGCCGAAGTGCTCGACCATGCGATTCATGAGCTGCTGGTCGATGGCGAGGTGGTCGGACGCGAACTTCGTCGTGTACTCGAGCGCGACGCGCTCCTGATCGGTGAACCCGTCGTAGGCCTGCCAGTTGAGGACGTTCGCGTAGAGGTCCTCGCTGAGATCGTGCTGCGCCAACGACGCAACGCGGGTGTCAAGTCAAACGACGCATTGGTTGATCTGGGCGATGCGCATTCGCAGCAGCTCGCGCATCCGGATCGACAGCGAGCTCTTGTTGTACACGGCCTCACTGAAGGCACCAGCCGGGCCGGCGATCTCGGGAGCGAGCATGAACAGCCGGTAGGGCTCCTCGAAGTCGCCCGGCGGTAGCGTGATACGAGCCATTGTTTGCGACCTCCTTGATCTGGTCGGAAGTGTAGCGAACGGCACACCGGGCGGGCCGGGCGCCTCAGAACGACCCACCTCTACCGCACGAACAAGTACGGTCGACGGACATGGCCCCCCTCGTCGATGCATGCGGGAACGACCCGAGCTCGTTCTGCGAGTGGGTCTTCGACACCACCGATTCCAAACGCTTCGCGCAGTTCGCCGACTGGTTCATCAGCCGACCGCTCCGCATCGCGCTGATCGTGCTCATCGCCTGGCTGGTGAACACGCTCGCCCGGCGGGCCATCCGCCGCCTGGTCGATCGGCTCGTACGCGAACGGTCGTCGGGCACCCGCTCACCCCTGATGTACCTCGACCGAGCACACACCGACCGCCTCCTCGAGCGCACCGAACGGGCACACCAGCGCACCGTCACCATGGGCGCAGTGCTGCGCGGCATCGCCACGTTCGCGATCTTCGTGCTCACGCTGTTGCTGTGCCTCGGCGAGCTCGGCGTCGACCTCGCGCCGCTCATCGCCGGTGCCGGCATCGCGGGCATCGCCGTCGGTCTCGGTGCGCAATCGCTCGTGCGTGACTTCCTCGCCGGCGTGTTCATCGTGATCGAAGATCAGTACGGGGTCGGCGACACCGTCGACATCGGCGAGGCCAAGGGCACGGTCGAGAAGGTGACGTTGCGCACCACCTTGGTCCGTGACCTCGAGGGCACCTTGTGGGTGGTGCCCAACGGCGAGATCAAGCGGGTCGCGAACAAGTCGCAGCTGTGGGCGCGCGCAGTGGTCGATCTACGCGTGGCCTACGACGCCGATCTCGACGAGGCACTCGAGGTCATCCGCATCAGCGCGACCACCGTCATCGAGAACGAGTCACGGGCGCTCGAAGCGCCCGAAGTGCTGGGTGTCGAGTCGTTCATCGACGGAGCCGTCGTGATCCGGGTCACGGTCAAGACCGAGCCCGGCGCCCAGTTCCACATCGCGCGCGAGTTGCGCGCCCGGCTGAAGATCGCGCTCGACGCGGCCGGCATCCAAGCCACGCCTACCGCGCTGCGGCCACCGGGCCATGAGAACCCCGGGGGGCCGGGGCAACAAGAGCCCGCAGTGAAGCCGGCGTCGACCATGTAGTCGCCGCCGAGGCGGCCAGTTACAGGTGGTAGCCGCCGTCGACATCGACCATCAGACCGGTGATGTAGCTCGCCTTGTCGGACGCGAGGAAGCACACGGCCTCGGCGATGTCGGTCGCGTTTCCGAAGCGGCGCATTGCGATGTTGTTCTTCGCGACGTCGAGCGCGCGTTCGTCGAGCGCGCCGCTCCCGATAAGCCGTTCGGCCATGCCGTCGACCAGCATGCCCGGTCCAACACAGTTGGCCCGCACGCCGAAACGCCCTTCCTCCGCAGCGAACCCGCGCACGAGGGCTTCGACCGCACCCTTGGGGCCGGCCGACAGACCGTCGCGCACGGGGAATCGGCGCGTGGCCACCGTGGTGACCGCGACAAGGTTGCCCTTGCTCGCGCGCAGGACGGGCATGGCCGGCTGCGCCAGGTTGAAGAACGCAATCACGTCCTGATCCACCTGACGACGGAACTCGGCGGGGGTGACCTTGCTGAGGTGCACCATCGGCACGTGCGGCCCCGCGGCGTACACGAGCGTGTGGATGCCCCCGAACTCCGCGACGACGTCGGAGAGGAACGCGGCCGTGGCCGTTTCGTCTTCGAGGGACAGCTGCCACGCCTTGGCCTTGCGGCCGTGCGCCTCGACCTCGGCGACGACCTTGTCGGCCGCCGCGAGGTTGCGGTTGTACGTGATCGCGACGTCGCTGCCGCGTTCTGCCAGTAGGCGCGCGATGGCCGCGCCGATGCCCCCACTGCCACCTGTCACCACTGCCGCGCCAGCGCGGTCTCCGAAGTCGCTCATGGCGCGCAAGCTACCCGCCCCGGATGCCGAAGCGACCTGCCCGCCAGCTGTTCATCGGGCTCGACGAGAGAACGCCCGGCGGCATCGTGGCCCGTGATGACGAGTCGCACGAGGTGGGGCCCCCCCCCCGGGGGGGGGGGGGGGGCCGGGGGGGGG
>CAFABA010000010.1_pt1 | contig 34671 bp, 30 predicted proteins | sample 7267731 | NCBI WGS metagenome assembly CAFABA01 (sample SAMEA6814000, study PRJEB35770) | uncultured Acidimicrobiales bacterium | biome: Freshwater; feature: Freshwater reservoir; material: water | place: Czech Republic | collected 2017-08-18 | depth 30m m | reverse complement strand
GAACTTCAGCGTGGGGAAACGCTCCCAGAAGGTGGCCCACACGAGATCGACGAGCGTGTAGATCGTGGCCGCCGACGATGTGGTCATGTTGACACCGGCCGGCGCGTCGACGGCCGACATCGGGCTTCGAGACGACGAGCCGAGGTGACAGCACAACACGGTCTCCGTCTCGACGCACGCGGCGAAGAGGGGGTCCCACTGGTCCGAGTGGATCGACGGCATGTTGAGCGCTTCGGGGTTCTCGGAGAAGGTGACCGCGTGGCAGCCCTTGGCCGCAAGCCGCCGCACCTCGGCCGCAGCTTTTTCGACATCGAACAACGGCAGCACGCCGCACGGGATGAAGCGACCGGGATGCGCACCGCACCACTCGTCGACGTGCCAGTCGTTGTAGGCCTTGATCATGACCTCGTTGACATCGAGGTCGGGGCCCTGGTTCAACACCTGCCCGGAGAAGCCGGTGAAGTTGGGGAAGTTGAGTCCCGCGAGCTGACCACCCGCGTTCATGTCACGCACGCGCTCGTCTACGTCGAAGCAGCCCGGACGCATTTCGTCGTAGCGGCTCGCGTCGACGTTGAACATCTCGCGGGGTTTGCCGGCCACGGCATTGAGGCCGAGATTGCGACCCTTGACGTCGCCGTACCACCACTGCTGGATGCCGCGCTCGTCGGTGAGGACCCGAGGCGCCTGGGCCTTGTAACGGGCAGGAACATGCGCGTCGAACATGGTGGACGGTTCGGCGATGTGATCGTCGACGCTGATGAGGATGAGATCGTCGGCCTGCAACGGGTGCTCCTAGTGGGCTCGAGGAGGAGATTGGGTGGGTGGATCACATGGCGATATGCTACATCTACCTGCGACTCAGCCTAGGAGGGACGCGGATGGCGGTCAAACCTCTCCAAAGCCTCGCACGTGCACTCGCCGCGATCGACGCGATCGCCGAGCACCAGCCGGTGGGGCTCAGCGCGCTCGCCCGCGCCCTCGACGAGGACAAGAGCGCGCTGCAGCGGGTGCTCGTCACGCTGCACGCCGCCGGTTGGATCCGCCCGGCGGGCGGCGAGCTCACGCGCTGGGAGCTCACCTCGCACCCGGCGGTGGTCGCCACGAAGGCGCAGCGCGGTTCCGGCATCCTCGATCGGGCGCGCCTCGCCATGGACCAACTCCGCGAGGCCACCGGCGAGTCGGTCGTGCTCGCGGTACCCGACGCCGGCCAGATCATCACCCTCGACGTGGTCGAGAGCCGGCATCTCGTGCGCTCGGCGCCCCATCGCGGCATGGTGCTCCCCGACGGTGGTGCGGCGGCACTCGCGATCTTCTCGCGGTTACCCCTCGAGGAAGTGCAGTCCTACGGCGGCGCGGTCGATGATCCGTCCTTCCTCGACGAGCTTGCGCGCACGCGCACCCGCGGTTGGTCGCTCAACGCCGGAGCGGTCTCGGCCGCGGCCACCTCAATCGGCGCCGCGCTGCTCGACCCGGGCGGTCGTCCGGTGGCCGCGCTCGTGGTGAGCGCACCCACCGAGCGCCTCCCGCGCACCAAGTACGCGGCGATCGGCGCTCTGGTACACGCGGCCTCGCTCTCGCTCAGCAGCTGAAGACGATCACACCTCGGTCCCCTGCTCGGGAACGCCGATCGCGACCGTAGTGCCGCCCCATTCCAGTGCGTCCACCGCGGCCCGCATCGGATCGATGGTGCGACGGGGCGCCCTATGGCCTACTCGAATCGCACGAGACCGCGGATGTTTCGCCCTGCTGCAAGGTCGTCGAACGCCTTGTTGATATCGCCGATTTCATACTCACGCGTGATCAACTTCTCGACGGGGAGCGCGCCGCGTCGATGCAGTTCGAGCCAACGACGGGCGTCGGCCTCGGGGTTCATGCCGCCGTATACCGTGCCCGTGAACGACACCTGCCGGCTTGCGAACGCATTGGGGCTCACCGGGAGATGATCCATGCCATGGTCGGTGGAGCCCACCTGCACCGCGACCCCGCCGGGCGCCAGGGCCTCGATCGCCAGCTTGTAGTGCTCGGGGAAGATGCGATCGAGCGTGAGCACGATCCGGTCGACTCCACGTCCCTCGGTGATCTGCGAGATGGCCTCGGCAACGTTCTGGGTGCGCGCGTTGAGGAAGTGCGTGGCACCGAACGATCGAGCGGGCCCTTCCTTGGTGTCGTGCACGTCGATAGCGATGATGCGCCCGGCGCCGGCGATCACCGCACCCATGATGGCCGCTGCACCCACGCCACCCGCGCCGAGGATCGCGACGTCGTCTCCGATCTGGGTACGGGCAACGTTGACCATCGCACCGACGCCGGTCGACACTCCGCACGACACGAGGGCCGCGCAGGCGAGGTCGACGTCGGGTGGGACCACGACGCAGTTGCGAGCCGGGCTCACGGTGTGGGCGCTGAAGCTCCCGAGGCCGAGCAACGTGCCGATCGGCGAGCCGTCGGCCGCGTGCATGCGAAACGTACCGTCGGGCAACGTGCCATCGGTGGTCCACCGCAGCGTGCAGAACGTGCGCTGGCCGCGCCGACACGAGGCGCAGACGCCGCACGGACCGACAAACGTTTGCAGCACGTGGTCGCCCACGGCGAAGCCCTGCACACCTTCGCCCACCGCTTCGACCACCCCGGCGCCCTCGTGGCCGCCGACCGTGGGCACCGCGCCGGGAAAGTGGCCTTCGAGTACATGGCGATCCGAGCCACAGATGCCGGCCGCCGCCATCCGAAGGAGCAGCTCACCCGCCTTGGGTGGATCCACGTCGATGGTCTCGATTGAGAGCGGTTGATTGTGGGCTCGCATGACTGCAGCGGTGGTCTTCATACGTTGAACTCTTTCAGTTCCGGGTGATCGTCGAGCGTGTAGTCGTTGGTGAGATCGTCGACGAGGTGGGTCGGTGCCACCTGGTCGAGCGCGTCGAGTGTCCAACCCGCAGGGTTCGTGAGGACGCGTTCACGGGCCGGCTCGCTCAGCCGCGAGATGGTGTCGCCGCCGACGTGGAATGTTCGGCCGTTCACCCCGCTGGCCGCGTCGGTGCACAGCCACACCACGAGCGGGGCGATCTTCGCCGGGGTCAACGTGGGTGGCGCAGTGTTGGCCGGCGGCTTCGCGCCGCGTGGGGCCATGGTCAAGGCCATCAACGTCGACCACCGCGCGGTGCGCACCTCGTAGTCGGCGGTGGACGCCCCCACAGCCAGAGGACGAATAGCGTTGCACCTCACGCCGAATCGGCCGAGCTCGCGTGCGACCGTGCGCGTGAGGCCGACCACACCTTCCTTCGCCGCCGAGTACGCCACGTGCGACGGGTGGCCGAATCCGGAACCCGAGCTGGTGTTCACGATCGCGCCCGAACCCTGGCGACAGAAGTGCGGCGCCACCTCGCGGATCATCGCGAAGTAGCCCTTGAGGTTCACCCCGACTGTGAGGTCCCACTCCTCCTCGGTGAAGCGCCAGATGTCATTGTTGCGACCGGCGGTGGCGTTGTTCACGAGCACGTCGACGCGACCGAACGCGTCGATGGCACGCGCCACGATGCCTGCCGCGCCGTCCCAAGTTGCCGAACCGGAATTGGCCACCGCGGTCCCGCCGCGCTCGGTGATCTCGGCGACCACCGACGCCGCGTCGGCTCCCGGACGCGTGCCTAGATCGTTCACGACCACATACGCGCCCTCGGAAGCCATCAGCAACGCGTGCTCGCGCCCGATGCCGCCACCGGCGCCGGTCACAATGGCCACCTTGCCGTCGAGTCTTGTCCCCATTGCCATCCCCCGCGTCTCGCCCGCTGCGGCGAACGCTAGAGGATGCGCCACGGGACCATCGACCGCGGGCTCAGCCGGGCAATGCCTCGGCGAACTGCTGACCCACGAACGCAGGACACTTCGCAGCGGCGATGGGCAGCTCACCCGGAGCGAGCGGCTGGTCGATCGCCAGGACGCGAGGACCGAACACGGCGGCCAGCGGGGCCAGAGCGTCGAGATCGAAGCCGTAGAGCGCAGCAGCGTTCCCGCCGAGCATCCGCGCGGTCTCGTCGTGGGGCACGCCCGCGAAGGCCGCACGCATGGCCTCGTGCGAGAACGGGTGACTCGACTCCTTGTGCGGGTAGTCGCTGCCCCACATGATGCGATCGACGCCGACCAGGTCGCGCAACCCGACCTCGGGTGGGCGGATGAAGCTGGCGCCGACGTGGCACTGGCGGGACCAGTACTCGCTGGGCTTGAGCGACAGCCGCTCGACGACCGCCCGACCCCACACCTGTTCCTGCGAACCATCGGCGCTGCGCATGCGATCGAAGAAGTAGTCGAGCTTGGCCAACTCCTCGGGCACCCACGCCGTGCCCTGCTCGGTGAACACCAGTTGCAGGTCGGGATGGCGATCGAGCGCGCCGCCGACGAGGAGATGTGTCAATGCGCGATGGGCCCACCAGGAGACCTCGAGCAGGAACACCACGGCGTCGACGTCCGTGGCCCCCATGGGCGGGGATGCGCTACCGGTGTGGTGGTTTACGGGGACGCCGAGCTCAGCACACACCTGCCACAGGGGCTCGTAGCACGGGTCGAAGAGCTGGGGCAGACCGAGGCCTGGCGGTGTGCCTGGCAGCAGGACCCCGCCGCGCAGCCCTGCGGCGTGGGTGCGCCGCACCTCGGCCACCGAAGCCTCGATGTCGTACAGCGTGATCTGCGCAACCCCGGCCCGGCGGCCAGGAGCGTCGGCGCAGAAGTCGGCCAACCAACGATTGTGCGCCTGAAGACCGGCCCATCGACGATCCATGTCTCCCGCGGTCAGGGCAGGGGGCTGACTCGTGAGCGCGACCTTCGGAAAGAACGGTGGGACGGTGTTGGGAAAGATGACCTCGGCCACCTGACCATCAAGCTCGAGGTCGCTACGGCGCCGCGCCGAGTCCCAGTTGCGCTCGCCCTTGTCGCCGAGGAGGTCCTCATAGGGGATCTCATAGGTCGCGGCCCACGCGTCAAACTCGTCGAGCCACTCCCGATCGAGGTAGGGCCGGTAGCCGCCGATGCTTCCTCCGGCGTGGCCATCGGCCGAGATCACGATGTAGCGCTGATCACCTTGGTCGTCGACCACGATGGCGTCCCGTTCCACGAGCACCCTCCGCTCTGTATCGGCGTTACAGCGACGGTAGTGGTGATCATGTCGCCGGTCAATCGCCGGTCGCGGCGCCGGTGTCCCCGCGTCAGCCCGCGACCGCGTTGACCCGAACGCGGTTCTCGATGGTGGTGACCTTCACCGCCGCGAAGCGACGCTCGACGCGCCGCGGCAGATCGACGCCAAGCCAACGCGAGATCGCCCGGGCCTTGGTGGACACGATGATCTCGTCCACGAGATGGCGTTCGAGCTCACGATCGATCGCCGCCATGGGGTCGACACAGCGCACGCGTCCGGTGGCGCGCACCCCGTCACGGTCGAGGCGAGCCAAAACCTCGTCAAGTCGGGCACAGCCGTCGCGCTCAACGGCGTCGGCGTCGGCGGCCTCGAGCGAAACGAAGCCGTACATGCTCAGCCCGCCGAGGTCGGCGTACCTGGGGATGCGCAACGGCACCACGAACCGCAACGTGTGACCGGCAGCCGCTCGGGCCAGCACGGCGTCGTACAGTTCCTCGGAGCGCAGCGTCTCGTTGGCGACGATCAGAACTCGACCCATGTGCATCGGCCTTCCGTGAGGGCAACGCAGGCACCCAGAGCTGATGACCTGTGACCATCGTCTATGACACATGTCATACTAACGCAGGGTTCGTCGGCCGTCAGGCCACCTGCCAGACCCCGGGCTGGCTCAGGTCGAACACCACGCCGTCGGGGCCTTCATATTTGAATTCTCCCTTGATGGGACCATCGTGGGGAATGCCCAACGCCGCGTCAATGTCCTCCCGAGCGCGACACCCGGCCAACTCGACCCGTGTGGCCACCGCGTCGACGTCGTCGACCTCGAAGCCGATGTGGTGCAGCCCTCGATAGCCGACACCGCGCTCGATCCCGGCGGCCTCGTCGGTGATGAACTTCAGGATCGCCAGGTTGATGGTGCCATCCGAGAGGATGTGGCCGTGGCCCCAGATGCCTTCGGCGCTTCGCACCTTCGTGAACTCGAACGTGTCGATGTAGAACTGCGCGGTGCGATCCGGATCATCGGTCGCGATCGCAAGGTGGCGAAGCTTGGCCATGGATGGTCCTCCCCGGGGTCAGTCGATGGTACAACCCGGTGCACCGCGAGTTCTGGCGACCTGCGGCTCGATCACGCCGCAGTACCGAGCAGGGCCGCATCGTGCAGATCGACGAACACCGGGAGACCGTCGCGCACTGCGAGCCACTCACGATTTCGCCGATGGAGGTCGTCAGCAGGGTCGTAGCGATTGAGCAGGATCGTGAACACCAAGCCGTCGAGCGCGTCACACGCCGAGCGGACCGCGTTGATCGTGCCGAGACCGGCATCGGCCACGAGCACGACGGCATTCGGCGCGAGCGCGCGCACGAATCCGGCCGAGTCCGTGTCGTGAGTCATCGGCGAACGGACGCCCCCTGCGGTCTCGACGAGACCGAGGTCGGCAATGCCTTGCCATCGGAGCTCGCTCAGGAGGTCGGCGGCAGTGAACGACGGGAGCTCGAGCGCATCGCAGGCCATGGGTGGAGCCATGGCCTGCCCGTACCAACGATGCGCGGGGCACACGGCGTCGAGCTCCTCACCCGTGGCTGCGGCGAGGAGCACGGCGTCCGTGTCGAGGCCACTGATCCCCTGGGCATCCAGGGCAAAGGATTGCACGGGCTTGCGGACCTGTACGTTCGCACCGCGCCGGCGTGCGGCTAGGGCAAGCGCACACGAAACCCAGGTCTTGCCGACATCGGTACCCGTGCCGACCACCGCCACCACGTGCCGGGGTCTCATGGCGCGAGACCTTGCGCGGCCAGCGCATCGAGCAACTGCGAGACCATCGCGTCGGTGTGCGCGGCCGACAGCGCGATGCGCAGCCGCGACGTCCCCGCCGGCACCGTCGGGGGCCGGATCGCCGGCACGAACACGCCCCGCGCGAGCAGCGCGTCCGCGGCCCGCAGCGCCGCGCCTTCGTCGCCCAGCACGACCGGGATGATCGGCGAGGGATGCCCGTTACGGACACGATCGATCGTGTCGCGGAGCCGCGCGACGAGCCGCGCTCCGTCCGGCGAACGCACGACGCGAATCGCGGCGAGGCCGGCGGACGCGTCCGCCGGCGTCAACGCCGTGGTGAAGATGAACGACCTGGCGCGGTTCACGAGCAGATCGATGATCGAGCTGGACGCGACCACCCAGCCACCCAACGAACCGAGGGTCTTCGACAGCGTGCCGATGCGCACCACCTCGAGGCCGTCGAGCGCCGGTACCTCGGGGCCGAGCACCGCGTGCGCCTCGTCGAGCACGAGCAGCGCCCCGTGGCGCACACACGACGACGCGAGTGTGTCGAGCAGTACCACATCGCCGTCCATCGAAAAGACGACGTCGGTCACGACGAGCTTGCGGCCCGGTGTCGCAGTGAGCAACGCGTCGAGTTGTTCGATGTCGTTGTGGCGGTACACGACAACCTTCGATCGACCGAGCCGGCAACCGTCGATGATCGAGGCGTGGTTCAGCTCGTCGCTGAAGACGGTGACGTCGGGGCCGCCTAGCGACGCCAGCACGCCCACGTTCGCGGCGTAGCCACTCGAGAAGACCAGAGCTCGCGGCGCGTGCTTCCATTCGGCGAGCTCGCACTCGAGCTCCTCGTGACAGGGGCGTGTGCCCACGATCAATCGCGACGCCGTCGAACCGGTACCCCAACGGTCGATCGCCTCGTGCGCAGCGGAAATGACAGCGGGGTGCATCGACAGACCGAGGTAGTCGTTGGACGCGAACGACACGACATCGAAACCTTCGCTCGTGCCCCCCGGTGTTGTGAGATGGCCCGCCGGCCCGGCGGCGTCGAAGGCCCGGGTGACTCGCCACTGCCCGGCCTGGCGCACCTGCTCGAGTTGCCCCGCGACCCACGCGGTCCAGCTCGGGTCGCTCACGCACACCTCGCATGCTCGAGCACCGCGACCATCGCACCGCAGATCGCCGCGACATCCTCATCGGTGCTGACGAACGGCGGCATCGTGTACAGCAACCGGCCGAAGGGTCGGATCCACACACCATGGTCGAGCGCAACCCGCTGCGAGTCACGCATCGAGATCGGTTCGTCCATCTCGATCACGCCGATGGCGCCGAGCACCCGCACGTCGCGCACCCCCGCCGCACCGAGCGCCGGCGCGAGCCCACGTGTCAGCCCGAGCTCGATGCGACCGACCTCGTGGCGCCACGGCCGCGAGCAAAGCAGACGGACGCTGGCCAGCGACACCGCGCACGCCAACGGGTTCGCCATGAAGGTCGGGCCGTGCATCAGCGCACCTGGCTCGGCACGACTCACCCCCGCAGCGACCATCGACGTGCACAACGTGGCGGCCATCGACAGGTAGCCTCCGGTGAGCGCCTTGCCGACGCACATGATGTCGGGAGACACGCCGCTGTGCTCGCACGCGAACAGCGCTCCCGTACGGCCGAAACCCGTGGCGATCTCGTCGGCGATGAGGAGCACGTCGTACTCGTCGCAAAGCGCCCGAACCGCGCGGAGGTAACCCGGCGCATAGAACCGCATGCCACCCGCTCCTTGCACGATCGGCTCGATGATCACCGCCGCTATCTCCTCATGGTTCTTGCGGAGGAGGGCTGCGAGCTCTTCGACGTGGTCGTCAGCGAAGGGCTCGTCGAAGCGGGGCGAAGGAATCGGCGCGAACAACTGGGTCGGCACCACATCGGCGAACAGATGGTGCATACCGGTATCGGGGTCGCACACCGACATCGCGGCGAGCGTGTCGCCGTGATAGCCGCCGCGCACGGTGAGAAGACGGTGTCGTCGTGGTCGTCCCATGCCAGCCCAGTACTGCAGCGCCATCTTCACCGCGACCTCCACGGCGACCGAGCCCGAGTCAGCAAAGAAGACGTGCTCGAGCCCCGGTGGTGTGATCTCGACGAGCAACTCGGCGAGCTCGACTGCCGGACGATGCGTGAGCCCGCCGAACATCACGTGCGCCATCTGCTCGAGCTGGGCGCAGATCGCCGCATCGAGCACCGGGTGGCGGTAGCCGTGGATGGCCGCCCACCACGACGACATCGCGTCGATCACCTCGCGGCCGTCGCCAAGGGTGAGGCGCACCCCGGATGCGGAGACCACCTCGATCGCAGGCTCGGCCATTGGCATCGCGGCGTAGGGATGCCACACGACGGCGCGGTCGCGCCGCACGAGAGCGTGCTCGTGCGGTATCGGGTCGGTGTACATCGGCGAAAGTATGACGGCTGCGGGCCGTGGAGCGCGCAATCGAGCATCATCTGCCAGCCGGGTAACGTCGGGGCGTGAGCTTGGACACCACGCCCCCGCTGGCCGAGACCGACGTCGCGGTCCGCACGCACCATCGCACCTGCCCGCTGTGCGAAGCCATGTGCGGCCTCGAGATTCTCACTGTCGGCGATCAGGTCACCCGGGTACGCGGCGATCGCAACGATGTATGGAGCAAGGGCTATCTGTGTCCCAAGGGCGCAGCGCTCGGGCACCTGCACCACGATCTCGATCGGGTGCGTGTCCCCATGGTGCGCGAAGGCGAGATCTGGCGCGAGGTCACCTGGGACGAAGCGTTCGCCCGCTGCGAAGAGCTGTTGGCACCCATCGTGCACGAGCACGGCATACGTGCCGTCACTGCGTACATCGGGAATCCCGCGGTCCACAACTACTCATTGAGCCGCTACACGGGTGCGCTGGCCGCGATCCCCCGCATGCCCGTCATCTGGTCGGCCGGCACTGTCGATCAATGGCCCAAGAACCTTGCGTGCGCGGAGATGTTCGGGAATGCATGGGCCATCCCCATTCCCGACGTCCCCCGCACCGACCTCTTCATCGTGATGGGCGCCAACCCCCACGCCTCGCAGGGATCGCTGCTGTCGTGTCCCGACCTCCTCGGCGAGATCGACCGCATTCGCGAGCGAGGCGGTCGCACCATCGTCATTGACCCACGTCGCACCGGAACCGCCGAGCGCGCCGAAGAATGGTTGCCCATCTACCCGGGAACCGACGCGGCGTTCCTGCTCGCGATCGTCAACGTGCTCGACGTCGATGACCTGGTCGACCTCGGCACCCTCGACGGCCGGGTGCGGGGCGTCGAAGAGGTCCTGGACGCTGCGCGCGCGTTCACGCCCGAAGGCGTCGCCGACGCGTGCGGCATCTCCTCCGAACGCATACGCCGCCTGGCCCACGAGATCGCGAGCACGCCACGAGCTGTGGTGTACGGCCGCATCGGGCTGTGCAACCAGCAGTTCGGCACGCTCGCGTCGTGGGCGGTCGACGTGGTCAACGTGCTCACGGGCCACCTCGACGTCGAGGGCGGCGCGATGTTCCCCCGACCGGCCATCGCAACCCTGTCCTCGACCGCCCGACGACGCGGCCCCGTGCGCGTGGGCCGCTGGCACACGCGCGTCCGCAAGGCGCCGGAGGTGCTCGGTCAGGCGCCGTTGTCGTGCCTGGCGGAGGAGATAGCGACGCCCGGCGAGGGTCGCGTGCGCGCCCTCATCACCATTGCCGGCAACCCGGTGCTGTCCGCACCCGATGCCGGCCGACTCGACGAAGCGCTCCCGATGCTCGACGCGATGATCAGCGTCGACAACTTCCTCAACGAGACGTCGCGACACGCGCACGTGATCCTGCCCGGGTTGTCATCGCTCGAACAACCACACTGCGACGAAGCGCTCTGGGGCTTCGCAGTCCGCAGCGCGGTGCGATGGTCACCGGCCATCTTCCCGCGCAACGACCGGCCGGCCGAGTGGGAGATACTCATCCGGCTCGGCGCGATTCTTGCGGGCACGGCAGCAGCAGACGTCGACGTCGCAGCACTCGACGACGTCCTGTTCGCAGATCGTGCGACGCGCCACGGCGTCGTCGCCGCCGATGTGATCGACACGGGAGGACTGCGTGGCCCCGACCGGTTCGCCGATCTCGCTATTCGCTCGTCGCCGTGGGGTGATGGCTACGGCGCCCGCCCGGGGGGACTCACGCTCGACAAGCTCCGCACCGAGCACCCCCACGGCGTCGACTTCGGGCCAATGACCCCACGCATCGACGAGATCTTGCGCACGGCATCGGGCGACGTCGAACTCGCGCACGATCTCATCCTCGACGACCTGCCGCGGCTACACGAGTTCATCGCACGCGACCGCGCCGGTCTCGTGTTGATCGGCCGCCGCCACGTGCGGTCGAACAACTCATGGATGCACAACATCAGCGTTCTCGTGAAGGGACGCGATCGGTGCACACTCGTGGTCAACCCGCACGACGCCGTCGCGCTTGGCCTCATCGACGGACGACGCGCCCGCGTCACCTCGGAGGCGGCGAGCATCGAGGCCACGGTCGAGATCAGCGACGAGATCCGCCCCGGCGTCGTGAGCCTCCCGCATGGTTGGGGGCACGACAAAGCAGGTACGCGCCTGTCCATCGCGCGCGAGCACGCAGGCGTCAATGCCAACCTGCTCGCGCCGGCGCATCTGCTCGACGTGCCTTCCGGGAACGCCGCAGTCAACGGAATTCCGGTCGAGGTATGTGCAATCTGACGCGTCGCGGGTCACCGTCTGGTGGGTTCCTCCACGGCCAACTGGAAGATGAGCGCGACGACGGCCGTCGTGGAGGATCCGAACCGATCCGCCAGCCCGACGCCATAGACGACGATTACCAATTGGCTCGCACCGCAAATCTCTTTGAATAAGGGGAACTAGGCGACGATGCAGGTGTCGCTCAGTCGTCCTCTGTCACGTGATCGGACAGCTTCCGCCATCGGCCATGATCGTCTGGCCGGTGACGAAGCGCGAGTCGTCACCGAGCAAGAAGCGTGCGACAGGGCCGATGTCGTGCTCGGCATCGCCGAGGCGACCGAGCGGGTTGCGGCGCATTACTCGCTCGCGCATCTCGGGGTCGAGCCTCAGCGCGTCGTCCATTGCCGGCGAGGATGCCAGAGGCGCGAGCGCATTCACCCGTATGCCGTCGGGGCCCCACTCACGTGCAAGCACGCGCATGTAACCGCGCTGCGCGGCCTTGACCGTCGCGTAGGTCGACAGAAGCTTCTTGCCCTCGAAGCCCGCCTCGGAGGTGAGCACGAGGAACGACCCTTGCGTGGCTCGGAGCGGTGCGTGGGCGGCGAGCGCAACGAGGTGACAGCCGCGGAGGCCGACGGCTACTTGGTGACCAAGCTCGTCGAGGTGCAGCTCGGTCGCTGGGTGGGGCACGCTCGAGTACGAACTGGTCGCGTTGTGCACGACACCATGGATTGCGCCGGCCGACGAAACGGCTGCGAAGGCTGCGGTCACCGACGCGTCATCGGCGACGTCGCACGCGACGAAACGGCCGGCGCCACCTCGCGCGTCGACCTCGGCCGCCACCGCGCGCCCCTCCGCCTCGCGCCGCGCCGCGATCCAGACTTCCCACCCCGCAGCTCCACATGCGAGCGCGATGCCCCGCCCCACCCCGCCGGTGGCGCCGGTGATGAGCACTCGGTGATTCACCATGCACGCCCGCAGTCCGCCCGGACGACCGTGCCCGTGATACCGCACGCTCCGGGATCGAGCAACAGCCGCACTGCGCCGGCCACTTCGGTCTCGGCGCGGCCGGGGAACGACCGGAGCGGAGGCGGCGAGCCCATTGGTTGCTCGGGTGCCGTCAGGATCTCGGTCGAGACGACGTTCACCCGCACGCCCCGCTGCCCTTCGGCCAACGCGAGCGATCGTGCCAAAGCGGTCAGCGCCTCGGCCACGACGACGTGCGCGAGGTGTCCGGCCACGTCGAGTGCGGCCGGCAGCTCCGCGACCACGACGACTGATCCGCCATCGGCGCAGCGCTCGACCGCGGCGACGAGCGCGTTGGACCAGCAAGCGATCGGCCATTCCACGTGTTTCATCCATTCCTCCACGGCGATCGCCGCGGCCGGCACCGTGAGCGACGCCGTGGGCCACGTGCAGAGGACCACCGCTTCGAGCCGGCCCGCAGCGGCGAACGTGCCACGAAACGAATGGAGCGCGTCACGCGTCGGGCCGGCCCAGGGATCGGAACGGACGTCGGGCACGTCCACACGATGATCCGGAGCGAGCGCGGCCGCGAGTGCGTCGACAAGCCGTGAATCTCCGCCGAGGAACCCGAGCCGCATCGGCGGAGCAGGCGGCACGCTCACACGAACAGATCGGGGTCGGAACTCCGGAGACGCGCCACGTTCGAGTCCCACATGTTGGGGATGAAATGCTTGAAGTACATCGCACGACCGCCGACCACTTCATCCTCGAGGATCGGTGTGCCACCGATGGCCTCGCACTCGAGGTGATACTTCGCCGCTTGCTCGGCTACGAGCGCTTCGATCGTGGCCGATTCGATCGACTGCGACGCGATGATCGCGCCGTGGTTCTTCATGATCACGAGCCGCTTGTCGCCGAGCTCATCGGCCACCGAGACGTGCGACTTGTGGCCGTCATCGAAGTACGTGGCCTGATCGTTGTGGAAGAGCACCGAGCTCACGTTGTACATACCGATTGTGCGGCCTTCGACCGACGACAGCACGGAGATGTGGTGCGAGTGGAGATGCACGATTGCATTGACGTCGGGCCGTAACTCGTAGATGCGGGCGTGGAAGTTCAACGCGGGCGAGAACGACAGCTCGCCCTCGAGTACTTCGAGCGAGAAGTTGAGCTTGGCCACCCGGGCTGGGGTGGTCTGATCGAAGTACTCGAAGCCAGTGGACCAGAACGCCTCCTCGCCGTGGGCTCGCGCACTCACGTGGCCCCCGACGTTGGAATCACAACCCTCGCGGTAGAGGATGCGACGTGCTGCGGCGATCTTGAAGCGGATGTCGTCGGTGTTCATCAGTAGGCCTCGGGATCGTTTTGTACGGCGGCGGGAACGGGGAACGAGAACAGCTTCGACGCGTTCTCCCACGTGAGCTTGCGAATGTCGTCGGCGGGGAACGAACCGATCTGGTCGTGCAGCAGTTCTTGGGTGTCGGGCCAGGTGCCATCTTGGTGCGGGTAGTCCGATTCGAGCAGTACGTGCTCGACACCCACCTGATGACGCTGCTGCAGACCGGTCGGATCGTCGATGGCGCAGAACCAGAAGTTGCGTTGCATCGTTTCGCGCGGCGTGAGCTCGATGCCCTCCCAGGTTCCGTAGACCTGTTGGTAGCGGCTGACGTGATCGAGACGATCGAGCAGTCCGGCCACCCACCCCATGCCACCTTCGGACAAGCAGATGCGGATCTTCGGGAACCGGACCGGGATTTTCGAGTAGAGCCAGTCGACGCCCGCGAACATCGCCCACCCGAAGAACAGCACCCCGATCGTGTCGGATGGCGCGTCCGACGATGTCATCGGCGCGCTCGACGATGACCCGACGTGCAGGCAGATGACCGTCTCGGTCTCCTCGCAGGCGGCCATGAACGGGTCCCAGTAGCCGGTGTGCAACGAGGGGAGGCCGAGGCGCTCGGGCAGTTCGGGGAACGTGACGGCGCGGAAGCCGCGCGCCGCGTTGCGACGGATCTCGGCCGCGCCGACCTCGGGGTCGAGCAACCACGGGAGCTGCAACGGGATGATGCGATCCGGGAAGCGACCCGCCCACTCCTCGGCGTGCCAATCGTTCGCCGCCTGCACGACGGCCAGGGCAAGACCCGGATCACTGATGCCCAGCTGGTAGCGCTGCCCCGCAAAGCCAGCGAGCGACGACGGGAAGTTCAACGACGCGTAGACACCGTTGAGGTCCATGTCGTGGACGCGCGCCGCAATGTCGTACGCGCCGAGCCGCATCTCATCGAAGCGCGCCGGTTCGAAGCTTCGCTCCTCGATGGGCCGCCCGACGACCGCGTTGAGACCGACCTTGTACTGGCGCTTGCCGTCGTACAGCCAGTACTCCATGCCTTTCTCGTCGAGCTCGACGCGCGGGGCAAGCTCCGCGAAGCGGCCCGGGACGCGACCGGTGAACATGTTCGGCGGTTCTACGAGGTGGTCGTCGACCGAGATCAAGGTGAAGCGACGGCGCCGACGCTCGGGCTCGGGCAGGAAGGTCGGTTTGTCGGGCTTCTTCGTGACGAAGAACCCCTTCTTGCTTTCGAGATCATCGAACTGAAGTTCCATGCGTCGGGCTCCCCTCGGCCGGGCAGAACAGTTACCACTCGGGCCAATATTGCGATCTTTGCATCATCGTATGATCAGCGCAGTCGTACCGGAGCACCGATGAGCGCTGCAGCGCGCCGGCCACGGCTTCGATTCGAGCCGGCCGAAGAGGTCGCGAACCGCCCCCGCGAGCGCATCCTGTCGGGTGCGGTCGACGATGGCGCGTTGCTGCCGAAGATCGACGGCCTCCTGATCCGAGACTGCGTCGGCGGTCCGATCCGCTGACCGATTCGCCAAGGGCCGGTCGCGCTGACGACACTGCGGGGATGGCCGCCGACCAACGTCAGACGATCGTCACCCTCGACCTGGAGGGAGTTCTGGTCCCCGAGATCTGGATCGCCGTCGCCGAACGAACCGGCGTCGAAGCGCTGAAGCGCACTACTCGCGACGAGCCCGACTACGACGTGCTGATGCGCGGGCGCCTCGCCATCCTCGACGAGCACGGATTGCGGCTGCCCGACATCGCCGCAGTCATCGCCGAGCTCGAGCCAATGGCCGGAGCGCGCCAGTTCCTCGACGAACTGCGCAGCCGCACGCAGGTGCTGATCCTCTCCGACACCTTCGAGCAGTTCGCGCACCCGCTCATGCGCCAGCTCGCCTGGCCGACACTGCTTTGCCATCGCCTCGTGATCGACCACGACGATCGGGTCGTCGACTACCGACTCCGCCAGCCCGACCAGAAGCGTCGCGCAGTCGAGGCGTTGCACGGACTCAACTACCGGGTGCTCGCGGCGGGCGATTCGTACAACGACATCGCGATGTTGCAGAGCGCAGATGTCGGTGTGCTCTTCCGGTCCCCCGCCAAGGTGCAGCGCGAGTTCCCGCACCTGCCCGCCATCGAGACGTACGACGATCTGCTGGCCTTGCTCGTCGCCGAGCTCTGACCACGGCGCGGCGACAGCACCCGTCACGGCGGCGTGGCATCTGCTGAACTGACCGCGCCAACCAACGCAAGGACGCCAACCATGACCTCACCTCAGCCCTCCGATGTCCCACCGATCGCCGACTGGAACCGCTTGCTCGACGGCAAGGTCGCGGTGGTGACCGGCGGCGGCGATGGCATCGGGGGCGCGATCTCACGACTGTTCGCCCAGCACGGCGCCACGGTCGAGATCGCCGAGATCGACTCCGACCGTGCCGAGACCACCCGCGCGGCCATTGAGGCTGCGGGCGGCACTGCGTTCGTGCACATCGTCGACGTGCGCAAGCCCGACGACGTCGCGCGATTGGCCGAGGCCGTCCTCGGCAAACACGGTTCGATCGACGTGCTTGTGAACAATGTCGGCGACTTTCGCCCGATCGTGCGCTTCCAGGACTCCAACGTCGAGTCGTGGCAGGCCATGTACGAGATCAACCTGCTGCACTTCTTCTCGGTCACGCAGGCGTTCATCAACTCGATGATGCGCAACGGCGGCGGTTCCATCGTGAACTTCCACTCCGTGGAAGGCATGCGTGGCTATCCGGGCGAACCGGTCTACGCATCGATGAAGGCGGCGGTCGGCCATTTCACCACGAGCCTCGCGGTGACCATGGGTCGCTATGGCATCCGCGTCAACGGCATCGGACCCGACCTCACGCAGACGCCACAGGTCGACTACATGACGGGCTACGAGGACGCCGAACATCTGTGGCCGTCGTGGGCACCGGTTGGTCGCCTCGGTTGGCCCGAGGACCAGGCGCGAGTCGCACTATTCCTCGCGTCCGACTTGTCGTCGTACGTCACGGGCCACAACATCCCCGTCGATGGCGGCTCGAAGGCCGGAGGAGGCTGGTTCTACTCGCCTACCGCGCGGCGCTTCGTGAATCGCCCGAAGACGCTGTGACCACTCAGGTCTTGACGTAGCCAAACTTCTCGGCGACGCGACCGTCGCGCACTCGCAGCACATCGAGCCCGCGCACGACGTTCGCGCCGCCGAGGTAACGCCACATCTGCACCACACGATCGCCAGCGACGAACGTGTCCTCGATCTCGAAGGTGCCTGATGCCGCGGCGAAGCTCGGTGACCAGGCGGCGCGCAGCGCGTCGATGCCCACCACGCGCGAACCGTTCAAGCCGGGGCGCGCCGACTCGAAGGCCGCGTCTTCGGTCACGAGCGCCAACACTGCATCGAGATCGTGTTCGTCCCACGCTTTCGCGAAGGCCTGCACGACAGCGAGCGGATCAGCGTTCACGGCGTTGCCCATCCGGGGAGGCTACGGCCGCAGCCAACGCCGCACCCAGTGCCGCTATGCCCGGCTCGATGTCCTCGAGCGGGACCTGGATCGGAGAGATCCGGACGAACCGACGCTCGTCGGCCTTGCCGTGGCCGTGATCGTCATCGGCGAAGCGGTCGGCCGGTCGGAACGCGATGCCTTGATCGGCGAGTGCGGCGCGTGCCCGGTCCCAGTCGACACGCTCGTCCAACTCCAACCAGAAGTAGAAGCCGCCCGCCGGCTCCCGGAAGCGAACCCATGGCCGGGCGTACTTCCACAACGCATCGCGTGTGGCATCGCGCTTCTCGCGGTAGTGCCCACGCAGCGCAACGAGGTGCGCGTCGAAGTCGCCTGCCGCCAGATACCGCTCGAGCGCGCGGGCCAACAGCTGGCTCACGGCAAAGTCCTGTCGAACCCGCACGATGGCCTTGATGGCTGCCGGATGTCCGGCCAGCCACGCCATGCGTAGCCCGGGTGCCACGTACTTGCTGAAGCTGTCGGACTGCAGCACGAACCCCGACTCGTCGAGCGCCAGCAGCGTCGGCGGGGGCGGCGTGCCGTAGGCGAACTCGTAGTAGCAGTTGTCCTCGAGCACCATCACCTGCCACTTCGCCGCAAGCGCGATCAACGCGCGGCGTCGCTCGAGTGGCATCACCGTGCCCGTCGGCGCGTGGAAAGTGGGGATCGTGTAGATGAGCTTCGGCCGCAATCCATCGGCACGGAGACGCACGAGCTGTTCTTCAACGCTGCCGATGTCGAGACCGTCGTCGTCGAGCGCCGCAGAGCGCACCACGGCACCCGTCATCGCCATGTAGCGCTTCGTGTGCGGGTAGGTGGCGGACTCGACCACAGCGCCGTCGCCCGGTCCGAGGAACGCGTTCACCGCGAGCGCCAGGCCGTCCGTGGATCCGTTGACGAGCGCGATGCCTTCGGGATCGAGTTCTCGTCCGTCGCGCCGTGCCATCCAACGAGCCAGCTCGTCGCGCAACCCCAGATAGCCGTACTGCATTTCGGACGCCCCGCCGGTGCTGAAGTAGCGCAGCGCGTCGCGTCCGTGTTCGTCGAGCGTGGCCACCAGATGACGCTTCAGCCGCTCCACCGGGAAGTAGCGCGGGTCCGGCAGGCCCTGATCGAAGTTCACCCGAACCGGGAAGTCGGGCGGCTGGTTCGGCGGGGGTGGTGCGTGGGCGGCCCGGGCCGAGTACAGCGAGGTGATCGCATCGCCGGCCGAGGACATCGTCGCACCGTAGCGGCCCGTGGCCACCCTGACGCCGTACGACGAGCTCTGGTGATTCTTTCGACCCTTTCCCTCCCGGCCCTGATCCACTTGACTTGAAGACAGTGCCCCACACACCTCGCCTCCGCCGCAGCGCGCTCACGGTCGTCGTCGCGCTGTGCGCGTCGCTATTCGCCACGGCGGTCGCCGCGTCTCCAGCGAGCGCCGCGCCCCCGACCTACGTCGTCGCCGGCGACGACCCGAACCAGACCGGAGAGTTCTGGGGCCTCCACGAGAGTTACTTCAGAGACCTTCGTTCGATCATCACGAACACGACCAACTTTGGACCCACCGGCACGGTGCGTGCCACCTTCACCATCGCCAACGCCCGCACGGTCCCGCTCAACGCGAACTCGCTCAACGGCATCGATGTGTACTTCCTCTCGGGGCGCGACCTCCAGAGCGGCGAGCAGGCCGTGCTCAACACGTTCGTCGCAAACGGTGGCGCGGTCATCACGAGCTCGAACGGGCCCAGTTTCTTCGACACCACCACCTGGCTCGGCTTCGGGCTCTCGGACCGCAACGTCTACGGCGACAACATGGTCGATACCACCCACCGAGCGCCCTCGCCCTCCGCCGTGGTGGCCGCGCAGGTCAACCACCCGATCATGAACGGCCCCTTCGGTTCCGTCACGACCTTCGACAACTGGCACAGCGTCGCCGGCTTCACGTCACTGCCCGCCACCGCCGTAGGACTTGCAAGATCGCCGCTCACCTTTCCGGGCTCGGTCACGAACCCCGTGACGCTCGCGGCGATCCCGGCGGGTGCGCTCGGCGCATCGTCGGGCCCCATCGTCGCCACCTCCGACATCGACACGTTCTCCAACGCCTACACGGTCTCGGCGGCGGCGTTCCATCCGGGCGATGACACGAACACCCTGAACGGGACCGGCAACGGCGTGCTCGCCCGAAACGCGTTCGCATGGATCGCCGCGGAGAAGATGCAACAGGACGGCATCACCTCCGGTTACGTGTCCTTGACGAACCCGGTGCGGGCACTCGACACCCGTTCGACCGGGCCGCTCGGTGGTCAGGTCACCCGCGAGCTTTCACTCACCGGTGCGGGCGTGCCCGTCAATGCAACCATGGTCGCGGTGAACGTGACCGCGGTCGACCCCACCGGCAGTGGCTTTCTCACCGTGTGGCCGGCCGACAGCGCGCTACCCGAGGTGAGCAACGTCAACTTCGTCGCCGGCACCACCGTCGCGAACGCGGCGTTCGTGAAGCTCGGCGCCAACGCGCGGATCTCGATATATAACTCCCCGGGTTCGACGCACGTGCTGATCGACGTTGTCGGGTACGTCGCGTCGAACGGCTCCCGACTGGTGAACGTGGGTCCCACGCGCATCAAGGACACACGCAGCAACCTCGGTGGATCCGGCCAGGCGAGCACGAACGAGACGCAGACGCTGCAGGTCGCGGGAACCGGCGCCGTGCCCAACGGCGCGACCGGCGTGATCCTCAACGTCACCGCCGTCGACCCCACGGCCACGGCCTATCTCACGGTGTGGCCGGCCGGCCAGGCCCAGCCGACGGGGTCGAACATCAACACGGTCGCGGGAACCACCGTGGCGAACCTCGTGGTCGTGCGGCTTCCCACGTCAGGTGGAACCGACGTCGTCGGCCGGATCAACCTCTACAACGCGGCGGGCAGCACGCAAATCCTCGTCGACGTGCTCGGCTACTACACGAACGCGGCAGCGGCCGGGTCGGTGACGGCCGAGACCCCGCACCGCCAACTCGACACGCGGGTGTCGGGCTCGTCGCTCGGCGCGGGCGAGACGCGCACGATCGGCACGGGTCTCTCAGGCGCAACGGCCGTCATCATCAACGTCACCGCTGTGGATCCCACCGCCACCGGATACCTCACCGTCTTCCCGGCCGACCGCTCCCAGCCCGACGCGTCGAACGTCAACTTCTACGCTGGGCGCAACGCTCCGAACCTCGTGGTGGTGCACTCGGCCGCCGACGGTTCGATCAAGATCTTCAACTCCGCCGGGGCCACGCACGTGCTCGTCGACGTGATCGGTCGCTTCGACGGCTGATCTTCTACGTACAGACATCGCCCGCGGTGCAATACCCGGGCGGACGAGCACTGGCGTCGCTGTCCGTACCCAACGAGCGTGGGCCCTGACCCCGAGCAACACGTTCACGAACCCACCGGGCGAGGGTTCACAGATACTGCCTACAGTGTCGGCCGATGACCCCTCCGCCCCTCACGTCCGAGCCGACGCGAGTCGACCGAGTGGTACCGCGGCGAGCCTGGATCGTGTTCATCGCGGTGGCTGCGTGCTCGTTCCAGAACAGCCTCAGTCTGTCGATAACCAACGTCGCGTTCCCGAGCCTGCGCAACGACTTCCCGGCCATCAGCCAGTCGACGCTCTCGTGGGTGCTGAACCTCTACACGATCGTGGCCGCAGCGACACTCATCATTTCGGGTGTGCTCGTCGAGCGTTTGGGCCGCAAGCGCATGCTCCTCGCTGGAACCGCGGGTTTCGCGCTCGCGTCGGTGCTCTGTGCGGCGGCACCCAACGTGAGCGTGCTGCTCGTCGGCCGGATCGTGCAGGCGACATCGTCGGCGCTCGTCACGCCGGCGTCGGTGGCCTTGATCGTGCGCGAGTTCCCGGATTCGCACCGTCCGACCGCAGTCGCGTCATGGGCGGCCATCGGATCGGTGGCGGCATCGATCGGGCCAACCGTCGGCGGCGTGCTCGTCGATTGGGGGGGCTGGCGGTGGGCCTTCCTCATCAACCTTCCCGGCGGGATCCTCGGCCTCATCCTCGCCGCGATCTTCGTGCGCGAGTCGAAGGATCCCGAACCGCGTCCCCTGCCCGACCTGCTCGGTGCCCTGCTGATCGTGCTGTCGGTGTCGCTCGTCGTCGGGGGACTCGTGCAGAGCCGCAACTGGGGCTGGAACGACACACGCGTGCCGTTGTCCATCACGATCGGTATCTCGTTGGCGGTCGCGTTGGTCATCCGCTCGATGCGCCACACGTCTCCCATCCTCGATACCGAACTGTTTGCCCACCGAAGTTTCGCGTTGGCGAACGTGGGCACGTTCATCTTCGGCATCGGCTTCTTCGCGGTGTTCTTCGGCTACGTCCTCTTCCTCACTGACATCTGGCACTACAGCACACGCTCGGCCGGCTTCCTGATGACCCCACTCGCCATCTGTGGCGCGGTGCTCGCCCCCATCTCGGGCCGGGTGGTACGGCGCCACGGCCCCGGTCTGCTGCTCCTCCCCGGTGGTCTGCTCGTCGCGGCGGGTGGTCTCTGGCTGATCGTCGGGGCAGACTCGACGCCTGACGTGGGCGGGGTGTGGCTCCCCGCGCTCGTGCTCGTCGGTTCGGGTGCGGGCCTCGTGTGGCCCTGCCTGTTCGCCGGCCTGGTGATCGACATCCCTCGGGAGCGCTACGCGGTCGCGACCGGGATCAACCAGACTATTCAGCGCACGTCGACCGCACTCGGGGTTGCCCTGGCCGTCACGCTTCTCGGCACCACCCGTGGCGCCATCGGCATCGGGAACTTCAGGCGGCTGTTCATCCTGAGCACGGTGTGCGGACTTGCAACCGCGGCACTCGCCCCGTTCGTGGGAATGCGCAATCGCTCGCCGGGTGAAGACGGCTTCTAGAGCGGCCCGATCGCACGACGGACGCGCTCGGGCGACAGTGGCATCTCGATGTGGCGCACGCCGTAGGGCGACAAGGCATCGACAACCGCGTTCACCACGGCGGCCGGCGCACCGATCGCGCCACCCTGGCCGATGCCCTTCGCGCCGATGATGTTGCGAGGTGTGGGCTCGCCGATTGTGCGCACGTCGAGAGGTGGCAGGTCTGCAGCAGAGGGGATCAAATACGTGAGGAAGCTCGACGCGAGGGGCGTGCCGTCGATGTCGAACTGTGCGTACTCGAACAAGGCCTGCCCAATGCCCTGCGCGATCCCGCCATGTTGTTGCCCCTCGACCACGACGGGGTTGACCACCAGCCCGCAGTCGTCAACCGCGACGAACCGCACGATCTCGATCTCGCCGGTCTCGGTGTCGACCTCGACCACGGCGATGTGCACACCGAAGGGGAACGTCGGACCCTCCTGGTCGATGTCGGCCGCGGCACCCAAGTGTCCGTCGGGCAAGAGCGCGGCCACCTCGAGTGGCAGCGAATGCGGAGCCTGTGCAGCGGTCGCGATCTCGAACCAGCTCACACCGCGAGTCGGCGAGCCGGCGACCACGAGCCGATCGTCGTCGAGCACCACGTCGCGCGGGTCGGCTTCGAGCAGGTGCGCGGCCACCGCCTTGGCCTGATCGAGCACCACCCGACCGGCCACGGTGAGCGAGCTCGCCACCAGTTGCAGCGAACGTGCCGATCCGGTCCCGTCGCCGCGTGGCACGACCTCGGTGTCGGCCGGGATGAGGTGCACCGCCTCGAGCGGCACGCCGAGAATGCCCGACAGCACGAGGCTCCACGAGGTCCCGTGACCTTGGCCGTGATCGCACGTTCCAGCGAGCACGTCGACCCGCACCTCGCCATCGATGGTGGGCACGATCGACAACGACGCGTACTCGCCGAGCCGATTGCGCGGCGTCACGTCGAGCCAACAGGACACCCCGATGCCCATCGCGCGCGGCGCCGGATCGTGTCCGGTGCCCTCGCTGCGGCGGGTCGCCTGAGCAGCCCGCAGGACCGCGTAGTCGACCACGCGTAGTGCCTCGTCGAGCGTGGCGACGTAGTCACCCGTGTCGTAGAGGAAGCCCGTCGGTGACCGGTACGGCATCTGCGATACGGGAACGAGATTGCGGCGGCGGATCTCGACCGGATCGAGACCGAGCTCAGCGGCGGCCATGTCGATGAGCCGCTCGCGCAGATAGTTGGGCTCGGCGCGACCCGGCCCGCGATACACGCCAACCGGCGGTGTGTTCGTGGCCACCGTCGAGACCTCGATGTCGAGCGCAGTCAGGAGGTATGGGCCGGGAACCATCAATACGCCGGTGCCCACCGGCGAACCCGCACCGGCGATGGGATACGCACCAGCGTCGGCGGCGACGCGTACGTGCAATCCCGTGAACGTGCCGTCGCGTCGCAGGCCGAGCGACGCGCGCTGATGATGACCGCGACCGTGCGGCATGGTGACGAGGCATTCGCTTCGCGTTTCCTGCCAACGCACCGGCCGCCCGAGGTGTCGGGCCAGCGCGGCAACGGCCACATACTCGGGCGCGGTCTCGAACTTCGCGCCGAACCCGCCGCCGACCTGTGCGATGACCACGCGCACCTGTTCGGTCGCGAGGTTCAACAGCGCGGCGACCTCGCGTCGTAGGCCGTGCACGAACTGCGTCGATGCCCACAACGTGACACCACCGCGGGGTAGCCCGGGAATCGCAAGCACACCGTTCGGCTCCATCGGCGCAGCAGCGACGCGCTGCGTGACGAACTCGCCGCGCACCACCACGTCGGCACCGGCGAGCACATCCCCCGGAGCCGCAACGTCGGCCGCGGGAAAGCGACCGGTGAGGTACGCATTCGAAGGCATGGCCGAGTGCACGCGATGCGCGTCGGGGCGCAGCGCGTCGTAGGGCGTCACCACGACTGGACGCACGCCCACATCGACCACCACCTGCTCCGCCGCGTCAACCGCGGCGGCGACCGTCTCGGCCACCACTACCGCGACGATTTCGCCGACGTGGCGGATGGTCTCGTACGCGAACAACGGACGTTGCACCCCGGCGACCATGCCCGGCAGGGGACCGAGCAACGGCATGCCGAGCTCGCCCGCGAGCCCTACCGCGATCACACCGGGCATAGCACGCGCTGCGGCGACGTCGATCGCGAGGATGGTGCCGCTCGCCTGGGTGGACCGCACGAACACGGCGTGGAGCGCGGCAGCCCCTGCACCGCGCTCGTCGGTCGACGACGCGACGCCGCGGTCTCCCACATAGAGCGCGACGCCTCGCAACAGCGGCGCGTCCTCCTGACGCAAGACCCGATCCCCTGGCGCTCCGCGCACGACGTCTCCCCGCTGCAGACCACCGAGTGTCGCAGGTGACGCCGAGCGCGCCCCGACTGGGCAAGGACTGCGGCTCGGGTGACCAGCCGAACACGACCCCAACAGGCCTACCGGGTACGGTACAAACCACTGCTTACACCACGAGGAGCCCGCCTCATGTCATCCGATGATCGCTACATCGTCATCTCCGCCGACACCCACGCCGGTGGCAGCCATGCGCAGTACCGGGAGTACCTCGATGCCCAGTACGTCCCCGAGTTCGACGCGTGGCGGAACAAGTACAAGAACCCTTTCAAGGATCTGAAGGACACCGATCTCCGCATCCGCAACTGGGACACCGAGCGCCGCAACGCCGACATGCAGGCTGACGGCGTGGTCGCCGAGGTGATCTTCCCGAACACCGTGCCGCCCTTCTTCCCGAGCTTCGTCCTGTTCGCGCAGCCTCCCACCCCGGAGGAGTACGAGCTGCGCCACGCAGGTGTCCGGGCCCATAACCGGTGGATGGTCGATTTCGTGGCCGAGCAACCGCACCAGCGCGCGGGCATCGGCCAGATCTTCCTGAACGACGTCGACGACGCGATCGCCGACGTCAAGTGGTGCCACGAGCACGGCCTGCGCGGCGGCGTGCTCGTCAGCTCCGTGCCGCCCACCTGCGACTGGATCAAGCCGCTGTATCACCCCGACTACGACCCGCTCTGGGCCGTGTGCCAAGACCTCGGCGTGCCCGTCAACGCGCACAGCGGCACGGGTGGCCCGCGCTACCAGCAAGCACCGGCTATGCCGCTCGTGCACTTCATCGAGGTCTCGTTTTATTCGCAGCGCCCGTTCGTCTACCTCACCCTCGGTGGCGTGTTCGAGCGCTTCCCGAAGTTGAAGTTCGTCATGACCGAGATGGGCTGCGCGTGGATCCCGCCCACGCTCACCCACCTCGACCAGTTCATGCACAACATGCGCTCGAACAAGGTCGGCGAGATGCGATTCGACGGCGAGACCGTGCCGCCGCGCTCGGCCACCGAGTACTTCCACCAGAACTGCTACGTAGGCGCGAGCCAGCCGACACCAGCCGATATCAGTGCCGCGCTCGACGTGGTCGGCGTCGACCGCTTCATGTGGGGCAGCGACTACCCCCACGAAGAAGGGACGCACCCGTTCACCAAGGAAACACTGCGCCAGACCATGTCGGGGCTTGATCCTCGCACCACGCAGCGCATGCTCGCCGGCACCGCAGCCGAGCTGTACGGGTTCGATCTCGACAAGCTCCGGCCGCTCGCCGACCAATACGGTCCCACGGTGGCCGAGCTGTCCCAGCCGCTCGTCGAGCTACCGGCGGAACCAAACCAGGCGCTGTTGCGTTCGCAGGCACAGCTGGTGGCCCGCTGAACGAGCCGACGCGCTCCTAGCCAAGCGGGACCCGATCGCCTAGGCGTACCGGGTCCCGTAGCGCGGCGAACGCGTCGTCGAGCAGCGGTCCCAGGAGATCGGGGTGGGCACCTCGGGTGACCCATTCCTCGACCACCACCCACAACGTCTCGGAGAACACCGCAGCGAGCACTCGCGGGGCGAGGTCATCTACGGGCACCCCCAGACGCGTCGCGAAGCCCTCGGTGAGCTCGGTGCGGTGGTCGTTGAAGTGATCGAGCGCCAGCGCTCGCAGCGCCGGCGTGTCGAGCACCACCCGTAGCTGGCGCATCAGGATGTCGCCACCCTCGGCGAGGCTGGCGGTGAGCGCGTCCTGGGCCATGTTCTGCATCGCGGCCAGCGGTGCTTCCTCGGTCGGCCGGGCGGCCAGGAGCTCGGCGAGCGGACCCCGGGTCTGCCCTGGTGCGCTCTCCTTGCGCTCGATGACCAGATCGATCTTCGACTCGAAATAGCGGAAGAAGGTCCGGGCGGACACGTCGGCCGCCCCGGCGATCTCCTCGACGGTGGTGGCGTCGTAGCCCTGCTTCTCGAACAGCTCAAGCGCCGCGCGCTGGATGGCCGCGTGCGTGGCCTCTTTCTTGCGCTCGCGCAGCCCGCAGCTGACCATTCTTCGACTATACGGCACACGTCGAGCCAGCCCTGTGACCAACACGTCATTGACTGCCAACTGTCATCGAATGCCATAATTGACCCATGAGTCGCTTTCTCTATCGTCTCGGCCGGACGTGTGTCACCCGCCGCCGGCTCGTCCTGGCCGTCTGGCTGCTCGCCGCCGTAGGGGCCTCTCTGGTAGGCCGGCTCAGCGGCGGCAAGACCCAGGACGTCTTCGAGATTCCCGGCGTCGAGAGCCAGCGCGCGGTCGATGTGCTCACCGAGCGGTTCCCCGCAGCGTCGGGCACCTCGGCCCAGGTCGTCTTCAAAGTTTCTGCCGGCACGCTCGATTCGCCCGCGAACGCGCCGGTCATCGCCGCGACGGTGGCCGAGCTCATCGGGCAGCCGAACGTCAGCCGGGTCAGCGCGTTGTGGTCGTCACCCAACGGCGCCATCGGCTACGTCGAAGTGCAGTACGACCTACCGTCCGGCGACATCAAGGACGCGGCGTTCGGTCGCCTCGAGGCAACCGCGGCCACCGCAACCGCCGCCGGTGTCCGCACCGAACTCGGCGGCGAGCTGCCGACCGAAGGTACCGACGTCCCGCCGAGCAGCCAGGAGCTGTTCGGGCTCATCGCTGCGGTGATCGTCTTGCTCGTCGCATTTGGCTCGGTCATCGCCATGGGCCTGCCGATTGGCATCGCGCTCATCGGCCTCGCGACAAGCCTCGGGCTGATCACCACGCTCGCGTCGGTCGTCGAGATCAACTCGGCCGCGCCGATCCTGTCGGCGATGATCGGCCTCGGCGTCGGCATCGACTACGCGCTCTTCATCGTGACCCGCCATCGCGAGCACCTGGCGCAAGGCATGACCGTCGAAGATGCCGCAGGCCGAGCCGTTGCGACATCAGGCTCCGCGGTGTTGTTCGCCGGCATGACGGTGGTCATCGCGATCTGCGGCCTGGCAATAGCGGGCATTCCCATGGTCACGTTCATGGGGCTGATGTCGGCGCTCACCGTCACCGTGATGGTTGCCGTGTCGCTCACCTTGCTCCCGGCGCTCCTCGGCTTCGCCGGCCTCAAGATCGATGCGATCCGTTTGCCTCGCCGCCGCAAAGCAAGCGGCTCGCTCGTGCCGAAGGAGACAGTGTGGCACCGCTTCGCCCGCCACGTCTCGCTCCGCCCGTGGCGCTACCTCATCGCCGGTGTCGCAACCCTCGTCACCTTGGCCCTCCCGATCTTCTCGCTCCAGCTCGGCATGGCCGACAATGGCAACGCCTCGGAGTCGCTCACCACACGACGCGCCTACGACCTGCTGGCCGAGGGTTTCGGCCCCGGCTTCAACGGCCCGCTCGTGCTGGGCATCGAGCTCGACAACGGCGCGACCACCGACTCGCTCGCGGCGCTTGCCGCCGCCATCGCCGCCGACCCCGGCGTGCAATCGGTCGCTCCGCCCCAGCCCAGCCCCGACGGCACTGCGGCCGTGCTTCAGGTGATCCCCACCACCTCACCACAGGACCGTGGCACCAGCGAGCTCGTGCATCGCCTTCGCGACGACGTCATCCCCGGGGCCACGGCGGCCGAACCTGACGTGCACGTCTTCGTCGGTGGTCGCACGGCGTTGTTCGTCGACCTGTCCGACAAGATCACCAGCCGTATCCTGTGGTTCATCGGGGCCGTGCTGTTGCTGTCGGTTCTGCTTCTGATGATGGTGTTCCGCTCGATCGCCGTGCCGTTGAAGGCCGCCGCTATGAACCTGCTGTCGATCGGGGCGGCGTACGGCGTCATCGTCGCCGTATTCCAATGGGGCTGGATGCTTCAGCTCTTCGGTGTCGACGAGGTCGTACCGATCATCTCGTTCCTGCCCATGATGATGTTCGCGATCCTCTTCGGACTGTCGATGGACTACGAGGTATTCCTCCTCAGCCGAGTGCGCGAGGAGTACCTCCGTGGTCATGACAACACCACCGCAGTAATCGAAGGAATCGCCTCGACGGCTCGCGTCATCACGTCCGCGGCGCTCATCATGATCAGCGTGTTCGCGGCGTTCATCCTCGGCGACGACCCGACCATCAAGATGTTCGGACTCGGCCTGTCGGTCGCGGTGTTCGTGGATGCCACGCTCGTGCGCATGGTGCTCGTGCCGGCAACGATGCGCCTGTTGGGCGACCGCAACTGGTGGTTGCCCGGTTGGCTCGATCGCCTGCTCCCCCACCTCGACGTCGAGGGCGGCGAAGGCATTCCCGAGCCCGAGTACCGCCTTGCTGCACCGGTCGCGGAGCCGAGCGAACTCGAGCCCGTCGGCGTTTACTAGCGTGGCGAAAATCGGCTGAGGTGCTCGTGGAGCTTCACCGCCCTCGACGACCTCGGAACGACCTGACCGCGCTGCTTATTGACGCGTGAACCCCGCGCCTCGATGCGCCAGGACCCTTTGGCCATATCGATGCGCTGCGTAGGGTAGATCCCTCGATGGCTCGAGAAGATGTAGGCCACCACGCACCCCACCGCGAACGGCAGCGTGGCGCCCGCCCCGAACAGCTCGACGCCCATGATCGCGCACGCCAACGGTGTGTTTGCCGCACCAGCGAACACCGCGACGAACCCGACTGCCGCGAGCAACGCCACGTCGACGTGCAGCGGCGTGCCGAGCGCCGCGCCGAGCGTTCCGCCGATCACGAAGAGCGGGGTCACCTCACCGCCGGGGAACCCACTGCCGAGCGTGATCGCGGTGAACAGCAGCTTCAACGCGAAGACCACGAACGACAGATGCTCGCCGGCCAGGCTGCGATCGACCAGCGGCAACGACAGGCCGGAGTAGTCGTGGCCGCACAGCAGGACGAGCGCGAGCAGCGCGACCCCGCCGACGAACGGCCTCAACGGCGACCACGGCAGCACGCGAGCCAACAGCCCCTTGATGGCATGTGCCAGGGCGGAGAACGCCGCCGCCGTGAGCCCGAACGCGACGCCGGCAATCGCAACCTTCGCGAGCAGCACGCCATCGAGCGGGATGTCGAACTGCCGGCGTACCTCGTGGTCGTAGCCAAGACCCTGCACGACCAGATCACCTACTAACGAAGCGGTGAGCGCCGGCACGAGCGCCTCGTAGCGGATCCGGCCGATCGTCTGCACCTCGAGCGCGAACACCGCCCCGGCGAGCGGCACACCAAAGACCGCGCCGAACGCGCCCCCGAGCGATGAAATGAGCAAGAGGCGTCGGTCGTCGGGGCGCAACCGCACGACGCGCGAGAACAGGTCGGTGAGGCTGCCCGACATCTGCAGCGCCGTGCCCTCGCGGCCAGCGGAGCCGCCGACCAGATGCGTGAGCCACGTGCCCCCGAGCACGAGAGGTGCCATGCGTCGAGGCACCCAAGTGGTGGGTTCGTGGATCTCGTCGAGGAGCAGCTCGTTGCCATGCACAGCGCGCCCACCGAGGTAGCGGTACACGAGCCCGACCACAAGCCCCGCTGCCGGGAGCAGCCACACGAGCCAGTCGTGACTGAGTCGGAACTCGGTGACCTCGTCGAGCCCTTCGAGGAACACGTAGGACGACAGTCCCGCCAGCGCGCCGGAGATAGCACCGAGCACGATCCAGCGCACAAGGTGCACCGTGACATCGGCCTGCGCGCGCAGTGCCTCGGTAGCCCGATCAAGAAGCGAGGCCACGTCGGGCGTGGGAGGCGGTGAACTCATAGGTACGGTCAGGGTAGTGAACGCCGTCCAACCGAACGACGACCTTTGGTCGGGCCCAACCCACGACTTCTCGTTCCCGGTCGAGGCCGGGCATGTACTCGCGTTCCTGCGAGCGATTGGCGAGACCGACCCGCAGACGGTCGCGCCGCCCACCTTCGCCGCCGCCACTGATCACTTCGATCCTCACTATCTCCGTCGGCCGCCGCGCGGGAGCGGGTGGGGCAATGGTCTCCCCGAGAGCAACCTCCACGTCGAGCAACACTTCGACTACACGCGACCGGTACAGGTCGGCGAGATGCTGACCGCACGAAAAGGACCGGGCCGGCGGTGGTCGAAGACCGGTCGATCCGGCGTGTTGCAGTTCGTCGAGGAACGCACCGAGCTGCGCGATAGCGACGGCGACGCCGTGGTGGTCATGCGTTGGGTCGACGTGCACGCCGAGCGCTCGCATGCCGATCTCACGAAGGCGCAGCTCGATCGAGTAAGCGTCGCGCTTCCGCCTGGCGCGGTCGTCGTGGCCGAGCAGCTGTCACGCACACAGTTCGTGATGTACGCCGGCGCCTCGGGCGACTTCCACCCGCTGCACCACGACGAAGACCTCGCGCGTCGGCACGGGTACCCCTCGGTGTTCGCGCCCGGCATGCTCACCATGGCGCTCACGGCGCGTGCGCTGACCGATCTCGTCGGCCACGAGCGCCTGCGCTCCTTCGGCGGTCGGTTCCGATCGCAGGTCTGGCCCGGTGACACGCTCCACGCGATCGTCACCGAGCACGGCGCCACCGATCGGCCCGATGCCGCCGGCTCTGCGTTCACGGTGACGACCTACAACCAGAACGGAGGCCTGGTGTTCGAGGCCACCGCGACCACACGATGAGCGCGACCCGCCGCCTCGTTCTCGCGTCTGCGTCGCCGGCCCGCCTCGGTTTGTTGCGCACCGCCGGGTTCGCGCCCGAGGTCGTCGTGTCCGGGTTCGACGAGTCGTCCATCCACGCCGGTTCGTTGACCGATCTGGTCGGCGCGCTCGCCGACGCAAAGGCGACAATGGTGGCGTCGCGTTCGGGGATGTCCGGAGCGGTGATCGTCGGCTGTGACTCGCTCCTCGACGTGGATGGAACCGCCCATGGCAAGCCGAGCTCGATCGACGATGCTCGCACCCGCCTGCGCGGCCTTCGCGGCCGCTCCGCGATCCTTCGCACGGGGCACTGCGTCATCGATACCGAGTCGGCCCGAAGTGCGCGCGGCGTGGCGTCGACCACCGTGCACTTCGCCCACTTCACCGACGACGAGCTCGAGGCCTACCTGGCCACTGGTGAACCGCTTGCCGTTGCCGGAGCATTCACACTCGACGGGCGCTCGGCACCGTTCATCGATCGCATCGAGGGCGACCACGGGAACGTGATCGGCCTCTCGTTGCCGCTCTTGCGCGTGTTGCTCGCCGAGCTCGATCTTCGTGTCATGGATCTCTGGCAATGAGCGGGCCGGTGCGCACCGCGCCGCTACGCATCGGCCCGCTCGAGTTGGTCGCGCCGGTGGTCCTCGCACCGATGGCCGGCGTCACGGATCACGCGTTCCGCTCGCTCTGTCGTTCGTTCGCCCCGGGGCTGCTTTACGTCAGCGAGATGATCACCGCACGCGCGCTCGTCGAGGACAACCGTAAGACCATCACCATGTTGCCCCGCGCCGACGAGCCGGCACCCCGCAGTGTGCAGCTCTACGGGGCGGCGCCGCGTACCATGTTCGAAGCCGTGCGGCGGCTCGTCGATGCCCACGGCGTGCAGCACATCGACCTCAACTTCGGGTGCCCCGTCCCGAAGGTCACCCGCAAGGGTGGCGGATCCGCCGTGCCCGTGCGGCGGCGACTGTTCGCCGACATCGTGGCCAACGCGGTGCGCGCCGCTGACTCGCACGGCGTGCCGCTCACCGTGAAGTTCCGCATCGGGATCGATGACACCCTCACCACCTTCCTCGAAGCCGGGCGCATCGCCGAAGCCGAAGGTGCCGCTGCCGTGGCACTGCACGCGCGGACTGCCGAGCAGCGCTATTCGGGTGCGGCGCGTTGGGACGCTATCGGCGAGCTGAAGGCGGCTGTCACGTCGATCCCGGTGCTCGGCAACGGCGACATCTGGCGGGCCGCCGACGCACTCCGCATGGTGGCAGCGACCGGATGCGATGGCGTCGTGGTAGGTCGCGGTTGCCTCGGCCGCCCATGGCTGTTCGCGGACCTCGTCGACGCGTTCTCGGGTCGCCCGGTCGGCGCACCGCGCCCGCTGTCGGCCGTGGTGTCCGTGGCGCACCGCCATGCCGATCTGCTCATCGAAACGGTCGGCGAGACCAACGCGATGCGCACCCTTCGCCGCCACCTCGGCTGGTACCTGCAGGGCTATCCCGTGGGCGACCAGGTGCGCCAGCGCATGCGCCTCCTCGCGTCGCGCGCCGAACTCGACCATCTCCTCACCTCTCTTGACCCGACGATGTACCAACTCGCGGGGGCGGACGCACTTCCCCGCGGCCGCACCGATGGGCCCCAGCGCGTCACGCTGCCCGACAACTGGCTCGAGCTCGTCGATGACCCCACACCGCCCGAAGGCGCCGACCTCTTAGCCACCGGCGGATAACACCTAGCGACCCACGAGCCGGCCGACCCAGAAGCTCCGTGCTCGACCGTTGGCGGTCGACAGCACGGTCGATCTGGGCCACTGAGCCAGTCGGCTCCTCGGAGCTAGTGGCCATCAGCGAGCTGGTCGGATCCGGTAGCGGACGGGAAGAGTCTTGAGTCCGACCACGAAGCTCGAGGCGGTCTGCGTCGGCGCGCCGGCGTACTCCAACAGCTCGACGCGCGAGGCGAGCTCCTGCACGAGCGCGTGCATGCTCGCCCGGGCGAGGTGTGCGCCGAGACAGAAGTGTTCGGCCCAGCCGAAGCCCAGATGACGGTTCGGTTGCCTGGTGACGTCGAACCGGAACGGCTCATCGAACACGTCCTCGTCGCGGTTGGCCGATGCATAGAAGAGCGTGAGTCGTTCGCCTTCGCGAACCTGTCGGCCACGGAGTTCGGTGTCTTGCAGCGCAGTGCGCTTCATGTAGTTGACGGGCGTGGTCCACCGCACGATCTCCTCGACTGCGCAACGAGCGAGCTCAGGGTGCGCGCCGACGAGGGCAAGCTGATCAGGATGATCGACGAACGCCGCCAAGGCCCCGGAAAGCGCGTTGCGGGTCGTGTCGTGTCCCGCACTGAACACGATCAGGTAGTAGCCGAAGGTCTCGAGCGGACCGAGCGCCTCACCCCCGGGGAGCATCGCGTTCGCGAGGAGCGACGCGAGATCGTCGCGGGGATGAGCACGTCGGTCATTGATGATGCGATCGAACAGGATGTAGAACTCGGTGCCGAGCTCCTTGGCCGCTTCGGTTCGCGAAGTACTTTCACGCTGGATGTCGGGATCGTCACCTGCGAACAGCTGTTGCGTGAGCTCGAGCACGCGCTCTTCGTCGTCGCGGTCGATGCCCAAGATGGTGGCGAGCACCCGGAGCGGATGACGTTGCGCGATGCGCTCGATGAAATCGCACTCGCCCTCGTCGCCAAGCGCGTCGACCAGCGCTCGTGCGCTCGACGCGACAATCTCGTCAAGCTGGTCGATGCCCTTCGGGGTGAAGAACCCGCTGGCCACCTTTCGATACAGCCGATGCGTCGGCGGATCCATCTCGATGATGGTTCGCATGTCGCGCAGTGGGTTCCCGCCCTCGAGGTTCGCGGCGACCTGCTCGTCGTTCAGCACCACGATGCCATGCGCGTTCGAGTACACCTCGGGCTGACCGGCGACCTCCATGATGTCGGCGTGCTTGGTCACCGCCCAGAAGGTCTCAAACCCCGCAGGCTCGCACCAGTGCACGGGTGACTCGGCCCGCAACGTGGTCCACACGTCATGCGGTGCACCGGAGCGGCCATATCGATCGGGCGCCACGAGATCGAGCGGGTCGATCGCAACCTCGTGGCTTGGTCCGGACTCCGTGACCTGGCTCATGCGTCGCCCCTTCGGGACCCGCCGATCGGGGCACGCCCGGTGCACATCGTAGACACGTCCGACGCTCTAGTGGCGCTCGTCACATGCGGGCTACTCCGTCGTTCAGAGCCGCCGACCATGGCGCGCCAGCGTGTCGAGGTTCAGATCGACGCCGAACCCGGGGCCGGCGATGGCGAGCCGACCGTGACGGTCGGGACCGGGCACATCGACGAGTAAGGAATCTGACCAGTCGAAGACCTCGACCGGCAAGGGGTTCT